>Ga0265338_10004476_pt1 | contig 18849 bp, 3 predicted proteins | sample 42126metaG_FD_193579 | JGI IMG/M metagenome (GOLD analysis project Ga0265338, IMG submission 193579) | Rhizosphere microbial communities from Carex aquatilis grown in University of Washington, Seatle, WA, United States - 4-21-26 metaG | ecosystem: Host-associated > Plants > Roots > Rhizosphere >... | reverse complement strand
CTGGCCTTGCGTCTGTGGGACGGGCTGCAATCCGACCTCAACGCGGCCGAGGCGGCCAATGATTATCCCGGCTTCTCTTACGCCTTGGAGGACACGCTCGACCTGGTGGCATTGGAGCAATTCGGTGTGTTTCCAAATGATCCGGCGCTCTCCGGGCTGCCGGACGACGCTTCGCTTGACAGTCTGGCCGCGCGGTTGGGGAATGTTTTTTCGGCGGACTCAACCCGCGCCTCGGGCGACCGCAGCCTGGAGAATCAAGCGGCGGAAATTCGCCGTTTGCTGGGCATCCTGCGCCAGTTGCCGGCGAGCGTGACCTACGCGTCGCCCCCGTTTCAGCGGGCCTACGACCGGTTGGAAACGGCGCTCGCCACGGGTATGGCCACACTTTCAGCGCAAGGCCGTTTGCCTGCGTTGGTGTCGTTGTTGGAGGCGGGGATGCTGCAAGCGCAATTGCGCGATCAATTCGAGCTCACCTCGCCGGTTGATTGGGAAACCGAACGCCTGCCGCTCGTCCTGGGCCGCTTGTTGAACGTCGCCGCCCAAAAAGGCGGCTGGTCCGAAATTCATCAGGCGGCGCAATTGGCGCTGGCGGAGGCGGCCCGCCTCTCGACCAATGGCGATCAATCCGGCCGCCTGCTCTATCTGCAAACCGCCGCGGGCCTGTTGCAGTGGGCGCACGACATCGCCGTGGCGCTCTGGCAGGACGAAAGCGCTCGCCGCTCGGCCAATCCGGCGCTCTACGTCGCGGACCTTCTCCTGCCGGGGGACATTCACGTGGACAAGGTGGCCGGTTCTGTCCGCTACGACCGCATGAGCGGGGCGTTGGCCGGGGCGTTCAGCGGGCAGATGAGTCTTCCGAAATTCAACTTGTCGCTTACTGTCAACAACGCGTCGTTCACCAGCGGCGGGGCCTTTGATTTGAACGCCTACGGCCAGGTGGGCCTCGGGCTGCCGGGCAATTCTCTCGGCACGGTTTCCGTGCTGGGCCGCCGTCCCTTCCATGTTTCGTACCAGCCTCCAAACCATCTCGCTTTGTCCGGGAGCGGGCGCTTGGCGCTGAACAACGGCATGAGTTTTGAGGGCTACGCCTCTCTCGACGATCCGATTTACCAGTTTGGGATGGCGGCGTCCGGGATCCGGCTGAGCCTGGCGACCAATGTGTTTGGTTACGTGCCTGTGCTTGACACCAACGCCATCACTAAGCTCGGCCCCAACCTCAACTCCGCCCTCAACGATTATTTTGGCGCCTTGTGCGCGACCGCCGAACCGCTCTCCAGTTTCACCAACCCGCCTAGCTTCGCCCCGGTGGGATCGCCGCCGGACTTCGAGGACAGCGTGGTGGTCCTCAATACCGATGGACTGAACACAGCCCTGAACATTGCGTTGCTCGGGGCGTTGGCCCCGGCAGCGATCGGTTACCAGACATACCAAGCCGCCGTGCCCGCTTTGAGCAACGCCGTCCAGCAGGCCGGCGCCGAATTTGATCGCGTCCGCCAGGACTTGGCCAACGCCCGCGCGCAGATGACCGCCGCTGTTGGGGACACCCGCGCGCAGGCGCGCGCCGCGCTGATAAACAAGTTGCGCCAAGCCAGCGCCTCGCTGCTGACCGTCGCCACGGCGAGCAGCAACGTCGTGCGCCACCAACTGGCGGGCGATCTGCCCAACAACCCGTCTCTTGACCCAGGCAAATCGACGAGCGCCGCCAACGCGAATGACGAGGTCAAACGTGGTCTTGCCACCGCCGCTTCCGAGACTTTGCCGCCGCGCGTCATCGTGGAGACCGAGCTGGGCCTGGCGGCGAGCATATTGGATTATGAAGGCGCGCAACAGGCGCTGGGCGGAGGCAATAGCGACATTGCCGCGATATTGCAGACCTACGTCCAGAACGCGCGTAACCGGCTTTATCCCATATACGGCATGGACCCCGGCGGGAACGTAACGAACGTGGACGCCTTTAACGCCTTGACGGAGGAGCAACTGCAGGAGGGCCTGCAGCTTTCGGCGCAGTTGGCAAGCGTCGCGCAATCGGCCGACGACCCCGACGCCAGCGCGGTGTTGGCCACAGTCGCGCGCGCGATGCTGACGCGCCAGGTCGAAATCACCGCCCAAAAGATCCAAGCCGCCGCCGCGGCGAAATATCCCGCGCCCGCGCTGGGGCGCGATGACGTGGACGGCCTGAGGCAGGAGGCCTTGGCGCCTCTCATCCAGCATAGCGGCGGGCTTCTTGCCCAAATGCAGCTTTTCGGCGTGGACGATGCCACGTTGCCGGCTGGGTATGACGGCAGCGGCGGACCGGTCAACGCCGCCAATGAGTTCGCGCGGTTGTTGGACGGGTTGTCGGACACGTATGGCAAACGCGGGGACGCCCTTGACACGTCCTCGCCAAACTATGACCGCGCCTATCAAGCCATCGTGCTCCAGCGCTCCCTCGAAGACCAATTGGCCAAACTCGGCATCAGCGCGCAAAAGAAAATCCTCGATCAAGCCGCCGCCCGCCCCAATGCGCCAACATCGGTCATATCCCTGGCGCTGGGCCGCACCGCGGCGTTGGCCAAACAGCAGCTTTCACCTGTCAAGCAATGGGCGGCGTCGGGCGCGAATTTTGGCGTCGCCAAAACCGAGTTCATCGCGCGCGCCTTGTGCGATATGGCCAAGGTCTTTGAAACCGCCGATCAACCCGCTTCCACCCCGGGCAAGACCCACGCCCCGGACGACTTCGCCACCGAACTGGCCGCGCTCCAGGTGCAGATCATCCCGGCGTTCACCCTGCGCGTCACCGCCTTGGCAAGCGCGCAAAAGGCCTGGTGGGTTCTAGGCCGGGCGACTTCCTCGTTCCTCGACGGCATCGCGCAAAAGGCAACCAACGACCTGTCGGTCGCCGAACAAGCCGCCTTCAATGCCGCCCAACAAACCCTCGGCGCCACCGCCGGCGTGGCGGCGATTTTGCGCGACGACATCAAGCTGCGCAACAAGCCCATTGACCTGCCCTTGCCCGGCGCCATCGTCGTCAACCGCGTCTATGGCGACGTGTTCTACAATCGCGCCACGGGCTTTCTCCGCGGCAGCTTTGGCGGGCGCCTCGAGTTTCCCAATTTGCAGAACGCCTTCTTCGACATCCAAAACGCCACGTTGGACAGTGATTTGAATTTCTCCATCGCCGCCGCCACGTCCGGGCCGCTGCCTTTCAATGGCGTCAGCGTCACCGCCAACGTCACCGCCAGCGGCGGACTGAACGCGCCGCTGGACTTCTCCGGCGCGGGAACGCTCTCCATCACCAACGGGCCGCAATTCGCCGTCACGTTGAACTTTGACACCGCGACCGAATCGCTCTCGTTCAACTCGCAGGCCGGCAACCTGCAATCGCTGCGCTTCACGGACGATTTGGCGCTCTTCAACGCCGGCCTGGGTTTCACCGTGCGGAGCAATCTGCAAAGCGGCGAACTGCGCGCCAGCGGGGCTGCGGGTTTCTTCGCCAAAAGCGCGCTCCCGGCGACCAACGCGCCGCTGTCACGCACAAATTTTTACCTATTCGCCACCAACGTCCAGGCCGCGCTGGACTACTCCCCAGGCCGCGTGGACCTGACCTTCAGCAACGCCACGCTGTTCCTGCCCGCCTTCTTCTATCCGACCAATATCACCAACCTGTGCCCGGGGACAGGGCCGGCGACCGGGCCAACCATCGCCCTCAATTCCGCCAGCCCGATCACCGCCGCCTTTCTGATCGGCCCGCCGCCCTCAGTCCATTTCTCCGGGGAACTGGATTTTCGGCAGTTTGCCTTCGCCCCGCCGGATTTGCCGGGGTTGGCCGCGGCCGTGTGCTCCGCCAAACTGAAATTCAGCGACACCATCCTGCCCTACTTGACCAACGTGACTGGCTCCCTCCAAATCCCGCTGCCCAATCAGACGAACTTCGTTGATCTGACCAACGGCGTGTTCGACTTGACTGGATACCCGAGCGGCCGCGTCGATTTGCGCGACGACCTGACGCTGCTCAATCTCAACGGGTTTCAGTTCATCCTGCTGGGGCAGACCAATCCGGTGTGTGGCTTTGGCAGCGGGCTGACGGTTTTTCCTTCCAGCGCCTTTGGGCAGTTGCCTTCCTTCCGCCTCGAAGGCGGCCTGCGCGTGGTCGCTCCCGCGCAGATGCTCACCGGCGCCACGAATGACGCTGCAACCGGTCTGGCTTGCGGCAGTTTGTCCGTCACGCCAGGGCAGTTGCCGGACTTTCAAATCAGCGGGCTGCAGTTTGGGGGCACGTTCCATCTCGGCTCTGGCGGGCCGGTGATTAGCAACGCCCTCATCTCGTTCCTAGGCCTGACCAATTTGTTTCGACTCGACAACAACCACACCTTCGTCCTCGCGCTCGATGGAGTTTTGCAAATCCCGAACGGCCCGGCCTTCACGTTGCAGCAGGCGCGCTTCACCTTCTTTGATCCCGCGCGACTGCCGCGTTTCTCAGTCGCCAGCCTCGGCGTTAACAACCAGAATTTCACGTTGTTGAGTTATTTGCCGGCGCAGGTGACGGCCGCCCAGTTCAAGCTGCTCAACCCCAATGCCGACCTGCCGTACGCCCTGGCGCCCACCAACATCGCTTTGACAGTCAGCGCCCAGATCCGTTTTCCCGCCACCGGCGCTCCCATGTTGCTCGGCGCGGTGAACGGCCTGGCTGTGGATTTCGACGCCTACGGCATCCCACGGATCAAGAATATTGACGGCTTTGACATGGCGGTTGGAGGGTTGAACCTGCCGCCGATCAAGGAATTGGGCGGGCGCCTGCACGTGGGCGGCCTCAGCAGCGGCGACCCCGACAGTATCTATATGGTGGGCCGCCTCGGCGGCAGCTACCAGGGTTACACGCTGGTCGGCCAATTCGGCGCCAATTATACCGGGCCGCTAGGCTTTTGCCTGGATGTCAACGCCGGCGCGGCCGGAATTCCCGTCGGTCCCAGCGGAATCTTGATTACCGGCGCCAGCGGCGGAGAATCGTTTGTCAATAACAACGGCGACCCGTGCGCCTTTACGACGTATTTCAGCAAAGACACCAACGGCAATCTCGTCGCGCCTTCCGGGGTGGCGCCGCCTACCCTCGGCATGAGCTGGGCGGCCTGCCGCGACGTGGTCGAGCGAATGCTCGCCGAGGAGCAGGTTTTCGCCTCCCATGTGGCCGGCCTCGCCAACGCCGGCCCTTTCCAAAACCCGCGCAAGACCGGCAACTCCTCCACCTCCAACTTGCCGTGCCCCGGCGATTGCCCTCCCGCCACCGTGGATATTTTCTGCCAGCCCCATCCGGACCAGGCGCAATTTCCCGGCAAAATCATCGCCAAGTTCAGCTCCATCAATGAAGCGACGCTCAATCAACTGGGCTTTACCGAGGCGAGCGTCGCGGCGCTGGGCAGCGACCTCGCCGTGGTGGCCGCCGCCGCCGCGCACGCCGTGCGGACCAATATCGCCAACCTCACCCCGCCGCCGGATGCCGCCTTGCTGGGGCCGGACGCCGCCGCCGCGCTGGGCGCCGTCATCACCAATGCGCTTGACTCGCTGGAAAGCAGCTTTTCCAACGCCTGTTACCAGGCCTTGGGCTCGCCGCAAGCGGGCGAATCGTTCTACGACGTTATTCGCCGCCTCGCGTATGCCGGACTGCCGTGTCCGGATGTGACGATGTCGGCGGCCTGCAACGTCAGTTACGCCGGTGTTTCGAGCGTCGCCTATGTCAGCGGCAAGGCGGTGTTGAGCACGGCAGGCGCGGGCGGCGTCATTGGCGCCATCTATGTCATCGGCGTCCCGCTCGGCGAGGCGAGGGTGTTTGTTGCGGTGACCGACGCCCAGGGAAATCCCAATCCGTCCCTCTGCGGCCAGGCCGCGGTCGGTTTCGGTCCTCTCGATCTGGGGGATTTGAGAATCTCCTACGCCTGCCCCGGTTGCGTGACCGGCGTGCTAAGCGGCGTGCCCGCGGTTCTCGGAGCCCTCTCCGACACGGTCCTCAACCACATCACCGCGCAGGTCGCGCCCGGCTTCGCGGCGCTGAATTTGGGCCGCAGTCAACTCATCAGCGCGCTGCTGGGACTTTCCGCAACCCAACAACTCGCCCTGCTGGCTCAACTCGCCAACCAAGCCGCCGACGATCTCCCGCTGGATTTGCCGCAGGTCTTCTTTCAGGGCGTCGCCAGTGAATACGACTCCATCAACCCGGTTTTTGTGGCCTGCGGCCAAGTCAAACCTAAAATTTTCGGCCTGCCCCTGGGCGACGCGCTGGTCTCGGCCCGCCTTTTTGCCACCAAAGCCGAGGAATCGGGCGGCGTGGACTTCTCGCCGTCGGTTTTGCTGGGCGCGTACTTGCCGATCCTGCCGGGCAGCGACACCGCCTCGCTGTCGTTTTCCTACACGGTGGGTGATCCGTATGGGCTGCTGTTCGCCGGCTTGGCGGGCGGTTTTGCGCCGGACAACATTGCGGCCTTCACGCAATCCGCCATCGACTCGGCGTTGCAAAACACCAGTTTCGGGATTTCCTACGCCATCCACCCGTTCGGCCTGACCATGGCCCAGGCCGCCGCGCGCGTCATTCTCCCCGACCTGACCACGCATCCGGTGTTGCCGTGGTCCACCTGGGTCCGCCCGGAAGAACGCGGGAACACGAATCTGCCGTCGCGCCACGATTTATTGCTCCAGGCCGTCGCGACCAATGTGCTGGGCGACGCGGTCAATTGGCGCGGCACAACCAACGACCTGGCGACGATTTACCCAGCCGGCTCGCCGCAGCGCGACGCGCTGGCCGGGTTGAGCCTGGCCAAGGACTACTTTCCGCATGGCGGGGTGGTCGGCGCGGCGCGGTTGACCTTGCCCGCGGTGATCACCGATCAGCCGCCGCTGGACAAGATTCAAACTGTGCTTGACACGCACGCAAATCCCCTGGACCGGCTGACCACGGCGATGGATTTGATCCAGAATTACGTCCTCCGCTTCAACACCAACGGCACGCTGGCCTTTTACGTGCCCGCGCCCAACCCGCCGGTGTTCTACGACGCCAGCGGCGCGTTGCTGGGACAGGCGCAACTTCAGAGCCTGGCCCAAAGCCTTCATCCCCAGGACATCCTGGATTCGATCAAGTCCTTTAACGTCGCCAACCTCAAGACCGACAGCCTCTATCCCGCCGAGCAGGGCTTCATCAAGGGTTACCTCGACGGCCAACTGCTCGGCGTGCCGATCTTGCATGCCGAGATTCTGGGCCTGCCCGCCGACACGAATCGAAGCGAGGCTTTCCTCAGCATCACCGCCGGCATCCCGGACGGCTCGTGGCTGAAAAACTTCGTGACGCAGGCCTCGCTTGATTTCGATCTCCGCGGCGTGCCGGCGCAGCCGATTGACCAGCGCTTCGCCGATTTGCTGGCGCAAATGCAGTCGGCCCTCGACACCAACGCCAGCCAGGCGGCGCTGGGCCAGCTTGCCGACGACGCCATGACCGCGTTGGTGGGCGACATGCCAAAAGTGCGTCTGACGGCCGATCTGGCGGCGGGATTACAAATGCCGGCGCCGATTGCCGACCTGCTGGCTTTCAGCGGCGGCGCGCAATTGCACGCCTTCTCAGTCCGCTACGATCCAACCTATCAGACCGACGACGCCGGCCCGCTGGCCGCCGTCCAACGCGAGGGCGGCATCGCCTTCCAGGGCTCACTCAACCTGGTGGCCAACGGTTCAACTCTGGCCAATATTCCCAACGCGGAATTGAGCGTCGTGCCCAACGGCGCGGCTCTGCCCGTTGTGACCGGCCGGTTCAACGTGGCGTCTCTCACACTGCCGGGCGTGCAAATCAACAACACATTGGTTGATTTCAGTTCCGCCCCCAATCCTCATTTTTCCGGACAGGGTTCCATCGCCGGCCTTGCTGTCGGGCTTTTTGGAATTCAGCCGCTCTCTGGCGGAGCCTTGACTAGCCGGGTGGACGTCGCGCGGACCGGCCCGAACACGGCCAGCGTATCGCTTGCGGTGTCGTCGGCGAAGATCGCCCTTCCGGCGATTTATGGCGACACGGTCCTGATTCACGGCGCGACCGCGTCGGACCCGTTCACGTTTTCCACGACTGGCCCCTGGAACGCGACCCTGGAACTGGCCAACGGCATCACGCTGGGCGCTGGAGGCGTCAATCTCATTCAGATGGGGTCGGCTGGCTGGCTGAGTCCGATTTCCTTCAGCGGCAACGGCACCACGAGCGGCTCGTTCAGCGCAGGGTTTGGGCCGGGCGTCACGCTGACGTTGTTTCCAGGCAACGCCACCTTGCAGCGCAGCGTCAATCTCGCCAGCGGTGTGAACGGGATTCTCACTGTGGGCAGCGACGGCGCGTTCTCCTTGCAAGCGTCGCTCGGGGGCGCGGGCCTGTCCTTTAGCGGCATTGCCGTCCCGGCGGGAGCCACGCTCGTTGTCAATAATAGCGGCGCCAACTTCGCCTGGCAGATCAACAACGGAGCCGCCACCGCCTCGCTCACCGTCACGACCGGCGGCGGCGTCTTGTTCAGCGGCAGCGCGGAGCTGCCGCCGCTCAACTTCGGCGTCTTCCAGATCACCGGGGCCAATGGCGGGAATTTGACCGGCAGCTTCAACAACAACGGCTTCGCCGTCAGTTCCGGCGCCAGGCTGGCCTTGCTGACCGACTGGCTGAACAACCAGTCGCTGACGTTGAACACCTTCACTTACAGCAACGACGGCAGCCTCCATATCAGCGTCAGTTCGCCGGGGCAGAGCTTGCTCTTTGCCGGTTTTCCGTTCGACTTGACAAGCTTCGCGTTCGACCGGGTGGCCACGAATGCCGGTGGCGCCGCCACGTTGACGCTCGCCGGGGCTCTACGGGCAAGCCCGGACTTTACCGGATTTCCCGCAATGGCCTTTTCCGGCTCCGTTTCGCTGGCTGGGGCCGTCTCGCTCCAGGCCTCCGCCCCGAGCGCCAATTTCTTCGGCTTCCCCGTGCAGGGCCTCACCAACACGTTTACTCTCGCCGCGGGTCAGTATTTGGGCAATCTGCAAACCAGCTTTCGCCTCGGCGACAACTCCGCGCCCTTGTGGAATCAAGTCGGCTCCAACTGGTTCACCGGCAGCCTCGGCGCCGATGGTTCGTTCAACTTGCGGGCCGACGCGCCTGGCCTCGGCCTGAGCGGTTTCTCGCTGCAAGATGTCTTGTTCAGCTTGAGCCGGAACGGCCACTCTGCGGCCGCGGCGACGGTGGAAGGCGACTTGAATCTTCCAGGCTTCAGCCCGCTCCACTTGAGCGGCGGCATCCTGCCCAGTGGCGCCATCCTGGTGACGCCCGCCCCTCCCGCGCCGGCCGCGCCGCTGCCGTATCCGAATCTCAACGCGCAGATGTCGCTCACTCTGACCAACAGCGGCCTGCTGGTCAGCGGCCAACTCAACCAGGCGCCGCTGCCGCCGGTGACCATGAACGGCGCGATCTTCACGACCGGCGGCTTCTCGCTCAGCGGCGCGATCGGCTCGGGCGGCATCGGCGGCTTCAGCATTGGCAACGGCACGGTTCACCTTGATCGCACGGCGGGGTTTGCGGGCGTGGTTTCCGTCAAAGCGGACATGGATGTGACTGTGCCCGTTTACGGCGTTTTCCACTTCAGCGGTTCTTTCACCAACGATGGCACATTCGCGCTGACCAACACCATCGCCTCGCCCGGCTTGAGCGGATTGCCTGTGCCGGGCATGACCGGGACCGCGACGTTCACGCTCAGCCAGAATGGCTTGAAGTTGGGCGGCGCGCTGGACGCCAGCAGCGGCGTCCTGTCAACAGTGCTGCCGTCGGCCGCCGTGAACGGCGTCGTGAGCATCACCCCGGGCGGAGCGCAAACGCTCTCCGCGACGGCCACGATCAAGTCCATCACCAACGGCCTGTTCATTCTTAGTCCGCCCGGCGGCGGCGATTTCACGGCGACGCTGGACAACGCGGGTCTGCATTTGCCGGCGGGCGCGGTGTTGACATACGGAAACCTCCTTTCGGCGCCGTTGCCTCTGCCGGAAATCGTCATAACATCGAGCGGCGATTTCTCCGCCGTGGTGGGTTCGCCCGCGCCGCTGTCAATGACATTTGGAGGATTCGGTTTCACCGGCGTGAGTTTTACTTTGCAGCGCGTCGCCGGGACGCTGTCCGTGCAGAACTTCCACGCCGCTGAGTCACTTCCAGGCTTGAACACCGTAGCGACGATGACGGGATCGTGGGCCAGCAGCGGGAGCTATTTGCTATCCGGCAGTTTGGGCAGCGCGATCAATCTCAGCGGCCTGCCGGTAAGCAGCTTGGCGGCGGGTGCGAGCATCACCAACGATCAAACCAGTCTGCGGGTCAACGGCAGCCTGGGCGGCGCCATTTTCAACTCCATCGGCAGCGGGTCGGTGACCGGTCAAATTGTCGTTGCTTCGAATGGCGCGATGACGGTTTCCTCCACGTTCACCCTGGCGCCCCTGCAATTGGGCGCCTTCCAAGTGGATTCCGGCGGCGGCAGCTTCAGTGTGACTTTAGGCAACTCTGGCATTACCTTCCCGGCGGGATTGCGGCTTTCCTTCAACGGGGTCGCCTTCATTTCCTCCTCGTTGCCGGCCTTCACCTGCGGCGGCGCCGGCGATTTCTCCTTCAACTCCTCGGCTAAGACACTCAGGCTCGACGGCTACACCAACAGCTCCGCCTCGTTTCAACTTCAACGCGCTTCGGGCGTGACGACCTTGACTCTGTCGTCCGCCAGCCTCTCGTTGCCCGGCCTCAACACCTCCGTCAGCGTGAGCGGCACGGTGTCGGACAATGGCAACTATCTCCTCGCTGGAACCGTGGGCAGCAGCTTCAGCCTGCCGAACTTGCCGGTCACAACGCTAGGGGCGGGCGCGAGTCTGGCGTTCGCGCGGACCTTTGGCTCGACCAGCCTGTTGTTGCATGGCGCCGTCTCGGGAGGCGTGCTCGGCGGCAATAACGCGGATGCAATCCGCTTGGTCAGCGCGGTGGCGTCGCTGGGTGTGGGGAGCGACGGCTCGCTCTCGCTTTCCGGCAATGTCCAGGTCTTGCCCTTCAGCGCGGGCGCCTTCACGGTGGAAGGGCCGGGGAACAACGCCAACATCACCGCCAGTTTCAACAATGCTTACTTGACGCTTTCCGGCGCGCGATTGCGGGCTGCTGTCGCCGGGCTGTTCAACGCCGCAATTGCGCTGCCCGCCATTCAAATCCCGGCCAACGGTCAGTTTGCCCTCCCGGTGTCACTGCCGTCCCTGAGCGTGGAAGGCTTTCCATTCAAAACCGTGAGCCTTACGCTCAATCGCCGGGCGCCGTTCTCTGGCGTGCAATATCTGGATCTCAGCTCGTTTGCCGGCTCCCTGAATCTGCCCGGTTTCGCCCAGCCATTCAGCGGCGGAACGGTCTCGTCCAATGGGTTGCCGAGCCTGATCTGGACGGGGTCGTTGACGATGGGCGGATTCAGCGCGGCGAGCGGCTCATTGCAGCTCGTCGGCCCGGTCCTGACCGCCGGCGGTGGGTTTGACATTCGCGTGCAGGGCAACAGCCTTGGCTCGATTTCTTTCGCCGGCCACGTGGCAACAGACGGAAGTTTCAGCCTGACTCCTAACGCTGGCTGGTGGCTCAACTTCATCGGTCTGGATGCCGGCAGCGCATCGTTCCGCACGGTCGGCGATGCCGGCGGCGCGTTTGTCACGCTGACCGGCGCGGGCATTTCCGGCTCTGACGCCATCGAATATGGCAATCACAATTTTCCAATTACCATCTCCAGTTGCACTGCCAGCGGCATCTCTTTTAGCGGCAGCCAGGGGTTGAACTCGGGCGGCCTTTACCGGTTTTTCGACTTTAAGCCCGATCCGCCTGCGGCTTGCGGCGTTCTTCCCCCGGCTCCGGCGGCGGAACAGGGGGACGTTTATGGAGGGCTGGATGTGACGGTCTCATTGTCAGCCAACAGTTCAGGCGGTTCGTTCCATGCGTCGGTCGGCGGACGCTTCGGCTTCTGGATAGTCACGACCAAATCCGACCCCACTTGCACGACCACGGAGACTTGCGGCTTCAACGATTGCTGCCTCAGGACTCGCTACTGCGCCGACATTCGCACGACATTCGACACGCTGCCCGACAACCAGATTCTCACGGTCCCGACAACAGGCATCGATTCCTCCGGCTACGTGAACGTCAGCCAAAACGAAGGCGGCCAGAACGGCTTTCCTTTCCATCTTTGGTAGAGCTTCCGCCAACATGCTTTATGAAAACCCGGATTAAACTTGTTATCCTTGCGCTGGCCGCCGCCATTCTTGGGGGAGGCGGCGCGCAAGCCCAATCCACCGCCTTCACCTACCAGGGCCAATTGATTGACAACGGCGCTCCCGCCAACGGCAGCTATGACTTGCGCTTTGCGCTGTGGGACGCGGACTCGTCCGGCAACGCCGCGGGCGTCCCGATCACCAACGCGGCCACGTCGGTGGCCGCGGGGGTGTTTGTTGTCACGCTGGATTTTGGCGGGGCCGCTCTGCCGGGCGCGCCGCGCTGGCTGGAAATTGGCGTGCGCCCGGCGGGCGGCGCCGGCGCCTTTTCCACGCTGGCGCCGCGGCAGCAGCTCACGGCCATGCCCTATGCGGTGCAAGCGCTCAACGCATCGAACGTCCTCGGCCGGATCGCCGACGCGCAATTGTCGGCCAATATTCCGCGGCTGAACAGCGCCCCCACGTTTGTGGGCGCCGTGTCTTTCAACCCGCTGTTGGGTTCGCCGTTCCGAGTCAACAACAGCTCGCTCATCACCAATCTCAACGCCCAGTTCCTCGACGGTCTGGACAGCGCGGCGTTTGCGCAGATCGGCCACACGCATGGCGCCTCGGACATCGTCTCCGGCGCCCTGGCCGACGCGCGCCTGTCCCCGAACGTTCCTTTGCTCAACCGCGCGCAGACGTTTTCCGCGTCCAACGCTTTCCTGGCGCCGCTGGCCGCCACCAACACTTCCAACACGTTCGCGGGGACCTTCGCCGGCAACGGCGGCGGCCTGAACAATCTGAACGCCGCCAATCTCGCCGGCCAGATCGCCGACGCCCGGTTGTCCGCGAACATTGCCCGGCTCGGCTCCAGTCAAACATTCAGCGCGACGGTGGCGTTCAACCCGGCGGCCGGCGCGCCGTTCCTGGTGGGCAGCGCCATCCGCGTGACCAACCTCAACGCCGACCTGCTTGACGGCTTGGACGCCACCGCCTTTTGGAGCGCAAGCGGCAATTCCGGCACGAGCGCCGCCAACTTCATCGGGACTGCGGACAATCAAACGCTGGACGTGCGTGTCAATAACACGCGCGCCCTGCGCTTCGTCCCGACGGCGGGCAGCCCGAACCTGCTGGGCGGCTCGCCCGGCAACACCGTCTCGACCGGAATCGTCGGCGCGACCGTCGCGGGCGGCGGGCCGGTCAATGCCGTGGGCGCGAACTACGCCACGATCGGCGGCGGGTCGGGGAACACCGCATCGGGTGTCGGCGCCACCGTCGCCGGCGGCCAGAACAACGCCGCGACTAATACCGAAGCCATTGTGGCGGGCGGTTCGGGCAACACGGCTGGGGGCCAAAACAGTTTCGCCGCGGGACAAAACGCGGCCGCCCTCCATAGCGGAGCGTTCGTGTGGTCGGATGGTTCGAGTCTTTCGACGTTCACGTCCACGGCGCCGAACATCGTGATTTTCCGCGCCGCGGGCGGCGTGGGCATTGGCACCAATGCGCCGCAATCCGCCCTGCACGTCGCCGGCACAGTGCAGTCCAGCGGGCTGAAAATGACCACCGCGCCGCTGGCGGGCGCGCTGCTGGCCTCGGACGCCGCCGGCAATGCCTCCTGGCAACCGCCGGCCTGCCGCGTGAGCGGCAGCTGTTCCAACCCAACGCTGCTGGGCGGCTACTCCAATAACGCAATCTTTCCAGGCGTCAGAGGGGCAACTATTGCGGGAGGCGGCGAACCTGGTTTCAGCAATTATGTGGGCGGCGATTTCGGCGTCGTCAGCGGCGGCGAGAGCAATCGCGCCACCGCGGCGTGGAGCGTGGTGGGTGGCGGCGACGCCAACGCGGCGACCAATAGTTTTGCCACCGTCGCCGGCGGGTTTGGGAATTCCGCGGGTTTCGAGGCGGCGGTTGGGGGCGGGTATCGCAACGCCGCAGCCGGCTCGGCTTCGGTCGTCGGCGGGGGAGAGGTCAACCTGGCGTTTGGCGCGGATTCGGTGGTCGCGGGAGGCGGCGGCAATCGCGCGACCAATTCCTACGGAGCGATCGGCGGCGGGTACAGCAACACCAACACCGGGTTTGCGGCGACGATCTCGGGTGGGACTCTCAACCTGGCCAGCGGTTCCGCGGCGACGGCGCCGGGCGGGACGGCCAACACCGCCAGCGGCCAGAATAGTTTCGCCGCCGGCTACCATGCCCAGGCTTTGCACGATGGCGCCTTTGTCTGGGCCGACTTTTCTTCCGCCTCGCCCTTCGCCTCGACTGCCGCCAACCAATTCCTGCTGCGCGCGGCGGGTGGCGTCGGCATTGGCGCCGCGCCCCAGGACGCCATGCTCGAAGTGGCGGGCAACGCGCGGCTGGACGACAACAATATTTTCTTTCGCACGGGCTCGGACCGCAACCATGGCCTTGGTTGGTACGGCGCTTCGCCTAACAAGCCGTTTGCCACCACGTTTTTCCCCGATGGCCCGGTCCTGTTCGGATACGGCGGCGGCGGCCTGGGCACGCACCGCAACGGCACGGAAGCCGTGGCCCTGGCCTGGGACGCCAACCAGCGCGTGGGCATCGGCACAGCCACGCCCACCGCGCCCTTGGAAATCGCCTTCGCGACCGGCCAAAGCGTGCAATTCCGGTATGAGGGCAGCTTCGTTCCGGGATTCAATGTAGCCACCACCGGCGGCAACGCCGGCATCATGCGGTATCGCAACGGCCTGGAAGTCTGGCCGAGCGACGACGCCACGAGGGCGGGCAAAGTCGATGTCCGTGACACTTCCGGGGCGCCCAGCATCATTCTCGACGGCCAGAGCGGGCATATTTCCGCAGCCGCGTTTGATGCGACGAGCGACCGCAACGCCAAGGAGAATTTTGCGCCGATCGACCCGGGCGAGATTTTGGCAAAGGTGGCAGCCCTGCCGCTGAGCCGTTGGAACTTCAAGCAGGACAAGAGCGCCCGCCACCTCGGGCCGATGGCTCAGGATTTTTATGCGGCGTTCGCGGTTGGAAAAGACGATCATCATATCACCACCGTGGACGCCGACGGCGTGGCCCTGGCGGCGATCCAGGGCCTAAACCAAAAACTCCAGGAAAAGGAGGCCGAGATTCAACAGTTGCAGCGTCGGCTCGACGCTTTGGAGCATTCTTCTTTACAAGGCGCCAGCCGTCATTGAGGGGGTCGATTCCCTTCACCCGCTCCTCGTTTCAGGGGAGGGAACGGAGTTGATCGAGGAATTTGTAGCGGTCCCGATGGTCGTCTGGTTCGGCGGCGGAAATGGCTCTGAAGCGCATGACTTGATAGTCGCTTGCCTGGTAACGCGGCCAGTTCGGCAGGCCTGGGGCGTTGGGATCGCCGGTCTTTGCGAAGTTTGACCAGTAGGAGGCCATTAGCTCTGACACCGCGCGGTCCTGGTCGCGCCAGGGCAGGTGTTTGGAGGAGAGGACGCGGAAGACAAATTCAATTTCGGACGCATGCGGGGCGGCTGGCTCCGCGCCGGGCGGGGCTTCGGCAATGAGCGGGAGGGTTTCTTCAAATTTGTAGCGATACACGGGGGACTGCCCGGTCTTCAAATGCATGTCGATCCATTTCCACGTTCCATAGGCGATGAACCGGTCGCCGGCGTAATCCTGCGCGGCGCGTTTGGCTTCGGCGTCGTCTTTTGCCGAATAGGCTTTGAGAAAGTCCGCGGCGCGATCGCCAAATTTTTCGCTGGCGAGGGCCCGGAAGTTTCCAAGTGTCGGCGGCGTATTGCTGAAATAGCCGCCGAAATTTCCCTCGTCCCTGTTCCAGCCGGCCAACAGGGGCACGCGGCTTTGCTTGCCGGCGGCAAATAATGAGCGGGCGTCGCTTGGGAAGAAATAGCCGTCAATAATCGGACGGAAGGGATTGGGGCGCGGCTTAAACGTCGCGGCCAGCAGCTTGCCGGCGGGGATGGCGCGCAAGGATTCCAGGGAGGAGCCGCCCAGGGATTGGCCGGCAAATTTCACGCAAGCGGCTTCGGCTTCGGCGAGGCTTTTGGCGGGCATCGTGCCGCCGAAAAACGCGCCGCTCTCGCCGATGGCGCGGTTGAAAAGGCCCTGGGCGAGCGGGGAAGCCATCAGCGCGCTGACGGACAGGGAGCCCGCGGATTCGCCGAAGATGGTGACGTTGTCGGGGTCGCCGCCGAAGGCCGCGATATTAGTCTTGACCCATTGCAGCGCGGCGACCTGGTCCAGCAGCCCATAATTGCCGGAGGCGCCGTGCTCCGATTCTTTGGTCAAGTCTGGATGCGCGAAGAATCCGAAGACGCCCATGCGATAATTCATGCTGACGACGATGACGCCTTTTTTGCACAAGTTGCCGCCGTCCTGCCGCGGTTCGGACGTCGAGCCGGCGACGAATCCGCCGCCGTGAATCCAGACCATGACGGGCAGCTTCGGCGTTTCGGGCTTTGCGGGCATCCACAGGTTCAGGTAGAGGCAATCTTCGCTTGGGCCGGGGTCGTTGAAGACCATGTCGTTGTAAATGCGGCCCTGCATGGCGCGCGGGCCGTAGTCAACAGCATTGCGAACTCCGGTCCACGGTTTGACAGGCTGCGGCGGCTTCCATCGCAGCGGGCCAACGGGCGGGGCGGCGTACGGAACGCCCTTGAACGTCCGCACCTTGCCGTCGGCGCTCACGACGCCTTCCAAAACGCCGTCGGCGATTTTCTGCTGGACGCGCGTGACTTCCTGGGCGAGGAGGGGATGGGCGGCGATGAGCAGCGCCGATATTAAAGAGGGAATTGGAATCTTCATAGGCTGCATTTTTACCGGACATCAACGTCACGCCGAGAACAGGTCAGTGACCGTGCAGGAGAATTCGGGCAGGAGGGGTTCGCTGAGGACTTCGCGGCTGGCGAGAATCCCCTTGAGGGCGAGGCCATAGGGGGTGGTGTGGTAAATCTCAACATTGTCGTAGCGCGGGTCGACCATCCACAGGCGGGGGGCCTTGTATTGTTCATAGAGGGTTTTTTTGAGGACGGTGTCCGCGCGATGATCGTCGGAGGCGACGATTTCCACGGCGAGCCACAATTTGCCCGTGGCGACAGTCACGACGGCCAGGTCCGGGCGGAGCAGTGTTCCCGGGCCGAATTGGACGACCGATCGCGGCGCGAGGAGGCGGGAGGGCGCGTTTTCGGCGAGGGTTGCCGAGAGGCGCGCATGGAGCCAGGCGCAAATGCGTTCGTGCCGCGCGCCCGGCGCGGAGCGCAAAAGGGTTTCGCCGCTGACAATTTCTTCGTACGGCTCGCTCACGTGACGAGATGAAAACAAAAAACGCCACAGAAGCAAACAAAGAGAACGACGGGGGTTCTTTGCCGGCTTTGGATTGGTTGTGGCGCGCGTTTCTCATGTCAAAGCATGCGGCGCAGGAAGCCGCCGGTGTGCGACGCGCGACATTTGGCGAGCGACTCAGGCGTTCCTTCGGCGACGATCCGGCCGCCGCCGGCGCCGCCTTCGGGCCCAAGGTCGATGACCCAATCGGCTTCGGCGATGAGATCGAGGTTGTGTTCGATGACGACGACGCTGTGGCCGGCGTCGACGAGGCGCTGGAGGACTTCGACCAGGCGCTTGACATCGGCCATGTGCAATCCAATGGTCGGCTCCTCCAAAAGGAAGAGCGAGCAGGGCTCTTCGAGCTTCGGCAGCGCCTCGGCGCGGCGCGGCAGGCCTGTCAACAAATGTGTGACCAGCTTGAGGCGCTGGGCTTCGCCGCCGCTGAGCGTCGGACTGGTTTGGCCGAGGCGAATGTAATCGAGGCCGGTGTCGCGGAGGGCTTCGAGCGGGCGGGCGATGCGGGGAAAAGCGGCGAAGACTTCGAGGGCCTGGGCGACGCTCAGATCGAGGACCTGCGCGATGTTCAAGCCGTGGAATTGCACATCGAGGGTTTCGGGGCTGAATCGCGCGCCGCGGCAGGTTTCGCACGGGACCAACGCGGGCGGCATGAAGCTCATTTCGAGTTTTGTGACGCCGGCGCCCAGGCATTCGGGGCAGCGGCCTTGCGCGCTGTTGAAGGAGAACCGGCTTGCGGAATAGCCGCGCAAACGGGCTTCGGTCGTTTGCGCGAAGAGCTGTCGAATGTCGTCGAAGAAGCCCACATAGGTGGCCGGGACGGAACGGGGCGTGCGGCCAATGGGCGATTGGTCGACTTCATAAACGGCGCGAATGGCCTCGGCGCCGGCAAGGGAGCCGGATTCTGGAGCAATGGCCGCTTTGTCGCGAGGGCGGGCGAGTTTGTTGCGGAGGAGGGGAAGGAGGCAACTGCGCAGGAGGGTGCTTTTGCCCGAGCCGCTGACACCTGTCAAACAAACAAATCGCCGCAAGGGAATTGACACGGCGAGGTTTTGCAGGTTGTGAAGGCGCGCGTTGGAAATGATTAGGGACGGAGTGACGCCTCCCGCTCGCCCTGCCGGGGCGACGAAACGGCGGGCGCCTTTGGCGGGACAGGATTTCGCGCTGCGGAGGCATTGGGCGGTGATGGAGTACTTGTGGCGCATCAATTCCGCCAGGGTGCCATGCGCGACGACCTCTCCGCCGAGGGTCCCGGCGCCGGGGCCGAGGTCAATAATATAATCGGCGCGGCGCATCGTCTCTTCATCGTGCTCGACGACGACGAGGGAGTTGCCGCGGGCC
>Ga0265338_10004475_pt1 | contig 18857 bp, 15 predicted proteins | sample 42126metaG_FD_193579 | JGI IMG/M metagenome (GOLD analysis project Ga0265338, IMG submission 193579) | Rhizosphere microbial communities from Carex aquatilis grown in University of Washington, Seatle, WA, United States - 4-21-26 metaG | ecosystem: Host-associated > Plants > Roots > Rhizosphere... | reverse complement strand
TGGGGATGGCGGCATGGGCGGATGTGTGCAAACCCGGCCCCACGTCCCGCGGACGGCCGGTCGGGCAACCATCCAAACGCGCTTCACCCAGGACTCGAGAACTTTTTCGTCCGCGGGGCGGCCGGCCGCCGCCGGAATTTCAGCTTCGACCCGCGCGCCGACGCGCGGTAGGCCAGACGTGAAGATCCCCCGGGACGCGCCTGAAGCGCGAATCGAGCCAGATGCGCCATTTCCGCTCACTCCTTATCAACAAGGCCGACATCCGGCTGCCCGGCCTGCGCGTGCTGACGTTTGCCCTGCACCGGCATCTTCAGGAGCATGCCTCGATCGAGCAGCACCGGCACCGCTGGTGTCAGATCATCCTGTACCTGAGCGGCCGCGGGCAGCAGGAGTTCGCGAGCGGCGAGGCCAGGGTGGAGCCGGGGACCCTTGTCGTCATGCCGCCAGGGGTGTCTCATGCCTTCCGGCGCACGACCGAGCGGCCGCCCCTGTGCCTCATGATCGATTTCCGCCTGCCCAGGGCGCGGCAGTGCCCCGCGGCGGTCTGCAGCCTCAATCGCTCGGAGATCGCGCAGGTGCGCCAGAACCTGGCGTACCTGATCAGGCTGCAGGCCGGCTCGAACGGCGTGCTCAGGTGGGAGAGCGCCGCCGCTATCCTGCAGACGCTCATCACGCTTCTGCGCGCGGCGAACTGGCTGGAGAGGATCCCGCAGCCGTCGGCGGGAGGGGCGGGCGTGATGGGCCGGCTCCTTTCGACGGTTGGGCCGGCCACGCCCCTGCGGCAGGTCGTGCAGCGCAGCGGCTACCAGCGCGACCACCTGAACCGGCTGGTCAAGCACGAGACCGGCCTCACCCTCGGGCAGCTTCGCACCCAGCGCCGACTCGCGAGGGCCAAGGAGCTCCTGTCCCAGGGCATGAGGGTGGCCGACGTCGCCGAGGCCGTGGGCGTGCTCGACCAGAGCTATTTCGCGCGCTGGTTCCGGAGGCAGACCGGCCAGCCGCCGTCGCGCTGGAGCCCGCGCAGCCTGGGTTGACCCCCCGCCCCTCTCCTCATGAATATGGACTCGAACGCCCGGCCTGAAGCGTACATAAACAATGTCGTAAAAGTGCTAGGTCGCGCCGGGAAAATCCTCATGGCGGCGCCCGTTTTCAAATAAGCTATCCCGTCGTGACAACCACCCCCGTCATCTTGGTCACAGGCGCCGGCCGCGGCCTCGGCCGCGGAATCGCGGTGCAATTGGCTGCCGAGGGCTGCTCCGTGGCGATCAACTTCGTGGGCAACCGCGCCGCCGCCGAGGAGACCGCGGCGCTCTGCCGCAAGGCGTCGAGGACGCGCAACCAGGAGTTCACGCCGATCCAGGCCGACATTGGCTCCAAGCCGGACCGCGCCCGTCTCGTGTCCGAGACGCTCTCGAGCATGGGGAGGATCGACGCGCTTGTGAACAACGCAGGCGTCGCGCCCCGGGTTCGCGCCGACCTCACCGAGGCCACCGAGGAATCCTTTGCGGAGCTTGTCCGCATCAACCTGCAGGGCCCCTACTTCCTCACCCAGGCGGTGGCGCGGCACTGGCTCGACAAGGGGCCGAAGCCGGCGCTGCCCGGCGGCCACAAGGTGGTCTTCATAACATCGATCTCGGCCGACACGGCGTCGGTCGACCGCGGCGACTACTGCATTTCAAAGGCGGGCCTCGCGATGGCCGCTCAGCTCTGGGCCGCGCGCCTTGCGAAGGACGGCATCCAGGTCGTCGAGGTGCGCCCGGGCATCATGGCGACCGACATGACGGCAGGCGCCAAGGCGAAATACGACAAGCTCCTTTCGGAGGGCCTCGTGCCGCAGGGGCGCTGGGGGACGCCCGAGGACGTCGGCCTGGCCGTCCGCTCGATCATCGCCGGCGACCTCCCTTTCTCTTCCGGTTCGGTCATCGCCGTCGACGGCGGTTTCCACATCCGCAGACTCTGAGCGCCCCGCGTCACCCCCGCACGCGGGCACCACGCCGCCCCAATGATCCACATCGACAGCTCCTTGACCCCCGGATCCCTGCGAAGGGACATCGATCGCCTGTTCGAGGTGTCCGGCAAGAAAGTGTTCGCACTCGAGAAACACTGGAACCCGCTCGCCGGCTCGCCCGTCGTCACGGTGGAGGGCAAGTACACGTCGCGCGGCTGGACGGAATGGACCCAGGGCTTCCAGTACGGCTCCGCGATCCTGCAGTTCGCCGCCACGGGCGACAGGCGGGCCCTTGCCGTCGGGCGCGACGGCACGATCCGGCACATGGCCAGCCACGTGAGCCACATCGGCGTCCACGACCACGGGTTCAACAATGTCTCCACCTACGGCAACCTCTATCATCTGGCGAAGTCCGGCGCCATGCGGGCTGACGAGGGCGAGATCCGGCTTTACGAGCTTGCCCTGAAGGTGTCGGGGGCGGTGCAGGCGGCGCGCTGGACGGGGCTGCCGGACGGCCTCGGCTACATCTACTCCTTCAACGGCCCGCATTCGCTCTTCGCCGACACCCTGCGCTCCCTGCGCATCCTCGCGCTCTCGCACCAGCTAGGCCACGTTCTCATGGGGGAGAACGACCGGCGGATCTCCCTCCTTGACCGCCTGCTGGCGCATGCCGAGACCACCGCGCGGTTCAATGTCTACTTCGGCGAGGGGCGCGACCGCTACGATGTGCCCGGGCGCGTCGCCCACGAGTCCCTGTTCAACCCGAACAACGGCTCCTACCGCTGCCCGAGCACGCAGCAGGGCTACTCGCCCTTCACGACGTGGACGCGCGGCCTGGCCTGGATCCTCTGCGGCTATGCCGAGCAGCTTGAGTTCCTCGACGCGCTGCCCGCCCATGAATTGAGGGCCCGCGGGGGAAGGGCCGCCGTCCTGGGCCGCTTCCTCAGCGTGGCCAGGGTCACGGCCGACTACTACATCGCGCAGACTCCCACGGACGGCGTGCCCTACTGGGACACGGGCGCACCCGGCCTGGCCCGGCTCGGGGACTACCTCGGCCGGCCCGCCGACCCGTTCAACGATCACGAGCCGGTCGACAGCTCGGCCGCCGCCATCGCGGCGCAGGGCCTTGTCCGCCTCGGCCACTACCTCTGCGCCAGGCGTCACGCTGCTGACGGCGCCCGGTATCTCGCCGCCGGCCTCACCATCGCCAGGACGATCTTCGCGGAGCCCTATCTTTCGACGTCGCCCCGCCACCAGGGGCTCCTGCTCCACACGGTCTATCACCGGCCCAACGGTTGGGACCACGTGCCCCGGGGCCGGAAGGTCCCCTGCGGCGAGTCGAGCATGTGGGGCGACTATCACGCCCGTGAGCTCGCGCTGCTCATCAAGCGCATGGCCGAGCGAAAGACCTACTACACGTTCTTCGGCTTCTAGAGCTTCCGCCGCCATGGCCACGCCCCTAACGGACATCTCCCGCCTGTGCCTCCACACGATGACCACGAAGCCGTGGAAGCTCGAGGAGTCCGTCCGGCGCTATGCCGGCGCGGGAGTGAAGGGAATCACCGTCTGGCGGAATGCGTTCGCGGACACGGGCCCGGCCGCGGCGGGCAGGCTGGCGCGCGGCCACGGCCTCTCGGTGGTTTCGCTCTGCCGCGGCGGGTTTTTCCCTGCTGACACGGCGGCGAACCGCGCGAAGGCCATCGACGACAACCGCCGCTGCATCGACGAGGCCGCCGCGCTCGGCGCCCCGCTGATCGTGCTCGTATGCGGCTCTGCGCACGGCGCCTCGCTCGCGCAGTCGCGAAGGCAGATCACCGAGGGCATCGCCGCCGTGCTCCCCCACGCCGCCGCGGCCGGAGTGAAGCTCGCCATCGAACCGCTGCACCCCATGTACGCGGCCGACCGATCGGCCGTGAGCACCATGGGCCAGGCAAGGGCGATCTGCGGGGAGCTCAAGTCACCGTGGCTAGGAATCGCAGTCGACGTGTACCACACGTGGTGGGACGACCACCTGGAGGACGAGGTCAGGGCCTGCGGCCGCGAGGGAACGCTCTTCGCCTTCCACATCTCCGACTGGCGCACGCCCACCCTCGACCTCCTCGAGGACCGGGGCCTCATGGGCGAGGGCTGCATCCCGATCCGGCAGATTCGCGGGTGGGTCGAGGAGGCCGGATTCAGAGGTTTCATCGAGGTGGAGATCTTTTCGCGCCGCCTTTGGGCAATGGAACAGGGGCGTTACCTCGATGACATAAAGGCCGCCTATCTCGCGCACGCGTGACACCCCGGAAGGCCGCGGCGCAAACCTGAACATTCGACATGAAAGAGCATTCCATCGGCATCATCATGAACGGCGTCACGGGGCGCATGGGAACCAACCAGCACCTGATCCGCTCGGTGCTGGCCATCCGCAGGCAGGGTGGCGTCCGCCTCGCCAACGGGGACGTCATCATGCCCGACCCTATCCTCGTCGGGCGCAACCCGGAGAAGGTCATGGCCCTGGCCCAGGCCCAGGGCGTCTCCCGCGTCGCTGCGAGCCTCGATGCCGCGCTCAAGGACCCCTTCAACCGGATCTACTTCGACGCCCAGACCACGGACCGCCGCGCCGAGGCCGTGCGGCGGGCCATAGCCGCCGGGAAGGCGATCTACTGCGAGAAGCCCACGGCCGTTGACACCGCCACGGCGGCTGCGCTCTACAGGGAGTGCCAGGCCGCGGGCCTGAAGAACGGGGTCGTGCAGGACAAGCTCTGGCTTGGCGGCCTGCGCAAGCTCAAGTCACTGATCGAATCCGGCTTTTTCGGGCGGATCCTGTCCGTGCGCGGGGAATTCGGCTACTGGGTGTTCGAGGGCGACGACCAGCCCGCGCAGCGCCCGTCCTGGAACTACCGCAAGGAGGACGGCGGAGGCATCGCCATCGACATGCTCTGCCACTGGCGCTACGTGATCGACAACCTCTTCGGGAAGGTCGCCTCCATTTCGTGCCTATGCGCGACGCACATTCCCGAGCGCCGCGACGAGCAGGGGCGGCCCTACGCTTGCACGGCGGACGACGCCTTCTACGCCACCCTGCAGACCGACCAGGGCCTCGTCATCCAGTTCAACAGCTCCTGGTGCACCCGCGTGAGGCGCGACGACCTGCTCACGCTCCACGTCGACGGCACGCGCGGTTCCGCCGTGGCCGGCCTTCGCGACTGCTGGACCCAGCGCGCGCAGGAGACGCCGCGGGCCGTGTGGAACCCGGACATCGAGCAGCCGATCAAATTCTTCGACGGCTGGACGAAGATGCCCGACGATCCGTCATGCGACAACGCCTTCAAGGCGCAGTGGGAGCTCTTCCTGCGGCACGTCGTCAACGACGAGCCTTTCCGGTGGACCCTCCTGGAGGGAGCAAAGGGGGTTCAGCTCGCCGAGAAGGGGCTGGAGTCCTGGAGGAAGAGGGCCTGGGTCGAGGTGGGGGCGATCGCCTGAGCGGTCCCTGCCCTCACGGGCGGTCGTAGTCGCCCAGGGTCCGAATCCAGATGTTGCGGAAGCGGACGGGGTTCCGGTGCTCCTGCAATTCGACGACGACCTCCGGGGGGTGCGGCTTCAGGTAGGCGCCCAGCGCCTTGTGCGGGACGCCGTTAATGCCGTCCGTCGAGCCAAAGTATTCCCGCCGATGGTGCAGCACCACACCGTTCTGGATGACGGTGACGGCGGCCCTCTTCACAAGGGTCCCGGCGGCGTCCCATCGCGGCGCCTCGAAGATGATGTCGTAACTCTGCCATTCGCCCGGGGGCTTGCAGGCGTTCACCAGCGGCGGCGTCTGGCCGTAGAGCGCCCCCGCCTGGCCGTCCGGATAGGTCGGGCTGTTGTAGGAATCGAGGATCTGCACCTCGTACATGCCGTTGATGAGGACGCCGCTGTTGCCGCGGCCCTGCCCGTTGCCCCTGACCACCGCGGGTTCCGCGTATTCGAGATGAAGCTGGAAGTCGCCGAACCGCTGCTTGGTGCGAATGTTGCCCGAGAACGGCACCACCTCGAGGACCCCGTTGGCGAGGATCCACTTGGGCTCGCCCCCCTTTATCGACTCCCATTTCGAAAGGTCGGAGCCGTCAAAGAGAACGACGGCGTCCGACGGCGGGGGCGCAAGGAGGCTGAAGGTGGCGCCCGGGGTCACCGCGCGCGGCTGGGGCCGGTCGCCGTCGTGGACATGCCAGGGCGTTCCGGGAATGAGCGGGGTGTCCTTGTATCCGAGGCCCTCCTCGCCGGGCAACGGGGCGACCGCACCCGCGGCCAGAAGCAGGAGCGTGAGGGGTATTCCGAATTTGGGGCGCATGGGAGGACGCTGATATACAGATCGCAATCCGATCTTCAAGGTTGCGCGAGCAGCCATCATAATTATTTTCCGCGCGGCATGCACTACCCCAGGATCCTTGCAGCAGGCGCAATCATCGCGGCCGCCGGCCTGCACGCCGACGAGACGTGGCGCCCGCTCTTCAACGGCCGCGACCTCTCGGGCTGGAGCACCTTCATGGCAGCCCCTCCTCCCGAAACGAGCGTGCCCGGCCTGAAGCGCGACGACAAGGGCGCCTACCTGGAGCCGATCGGTTTCAACCGCGACCCGCTCAAGGTATTCACCATTGAGGTCGTCGACGGGCGCCCGGCGATCCATGTCTCCGGCGCGGGATTCGGCGTGATGACAACGAACGAGCCGTTCGGCAACTTCCACCTGCGGATGCAGGTCAAGTGGGGTGAGAAGAAATGGGGCTACAAGCTCCACTCGCCGCTCGACGCGGGGTTGCTGTATTTCGCCCGGGGACCGGCCGGCGTTGACCATGCCACATGGCCCAGCTGCCTCGAGTTCCAGATCCAGGAGCACGACTTCGGCGATCTCTTCACGCTTGGGAAGACCAATGTCACCGCGACCGCGCACCAGGACGGAAGGCTGTGGCTTTACGATCCAAGGGGAGCGCCCACCGTGTTTGTGGCCAAGCGGCCCATCGGGGCCCGCTGCGTGAGGCTCCGGGATTGCGAGAGGCCCCACGGCGAGTGGAACACGCTCGACCTGGTCTGCCTCGGCGACAGCAGCATCCACGTCGTCAACGGCACGGTGGTCATGCGTCTGAATCATGCCCAGCTTCTCGAGGGCGCGGCGCCGGTGACCCTTGATTCCGGCAACATCTGCCTGCAGACGGAGGGCGGCGAGGTCTACTACCGCGACATCGAGGTCGTTCCAATAAGCGCGATGCCGGCGGAGTACTCCGGTCGGTAGGTCGCATGGGATGGGCGTCTCCCGTCGGGAGCGTGCACACCGTCATGAACGGCGCCACGCAGAGGCGTCCGCCTATAGGTCACCCGCTTAGACCCAACGCGTCCCCTCGGCCCAGGCGTCCGCCGCACGAGCCGCAGCTATTGATTCAACCGAACGGGCTGTCGGCGCGCACCCCAGGTCCCCGGACGGCTCTCAAACCGTCCCGGAATAGCGTAGCCGCAGGCGCGGCATCGGCTGAGAACCAGATTGTAGGAGCCCAGCTCATACCACTGGCGCTCGATTAGGAGCTCACCGCACGACGGGCACCAGGTGCTCCCGCCTGCGCGGTCGCACACGTTGCCCGTAAAGACATACTTCAGGCCCTTTGAGCGCGCGATTTCGCGCGCGCGAGAGAGCGTGGCCGCGGGCGTCGATGGAATGCCGAGCATTCTGAAATCCGGATGGAAGGCGGTGAAATGCCAAGGTACGTCGGGCCCGAGATTGGCGGCAAACCAGTCGGAGGCCCGCTCGATCTCGTCGCTGTCGTCGTTCTTCCCCGGAATCAGCAGCGTCGTGACCTCGAGCCAGACGCCGGTCTCTTTCCGCAGATACACCAGGGTGTCGAGCACCGGCTGCAGCCGGGCGAAGCAGAGCCGCTGGTAAAATCCGTCCGTGAATGCCTTCAGGTCCACATTCGCAGCGTCCATGTGGCGGAAGAACTCCGGCCGGGCTTCCTCGGTGATGTAGCCTGCGGTAACCGCCACGGTCTTGACGCCCCGCTCGCGGCACGCCCTTGCGACATCGATTGCGTATTCCGCGAAGACCACGGGGTCGTTGTACGTGAACGCCACTGACCGGCAGCCGAGGCGCTGCGCGGCGTTGGCGATCAGCTCGGGCGACGCGGCATCGGCGAGCCTTTCGAACTCCCGCGCCTTGCTGATGTCCCAGTTCTGGCAGAACCGACAGCCGAGATTGCACCCCGCCGTGCCGAACGACAACACGCTGGTGCCCGGCAGAAAATGATTGAGCGGCTTCTTCTCGATCGGGTCGATGCAGAATCCGCTACTCCGGCCGTATGTGCTGAGCACCATCTCGTCGCCCTCCCGCTGGCGGACGAAGCAGAACCCCTTCTGCCCGTTCTGCAGCTTGCAATAGCGCGGGCACAGGCGGCACTCGATGCGGCCGTCGGGCCGCATGCTCCACCAGCGGGCCGGGTGGGCGGATGGAAGCGGATCCTCAGTCAGCATGCCGGTCGCCTCCCGCCGGTCCGGCCGGCGCCTCCTTGAAGCTCTTCGCCGTGAACCGCTCGATATGGATGAGCTCGTCGTCTGAAATCCCCGCCTTTTGGCGCACAATTGCGAGCTGCTCGCCAACCGAGGCGATGCCCTCGATGCCCGGCAGCAGGACCCCTTTGCGTCCGTCGGCAGCGGACACCAGTACTCCGTAGATGGCCGGGTCGAGGTCCTTGGGCGAAGCCACCGGCTCAAACGGTCCGAGCACGGTGACGGTGAATCGCATGTGCGGCAGCTCCGCGGCCGTAACCGGCGGAAAGCGCCCATCATGGACGGCAGCGGCCACGGAGCACCGCCAGGTTTCCCGCACCAGATCCTGCCCGAGGGGCTCGGTAATTCCCCGGCATCCCCGCAACTCGCCCGTGTCGCTTCTCACGGTCACGAACACGGCGCCTGGCCTCGCGAGCTCTCCCCCTGCGAAGAACGGCGGTCGCACCGGCCCGTTCAGCAGCGTGGCCTCGACCGCGCACCGTGCGACAACAGGCAACTCCTCAAAGTGCGAAACTGTCCTGCCCTCGACTCCTGCGACCGCGGTGCCCGCAGTCTCGGGCTGCTCTCGCTCGAAAAGGATTGCCACGCCGTAGCCGACGCCAAACGGCCCCTCATAACTTAGCACCTCGTGATGGCCCACCGCCCGATAGCCGGATGCTGCTAAGGCCACCCTGGTGGAATCCACGACGTCCTCGGCGGCTCTCTCCTGCAAGGCCGGGTCGATTTGCCGGAGCTCTCCGAACGCTCCTTTGCGCAACAGGCTGATAAACGTGTCGTCGAAGCGGCGCGCTTCGGGGTCATAGCCCGCCGGGGCCGTCGGGATGAGCCTGTGACTCATGTCACCGCTCGCGATGACGGCCGTTCGCCGGCCCAGCTCCCTCGCAGTGGCGGCAATGGCCTGGCCAAGTTCATCCACCCCACCCTCTCCTGGGTAGTTGAGGCCCACGATCACGGTTGGCCCCTTCCACCCGGCCGATGTGAGGTAGCAGAGCGGCACCAAGGCGCCGTGATCCATGGGCTCATGGACGATTCGCCATGTCCGGAGCCCAAGGCGCCCCGCCTCGCGCTCCAGCCGGTCGGTGAAACCCCGGTCCAACGGCAGGTCGACCTGGTCCTTCGGCGATCCGAACTGGCCCAGCGAGCCGCGGAGCCGCGGGGTGTACCAAAGCCCGAAGGAGCCCTGGTGCCTGGGCGAGTGCGGCGAGATCACGACCACGGTGTCCGGATTCGTCGCCAGCGCGTGGTTGGCGACAATGCCCATCGAGTGGGCGGTGCCCCTGACGTGAGCGAGGTTCTCCCCTCCCACGCCCGGCACAAGAATCGGTGCATGCGGCATCAACCCGGCAAATTCGATTCGTTCCTGCATAATCCCTATCTCCTTCCGACCGGCGCATATTAGCCCCAAATCCGCCTGCCGACAATGCTAAGATTAGACAGCCCGCAGGACCATGGGCCCGAGTCCCTGCCGGGTTCCTGCCATTGCGGCCCGCTTCCGCGGATGGGATTGTCGCGCGCCTCTGTTCGGGTCAGATTGTTCCCATGAGGATCAATTGGACCGCTGGCAAAATCCTGGCTTTGGCAAGCGGCTACCGTGAACCGTGCGTGCTCGCGGCGGCGGCCGACCTGGAGCTTTTTGACGCGATCGCGGGCCGCAGGCTGACTGCGGGACAGATCGCCCGGCGGGTCAGGGGCGACTTGCGCGCCGTGACGGTCGTGCTGGACGCTCTGGCCGCCATGGATCTGCTCAGGAAAAGAAGAGGGCGCTACGGCGTGCCCCCGGACGCAGCCTCGGTCCTGACGGCCAGCGGGAAGAGAAGCGTTCTGGCCATGAGCCAGCATCATGCTAACTGCATGCGCCGATGGGCCCAGCTGGCCAGGGTGGCGAAGACCGGCCGGCCTGCAAAACGCGTTCCAAGCGTCCGGGGCGCACGGAAGGACGCCGCGGCCTTCATTGGAGGCATGCACGATCTGAACTCCGGCACTGCCCCCGGGCTCGTCCGGAGAATCCAGCCGATGCCCTTCAGGCATCTACTGGACGTCGGCGGGGCCTCCGGAACGTGGACCATCGCGTTTCTGGAATCCTATCCCCGGAGTAGGGCAACAATCTTCGACCTCCCACACGTCATAGCGATGGCCGGAAGGCGGCTGCGGAAGCTTAGGCTCGCCGGAAGGGTTCGGCTTGTGGCGGGCGACTTCTACCGGGACGAACTCCCAAAAGGGGCCGATCTAGCCTGGGTCAGCGCCATCGTCCACCAGAACTCAAGGCAGCAGAATCGGGAGCTTTTCCGACGGGTATACCGCGCATTGGGGCCTCGAGGGCGAATCGCAATAAGGGACGTTGTGATGGAGCAATCCCGCACGGCGCCCCGCGCAGGCGCCCTGTTCGCGGTCAACATGCTTGTGGGGACGCCGAAAGGGGGCACCTTCACGTTTGGCGAGCTTAAGGCGGATCTCCGGATGGCCGGATTCGTCGGGGCGCGGCTCGTTCTCCGCGGCGAGGGCAACGATTCTGTCGTGATCGCAGGCAGACGGGATTGACCTTCTTCGGGCATTGGCGAGATGCCCCCGCTATCGGGCCGGCGGCTCCCCTGCCCTTGACGGCGCGCGCCGGCGGTGCGAGAAGTCGGATCCCAATGATTCGGCAAGGATACCCTTCGCCGATAGAATTCATCGGGCAGCGGAATAGCCAACGTGAATGCTAAGGGAGGCGTGCCATACAGCTTACCACTGTCAGGATCGGGAAACCAGGCACCATCAGAACAAGCTGGCGCGGATGGCTGCTTGGGACGGCTGCAGCGGCCCTCATGGGCGGCCGCCTGCCGGCGGCCGATCCGCGCCAGGCAGCAACGGAGACAAGTGTCATGAAATTGACGAGCACGGCATTCGCGAACGGAAAGGCGATCCCGGTGAAATTCACCGGCTCAGGCGCGGACGTATCGCCGCCTCTCCAATGGAGCGGCGCCCCGGCGGGCACAAAGAGCTTCGCATTGATCTGCGACGACCCCGACGCCCCGGGAGGCACGTGGGTTCACTGGGTGATCTACGGATTGCCGGCAGAGAATAGCGAATCCGGGGAGGCGGTCCTCGCGGACGAGTCGCTCGCAAGCGGCGCGAGGCAGGGCATCAACGACTTCGGCCGCATCGGCTACGGCGGCCCTCTTCCGCCGCCCGGCAAGCCGCACCGCTATTTCTTCAGGCTCTTCGCACTCGACGCCGAAGTGCCGCTCGGTCCCCGGGCAACCAAACTCGATCTCCTGCGGGCTATGCAGGGGCACATTCTCGCCGAGGCTCAGATCATGGGCACCTACCAGCGGGTGCGATGAGGGGCTGCGACCCGAAGTGACCCGGGGCCGGCGCAAGTGCGGTGTTCAGCGCGTGGGTGCGAATTCGAGCTCCACGTCGGCCTTGCCGGCAAAGCAGCCGATCTGCACCGTCTCGGTGGCGGCATCGTAGGTCCCTCCCTTGATGCTGAGGGGTCTGAGCCCTAGCGGGTGTGGCAGGCGTATCTGCACCGTCTGCGGCCTGCGATCCGAGTTGCATTCGACGTGGGCGACAAACCGTCTCTGATCCTCCGACGACTCCACGTGAAGCGTCGCGGGCCCGAAATAGGTGGCCACGCCATCGAGATCGATCCGCCGCCCGCCTTCCAGGTAGCTCCTCGGGATTCCCGGCAGGAAACAGAGCGTGTCTCCCCTTTCGAGGTAAAGCATCCACCGGGTTTGCATGAGGAACCAACCTTCCTCGTGCGTCTTGTGCGGGCTCTGCCCAAAGTAGTGCTCCCAGAAGGTGTAGGTCTCGCGATCGGCCAGGCTGGCGACCGTGTTGTAATAGGTCTTCAGGAACGGCTTCACCTCGCCGCGCTGCAGGTGCACCCAAGCGTGCCGGCTGTAGTACGGCTGGCTGAAGGCAGCGTTGCGGTCCGTCATCAGCTCGCCGTGGTATGAGATGAGGAAGGACGCCGCGGGTTCGCCCGGATCGATGACCTCCTGGAAGATGAGGTAGATCGGCCCAAGGAGCGAGTCCCTGGTCGTGACGGTGCCGTGACTGTCCCAGTTGCCCCCGTCGGCCTGCAGCATCACCGGGCCGCTGTAATTGGCCCAGGGGGCCACCGTTGGAACCCAGCTTCCGTCCCCCAATGGGACCACCGGAGACTTGGCCATCGTCTCAAAGAAGGAGGCGCGAATGTCCCTCTTGAGCCCCTGAGCCTCGTCCCGCCAGACGCGGGCCTCGGAAGGTTCGACCGGCTCCATCATCTCGGCGACCCTGGCGAAGCCCAGGTAGGCATAACCATTGAGCATGAACGACCGGAAAGGGTCCTCTGGGTCCGCAGTCTTGCCGTCCAGAAGCCCGTAGCCCCTTCCGCGAAGCTCCTCCCTCTCGTTCCGGCGCCGCCAGTCGCGCAGGTACCGGGCGGCCTTCAGCACCTTCGGCTTGATCTGGCGGACCCATTCGAGGTCGCGGGTGTAGCGGTAGTGCTCGCCGAGGCTCCAGAGGACCGCGCCGGTTTCCAGCATGTAGTTGCTGAAATTCTGCATGAAGCCGTCGTCGTGCTCCTTCTCGAGAAAATACCCGAGCGCCCTGCCCGCCTCGTCATGCAAGCCCATCGAATCCATAAACTGTATTATCGGCGAACTCTCCGATCCGATCGCGTTGTAGATGCCAATCTGCGAGGTCAGCGTCCCGCCGGGCTCGATCCCGTAGGTGACAAGGTCCAGGTGCAACAGGCCCGCCTGAATCATCTCATTCACGCGCCGCTCCGGCAGGCGGACCTTCGCTGCGCGATCGAGTTTTGCGCGCCAGTAGGCGCGGGCCTCCCTCAGCCGCGCATCGAAGTCCTGCGCGGCAAGCGCCGAGGCCCGCTCAGCCGGTATCGGCTGGTGGGGCACGAAGAAGTCGAACGTCGCCTCCTCGCCCGGCGCCAGGAGCTTCGAGACCTCCTCCTGCGGGAGCGGCCGGCCGTTGACCTTCCCGACGAGGTAGACACGGCCCGACTTGACCTGACCCCACCCCCTCGTGCCGTCAAAACTGCAGCCCCATGAGGGCGCGCCCGCCGGCACCTTCATGAACCCGTAGCGCGGCACCGCTCCCCTGTTCGTCGCGACGACCCTTGAGTAGAGGACCGTCTCCTCGGGCCGGTTCAGTTCCTCGTGTCTGATGCGGTCGAACTCGGCTTGCTGGCCGGGTGTGAACATATGGCCCGCGCCCAGGCCGTCGGCGACCAGGAAATGCGTGCCCCGGACCGTGTCGGCGCGCAGCGGGCTCGCTTCGAGCGAGGCAAAGAAGATTGCGCGGTAGGTGATGTCACCGTCCACCCTCGTGCCTTCGAGAATGGGAAACACACCGTCGTCCAGTCGGCGGTGGATGTCCTCGCTTGCCCCCCACCCGCGCCCGAGCATCAGCTGCAATTTTGGGGTGTCCTCGTCACCGGGGACAACGGGATAGCCCGTGTACGGAAAGCGCGGCTGAATCCAGTCAAGGCGCGGACCAATGCCGAAGATCCGCACGTCGCGACCCAGCCCGAGCCAGGTCTCCACCTTTTGGTCGCGGACGGCCGATGCCGCGTCTTCGAACGTCTCCTCGGGCTCGCTTTCGATCTGCCCGAGGGTCGTCCGCAGGCCCCGGGACCGCATATCCGCTGTTATCTGTTCATAGCTGCGCAGGTCCTGCGCCTCCGTCACCGCGACTCCGTAGGCAGGAATGAATATGGGATAGTCGGGCATGACATCTCCCAAGAAGAACGTGAACGGGTCCTTCTCGTCCTGCACCGTGACCAGTGTGCGCTGTGAGTTCGGGAGCGCGTCGGACCCGTTGATCGTCAGCTCGATTCGCCGGGAGTTTGCGCATGAGAACCTCCCGTCCGCCGAGACGTCCCCGCTCCCAGGATGGGATATCTCTCCACGCCGAACCACGATGCTCCCTTTTGAACCGGGGTCCCTCCAGACAACGGCAATCGACCGGGGTTCGGCGGCCAACGAGCCCGCGCAGGTGAAAAGAGCGAGGGCCGCCAGCGCGGCCACCGCCCCACGGCGCCTCACGCCCGTCCCGTCCGGCGTCGCCCGGATCCCCCGGCTGGCGGAGGGTCCACGCGTATACCGCCTGCCTTGCGCCGGACCGAAACCGGGGTTCAGCTGAATCTTCTGGTCTGGGTTGGCCATGACGTCTTCCTCGCCGGACAGCGGCTTCCGGCATTCAGAAAACAATGCCGATCGGCGCCCCACTGCAACCGCTTCGGCGCCGGGTTCAATGCCTTATATAGGGGCGCTGGATTGGTTGGCTATGTCCAATCCGCAGTCCCGGGCCCTTTCCCGCGCGGTTGCGCGCAACCGTTGATCCAAGAGCCCTCGAAGGCCCTGGCTGCCGCGGAAATCGTTACCCATTTCACCCAAATGGTTTAATGCTGGTTCGAGACACATGGCACGGCGCATGCGAAACCCTCCCTGGCGCGAACACCCGTGACGCGTCGTCCGCCTTTGCTCGCCCCTTACGGTCCGGGCGAAGAGAATCAAGCGGGCCAAACCCATCCCAAATCATGAACGCGTTTCCAAGGCACGGTAACAGCCGGCTTCTCCGGATGCCTTGGAATCCAGCGTCCTCCCCCGGCCGCCTCGCAGGCCGTTCCTCCAGCCTCGCTACCCCTCCCGCCCTGGCGCTATCCTTGTGTCTCCTCCTGCTGGCTGCCGCGGGCACGCCTGCCCGCGCGCAGAAGTTGGAGGCAACCGTCGCGACCGGACCGAACGCCTTCGCGATCGCGATCAACCCGGTGACCAACAAGGTCTATGTCGTCAGCAGCAACAGCAGCGGCAGCGTGACGGAGATCGACGGGACCACGTACGTCACCACCACGGTGCCGGTGGGGGCAACGCCGCAGGCCATCGGCATCAACACGGCAACCAACAAAATCTACGTCGCCAACAGCGGCGGCAACAGCGTCACGGTGATTGACGGGGCCACCAGGGCCACCTCCACGGTCGCCGTCGGGATCGAACCAAGCGCCATCGCGGTCGATTCCTCCACGAACAAGGTCTACGTCGTCAACACGGCGAGCTCCGACATCCTCTACGGCAACGTGACGGTCATAGACGGCGCCACGAACTCCACCACGACCATAGCGCAGGCGAGCAATCCAGGCGCCATCGCCCTTGATCCGGCAGCCGACAAGATATTCTTCCTGAATAACGACGGTGGCGCCTCTGTGACGGAAATTGACGGGACCACAAACGCCACTACGCGGATTGGCGCTGTGGGGTTCATGCCCTCCACAATCGCCGTGAACCCGGTGACCCACAAGATCTACGTCGGGAGCTACCAGGGCCAAGGCATTACGGTGATCGACGCGGCGGCAAACACCTATTCCCTCGTGGCCCAATCGCCCGAGAATCAGTTTTCGGCCTTTGGCGTCAACACGGTGACAAACAAGATCTACGCCGCAAACGACGGCGGCGATGGGAGTGTCACCGTGATCGACGGAGCCACGAACGCCACCTCCGTCATTGTCGCCGGCAGCAATCCCTCGGCCGTGGGCGTGAACCCCGTGACAAACGTGGTCTACGTGCCGAGCCTCGAGCCCAATGGAAGCGTGACCGTGGTCGACGGACAAACCACCGCAACGTCCGCGATCGCCGTGGGGTCCGAGCCCTTCGCCGTCGCCGTGAACCCGGTTACGAACAAGGTCTTTGTCGTCTGCAACGACGCCAACGGCACCGTAGCGGTGATCGATGGTCTTCCCGCCGCGGTCGCGCCCGTCATCACGGGCAATCCCCTGGCGCAGACCGTGAATGCCGGCTCGCCCGTCGTGTTCAGCTCCGCGGCGAGCGGGAGGCCCTACCCGGCCTTCGCGTGGTCCCTCAACGGCGCGCCCCTTTCTGACGGGGCCGGCATTTCCGGTTCCTCGGGGCCCACGCTCTTCATCCACGGGGGCGCGACCCCGGAAAGCGCCGGGACCTACACGTGCACGGTGACGAACGCCTCAGGCAGCGCGACGAGCACCGCGGCCACCCTCGTGGTCGTCGACAGCCCGGACCCGGGCCGGATAATCAACCTCTCCACCCGCGCCTATGTCTCAACGAATATGAACGCGGTGCCGGAGGCGCTGACGGCCGGGTTCGTCATCGGCGGTCAGGGGTCGAAGACCCTGGTGCTGCGCGGCATCGGGCCCGCGCTCGCCAATTTCGGAATCCCCGATGCGCTCAAGGCCCCGATCCTTTCGCTCTATGACGCGTCAAGCGTGCCGCATCTGGTCACCGTGAACGCGGGCTGGCAGAACCCCCCGTCCTCCCCCGCGGCACCATGGTCGGGAAAGGCGTTTCCGGCGGACGCGACGAGCGCCGACTTCGCGCAGGTGGGCGCATTCTCCCTCGCCGCGGAATCGGCCGATTGCGCGGTCAAGATCGCGCTTCCCGCCGGGGGCTACACGTCGCAGATCGCCGTCGCTCCTTATGCCTTAGGAGTGGCGCTCGCGGAGATTTACGACGCCGATGCCGCCAGCGCGGGCACGCAGCTTATCAACGTGTCGTCCCGCGGGTTTGTCGCGGGGGGCGACGGCAGCCTGATCGCCGGCTTTGTCATCACGGGGAGGACCGCGGAAACAGTCCTGATCCGCGCCTCGGGCCCGGCCCTCGCGGCCTTCGGCGTCCAGGCCACGCTCGATGATCCCCAACTTCAGCTCTTCGACGAGGGCCAGAACTTGATCGCCTCGAATTTCGCCTGGGGGGGAGACCCGCAAGTTGCCCGCGCGGCGGCGCAGGTCGGCGCCTTCGCGTGGGGAAACCCCTCGAGCGACGACTCGGCCGTCCTCGTCACGCTTCCGCCGGGAAGCTACACGGCCCAGGTGTCGAGTGTGACCGGAAATGCGGGCGCGGCCCTGGTTGAGGTCTACCTCGTGCAATAGCCCCTCGATCCGCAGAACCCTCCACCCGGAGGCGTTCGAGGCTCCGGAATCGGGCCATTTCGGATCAGTTCCCCCGGAAGGGCGCCGTCTGGGGCGCCGGCCGCAGTGAGCTGGCGCCTCTCAAGACGGGGGTGCCCAAAACGGGCATCGAGCACGGGCAGCCCGGACGTTGCTCAAACCTTCGCGGGAGCGCCCCGGGAATCGGAAACGAAACAGGCCTCGAGGACCTTCTGGACGGCAGCCCCGCGCGCGAAGTCCGGCGCGTATTTCCCTCCCGAGCGTATCGCTGCTATGAAACGCCGGTAGATGTCGGCCACGGGCGGTCCCCTCCTTTCGCGCCATTTGCCGCCGTCAAGGTCCCGGCCCGCGCAGATCCGGTATCGCGTGGTCGAGCGGTCGGAGTCCATTTCAACCGTCCCCTTGCTGCCCGCGATGCGCAGGAAAAGGTGGTTCTCGTGCCCGCCGCACCAGCGCGTGGTATTCATCGTGCCTATCGCCCCGTTCGCGAACTCGACCACCATCACCGCCGAATCGTTCGCATCGAGCACGTAGGCCCCGATTCGGTTCCCCTTGGCCTTGGAAAAGGCCTTGAGCCTGCAATCCACGCGCGTGATGGGTCCCGCGGGATAGGTCGCAAAGTCCACGAGGTGCACTCCCAAATCCCCCAGGGCGCCGCGGCTGCCGTGCGCGGTCGACAGCCTCCACAGAAGGGCCGGCGTCCTTCGCCAGTCCCCCCAGGTGCTGCTCAGCAGCCATCCCTGGAGGTAGTTTGCCTCCACATGGCGCATGTCGCCTATCTCCCCCCGGCGCACCGCATCCGCGACGCCCTCAAGGGCGGCCCAGTTGCGATAGGAGAGGTTGACCATGTTCACAGTGCCGGCGCGCCTCGCCGCGGCGACCATCCCGAGCGCCTCCCGATAACTTGTCGCCAGCGGCTTCTCACATAGGACGTGCTTCCCGGCCCTCAGGCACTGCAGGGCCGCGGGAGCGTGCTGGGCATCCGGCGTGACGATCGAGGCGGCGTCGAACTCGGCCCCCTCCAGCAGTTCGTCCACCCGCGTGAACACCTTCGGGATGCCGAACTCCCGGGCGAAGGCCTCCGCGCGCTTGCGGTTGATGTCGCATGCGGCGGCCACGCGGCAGCCTTTGATGCCGCGGAACTGTGCGGCATGGGTGTGCGCCATGCTTCCGGTGCCAATGATGGCAACGCGCACGGGTGTCTTATGCTTTGGTTTGGCGCTCATGGCGGGGCTGTCGGTTTCTGGTGCGAATGGGTTTTGACGGGCCGGGTTCCCGCCGGGTCTAAACACAGCGTCGTAAGTAATTGAACATGGCATCAGACCGAGCAGAGCTTACGAAGGGTGGAATTGGGGCGCGCCCAGGTTGCGAACTGCCGGTCGACGAGTTGGGTGAGCTCAGCGAGAGTCGGAAAGTAGCGATTGTGGAGCCAGAGCTTGCGGAGAAGTTTCCAGACTCGCTCGATGGGGTTGAGGTTTGGGCTGTAAGGCGGAA
>Ga0265338_10004474_pt1 | contig 18860 bp, 23 predicted proteins | sample 42126metaG_FD_193579 | JGI IMG/M metagenome (GOLD analysis project Ga0265338, IMG submission 193579) | Rhizosphere microbial communities from Carex aquatilis grown in University of Washington, Seatle, WA, United States - 4-21-26 metaG | ecosystem: Host-associated > Plants > Roots > Rhizosphere... | reverse complement strand
CCCAGCTCGATCCTAGCTTACTGGGGCCAACTTTCTTTTGCGACTCGATGTCCAATTGTCCTTCGTTTCAGCCTCTCGGAGCGGCTACCAGTGGAGGTAACTTTAACTCTACACCTCTCTATTTCAACGGCTCCGGTTGGATTGGGTCAGCCTCCACTTGCCAATGGAAAATGCAGAACGTTCTTGGAACAGGCACGAATCCAACATTTACATTGCAATTCTCTCCGATTGGTTGCGGGATCGGCTATGGCAGTGTGGCCGTTCCCACTTTCACCGTCACGAATAACCTGCTGATTCCTTTCTCAAATGGTTTTGCGGCGAGCGCCCAATCAAACATTGGAATCGATACCGGGGGGAATAACTTTGAAGCGTACTTGGGATCAGCGAACGCGATAATCCCTCATGCTATCACGACTTGGACAAACGGGGATTGCCTGAAGGCCAGCACGTCAGCCGGCAGCTATGGCATTGCCGATTCAGGATCAACCAATTGCGGAGCGTTTTCCGGCGGTTTAGGCAACAGCTATCAGGATGTCGCGGAAATAGCTCCTCCCAGTAATCCCACGGGAAGCAATGATCGTCTCTATTTGAGCAATGCAACTCATCTTCTATCTTGCGTGACGAGCGGGGGCATCAATTGCATGCCCTCAAGCGGTGGCGGTGGTGGCGCACTATCCGCTTTGACGGTTGCGACTTCTACGAACTCCATCAACAACGGGAACTTTCAGCAGACATGGAACTGGCAGCTGACAGGCTCGAGTAACGAATATGGACACCTTTACAGCGAGAATACTGCTTCCACAAACTCAGGAACTTCCTATCTATTCGGGATTCACACTCTCTCCGGTTCGACCATAAATCCCCTTGAAGTCGATGCGAACGGAATCGGTTGGTACATGAATCCGTCCGGACTGTGGCGTCCTCTTTCAACCGGAACGCTCGCGACAGGTGGAACTGCTCACGGATTTACGATTAGTGAGGCTAATGGAGCAATCGTTAGTCTGGTGTGCGCTTTGAATCTCGTACCTACAGGGCAGGGATCTTCTTCTGATCCCATCTGCGCAGCGCCTTCTGTGCTGTGGAACAATATTGGTAATCCTGGCGGGAACCTCAGCCTGACGATGGGCAGCAACCTGTCTACTTTTAATTATACAACTGCGCTCAATAATGCGTTCTCTTGGCAAAACAACACGGCAGCAACATCCGGAACGGCGCAATCGTCTCCGGTTCTGAATCTCTGCGGGCAAGGTTGGGAAGGAGGCTCGCCGGCTAACACGCAAGACTGCTGGCAGTTTCAGAATTCCATTGCAAACGGCGCAAACCCAAATGTGACGGGAGTGTTTTCCTTCACTGGCTCATCGACGGGGCACTACGCAATTCAGGTTCCGAATCTGATTAATCTAGGAATTGCCGCGAACAATCTTCCGTACGGAGGTGGCACAGGGCTTCAGGGAAGCGTATCGGCACCATCCGCGAATGGGCAATACGTCTGCGGCTATGCGGTATCGGCCGCATCCGCTGTTCCTCCGACATGCCCGCTACTCGGTCTTGGTACGAACTCGGTCACTGGTGCGAACTCTACTTACACGGTCACTTACGCACAGAACGCCACAGTCACGACGCACGACATAGCAGGATCAGCAGCGGTAAACGTCACGCTGCCAACCGCAACCACCCTAGGAAACGCGGCGTTCGTATGGAAATATTGCAACCACAGTACGCAGACGGATACGATCACGCCGACCACGTGGACGATTCAGGCGGGAACGACCGCAGGGGCCGCAACGCTGTCAGTGTCTCCGGGCGTGTGCTACAACATTTCAGTCGATGCCAACTCTTCAACGCAGTGGCATGCGGACGGAACCAATACGGGCGGTGGTGGTGGAGGCACGGCAACAGGCTACTCCTGCACGATGACCACCACAACTTGCACGGCTACGGTCGCATCCGTGACAAGCCCGATCTGCATCGCGTCTCTCCAGAGCACTAGCACGGTCATTGCCTCAAATTGCAGCGTCACGAGCACCACCGCCACCGTTACGGCGGGCAGCTCGAATACTGGCACTTGGGGCATTGCATTGCTCTCCGCGCCCGGATCAGGAAGTTCCTTTGTCCGCATCAACACCTACACGGCAAGCTGCGCCGCCTCAACGACTCCGTGCAACGCAACCGTCACGGTTCCGATGGGCGATTTGGCGGTGGTGGATGTCTATACGGAGAACTCTGGCGCTATCAGCCTGACCACGGACAGCAACTCCAGCACCTACTCGAACGCTTTTAACGATACCGCCGCTCTGCAAGGTGGAAACGGCAGCATCCGTGAGGACTTCGTTTGCCAAGCCAGCGGAGCGATTACCACGATTCACGGCAACGTTCCCGGTGGTACAGGCGGATCGGCAGTAGTGGTGAGAGTTTACTCGGGAGCATCCGCGTCGTGCGGGGATCAGGTTTCCTCCCCAGCAACGAATACCGGAACAACACAGACAGCGGGCAGCATCACGACAAGCGGAAGTCGCTTAATCACTGGCATATTCTTCCAGAACACAACGGACACCAATGCTTTCACTGGATCTGGAATCTACGGAAACAGCGTGAATCAGGGGAATGCGCCGACCGGAACACTTACGGGCGGCGTGGACGCCCTGAACGAGCCTGCCTCCAGCTATGCGGCGACTGCAACCACTACCGGAAGTGTTGGCTGGTATGGCCGAACGACGAGTTACAAATGAGAACCTTACTCCTGATTCTCTTGTCGGTTTCACCGGCGTTTGCCACATCGTATTACGTTGACTATTCCACGGGCGCCGACTCGAATGCGGGAACGAAGCTGGCGCCATTCAAAAACATTCCCCAATCAGTTGCCTGCACTTCTGCCTGCGCGACGGCTGGTGGTTCGTTGACTGCCGGGGATCAGGTGATCCTCAAAGGTGGCGTCACTTGGCCCATGAACACCATGGGCTGCATTCTACTTGCTCGCTCGGGGAGCAGTTCAGCAGATATTTATTATGGCGTGGATGTGACTTGGTACACAGGAGCGTCCTGGACGCGGCCAATCCTCACCGGAAACGGAGTCACGACGGGAACGTGTGCCGGGTCCTCGACAGTTCACAATGTTTTCATCGTGGGCAACGGCGGGGATTACGTCACGGTTGATAATTGGGAGTTTACAGATCAGTTGATGACCGCTGGGACGGGCGAAGATGACACCATAAATTTCTATGGAACGTTCCTCGATTTCACAATTGAAAACAGTTTCTTCCATGGATGGACTCTGACTGGCAGTGGGTCCGGCAGTGACACGGGGCTGCTCGTCTACTACTCTCCCGGCAATACATTCCCCCGCCGTTTCATAGTGACGGGAAACGTATTCGACGGCTATGACACTACGCAGGTACAGGCCGACCCTACGTGCGCGTCAGCCTGCCTTGGAAGCGTGAATGCTTTCTATGGTTTCGCCACGGAATTCAGCAAGAACGTGGTGCGGAATGTTTCAAACGGTGCTATCGGTCAAATCAACTTCGTACACGATAATCTGTTCGAGAACATTCGACTCTCCATCGACAATACTTCTCACGAAAACGCCTTTGAGAACAATTCAGGTTGCAACGCGAGAATTTACAACAACGTCATTCGTAACAATTCGATTTCCACGAGCATCGTCAACCTCTGGGATGCTGCGGTGGGCACCGCTGGCGGATGTACCAGCGGTACGGACTACGTTTTCAACAACCTCGTCTATAACACGTCGAACGCTAATATCGTAGATTTGGGAACTGTTGAAGGCTGTCCGGGATCGTGTCCTACCCCCTTCGGAACGACGGTCAGTTTCAACAACACGGTTGAGGCGGGTCCAAACGGAACTCCCGCGGGTCTTTACACTCCCGGCGATCTGCACAGTACCGGAGCGCAGGCCAACAATGTCCATCTGATTTCATCGACAGCAACACCATTTCAGCAAGGAACCAGTGGAGCGAACTGCCCACAGACCAATTGCACGCTCTCGGCCAACCGAGTGGAACCTTACTCGGTTGACTGCACCACAAATGGATATTGCCCTACGCAGACGTGGCCTTTCTCACCCACAGCGGGGGCGAGTCCAACAGTCGGAAATGGAAATAATTACACATCTCTGTGTTCCATCGATGCGTATATGGCGAATGCCTGCCAGGATACGACGCTGGCCGTTATCTATAGCGCGGAACTCTGCACGAACCTGACTTGCTGGAATGCTTCGGCTCACACTGTTACCTTCCCATTCCGCACGCCACTAAACCGGCCCGCAGTCGGCGCATGGGATCAGGGAGCCTATCAGTTGAGCAGCATTCCTCCAGTCGTAAATGCTCCGGGAGCGTGCCAGGTGTGCCAAGTAACTAAGGTTTCTCCCCCAACCAATCTTCAGGCGGTACTCAATGGCAACTAACAAGGAGGCTATGAAATTGAAACTCAGGATCGTTTTAAGCTCGCTTCTCTTCTTCATCGGTTCTCTCGCGTATGGACAGAACTACGTCACCGGAAGTCTAACTGCATCCGGTTCTACATGTGCTACGGCTGGAGCATGCATACAATTACCACTGCCAAATCAAAATCTTGGTGGAGTAACCATCACTCTTTCAGGAACATGGTCGGCCACGAACCAATTTGAAGCAACTGGCGATGGCACCAATTTCTCGGCTATAAATGCATTGCCGAGCAACAGCACTACCGCCGTTACCAGTGCGACAGGAAATGGATTGTGGCAGGCTAACGTAGCCGGATATGTGGCTATTCGAGTTAGGGTATCTGCATACACGTCCGGAACGGTAGTCGTTACCATCCAAGGATCAACGGCCTCCGCTCGCCTCAATGGTGGAGGTGGCGGTGGAGGAAGCGGCACCGTCACAAACGTAGCCACATCTTCTCCTTTGAGCGGTGGACCGATTACCACGACAGGCACAATCGCATGCGCGACGTGCGCGATCGGCCCAGGGTCATCGACCGCCAATCACATTGCCGAATTCTCGGGCACTGATGGCGTAACGCTCAAGGATGGTGGTGCGCTCCCCGGCAATGGAATTACCGGACTGACCGCAACGCAGATCCCCATCGCGGGGAGCGCAACCACTCTTACGTCCTCGGTAGCGGCCCCTACGGGAACCATTGTTGGCACCACGGACACGCAAACGCTCACCAATAAGACACTGACAAGCCCGACGCTCACAACTCCAGCACTTGGAACTCCCGCGTCGGGCAACCTGTCCAATACCACAAGCCTTCCCTGTGGTGCAATGCCAGCTTTAACGGGCGACACAACGAGCTCTGCGACATCCTGCGCCACCACGACCGTCGCGCTCAACGGTGCAAACCTAGCGGCTTTGGCAACTGGACTTTTGCGTAATACCACCACGACGGGCGCGCCCACAATTGCGACGGCGGCGCAGATTCTATCGGCCTGCACGGGATGTGCGCCGCTCGCATCTCCAAGCCTCACCACTCCTAATATCGGAGCGGCTACCGGAACCTCGCTAATTGTCACCGGGATTTTGGATGGCACCGTCCCGGTTACGAAAACAACGGGTACGAGCGCGACCCTTGGGGCAGGCACTTACAGCAGCGGCTACACACTCAACCAGGAAGCTACGGCGGGAACGGGAGTTACTTACACACTGCCAGCGACAGTTACGGGAATGCAATATTGTGTCATTAATTCAGGGACTACGGGAGTCGTGAATACTGGCGTGCTTACGGTTTACCCTCCATCGTCATCCTATGTCATTTATAACGGTGTGGTTAATACTGTGGGTGGAGGTGGCACGCATGGGATTGCATCTGGTGGATCGGCTGGGGATGGGGCTTGCTTCATCGCTATCGACTCAACGCACTGGCAAGTAACGTCTATTTCGGGCACTTGGACTGAAAATTGATGAGACGCATCCTTTCCGTAATCTTACTGATCACGCTCTGGTCCGCATGTGTATTTGCGAATGTCATTGCAACGGATAATTTTACGAGAGCCAATGCGGGGAATTTGGGTGCCAATTGGACCAATGTAGCCGGAACGTTCGCAATATCATCAAACACGGCCGAATGCACTGGCACGGACGGATCGTCATACGGGGCAACGGCATGGAACGCAAATTCCGCGCCCAATGACCAGTATGCTCAAATAACAATATCGGGGACCGCCGGATCGGGGCAAACCGGACCATCCGTGCGTATGTCCACAGTTGCCGACACATTTTACTATGCCCTCATTTTGGGGGGAAGCCTCTATATAACCAAAGTGGTAGCTGGGTCAGGAACCAACCTAGTGACGACTACGTACAGCCCTACGAGTGGTGATGTTGTTTATTTGTCCATAGTCGGAACGAGTCTGACTTTGAAAGTGAATGGAACGACGAAACTAACCACAACGGATTCCTCAATTTCTTCGGGGTCGTTCGGCATGGCCGGATTATTCAATGGTACGTCCTACATATCTGCATGGACTGGCGGTGGATTCGCTTCGGCTACAGTGACCTCAAGGACCATCGTGCGATGAAAAAAATTATATTTGTATCACTCCTTCTTTTGTGTCTCTGCGATGTTGAGAATGGACAAACGTTCTCTGGTGGTAATGTCACTAGCACAAACGGCGTCGTCAACGCTAAAAATCTCCCCGGCTCGGGCGCATGGATCAACCTGGACTCTTATGCCAAAGGGGACCTAAAGGAAGCCAATTGTTCATTCACGGCGTCATCTTGGAGTATCACCTGCGGAGGGGCAGGGTTCACGAGCGCAGATGTCGGTAAGATTGGACTTCTTGAGGGCGCGGCCAAAAATGGCAGCGGCGCGACGGCGACGACCAGTATCATTAGTGCCTACACTCTAGCGCAGGCTTATGCTTCATCGGGAGGTATGACACGGTATGACGGGACGTTCTCCCCGATCCCGATAGCCGGTACCTATTTAGCAATTACGGGATTCACGAACGCTCCGAACAATGTAAGCGGAAGGGTCGTCAGCGCCAACAGCGGGACCGTTTTTATCCTCAGTTCCACTGGCGTCAACGAGACTCACGCGGGAACAGCGACCCCCGGAGGCATAGGCTCAATAACGGTAACGAATGCCGGCTCTGGATATCTCAGCCCACCTAATGCCACCATCACGGGGCTTACCTGCACTTACAACCCTGAGATCAAAGCAAATCTATCAGGAAGTAATTTCTCGACAGGGAATACAGTCACGTCGGTCACAGTCGTCTTCCAAGGGTTCGGATGCACAGGGACGCCTACGGTCGCGATCACCGCAGCAGCCGCCCTTGATCTGCCAATGACGATTGCCTCGATCGGCAGTGGCACTGCGGCGACGCTTACAAATACCTCCAGTATTCAGCCGTCCGTCTCGGGTTCTGGTAATTTCATCTGGGGCACGGACGACGGAGTGGCTATCAACAATGCGCTTCAAACATTTGCCTCCAATACAAATATGGGCGTGAATCCAACCGGGGTCATTTGTGACCGTATCTTTTTGACCAGTACAACGATTAACTTGGTGAATAAGACCTTCGGGGGTTGGATGTCTCCAGGGCCAGGAAACTTCAGCAATGTGGGTGCATCCAACTTGGGATGCGGATTCATGCTGCTCAACCAGAGCTATACTGCGCCCACAAATGTAATCGAGCTGACCGGGGAAGAAGTCGCCCATATGGGTAACTTCCACATTTACTCCTCTACAGGTAATGAACAGACATCGGGGATGCACCTTGAGACATCCTCCAGCCTGAGTACGGACAATGTGTCGCAGTATGTTCTATTCCAAAACATCGCAATCGGCAGCAGCACAAGCGGTGATCCCGCGATATGCAGCCCATTCGGCGGCGGTCGGGCGTGTCCACAGTTCCAGTACGGAATCATTGAAGACCTGCCGAATAACAATGATGCCAGTTATCTCTGGGACAACATCATCATCAATGGCGCCGGTATCGGGTTCTACCAAAAGTCGGATCAAACGGCAGGACAAACATTCCGAAACCTACAGATACTAGGTGGCGCAATCGGAATGAAGATCACAGGTCAATCGGAGTGTTTCTATTGCATCTTTACAGGAGTGTCGGACGCAGATTTCGTGCTGGGGGATTCCGCGCAGGGAGGAAGTTTCGGAATTCAGTTTACCCTAGACAGTTACCAATCGATATTCACGCACCAAATGTTCCGCACCGAGAATGGGAACAACAATATTGCCTTGGTCATGAACGGCTCCAATATCATCGACACCACGGAAATGGTTGGCGGGATGCCCATCACCAGCGGCACGATGATCGACTTCACGAACGCCGGTGGATTCGTGACTGTCGATGCGAGTCAGCCGCTTGGGGGAGTGGTGTCACCGACGGGCACAGCGCCTATAAACTTTATCTGGAACAACCCGGCGAGTACTGCGGGAGCATATGTGAAGTTTCGCGTCCCTGGATTGTCGCCGCCTGCGAGCAGCAACATACAGATTATCAATCAATCAGGATCGGCTGCGAATAACGGATTCTTCCAACAGGACTGGTTTACGAGTTCTTATCAGGTTGGTTCAGGCGGTCAATTCTGCCATACCAATCAACCGCTATTCAGCGGCGGTATCGACCCTGATCTTCCCGAGTGCAACAACACAACCGTGCTCGGTAAGCTACGCGTGTTCGGTGAAATCTTAGGGACTTCTGCCGGAACTGTGGCAGGAACTTCAGCAACGAAACTATCCGGGACAGGTTCAACTACCTATTACTACGAAGTTGCGGCGGTCGCGGGAGGCAAGATTGCTCCAGCCTCAAATGAAGCGTCCGTGGGCAGCCAGAATGCCAGTCTATCCGCAAGTGCCGTGAATCAAGTCTGCTGGGGCGTTCGCCAGGGAGCTCAAGCCTACAACATCTATGAGGCGACGACTTCCGGGATGGAGAAGTTACTCGCCACCGTGAAAGCGGATGAGGCGATCACGACGGTAAGCTCAAACTCCTGCTATAACGATGCGGCGGGCGGAGCTAGTGGCGCTGCCCCTCCCACGGTTGATGGGACCGGAGGCGCGGTGTTTGCGGGACCTGTGACCCTGCCAAACTACACAGTGTCGGGCCTTCCTTCCGCTACGGTTTCAGGGGTCGGGGCCGAGGTGGTGGTGACAGATGCAACCAGTTTCACAATCGGAACCTGCACTGGCGGCGGTAGCGATACCGTTCTGGCGATCAGTAGTGGTAGTGCGTGGGTGTGCCAGTGAGAAAACTACTTCCTCTATTGCTTTCCCCGTTCGCTCTTTTCGCTCAATATGCTCCGGTGCAGGGCATGATGGCCCAACTCATCAACGGTAAAGTGGTACTGACCTGGAACGCCTCCCCGACCGCAGGCGTCACCTACGATATTTATCGCAATGCGGTGCAGATCGCCAACAGCGTCAATGCGCTCACCTATACGGACGCGACGGTTGTGGCCGGCCAGTCGTACAGCTACACGGCGCGGGCCAATATGGAGTCTGTTGATTCAAACACCGCATCCGTCACGATCCCTCCAGCCACCACACCGCCTCCCGTCGTGGTGCCCACCAATAGCGCCGTGTGGGTGAACTTCGACACAGCAACAAAAGCGAACTGGAAAGGCGTATACGGATCAGATGGCTATGCAATTGCGCTCACATCGCAGGTTTTGCCTTCCTACGCATCGTTAGCCATCACCGGGGACCAGACATGGACCTGGGCTGCGGGTGGCGCGCTCGGCACGACTTGCTGGTATTCGCCCGCGTCATGGTCTATCGGGATCAACGTTGGCTCTGCGGCGCACCAGGTTGCGCTCTACGCCATCGATTACGATCACCAGGGGCGCTCGGAGACCTTCGTGGTAAAGGATCCCTCGGGTAACGTTTTGGACACACGGTCCATTTCCAATTTCGCAGGGGAATATTTGGTATGGGACATCTCCGGGAGCGTGACGATCACAATTACAGGCACGTACCCGAACTCGGTAGTCAGCGGAATATTCTTTGATCCATGAGCGCTGCGAGTGGCCTCAACGTTTCCGTCTAGACGGGGTATGGATTTTCTGCGGGAAGAGCGCTGATTACCCTTTTGAGTCAGGAAGGCGCTATTGCAAGCAGCATTTTGAAGCGGTAGGCAGACTGAGGAAGTGGCTAAAGGAGAGCCATAAAAATGTGGACAAACTTTCTAAATAGCCTTGCGACCAGAGGCGGGGCAATCTTCCTGCTGACGGCCATCTTCGCAACGGGCGTGTGCGTAAGCATACACCTCATCCATCACGGTGAGGCTGGAGGGCAGCTTGCAGCGACGCTCATGGGATCGTTCAGCAGCTTTTCCGGTGCGCTCCTGCTTGCGCTCAAGGGCAGCTCGGAGAGCAGCGCAACGGCTACCACTGGTCCATCGGGAACCTCGGTTACTGTGGGCGATGCCGTAAAGACGGAAGCGACGGTTGCGCCAGTTGCTGCTAACGATCATAAGCAAGAATAAATAGGCTTGGGAACCTATCGACAATTGAACGATAAACAGTACATGACGATGCACGGCATGCTAGAGCGCATGGATGAGCGCATGGAGCGCATCGAGGCAGAGATCCGCGGCAACGGCCAACCGGGCATGAAACAGCAGATAGACGCCCTAGTTTCCGCTCACATATTGCTAAAAGATATCCCAGACCGCGTACAGGAACTGGAGAAAGCAAAAAACAAGATAGGGGGCCTCGTAGCTTCCATCCCAGTTTTGGGCGGCATAGCGGAATATCTTTTCCATCATGGGAAGCATTAACTTATGGGACGCATCTCTTCGATGAATCGGCCATGAAGCGCGCTATAGAGCCTCAAATGCATCCCTCGGACCAGGGTAAGTTTGTGCATTCGCACGCGCGCTTGCTCAAGCGAGTAGTGAGTTTCAAGCCAGATCGGTCCGTCTATTCGTTGTTCAAACAGGTCGTAGCTGTCCATGGTTGGGGTTCCTCCTTACAGGAACCCCTTCTGTGTAGCACTTCGCAATAAGCGTGTATGTACCGAAAGACACTAAAATGACGCCACCACAAGCTGTACTCAATTGGAAGTTTCTAGCCACAAAGTACGCGCAGACGCATCCCATCCTCAGCACGAACGAAATCCTCGCGATAATCTGGACAGAGAGTTGGGGGAACCCGAAGGCGTGCAACCCAAACGATCCTAGCTATGGCCTGATGCAGATCACGATGCCAATCGGGCGCAAGTTCTCAACGGCTCAGACGCCGACCGACCTCTACGATCCTGGCATCAACATTTGTGCTGGGGCTGGGTTCCTTGCTTACCTCAAAGACAAATACGGCGTGAAGTATCCGAATAATGCCTATATAGCGATGTACAACGCAGGAGAACCTGCTGTGCTAAAGGGGTTCACTGACCCGGATTATATTGCGGCCTTCGTTTCTCATCTTGCGGCGCTCAATGCTTTAGGGTAGTATGCGCGTCGAGACGGTGAAGGAGATGCGTTTACTCATGATATTGCTGATCCCCTGCACTGAACGGCAGCAGAATGAAAACTTCCCCGGCGACCTTAAACTTCTACTGATCACCCTCAACCGATACACCGCGAGAAACGCAGCACGAGGAGCCACAGCATGAGCGTAGCAAGTTTCTTTGAAAAGATCGGCTCTGAAATCAAGTCCCTGTTCAAGAAAGAACCGACGTTCGACCAGATTGCCCAGGGCGTCATTACCTACGTCTCGCCCGTCGTGCTCACGATTCTTACTTTCGTTGATCCGGCAGTCGAGCCGCTTGTCTCAGGTATCCTCAGCAAGATTCAGGCAGCCCTCGCTACGGTCAGCGCGGTGGTGAAGGACGGGGCGGTAGTGGCTGGCAGCACGGCAGCGGCAACGATTGAATCCGCATTATCGAGCGTCAACACCAACCTGGCAAGCATCTTGTCCATGGCAGAGATCAAGAACAGCGCGAAGGTGACGGAGATCACGGCTGCAGTCAATACCGTGTCTTCCGAAGTCACCACGCTGCTAACGAACCTGCCAGCAGTGACGCCAGCGGCCTGATGTGGAAGCAACGAACCTATTCGTAGTTTTTGGATTTGTGGTGGTTCTATTAAGAATCGCACGTTTAGAGAGGAGAATCATGAGTTCAAGCACACAAGGTTTGACGGATCTACAAGCAGCCGTAGCATCGGTGGTCGCCCAGGACGCTTTGGTGGTGACTGCATTGACCAGCCTTAACGGGCAAATCTCTTCACTTCAGACGCAGGTCACGCAGCTTCAGGCGCAGCTTGCGGCCGGCACCGAAGTGACAGATGCTCAGCTCGAAGTTATGGCCCAGACGCTCGACACGGCCGAGGCTACCGTAACGGCTGCCCTGCCGGCTCCTGTGGCTGCGCCAGCACCGGCTACGCCTCCCGCATCGTCCTAGTCCGTGAAGTGGATCGAAGCGATCTGCTGCATCACCGTGACGGCAGCCTTCGCCTTCCTGCTCATCGAGGCGGGGCTGGCCGTCCGTGACGTGCGTACCAAGACCGTCCCCCAGGTTACGCAGGCAGCTACCGACATCGATCGCACCGCCATTGTGGTGGGTGGCGTGGCAACGAACATCGAAAGGTCCACACGCTCATGGCAAGCGAAGCAAAACCAACTGGCAGAGAGCGCCCTGCAAGCAACGAATACATTGAACTCCGATCTAACGGGACTCGGTACGCTTCTATCGACGGCCAACTTTGCAGTCAGTACAGCGTCGAACTCGGCCTCTGGCTTGAGTCAAAAGGCTTCCGAAGAATTGATACAGCTTCAGGTGCTCTCTTCTGCTGTCAAACCGATCCTGACGCAGATTTCAGCTACGATGCAGAGCCTATCCGTCTCGTCCCAAAGCCTCAGTGAAACGCTCACCGCATCAGAACCACATTTAATCGCCACCACAGCCAATCTGGACGCATCAAGCGCGGATGTGAAGGAAGTCACCGACCATTATAAACAAACGCTCCTGCACCCTGTTAAATCGTTTTGGCATGGCGTACGCGCGGCGTTCGACCTCACGGTAGAGATTCTGGAAGCACACGCTTATTTCCCATAAGGCTGATCCAGAAGCAACGTCTGGATTAACGCTGATTTCCTCGTTTCCAGCAACCTCTCGGCATAGTCCGCAACACATGCGGCCAGCTCGGGAGGGATGGTTGCCAGCTTTGCCGTTTCTTCCGCACGCGCGAGCTCGACGCACAGCATAGCGGCTCGTAACAACGGTAAAGCCATCCTCAAACTCGACTAGGACGCTGTTCTTGGCGCCGCGCACGAGCACTCGACACCGCTGACCTTTTCGCTCGATTGGCCGCATCGCGTGGGGCTTCCAGAACCAGATTTGGTCAAACGCGCTCACAGCACACCTGCTTTCTTGGCGTCAAGGACGATTGCTTTTGATACCCTCTTCTTGCACCCATCGCAGAGGTAATCGTAATAACTTCGCGGCATAGAGTCATCCACTCCGGCAGCAACCAGGGTGTCGTAAACATGGCTATAAATGGCGTTGTACTGGCTCGCCTCTAATTTAACGGGAGGTTCTTTAGACAACCAGAATATGCCCATGATTGCTTCGGTTATCTCTCCCGCATTGCCCTCTGGAGTTGCGCTCACAGCACACCTGCTTTCTTGAAGTCCGCTCTAAGACCTTCGTCACCATTTAAAAACTTCCTGACCAAGCCTTTTTGCAGCAATCTCACAATATTTTTCGCAAATCTCAATGCCGATGGCCTTACGACCAAGGTCTTTTGCTGCGCGGAGTGTGGTGCCACTGCCCATATACGGATCAAACACTATCTCCCCAACGTTGGCAGCTATAATGGTCTTTATTAGCGCTACCGGCTTCTCTGTGGGGTGCATTTCATTTCCTGTACGGTCAGCATGAATAACGTCTGGTATGCGGGTTATAAATTCGTGGGCCTCTCCAGGGAAAAATCCAATTGCTTCCCACTGTCTACCGTGCTCGTGCTGCAGATCACCCATGGACCAATTATTCTTTACCCATGCAATTAGGGATCTCGGTATCGGGATATCATGGCGCGATATGTTGTCCCATCTGCAGAAAATGTAGCTTGCTCGTCGCGCCCATTCAATCAACAGTTGCACATCAGGAAAGAGCGAGTCTCCTACTATAGAATCATGGCGAATGATTCTATAGTTACTCCTAAACTCCATTCCGTAAGGGGGATCGGTAACGAGCAAATCAAATCCAAGGAAATCAACGTTTGGGACTTCCTGCCATGCGCCGTGGTAGATCGTTATCCCGTCCTCTGAATAGTAAGGTTTCATAATTACCTTTTGATGAGACTAAGTTGTGTATGGCACCAGCACTGGCAATACATTTTACAATTCTTGTTTGTTGCACAGCCCAACGCATGATAAGGACGATGCCCAAAAACTCGCATCTCAGCAGCCATACAATTCCTGGTCTTGGAAGCTTTCTTTCTACCGCTAGGTTTCATTTATTAAGTTCTCCGCTTCTCCAACGGTTTGTCGATATTTCCTGACTTGCTTTTCTAAAGATAAAAAACCCTGCGCACTTTCTTACCCCGCTCACAGCACACCTGCTTTCTTGAAGTCCGCTCTAAGACCTTCGTCACGTACGGTAATAAAAGCACGCTCTAGCTGTTCAAGGGTCACATAATAGAGCTGATTTTCTCCAATAACTTGATTGTTATCATGAGCTAATCTGGCCATTCGAGCGTATACCGCAAGGCCTATAGCTATTGCAATCTCGCTCTCCATCATAAGACACCTGCTTTCTTGAAGTCTTCTCGGATGCGCCTACTCACCTGGTTCTCGCTCGACCATCTGCGCCACTTTACCAAACCTCTTGCGCAGGAAACTTAAGAACGTGCGTCCCTCGGGGCAATCTTGCGCTTTGTAGGCTGGCATGTTTGGTTCATCGCTCCAGAACACGCAGGGAACATTATCGCGGTCAACTCCGGCCCTCCAAATTAAGTGTTCAGTATCAAGTAAGTGCGGATTCTGATCTCGTGCGGACATAATCGCTTTGGTGAGTGTGCCTGGGGCTGGCATGCGCTCGGCCGTATGTGTCACCATTTGGAGAGCCTTTTCTAATATCGACACTTTTGTATTTGCGAATATCTTCATCCAAACTTCCGTTTCCTCTGCCGTCACGCGCCGATTGTATAGCAGCGCCCATTCATTGAGCGTATTTCGCAGCAACTCGGTTGATTGCATCTCTAGTCTCCTCTTGTGAAGTCTTCGGTACTTCGTCTTCCCATCGTCTTTGATTTAGAAACGTGGCCGGATAGGGTATGAACTGCCGTTCTGTCCAATGGGCGATCCAACGCGACAGCCCGGCGAGGACTTCCCCTGAATGGGACTCTATTCCTATGATTGCCCTCCAAGCTCTCTTGGCCGCTGGCTTCCCTATTTTCTTCGGGTAAGATTCCCAAAACACATCAAAACGACTCTCGCTCAGCGGTTGTTGCTGAGCATATGTTTTAGGTGTTTCTGGTTCTAGCTTATAGCTTCTAGCTTCTAGCTTCTGGGATGCGACGCCTTCGCGTGTTTCACTGCGACGCCACTGCGACGCCTTCGCGTTCTTTATCTCATTGCCTTTAATACCATTTAATGAAGCTTGGGCAGAAATGGCATTCATTCGGTCGATTTCTTTTTGAACCCTTCGATGCGTGAACCCTGTTTTGCTTGGCTCGAAAAACTCACACAGGACCGTGTCGATCGCTTTACGTTCCTCGTCCGAACGGGCGCACATCTTCCGGTATATATCTTCTCTTTTTCGTGGCAATGGACGTTGGTTTGCGTAGCACCAATCCAGTAGGAGCGTGTAAGCCCCGTGCTCGGTGAAAGTCAGATGGCGGGTGTCGTTAGCATAATCAGCAGGGAATCTTCGATAGTAGTTCAGTTGAGTCTCTCCTTGTCCGAGAGAAAGTGGGGCGGTAGGACAAGTACCGCCCCTGAGGTCTTTCCCGATGCAGCAAGACGAGTATACACCCGCCTACAGTATCTTCACCAGCATTTTCTAAGAATTAGCGCCCTCCCTATAAGGGCTGAAGGCCGAGTGTGTTTTACCGCTTGACACCGTTTGTAACTTTGGTGTAGTTTGTCTTGCATGAAAGCGAAAACACAAGCAGTGAAGGTTTCCTATCCAAAATACAAGTGGCTTCGTGATCTCGCCAAATCAAGAGGGTGTTTCATTGGGAGAGTTTTAGATGAGGCCATCGACCTTTACATATCTGATGACACTCGGAAGCGGAAGGCGGCGCAGTGAGCATGAACCAACGCGCATCGGACTACCTAGCAGGACAAGCACGCGCAGCGTACGAAGCGGGGCGCACGGCAGACGAGTTTTGTGCTGACTTCCCGGTGCGGAAAGAAGAGGCGTATCGGGCCTATTTACAGGTTGCGCTCGGGCCTGCGATCAAGCTGCTAAACAATGACTTTGCCCCCTCCAGTGCTTCTACTTCCCCGGAGGCATTGGAGGGCACGGTGAGTTTTGGCGAAGGTACGTTTCGATGGAGAGATCGCACGGAGGTGACGCGATGAGCGAAAAGAAGCGCAGGAAGACGCAGTGCGAGGCGGTAAGCGGTCTGATGATACCTCGCTTTGGTAGCAGCGATTGGTGGGCATTGTTTGAGATACGCTCAGGGCTAATAAACGTTTATGGGATGTTTGCGTCCGAGGCAAGTATTTCTGCCAGATTGAGGCAATTGCGCTCGCGGGGAATGACTGTTGAGCGCCGTTTGCGCGGAACATCAAAACATCTTTGGGAATACAGGCTTGCTGCGAAGACAGAGCTAGCTTCGCAGACTGGGGGCCGGAAAGCTATTGAGGTAAGGGAGCCGGCCCCGCAAAATCCTCTGTGGGATGTCACGAATCCGTTGGGATGGCAGCGGCCAGAAGCAGACGATGAAAGCACTGAGGAGCGCTACCGATGAAAATAGAAACAACCGTACGCTACGTGGAGATACGCGGCGAGCCAGAAACGGACTTAGAGCCAACCTGGACTGCGGTTGCAATCACGACGGCTGTTGCGTTCTCTCTGGCGATATTCATTATCTGGTTGGTGAGCTGATGAGCGAGAAGAGGACCGCAAGCCACATCAGTCGAGTAGTCGCCGTACTCTATTGGCCTCACGGCGATGGTGCCCCTCACAGAATGATGGCAGTTTCCGACGTGCCAAGAAGCGGGCAGTTTTTCTGCAACGATGTGTGCATATTCTTCTCGGAAGAGGACAAGAAATACAAAAAGCAAATTATATACGAAACGCGCGCCCAGGTGCGGCGGACTACTCGAAACAGTACGAAGGTGAGGCTCAGGACGTGACCGTAATATTCGTGGTGCTGCTGTTCTACTCAGCGTCACTGCTTGTGAACTCTTTGCGGATCAACACGCACACGCGCTATCTGGTGAATGAGCGGTGCGAGAGGCTGCGGAATTTGAGGAAACTTCCATGATTGGCGAGCCGATGAAGCAGATGTGCGATTCGTGCCCATTCGGAACATCCAAGAAGCAAATGCACATGAGGCGAAGCTTGCGGCCTGGACGATTCGATGAAATATGCCAATCCGTGTGGCAGGGAGCCTACTTCCCTTGCCATAAAACAACCACATTCGGAGACGATAACGAATTACTCGATAGACAAAAGGAGCGTCAATGTTTCGGGGCACTGAGGTTCGTGCGGATAGCATCTGAAAACCGTGACCGATGCGAGAGATTCAGGAAACTAAGGGGGACACGATGAACGAATGCCGCTACTGCAAGCGCGACTTTGACCATGAACCAATCGAAGAGGAGTACTGCTCACAAGGCTGCTACCAGAACGCCTGCGAGCGGTGGTATCAGCGATCCATCGAGGACTATTATGGCGGTGACACGCCACAAACCGAATATGAGCGTTACGTTATGTCGGCTGCGGAAAAAAGGAGGATCGGATGAGCAGCGCAACGGCAATCGTGGTGAAAGAGGAGATCGAGAAGGGACTGGCAAAGCTGCGCTCTGAAGCGGACGCCATCGTCATCAGGAGCCAGCAGGATTACATCGAGGCAGTGCAGATCAAGAACGCCGCCAACTCGTACATCAAGGACGTGAAGGCCAAACTCGGTCCGGGTGTCGCATCGGCGAAAGAGCATCTGGACTTCCTCAAGAACGACATGGCGAAGTACATCACGCCGGCAGAGATGATCCGGGACACGGTAGAGAACAAGCGCCTCGCATTCGCAGAGGAAGAGAAGCGCAAGGCCGAAGCGGAACAGCGACGCATCAACGAAGAGAATCGGCGTATCGCGGCAGAAAAGGCCGAGGCTGAGAGGAAGGAACGCGAGCGCATCGCAGCAGAACAGCGGGATCGTGAACGAAAGGAAATCGAGGCAGCGCGTAGGGCCGGGGATGTCGGCAAGCGTGAGGCTGAGAGGATGAAGAAGGAAGCAGACGCCAAAGCCGAGCGGGAGCGCATTCTGGCTGAGGAAGATGCTCGACGTGCAGCGCAGAACGTTCAGGAAGTGACTGTCAAGGCGCCTATTCCTACCGTGGCAGGAGCAAAGAATCAGACGTACTTTTACGCTGATGTTGCGGCTCCTGATCTTATAATTAACGCTTTCCTAGCAACCTGCGGAGATTCTCACGGCTACGATCGGCAGAACTTTCTACGTCAGTTTATCCAGGTTAACGAGCAGGCCGTAGGAGCGTTTGCCCGCAAGACGCAAGACAACGCCAAAGCTACCGCCGCTGTTCCGGGCGTGCGGTTCTGGAGCAAAGGATGAGGAAAACCAAGGGAAAGCCCGTCCGACGTGCCAAGATGGCTAAAAAGCGGGTTTCCGTGCGAAAGCAGGGCGCTTTAACGCTTCGCGTGCCGGGTTTAAGCCGCCAAGCATGGGAATTGAACGACGAACAGGTCACGCTCATAAAGAACACGGT
>Ga0265338_10004473_pt1 | contig 18861 bp, 12 predicted proteins | sample 42126metaG_FD_193579 | JGI IMG/M metagenome (GOLD analysis project Ga0265338, IMG submission 193579) | Rhizosphere microbial communities from Carex aquatilis grown in University of Washington, Seatle, WA, United States - 4-21-26 metaG | ecosystem: Host-associated > Plants > Roots > Rhizosphere... | reverse complement strand
CATCGTGTTCGAGTTAAAGTGAACCCGCTGCCGGTTCCGCACCGGCCGTGGCGCGAGTGGCAATACGCTCAGACGCACATCCGCCCGGCGCGTGGTCGCAAATGTCTCTACGGGAGCCAGCGTCATGCCTCGCGACAAGTCTTCCACGCTCGCCCCTGCGAGGTTGAGCGCGGTACGCTGCCCTGCAACGGCCGCGTCGCCGGCCTGCCCGTGTACCTGCACGCCCCGAACCCGGACTCGCCGCCCAGTCGGAAACACTTCCAATTCCTCTTCGTGTCGAATGGTGCCGGATATCAGCGTTCCGGTCACCACCGTGCCAAATCCCTTCATGCTGAACACTCGATCGATGGGCAGCCGTGCGAGCGCCGCCTCGTCCCGCGGCTGCGATTCCCCTGCTGCCGTGACCATCGCCCGCTTCAGTTCCTCGCACCCGGCGCCCGTCAGCGAACTCACGGCAACAATGGGCGATCTCGACGCCTCCAGAAAGGTACCTCGCAGAAATTCTTCCACCTCCAGCCGCACCACATCGAGCGTCTCCGCATCCACCGCATCCGACTTGGTGATCACCGTAATGCCTCGCTGCACGCCTAGCAGTTGCAGGATGTCGAAGTGCTCGCGCGTCTGCGGCTTGATCGACTCATCAGCCGCGATCACAAGCAGCACCAGATCAATGCCGCCAACCCCAGCCAGCATGTTGCGGACAAAGCGCTCGTGCCCGGGCACGTCGACGAACCCCAACCGCAAGATTTCCCCGCCCTCGCCCGGCAGGTCCATGTGCGCAAAGCCGAGATCAATCGTGATCCCCCGCCGCTTTTCTTCTTCCAGCCGATCCGCGTCAATTCCGGTAAGAGCTCTCACCAGCGCGGTTTTCCCATGGTCGATGTGCCCGGCCGTGCCTACGATGATCGATTTCATGCCAACAGGATCGTAGCAGGAGTGTTTCCGCAAGAATGTGCTCGTCCTCGTCCCTCGCTTTCTGGAGGGACAGAGCCTGCCCTGGTTGCAGCCGAAGGCATGGGATTCTGACTCGCGCGCAGCGAAATATCGAGTCAACTCCGCCCTACCCACCCACGCTCCAAAATGCGACAATAGAAGCTCTTCCCATGGCCACTTCTTTGACTGCAGCCTTTCCTCCGGAGACGCTCCGCCAGCACGGCCTCACGACCGACGAGTACGAAAAAATCAAGCAGCTCCTCGGCGGCCGCGAGCCCACTCTGACCGAACTCGGCATCTTCAGCGTGATGTGGAGCGAGCACTGCTCCTACAAGTCGTCGCGCGTGCACCTGAAGCGCTTGCCTACACGCAGCAAGCGCGTCCTGCAGGGCCCGGGCGAGAATGCCGGCATCATCGATATCGGCGACGGATGGGCCTGCGCCTTCAAGATCGAGTCCCACAATCATCCCAGCTTCATCGAACCTTTCCAGGGTGCGACTACCGGTGTCGGCGGAATTTTGCGCGATATTTTCACCATGGGAGCCAGGCCAGTAGCAGTAATGGATTCCCTCCGCTTCGGCCCTGTAACAACTCACGTAGAGACAGCCGCCTCTACGATTGCCCCCTCCGAGTCCGATCTCCATAAGAATCATTCCATCCTCGAGGGTGTGGTCAGCGGCGTCGCCTCCTACGGCAACTGTTTCGGCGTCCCCAACCTCGGCGGCGAGACGAAGTTCGAACCCTGCTATTCCGGCAACCCGCTGGTGAACGCGTTCGCATTGGGTCTGGTGCGAAAAAATGAAATTTTCTACGCCAAGGCCGCTGGCGAAGGCAATCCCGTAATCTACGTGGGCGCCAAGACCGGGCGCGACGGCATTCACGGCGCCACCATGGCCAGCGAGGAATTCAGCGAGGCCTCGGAAGCGAAGCGCCCCAACGTACAAGTGGGCGATCCATTCCTCGAGAAACTCCTGCTCGAAGCCTGCCTCGAAGCCATGCGAACAGGAGCGATCGTCGGTATTCAAGACATGGGCGCGGCTGGACTCACGTGCTCAACCTGCGAGATGGGAGGCCGGGGTGGTGTGGGCATCGAAATCGAACTCGACCGCGTGCCGCAGCGCGAAACCAGCATGACCCCATACGAGATCATGCTCAGCGAATCGCAGGAGCGCATGTTGCTGGTCGCGCAAAAAGGACGCGAGCACGAAGTCTTCCGAGTCTTCGAAAAGTGGGGACTCGACGCAGTAGAAGTTGGCAAGGTCACAACCGACAACAAGTTGCGCGTTCTGGAACACGGCAAAATCGTCGCTGAGATTCCCAATCAGGCGCTGACCGATGATGCGCCCGTGTACAAGCGTCCCTTGGCGCGCTGGGAACCTCCCGTGCCCCGCGAGATGCCGCAGAACGTTAAGTTGGGCGCGCGCGCCGACTTCACCTCAAACTTTAGACAGCTTCTCGCCAGCTCCAACATTTGCGGCAAGCGATGGGTATGGCAGCAGTACGACCACATGGTGCAGACCAACACCGTCGAAGCGCCCGGAGCGGGCGACGCGGGCGTGATTCGTATCAAGGGCTCGCAGCGCGGGCTTTCGATGGCGCTCGATGGCAATGGACGGTGGTGCTATCTCGATCCGCGATTGGGGGCCATGCACGCCGTCGCCGAGGCTGCTCGCAAGGTGGCGTGCTCAGGCGCAACCCCGGTGGCCGCAACCAACTGTCTCAACTTCGGTAATCCCGAGAAGCCGCACATCATGTGGCAGTTCTCGCAGACCATCGACGGCATCACAAAGGCCTGTGAGGAACTTGAGATCCCCATCACCGGTGGCAATGTCAGCTTCTACAACGAGACGCTCGGCGAAGGTATCTATCCCACGCCCGTGCTTGGAGTCGTCGGCATTCTCGACGACGTGCACAAGACAGTGAAAATGTATTTCGACGCCTCCGGACGCACGATCGTGCTATTGCGTGCCGGTGAGCCTGGCGATATCACCGATGCCGAGAGTGAATTCGGGTCTTCGGATTACGCGAAAGAAATTCTAGGAGAGCTCTGGGGATATCCGCCCGAGTTGGACCTGGAGAAAGAAGCTGCTCTGCAACAGGCGGTCGTCGAACTGATTCAGCAAGGCTTGGTGGAATCGGCACACGATTGTGCTGAGGGTGGATTGGCCGTTGCTCTGGCGGAAAAGACATTTGCAAAAGGCGTGGGCGCAAAGGTGAACATAGCGTCGAGTGGGCTTCCGGCGGAGTTTGCGCTGTTTGGGGAAGATGCCAGCCGGATTCTGCTTTCATGCGACCCAAAGAGTGTGTCCGGAATCAAACAAGTAGCGCAAAAGCGCGGAATCATAGCCGAGGTGATCGGCGAGACCAGCGGCGACCGGTTGGAGATTTCACTGGACGGTAAGCTGTCGGTCTCAGCAGCAGTATCGGAGTTGAGTGTCGCGTATGAAGGAGCCTTGGAATCCGCGCTGCGGACGGATCCGGAGTTGGTGGCAGCGGATTGAGATGATTGCAGATTTGCGATTTCAGATTGCAGATTGAACATCTTGAACCGCACAGATCGCTGAGAACGCCCAGAGGAGTCGGAGAAGAAGCCGATGGGAGCAAATTGCCAAATCAAGATTCAAGCTGGGAATGACGGCCTGCGGTTCCCGGTCTACGTCGTGGAAAAGATTAGTGGCGACGTGGACGTATATCCATCATACGAGGTCATGCAAAGCTTTCTCGATATGGCTGACGTCGAAAAGAGCGGATACGAGGCCTATGACTGGGAAGGGTTTGTCCTTCGATTGGGCGTTGATGAGCGATCCTCTAGGCTACAGCTTAGTAGGACCGAGAAACGGTTATCTGTGCAGGATTTTTGGGAACTTAAGTTCAACGCCGTTGCATGAACAAGAATCGCGATCAATATTTGAGTCATTGAAGCGAAGGCTGGATTGACTGAGGGCTAAACAGGCAAGAATCAGGAGCGAAATGCATTCTTCCGATAAGTTTCATGACGAGTGCGGTGTGGTAGCGATCTTCGCCCACCCTGAGGCCGAAAAACTCGCTTACCTCGGGCTGCATGCGCTGCAGCATCGCGGGCAGGAATCGGCGGGGATTGTCACGTCCGACGGTCTGGCTTCCCGGGCCCACAAGGCCATGGGCTCGGTGGCCGACATCTTCACCGAAGATGTGCTCTCGAAGATCCGCGGCACTCTCGCGATTGGCCATACCCGCTACTCCACTGCGGGAGATTCGGCACTGCTGAATGCCCAGCCCATCCTGGTGCAGTCGAACAAGGGCTCGATCGCGGTAGCGCACAACGGGAACCTGACGAATGCCCAGCATGTGCGCGCCCGGCTCGAAAGCCAGGGTTCGATCTTTCAGACCAATAGCGACACAGAGGTCATCGTCCATCTGATCGCGCTCTCCAAGGAACAAACGCTTCCAGAAGCGATGGCGGACGCGCTCCGCAGGGTCGAGGGAGCGTTCTCCCTCGTGATGATGAGCAACGACCGCATCTTTGCGGTCCGCGATCCGCGCGGCTTCCGCCCTCTCGCCATGGGACGCATTCCGGCGCTGGAGGGTCAGAAGCACGACACCGTTGTTTTCGCGTCCGAGACCTGCGCCTTCGATCTGATCGGCGCCGAGTACGTGCGCGACGTGAAGCCCGGCGAGCTGATCGTCGTGGGTCCTGAGGGCGTCAGTTCGCGCTTCTACTCGACGCAGGCACCGCAGTCGAGCTGCATCTTCGAACACGTATATTTCTCGCGTCCCGACAGCATCGTCTTTGGCCGCGCAGTGCAAACCAGCCGCGAAGAACTTGGCCGCCAGCTCGCGCGCGAAGCCGGTGTGGATGCCGACCTCGTGGTTCCCGTCCCCGATTCGGGGGTTACAGCAGCGGTGGGCTACGCCGCCGAAAGCGGCATTCCGTTTCGCTTCGCGCTGATTCGGAATCACTACGTTGGACGAACTTTCATCGAGCCCAGCCAGAGCGTGCGCGACTTTGGCGTCAAGCTGAAGTTGAACCCGGTGCGATCTTTGCTGCAAGGCAAACGCGTGGTGCTGATCGACGATTCGATTGTCCGCGGCACTACCAGCCGAAAGATTGTGCGCATGATCCGCAGCGCGGGAGCAAAAGAAGTGCATATGCGCATCTCTTGCCCGCCGACAATTTCACCGTGCTACTACGGCGTAGATACGCCCTCGAAAAAACAGCTCATCGCCGCCAACAAGTCGGTGGACGAGATTCGCGACTACATTGGCGCGGATTCGCTGGCCTATCTCTCGCTGGACGGATTGAAGAAGGCTTGCGGCGAGGGCGAGAAGATCTCCTATTGTTCGGCGTGCTACACCGGGAAGTATCCGACCGATATCATCGACGTCGAAGACATTCTGCCGGCAACCGTCCGCCGCTAGCGTTCACAGATTTGGATTCGAACCAGCCTTAAGCCCTCGGTTTTCGGGCCTGCACCACACGCGGGATCGCCTGTAAATCAGGGACGATGCGTATGTCTTCCCAGCCCCTCAGGAGCCGTTCCGTCTCGGCAGCAATGCTCCCGCTGATCTCCAGAAGGAGCCATCCCCCTGGTCGCAAGGCCGCCCGGGCCTGCGGAATCAGTCTGGCAACAATCTCTGTCCCTGCCGGCCCGGCAAATACAGCATTTCGCGGCTCGAATTTCCGCACCTCAAGCTGCACTTGGTCCTCTTCTGATTCGCCGACGTAGGGTGGATTGGACACAATGAAATCAAAATGCGGAGCCAAACCTTCGAGCAGGTCCGCCTGGTGGAATTGAATGCGATTCCCAAGTTGGTGACGAGTCGCATTGACGCGCGCAATCTCCAGCGCCGCCGCAGAGATGTCGGTGGCGTGGATTTCAGCCTCTGGTAACTCCTTGGCCAGAGCCAGAGCGATGCAACCCGAACCAGTGCCCACATCCACGATTCGAACCTCAGACTTCAGTCCCTCGGACGATGAGCCTGACTCCGGAAGGCCGACGCCCGACGCCCGAGGCCCGACGCCCGCAATCTCCCGCACAGTCTCAATCAAGTGCTCGGTCTCCGGCCGCGGAATCAGCACCGCCGGACTGACGATCAGGTCCATGCCCCAGAATTCCTGATGACCCGTGATGTATTGCGCGGGTACGCCACGTGCCCGTTCTGCGAGTGCTGTGTCATAACGAGCCTGTTCGTCAGGGATCAGTTCACGCTCGGGATGCGCGTACAGATACGCACGGTCGCAACTGAGAGTAAACATCAACAGCAATTCTGCGTTCAGCCGAGGAGAAGGTACGTGCTCGGTGGTGAGCAGACTAACAGCCGAACTGATGGATTCTCTTAGCTGCACAGGCAATTCCAACCACATGTGGACGGCGCCGAGGATGAAGCGTCAGGCCCTGCTTTTCAGGTCGTTCCCAGCCTGCCGCTGGAGCTCGTAGCCGAGATAGATCATCTGGCCGATGTGGTGCTGCATGTGAGCGGCGCACTGCACGATCATATCGAGGCGATTCGAGGAGTTCGTGCCGACGCCCGAGTATTCTCCCGACCAGTCGGCAGGCGACTGAGCACGAACGGTCTTGATCACTATATCCACGGCAGCGTCGAACCGTTGCAGCGCCTCCTCTTTCGACGGAGGACTCGCATCACTGAACTCACGCGATCGGTCACGAACGTATCCGGTCTTCGCAATCTGCGCACCGATGTAGTAGTTCAGATTCCCCGTCAGGTGCAGCACCAGGTGTCCAAAGCTGTTGCCGAAGGGGAAAGGCTTGTGCCAGAACTGCTCGTTGGTAAGCGGCGCGGCGAGTTCGTGAACTCGACCTGCGTTGCTGGTATAGCGGTCGGAGAGGGTTGTCGCCAGCGTATCATTGAGCATGTAAACATTCCCTCCTTCTTCGCGGGCCGGCGGCACCCGCGCTCTCTCCTACACCACGCTGGCGGTTTCCCGCTTCAGCTTTTCCGCTTGGTAATGCGTGCTCAGAGCTTCAATCAGAGGCTGCAGCTTGCCATCCATAACAGCCTCAAGCTGGTGAATGGTGAAGCCAATGCGGTGATCCGTAAGCCGGTTCTGGGGGAAATTGTAGGTGCGGATTTTCTCGCTGCGATCGCCGGAGCCCACCATGGCCTTGCGCTCCTTGGCCAATGCTGATTGCTGCTTCTCCATTTCGATTTCGTAAAGGCGCGAGCGCAGCACACGCATGCCTTTTTCGCGATTCTTGATCTGCGATTTTTCGTCCTGGCAACTCACGACCGTGTTGGTCGGGATGTGCGTAATCCGCACTGCAGAATACGTCGTGTTCACCGACTGCCCGCCGGGCCCTGAAGAACAGAACGTGTCGATGCGCAGGTCCTTGGCTTCAATCTTGATGTCGACGTCTTCCGCCTCCGGCAGCACCGCCACCGTCACCGCCGAAGTGTGAACTCGCCCTTGCTGCTCGGTGGCCGGAACACGCTGCACGCGATGCACGCCACTCTCATACTTCAGCTGCGAGAAGACGCGGTTGCCCTCGATGATGGCGATAACTTCCTTGAGCCCTCCCGCAGACGACTCCGACGACGACAACACTTCCACCTTCCAGCGTTGCGTCTCCGCATAGCGCGTGTACATACGGAAAATCTCTGCCGCGAAGAGCGTGGCCTCATCTCCGCCTGTCCCGGCACGAATTTCGAGGATGATGTTCTTCTCGTCGTTCGGATCCTTGGGCAGCAGCAGGACTTTGAGCTCGCCCTCAACCGCGGCAACTCGCGTCTCCAGTTGATTGAGCTCATCCTGCGCATAAGCGCGCATCTCAGGATCTTTTTCGTCGGCAACCATTACCTTGCTCTCGGCGATGCCCTTCGTCAGATCCTTGTACTCGCGGTACTTTTCGACGATGGGCGCAACTTCGGCGTGCGCCTTGGCAGTCTTCTGGTATTTCGCCGAGTCGTTGGTGATCTCCGGCGACGCGAGCGCATTGGTCAGTTCTTCGTAGCGAGCCTCGATTTGATCCAGTCGTTCAAACATGTCAGTCGGCTTCCGTGGAGACGCCGCCTGCTGCGTCTCGGTTCTGCCGCGAGCCCGGTCTGTACGCGTGACACAGCGTGGCCAGATCCTTTCTCTACGGCATTGTAGTGTTGTCGGGAGGTGAAGAGAAAGTGTGCGCGGCGGGACCGCTAGGCAATGACCAACTCACCGCCACGCTCTTTTTCGAGTGACATGGCCTTGTCCAGAGCATCAATCGCGCACTGAGCCTGCTCATCGGAAGGGGCCTTGGTGGTAATGCGCTGCAGCCACAGGCCCGGCGCCGTCATCAACGCAAACAGAGAGCCGCGGTGCTTGGCGGCGAAGCGGATGATCTCGTAAGAAACGCCAGCGATGACCGGAAGCAGCACGATGCGCGACGCGAAACGCGCCCAGAACGTGGTGTACGGGACTAGCATGTAGAAGCCGATCGAGATCAGCATCACAGTCATTAGAAAGCTCGTACCGCAGCGAGGGTGGTACGTGGAGTACTTCTGCACGGCCGCGGTGTTGAGCGGGTCACCATTCTCAAAGGCAAACACCGTCTTGTGCTCGGCGCCGTGATACTCATACACGCGGCGGATATCTTTCCAGAGCGATACTCCCCAAATGAAGAGGAGGAATAGGCCGAGGCGGATGCCGCCATCGATCAGGTTGAAAATAATGCGGCCACCCAAAGCCGGGTCGATCTTCTTCAGCTCTGTCGCCGCCAGCAGTGGGATGTACTTATACATGAAAATAAAAAAGGCTAGCGAGATAACGATGTTGACGGCGGCCAGCCAGTTGCTGAGGGTAGCAGCCTTTTCCCGGGTTTCAGTCTTGGAGGCTGTGGGCCGCGCAGGTTCCGCTTCGCTTCGCTTTGGCGGGACGGCGGAGGTGGCAGTCGCTACATGAGTTTCCTTGCCATCTTCCTCCATCATGTCTTCGATCGCCACGTTGGCCGAAAATCGCAGCGCCCGGTAGCCCAGATTCATCGCGTAGCCCAGCGTCATCACTCCACGCACGATAGGCCAAGCCATCCACTTGTGCTTCTCCGAGGGGCGTTCGAGCGGTTCGCTCATCGTCACTACTTCGCCCGAGGGTTTACGGCAGGCAATCGCCCAGGCGTGCGGAGAGCGCATCATCACTCCCTCCAGCACCGCCTGTCCCCCAACCAGGGTTTCCTCCCCGCTTTCAAGTGCAGGCAGTAGCTGCACGGCGGCCAAAAATCGCAAGTAGTTTCGTAGAGAACGCACCAGTATTAGATGCTCCTAAAGGGGGCACGAGACACACTTTAGGGTAACACACGTCGCCGCTCATTTAGGATTGGGGTGGGGATCGCTAAGTCAAGGCGCAGGGAGGACTTAGACGATCACCCGCAGGCGATACGGGACAACCTGCCACGATTGTCCCGCCCGAGAAACCTTATGCACCGTTTGGCCACGGCTTGCGAAGCGATTGCGGCGACCGCAAAGAAGCTGCTGAAGACAGGCATCGTCGCCGACTACCTGAAGTCGCGCTCGACGGACGAAGCTGCCGTGTCGGCGGTGTTCTTGTCAGGGCGCCCATTTCCCGCGTGGGAGGAATCCACCCTGCAGATCGGCGGGCGCTCGCTCTGGCAGATCGTAGGTGCACTATCAGGGAAGAACGAAGGCGAACTCACTGCCGTGTACCGGCGCCTCGGCGATCTGGGCGCCGTCGCGGGTGAGTCGCTCCCCGAGCGCTCCCAACAGGGACTCAACGTACTGGAAGTCGAGGGAGTCTTCCGCCAGATTGCCGCCGCGCGCGGCCCAGCTGCGAAAACGGCGATCGTGCGCGACCTGCTCTCGCGCGCCACTCCGCTCGAAGCCAAGTACATCGTGAAGATCATGACCGGCGACCTGCGGATCGGCTTGAAGGAAAGCCTCGTCGAAGACGCCATTGCCCGAGCCTACGGCGGCACTCTGGCCGAAGTGCAGCACGCGAACATGCTTCTCGGGGACATTGGCGGAACACTGAAGCTCGCGGCCGACGGCCGCCTGTCGGAAGCCAGAATGCGCCTCTTTCATCCCTTGGGATTCATGCTGGCCAGTCCAGTCGAATCCGCGGAAGAGGGCCTCAGCTACTTTGCCGACGCAGCCGTGGAGGACAAGTATGACGGCATCCGCGCCCAGGCGCACGTAGCCGACGGCGAAGTCATGTTCTTCTCCCGCACCCGAGATGAAATTACCGAGTCCTTTCCGGAATTGCCCGACGCGCTAGCCAGCCTGCCGCAGGACTCCATTCTCGACGGAGAGATTGTCGCTTGGGACGCGGCCGCCGGACGCGCACGACCCTTCAGCGTTTTGCAGCAGCGTCTGGGAAGAAAGAAAGTCAGCGACAAGATGCTGAGCGAGACTCCCGTTGCGTTTCTGGTCTTTGATGTGCTGTACGCGGGTGGGGAGTTGGTCATCGATCGTCCGCTGCGGGAGCGGGCTCACATTCTCGATGAATTGCTGACGGCAGAGCGAAAGACAATTCACCACAGAGACACAGAGGCACGGAGAAAGACAGCGCAAGGGACCCTCGCCTTCGAAGATCAAAATGCAAACCAGGAAATTGGCGCGCCTCGCATCATCCGCGCACCCGTGTTTCGCGCCGGATCGCCAGACGACCTAGAGGAACTATTCGCCGCCGCACAGGAGCAAGGCAACGAAGGTCTGATGATCAAAGACCTGAACTCGCCCTACACTCCCGGCAAGCGCGGCAAGTCGTGGCTAAAAATGAAGCGCGAACTGGCCACGCTCGACGTGGTCGTCACCGCGGTCGAGTACGGCCACGGCAAGCGCGTCGGCGTGCTCAGTGACTACACCTTCGCCGTTTGGGACGGAGACAAGCTGGTGAACATCGGCAAAGCCTACTCCGGACTGACAGACGCAGAAATCGCCGAGATGACGCAGTGGTTCCTTGAGCACACGATCGAGGACCAGGGATTCCGCCGCGTGGTCGAACCGAAGATCGTGCTGGAAGTTGCCTTCAACAACATGATGCAGTCCGGCCGCCACGAAAGCGGCTATGCGTTGCGCTTCCCGCGCATCGTGCGGCTGAGACCGGACAAGTCAGCCGAAGAGGCCGATACGATCGAGCGGGCGCGCGAGATTTATGAGCAGCAGTCGGGACTCTAGCCGGCGCTCCTTACGCGAACTGCCGTCCTAGTGGGGGATCTCAAAGATGACCCCTTCCCGCTCGGTGCCACCCGACCAAGTTGTACCGTAGAGGTTTTGTGCCGAATCGATAGATAGCCCTACAGTCGGAAAGAACCCATCTTGAGGTCCGAGGGTGAAGTTGTGGAGAACCGTGAATTTTCCTCCACGCCACAACTTAAACACGACGCCACACCCATGCAGGTAGCCGTACTGCCCGCCTAGGAGATACCTGCAAGTTAAATCACCTCCCTCAGACGTCGTACCGTAGAAATTTCCGCTTCGGTCCCGCACTACTCCCCCCATGGGGAACAGGCCACCCTTCTGCCCGTCAAAAGTATGTAGCACAGTCTCGGTCCCGTCAGCGGTGAGGTGAAAGACTACTCCGCATCCTTGTACACACTTTCCAGACGCTCTTATACGGCCACCAAGCGATGTGGTGCCAAAGAAGTCCCCGTTCGCGCCCCAAATCAACCCCCCTGTGGGCGCCCCCCCATCTGCCCCGCCCGTAAAGCTGTACAGGATCGACAGCTGTCCGTTCGGGACAAATTTGAAGACACCGCCCGGGTTAGGGCCGAATGTGCCGTAGAGATTTCCATCGGTATCTCGCAGCAGCCCGCTGTTAGCAGAAATCCCTGTGCCCCTTTGGAAGTGGTACAGAATCGCAAAAGTGCCGTCAGGCTCCAGCTCGAAAATCGCACCGAACTGAAGATCACCATTGCCCACTATGCCGTAGATGTTGCCACGGTCGACGAGAAGCTCGCCGCTGGGAATCCCCCCGTCCTCTCCGCCCGTAAACTCGTATAAGACCTTTTCCTCCCCAATGGGGCTCATTCTGAATATTGTGCCAAAGTTAGACGCTCCTCCATTTTCGGTCGTGCCATAGAGGGTGCCCTTAGAATCTATGACCAACCCTCCTTCGGGATCATCCCCATCATTTGGTGCACCGCTGAAGTTGTGGATCACGGTAACGGTTCCGTCGCCTGCCATCTTGAATACCGTCCCCAGGTTGTAGACTCCGCCTTGTCTTGTTGTGCCGTAGAAATTACCCGCTGCATCTTGCACCAGGGCAGAATTCGAGTAAAACGAGTCGCCGTTGGGACGGGGGTAGTTGTATAGGACGGTTTCGGTTTGGGCCGCTGCTGTTGCGGTCGCGACAAGTAGCATCGCTGCGGCAACCACAAGCGACTGCATCCGCCAAAAAAAGGAGAGTCCGTGCGGCCTCGTTGATTTCATAGTCTTCATCGCTCCATTACTTCATCACCGTGAGTCCAGCCACCGACTTGTTGTTCTAGGGTTGCGGCGTGAACTCGAAGATCGTCCCGGCGCCAAACGACCCGCCTCCCTGAACCATGCCATACAGGTTGCCGTCGCCATCCAGGATCATATCTGCGATAGGGTTCTGTCCGTCGTTGTTTGTTCTGCCCCCAAAAGAGTAAAGGTGTTTGAATTTGCCGCCCACAGTCAGCTCGAAAATCGTGCCGCAACCATAGCCACACACGGAGAAGTTGCCTCCGAGTTGGGTCGTACCGTAAAAATTGCCTTTGGCATCACGCACGAGCCCGCTTCTGGGATTCGAGCCATTTGATCCGCCCGTGAAACGGTGAAGCACAGTTTCCGCGCCTGTGGGATCCAGTCGAAATACCGTGCCGCAATCGATGCAGTCGTCATTCGTGCCGCCTCCCGAGGTCGTGCCAAAGAGCTCGCCCCCCTTGCCCAGAAGCAGATCACTATTGGAATTTGCCCCGTCGGTTCCGCCCGCAAAGCTGTAAAGAACTGACTCGGTTCCGGTGGCGTCCACTTTGTAGACCGTACCAAAGCCGTGAGCGCCGCCGAAATAAGTAGTGCCATACAGATTGCCGTTTGAATCCCGAACCAAGGTTCCAACCGAAGTATCACCGTCCGTTCCTCCAGCGAAAGTGTGCAGGACGAGTAACACTCCGGACGAGGTGAGTTCGTAGACCGTACCATGGCCGGCGGCTCCGCCCTGATAGGTTGTGCCATAGAAATTGCCGTGTGAATAGACGGGACCGGAATAAGGGCGGCTACCATCGGCCCCTCCGGTAAAGCTGTACAAGACTCTCTCGCCACCGCTCGCCGATATTCGAAAAATGGTGCCGTTGCCATAGGCGCCACCGCCGATCGTGGTGCCGTAAAGATTGCCCCTCTCATCCCGAAACAGAGTTCCGTACGGATTCGTACCATCTTCCAGCGCCTTAAAAATGTGAAGCACAGTGAAGGTCCCGTCTGGACTCAACTTGAAAACGACTCCGCAACCAAGCTCACACCGATGGGACACGGCTCCGCCGAAAAATGTCACTCCATACAAGTTGCCGTCCGAATCCCGGATCACCCCCGACTGAGGTGAGTTCGGGTTTGCACCATAATTAAAGTTGTAAAGGTTAACCTCAGTTTGGGCTACACACGAGCCTGCAATGGCGAACAATATCGCTGTCACAGTCAGGAGAACCGGGAGTCCGTGGAAAGAGAACAGTGTCTGTTTCTCCGCTAACGTCATGATCTTGGTCGCTCCTTGGATCAATATCTAGAATCTAGAGTTTTCTGGGCACTTGAAAACGCGCAGAGGCCTAATCAGACAGGGGCGGCACGCCGCCGTGGGGAAAGTAAAAACGGTGAGAGCGAGTTTATATGCGGCGCCGTTTCACGTCAACCGGATTGGCTCCGGAAACTCTTGACTCTACCTCCTGCTATACCCAGCCTGGTAATCACGTAGGTTCCTCTTACTCCTGACCTCCAACCCAAACTCAGATTTGCGATTACATTGAGAAGCACGGTGGAAGGCCGCTGCGCCCCGAGTGGCGGTTTCCATCCACCACCGGATTGCCGTATCTTGTCGTGTCTCGCGTACATGAGGACTCTTAGGCGGCGCGCCCGCGTCTCAGCGCTCTTTCAGAATCAGCCTTTTGCCGGGGCCCCTAGTGGCTGTGGTGATGGTGCTCTTCTTCGCTCTCCACCACCGGAATCACGCACCCGTGGGCCACTTCGCACACCGCGTGCTCAAACTGGATGGTCGTGTGGTCGATGCGGAAGTCACGCAACAGCCGCTCTTTCACATCACGCAGAATGCCTTCGCTGACTGACGGAGGAATGTCGGCAATCGAGATGTGGCAGGAGAGCGCATGCGTCTCCGACCCGATGCTCCACACATGGAGATCGTGGACATCGTTGACTCCTTCGATTGAACTTATGGCGGCTTCGATCTTCTCCAGTTTCATGCCGCGCGGCGTTCCTTCCAGCAGAATATTGAGCGTTTCGCGCACGATGCCGAAGCCTGACCACAGGATCAACGCGCCGATTCCGACCGACAGGGCCGAGTCGATCCAGTAATTTCCGGTGACCAGGATTGCCCAGCCCCCCAAAATGACGGCGGCAGTCGAAAGCGTGTCCCCGACCTCGTGAAGCAATGCGCTACGAATGTTAACGTCGCCGCCCAAACGGCCCGAGGAGCGGTACAGCAGCAGCGCGATCGCGCCATTCATCACCACCCCGGCCGCGGCGACCCACATCATCGTGCCCGCGTGAACATGCTCCGGATTCTGCAAGCGGCGAAAGGCTTCGTAGAAAATGAAAAACGAAACCCCCACCAGCGAAGTCGCATTCACCAGCGCGGCCAGCACTCCTGCCCGATGGTAGCCATAGGTCTTGGTGGAACTGGCCGGCCGAGCCTGAAAATAGACAGCCACCAGCGAGAGCAATAGCGCGAGAAAATCAGAGAGATTGTGCCCAGCTTCGGAAAGCAGAGCCAGCGAATGAGCACGAATACCGGCCACAACCAGCAGCACGATATACGCCAGGGTCACCGCCAGCGATATCTTCAGCACCCGCGTCGGGCTACCCGCGCCATGAGCGTGCACGTGCATTTCTTAAGTTTACGGGCACAGTAAGCCGCGCTTCAAGCCGGGAAGAACCGCAGGCCCTGATCAGCTCTTAGTCAGACTATCGAGGTACCGGTTGTTATAGAACGTGGTCGTCTTCTGCACGAACTCGAGAATCTTGAACATCCGCTCGCGACCTTCGCGATTCATCTCGCGGAACTGAACGGCGACCCCGGATCCCGGATCGAGCCTCGCGACCACACCTTCGGCGGTCAAACTGCTGTCGTCCATCGAGAACCCAAGCTTGAGCTTGCTGCCAGGCGCAAGAATTGTGCTGGTTTCAACGTAACAGCCGCCCAGGCTGACGTCGGTCAGGTTGGCGAACTGAGGCGGCCCTTCCGCCTCTGTCTGCAACTCGATCGTGACCCGGCACTTCAACCGCGGATGCGATCGCCTGTCTTTATACGCCAACTGCTTCTGCTTCTCCAGATACATCCGGCGGTCAGCTTCGGCTAGAAGTTGCTCTGCATCCTTGCCGTCCTCGGGGTACATCGCGCGTCCCACGCTGAGCGAAAGAATCTCTTCCCCACAGACTTCGTTTCCTGCCTGCTTGGCCAGGGCCCGCATCTGCTCCGCTTTCTTCCCTGCCGCGTCGCTTGCAAGACCCGGGGCCACGACAACAAATTCGTCTCCGCCCATACGCGCGACGTAGTCATACTCGCGGCAGCTATCCTTGAGGGCTTGCGCAAACAGGCGCAATACGCGGTTTCCCTCGAGATGGCCGAAGCGATCGTTGATCTGCTTGAAACCATCCATGTCAGAAACCATTACGGTGAGCGTTGAGTTGTCGCGCTTGCACCGTGCCAGTTCGCGGTCCAGTTGCAGGAAGAGCGACCGCGCATTGGGCAGTCCCGTCAGGTAGTCGGTGGTCGCCGAACTCTCTGCCTGCTGGTACTTCAGCGCATTCTCGATCGACAAAGCCATCTTGCCGCTGACCGCCAGCAGGATGCGCAAGTGATCCGACGTAAACGCATCGCGCTCTCCGCGATACAGTGCGAGCACGCCAATCACTCCGGCAACGCCCTCCAGGGGCACAGCCAGGGCCGACCGCAGCGTGCTGAATTTCGAGGGGTCGTTCAAATATCCCGGCTCCACCGACGGGTTTCCGTTCACGATCGGCTTCCGGTTCTGCGCTACCCACCCGGAGAGTCCTTGCCCGACCGGGATCCGCAACGAAGAGAACAGCCGGTAATTGTCCCCGTTCACATATTCGGGGATTAGTTCTGCATCCCGCCGGATGTAGATGGCAATTGCATCGTACGGCACCATCGGTTTCAGCTTGACCGAGAAAACCGACAGCGTTTCACCCAGGCTCAGCGACGCTCCCAGGTCCTGGCTAAGCTCGAACAACGCCTGCGCCTCCTGCCGCGCCGCCGCAATGGACGACAAGAACGTCGTTTCACGTCCCGCGTAATCCTGCACTGTGGCGTTCTCGAACCCTGCTGCCGGCTCAAGCCCGCGCTCGATCTTGATGGCGGTCGATAGTGGACCGTTCGGATCCGTCGCCGACTTCGCCACCGCAAGCCGCTCCAGGTGCTGGTAACGCTTCTGCAGAACGTCGACCACCTTCGGATCAAACGATTTTCCCGCTTCGGCCGCCAGCTTCTGCATCACATCTTTCAGCGGCAACGCCCGCCGGTATTGACGATCCGACGCCAGAGCATCCAGATAGTCGACCGCCGACAAGATGCGCGCTCCGATCGGAATCTCCGCTCCCTTCAGTCCCAGCGGATAGCCCGATCCATCGAACTTCTCATGGTGTGCACGCACAATCGGCACCACGGGATACGGAAAGCGCACGCGCTCCAGAATCTCAGCGCCCACCAGCGTATGAATCTTCATCTTCTCGAATTCTTCCGGCGTCAGCCGCCCCGGCTTCGAGATGATGTGCTCGGGCACGGCCAGCTTGCCGATGTCGTGCAAGAGCGCAGCTGCGTGCAATGCCTCGAGTTCAGGTCCAGTCACCCCTAACTCTTTGGCCACTTCGATGGCATAAATGCGCACCCGCTGCAGATGCTCGTGCGTCGTATGGTCTTTGGCCTCAATCGCCAGCGCCAGCGCCTCAATCGTCCGCAAATGCAGGTTCGCCATTTCCTCGACGTGCCGTTTCTCGTCCTCCAGCTTGCCCAAATATAGGCGATACGAGCGGTAGATGAGGTAAACGGCCGGTGCCATCAGCAGAGACGTTTCCCAGTTGAACGTGTGGTTGAGCCACGCAATGCTCCCGGCGATTCCCGCTCCCACCAGGTAGTACGGGAACGACCAGAAATAACAGTCGATCATGATCCGCATCAGCGGCTTGCGTTCGGTCAGCGAAATTACCAGCGCAATCGATCCCGCGTTGGCAATGAAGTAGACCGTCGCCGCGACTCCCAGCAGAACCGGCCGGTTGCCAACCAAGACAAGCGCGAGCGGATAGTGATATACCGCGTAGGCAAGCGCTGTCGAAACTGCGCCCGCGCATACATTGAACGTTACATGGATTGCCTTGGGGCGTTCCGGATATAAACACTGGGCCAGCATCGAGACCGCACCCAGAATCAGCGTCTCGTTGAAGCTGAGTTCCAGAACGCCAATCAGGATGAACAGAAAATTCACCGACAGCGTCCCGGTGATTCCTGGCAGGTTCACCTTGAGCCGTGACGCCAGAATAGCAATGCCCAGATAACATATGAACTCAGCAATATTCTTGCTGCTCTGGTGAATCCCGCCGTAAATCAGCACGGCGAGTCCCGCCATCACCATCACTGAGATAAACAGCTTGGCGGGCAAAGACAGGCTTCTCCACGAGCGCGAATGCGCAGGCAGACCTATGGCAACACTGGTGGCACCAGTCATACGTGTAGGTACACTGCGGCTGGATAGATACCTAGCCACCTCCATAGATATCAGCTAACGCTTTTAGAAACAACAATTTGGAAGGTTTTCAAGAAACTTCGGTAACCTTTTTCGGAACCACAGGAGGTTGACAAACGTGCGATCATTGGGCGCTCCCGAACCGGCGGCAGAGGCTTGAACGAATGAACATGTCCCTGACGAACAGTCGAACCGTGCTCAGTTGCCTCGTCCTCGCTCTTCTGACCTTCCTCCTGAAGCCATCCCTGCAAGCACAACCCGTTTCCCTTCAAGCACTTGTGACACCCTCCACGGTCATTCTGAAAGACGCCCTTCCGGTCACGTTCGCGCTCCACGGCTTCATCGAGTTCCGCTCACTCGCGGATCTCTTCCCTTACGTCGAATCCCAAACCCGCCGCTGGAAATCGAACCCTGACTTTGACGATGTCGCTCGCCAAAGCCTCGCCCGTGATCTCCTTCGCCGCGGCATCGAGAGTCGTGTCATTTCCATGGCCGATGAGCGCCCACTTGAGACCCTGCTCACCCACACTCGCGAAGAACTCCAGCAAGCCCTCGGAACGGTCAAGGAGCCGACGCCCCCGGGTTACGCCGATGCGTTCCTCGCCGTGCAGGACAAATGGAAACACTCCCTGAATTGCTGGAGCGCCGCACCCTCGATTCCCGCCCGCGTGCTCTCCAACTGGTACCCAATCGAGGAGGGCATTCACCTCTACGGCACGACTTACGATTCCACAGAACATTTCTGGCAGGCCGTGAAGTATCACCCCGATGTCACCGCGGGCGCCCTTACGAATTTACTCGCCGGATTCAGTAAGAGAGATTGGACCCCATGGCTCAAGCGTCTCGATGACGATCCTAAGATCTATCTTCCGAATGCCTACGCCGTCGAATTCCTACTCCACAATCTGGCTCCGGACCGGCTTCGCTGGTTCGGCGATGAACTCACCCGCCAGGGCGTGCGCCCAAACGAGCACGCCCGCACCTGTCAGCAGCGGGGCACCATTCCCTTCCGCTTCAGCGCCTTTGAGGAAAAAGTTTTGTGGGGTGATCTCGCGGA
>Ga0265338_10004472_pt1 | contig 18863 bp, 16 predicted proteins | sample 42126metaG_FD_193579 | JGI IMG/M metagenome (GOLD analysis project Ga0265338, IMG submission 193579) | Rhizosphere microbial communities from Carex aquatilis grown in University of Washington, Seatle, WA, United States - 4-21-26 metaG | ecosystem: Host-associated > Plants > Roots > Rhizosphere... | reverse complement strand
CGTCGCCAGTTCCGTGACGAGGCGCCTAGCCGCCCCGCCATCCGGGGCCATCAGGGGGCCGATCATCAGGTACGTCTCAGTGCGCCAGGCCGCGGCGTAGCCTACGATCCCCCCGTCGGCTTCGAGGACGAGAAACCGTTCCGCAAAGGCCGGCAGGCCGGTCAGGATATGTTCACGATCCGCGCCGTACGCGACCCGGTCGAGGGCGAGGATCTGCGGGAGGTCAGCTTGGGTAGCGACGCGAATGCTGCCCGGCGCATCGGCTGCCCCGGCGCTAGACTCGCTCTTTCTCCGCCACCTGGTCTGCGGGCGGACGCGGAAGTGTCCACGGAACGCGATGCTCCGGCGGACCGGCCTGAAGCCTAGCTTCTCGTACAGGGGCCTGCCCGAACTGGTTGCGTACAGCGAGACGGCGGTGCCTTCCCCCGCCGTGCCCAGCGCATGTCCCATGAGCGTCCGGGCGAGCCCGCGTCCTCCGTACCGCGACGCGACGATCATCAGGCCGATCGCGGCGTAGTCGGCGCCCCAACGGGTCAGGATCACCGTCCCGGCCAGGCCGTTACCGTCGGGGGCGTCGATCCCGTACCCTTCGGACGCGTTCAGCATCAGGGACCACTTGCCCCGCTCCGGCCACCATCCCCGGTCCACCGAGAGCTCAGCGCAGCTCCTCAGGTCTTCGGGTCCGAGCCGACGAATCCCCGGAAAATCTGGTTTGTCTGCTACCGGGCGGCTGGACATGAGCCCGTTGCGTACCAGGCCATCACTAGTGGGGCTAGACATAACCACTGAAGTTACCGCAACCGGATCATCGCGTCTAGCGAGTTGCCGGACTTGCGCATCGCCGGGCCTTCTCCGCCTCTTATCTGCATAGTCTGTACCGTCCCAGTGACAGCTACTTCGAGGCGCGTAATCCGGGCGTTGCGGAGCACTATCAGTAGGCCGATAACTGCGAGTTGCTTATGTATATGGCGCCGCCCCCGGATTCACGCCACTGCTTCCGGTTTACCCACTGGTCCCGGATGACCTGCGCCGTGTCCCACAGTTCCGCCCACGCGGGCCTCAGGTCGCGGATGTCAACGTAGTCGTAGTACCGGGTGCGGAAGAACTCTGAGGCGAACGTCCAGATGGTGCGCGCCGGCGAAACGGTGTCCGGGCGGCCGTACTGGGACAGGCTGTCCCAGGCCCAGCGCATGTCCCCGGACAGCCAGCGCGTCCGGACCCCGTTCTTGTAGGACCGCACCGGCTGAACCGGCTGCCCGGTCGCCTGCTGCCAGATCAGCAACGGGAAGTTGACTCCCGCATGCATCGCGTTCTCCAGCGTTCCGGCGAGCCGCGGGTTGATCTCCATCAGCAGCGGCTTGCCGCTCGCGTCACGCCGGAACTCAACCTCGCACGCGCCCTCGATTCCGATCGCCGTGGCCAGGTTCACGCAGGCCTGGAGAAGTTCCTCGTCAACCGGGACGCTCTCCCGCATGACCGAGACGCCACCAAGCGGCGGGGTGGTGCGGAGCGCCGCGGCGCCGCAGTAGGCCAGCATCTGGTCGCCAGCGATGAAAAGGCTGATGCTCTCCCGGAGTCCGGAGGCCATCTGCTGGGCGATGACCTCGCACCCCGTCGCGAGGTAGCTCTCGGTCGACCGCACGGCTTCCGCTTCGTTGATCACCTCGGTCGGGTGCACCCGTTCGGCCGCCTGGCCGGTCCATGACACCGACGGCTTGACCACGAACGGGTAGCCGAACGCAGCCTCGGCCAGGCGCAAGTCCGCAACGCCTGTCACCGGAATGGATTTAGGGTAGTCAATGCCAAGTTTGGCCGCGACTTCCAGGGTGCGGACCTTATCGGTGGCGATTTCAAGCGCTGCGTCCGGTGCCACGGCGAGCGTGCAGTCAAGCTCGGCGAACCGCTTCCGGTGCGGCGCCGACAGCGCGACCGTGGCGTCTCCAACCGGCAGGACGACCGTGACACGATGCTCGCGAACGAACTCGACGACCGCGTCGATGAACGCCTCGGGAGCGCTGGTGTAGTCGGGTAGTTCCACAGCGCGGCCGCAGTAACGGGAGTGCCACGATGGTGGCTTACGGTTCGGTCGGCGCTGTCCGGCGGTCCCGCCGAGGGCGACCCTGAGCCCGGCGCGGGCGAGGCTGCGGGCGCTCGTCAAGGCAATCTTGGACTCGGCGTCCAGGATCAGGATGTCGTACTTATCGGGCGTTTCTCCGGCCACTTTCGCGATCCTTAGCTTTGTTGCATGAGGTCTTACAAAACCCCCACATACAGTGGGCGGTATATTACAAATAGGGGAAACAAACTGGTTATGGCTCGTGTACGGTACTACATGTAAGCGCTTGGATATGGGAGTTCCGGGAACTTCGCGCAAGCCAGCGACGATGGTCGGCTTGCCGTCGGGCCAGTGCGCAGCACGCGATAAGCCCGCGTGCGACCCCGGTGGTCGTCCCGCCGCAGGGGAGCGACGCGGACGCCAGCAGGCTCCACGTGGTGGCTATGCGGGAGTCCACGTCCTGGCATCGCCGCAGTGACAGCGCGTAGCGGCCGCGTGGCTGCCAGGCCGAACGCCGACGTCCCTTAATAGGCCGCTGACCTGCAAGAATTGGGTGGAGCTAAGGGGATTCGAACCCCTGACCCCCTCGATGCGAACGAGGTGCGCTACCGGACTGCGCTATAGCCCCTTGGACCTGAGTTACCTTACCAAACTTTGCGCCCTGCTGCCGCCATCAGCGGCCGGGCCTTAGTCGCCGACCGCCCGCAGCCGCGGCAGCTCGTAGCTGTCGTCGTAGTCCTCGTCGGCGAGTTCGGCGTCGGCGTCGGCGTCGGCCTCTGCCGCGGAGGTGGTGTACTTCCCGGCCAGGCCGGGCGCGAAGTCGCGGCCGGGGCCGGCGTCCTCGTAGTCGGCCGGGACCGGGGCGGCGGCGAACTTGGCGAGCAGCGCGGCCGCGGCGGCTGGGACGCCCGCGGTGGACTCGCCCTCGGCCGGGGTGTCGTGTGCCGCGTGCGGCGACCGGATCCGGGCGCGCTCCCTGGCCCGGGCAACTGCCTCGGCCTCGTACTGTGCCTGCTCGGCGTCGGCCTGCGCGGCCTCGCGGAGCAGCAGCAGGTAGCCGCCGAGCATGATCGTCGGCGGTACGACCACCCAGATCGCGGCCAGGCCGAAGACGGCGAGCGCGATCGCGGCGGCTTCCAGGCCGATCAGCATCAGCAGCAGGCGGCGGCGGGCGGCCAGCATGCGCCGGCGTGACTCCGCTGTCCGCGCGGGCCCGGCGCCGGGCAGCCGGGCGGGGCGGGGGGTTTCCTCGTCAGCGGGCCCGGCCGCGGTGTCGGCTGGCTGGCCGGCCTCGGCCAGCTCGTCGGCGGCGCCGTCGTCGGGCGCGGGCTCGGTCAGCGGGGCGATGGCGCCGCGGGCCGAGTCGCGCTTGAGCCAGCGGGGGATAAGCACGCAGGCCCAGATCGCGACGATCGCCAGGTACAAGATGGCGCTGCTCATCGGGCTCATGCCTCCCCTCGGTCATGACCGCACCGGCCTACGCCGGACATGTAACGCAGCGTAAAGGGAGCGACTGCCGATAACGAGTACCCGCGCGGCGTGTCGCGAAGATCAAAGCAAAGGGTCATTAGGCGGACCGGGACGCGGCCAGCGAAGTCCGCCACCGGGACAGCATCCCGCCGGGCACTTCCTCGGCCGTGATCGCGTAGCAGATGTGGTCCCGCCAGCTGCCGTTGATGTGCAGCTGGCGCGCCCGGACGCCCTCGTCCCTGAACCCGAGCTTCTCCACTACCCGGCGGGAGGCGACGTTCTCGGGCCGGATGGAGGCCTCGAGGCGGTGCATGCCCATCGACCGGAAGCAGTGGTCGACCGCCATCGCCAGCGCGGTGGGGATGATGCCGCGCCCGGCGTAGGCCTGGTCGATCCAGTAGCCGATCTGACCGGACCGGGACGAGCCCCAGACGACGGAGCCGACGGTGAGCTGGCCGGCCCACTCGCCGTCGTAGCGGACCACCCAGGGCAGCGCGACGCCCTGCCGGGCTTCCCGGCGCATGGTGCGGACCAGCGACACGTACGGCCCGATCGGCGAGCGCACCAGCGGCGTCTCGGGGTTGGACGGCTCCCACGGGCGCAGCCACGAGGCGTTCCGCACCCTGACCTCACGCCAGGTGCGCGCGTCGGCGACTCGCACGGGCCGGAGTACCACCGGCGCGTCCAGCAGGTCCGGCTCGGTTAGGGTGGCCGGCCACCCGTGGATACGTCCCACGGCTGTCAATCATTCCCCTGATTGGTAATCCATCTAGCCTAGACGCAAGGCTAGGCGGTTTCAGGCACATGGTCCGTGTCCGTCCCGTGGGAATGTCCGGAAACGGCGTCCTGGCGCACGTGGTCGCCGCCGCGGATCTGGTCCACGGCGTGCACCAGGACCGGCCGCAGCACGTTCATCCCGTCCTTGACGCCGCCGGAAGATCCGGGCAGGTTGACGATCAGGGTGCGGGACGCGATGCCGGCCAGGCCGCGGGACAGGATCGCGGACGGGACGCCGGCCGCCGCGCCCGCGGCGCGCAGCGCCTCGGCGATGCCGGGCACCTCCCGGTCGATCACCCGGCGGGTCATCTCCGGAGTCTGGTCCCCGGGTGTCAGGCCGGTTCCGCCGGTGGTGACGGCGACGTCGTAGCCGGCCGTGACCGAGTCGCGCAGTACCTGCTCGACGGCCTCGCCGTCCGGGATGACCAGCGGCCCGTCAACCACGTCGCAGCCGGCCTGGCGGAGCAGGTCAACCAGGACCGGCCCGGAGCGGTCCTCGTAGACCCCGGCCGCGGCCCGGTTGGACACGGTGATCGCCAGCGCCCGGATCATGCGCGCCGCCAGCTGCCGGACCTGCCGCCGTCCTTCGCCTCGAGCCGCACGTCGCTGATGACCGCGCCCTTGTCGACCGCCTTGATCATGTCGACCAGGGTCAGCGCGGCGACGGCGACCGAGGTCAGCGCCTCCATCTCGACGCCGGTGCGGTCGGCCGTGCGGACCGAGGCGGTGATCGCCACCCCGTCGTCCTCGACCGTGAGGTCGACCGAGACGCCGTGCAGTGCGAGCGGGTGGCACAGCGGTATCAGGTCGGGTGTCCGCTTGGCGCCGGCGATGCCGGCGATCCGGGCGACGGCGAGCGCGTCGCCCTTGGGTACGGTCCCGTCCCGCAGTGCCGCCACTGCCCGGGCCGACAGCAGGACCCGGCCGGACGCGGTGGCGGTACGCACCGTCACGTCCTTGGCGGAAACGTCGACCATCCGCGCGCGCCCCGCCTCGTCCAGGTGGGTCAGCCGCGCCGGCGCAGCATCGCTCATGGCAGAAGCCTACGCCGCCGTGCCGCGGGCACGGCCGGCCATACCCAAGTCAGGGATCATTCGGAACGGGTGCGGCTGACCCGGGTACCGTCCGCCTCGCTGCGGGGCCTCCGGCCGGGCCGGGGCGGGAACCGCGCTACGGCAGCAGCAGCACGTCCACGGTGTCGCCCGCGGGCAGCTCGGTCTCCGGCTCGGGGACGATGATCAGCGCGTTGGCCCGGCCGAGGGAGGCGACCTGGTGTGACTGCTGGCCGGTCAGCGGGGTGACCTTGCTGCCGTTGAGCACGCCGCGCAGGTAGGAGCGGCGCCCGGCGGGTGACCTGGCCGGCCCGGTGAGCGTGGCCTGTGCCACCGTCAGCGACAGGTCGTCGGTGCCCTGCAGGGCGGCGAGGGCGGGCCTGACGAACAGCTGGAAGGACACGTAGGCGCTGACCGGGTTGCCGGGCAGGGTGAACAGCGGGACTCCACCTTCCGCGCCCGCACCGCCCGCCCCACCCCGCGCGCCCGCACCGCCCGCCCCGCCCTGGCCGATCACGCCGAAGCCCTGCGGCATCCCCGGCTGCATGGCGACCTTGCGGAAGCTCACCGTGCCGAGTTCGCGCAGCGCCGCCTTGACGACGTCGTGCTCGCCGCCCATCGACACGCCGCCGGTGGTGATCAGCAGGTCGGCGTGGATCAGCTGTTCCTCGAGGGCGGGCAGTACCCCGGACGGGTCGTCGGGCACCACCGCCCGCCGGTAGGCGAGCGCGCCGGCCTCGCGGGCCGCCGCTGCCAGCATGTAACTGTTGGAGTCCCAGATCCGGCCGGGGGCCAGCGGGATGCCGGGCTCGGTCAGCTCGTCCCCGGTGGACAGCACGACCACCCGGGGCCGCGGCCGGACGGTGACCGCCTTGCGCCCGGCTGAGGCGGCGACCGCGATGTGCATGGGCCGCATCCGGGTGCCCGCGGTGAGCAGGGTCTCGCCCGCGGCCGCGTCGCCGCCGGCGGTGCGGACGGCGTTGCCCGGCCTGGCCGGGCGGTAGACCTCGACCCGGGCGATGCCGCCGTCGGTCCACTCGACCGGCACCACCGCGTCGGCCCCGGCTGGCAGCGGCGCGCCGGTCATGATCCGCAGCGCGGTGCCGGGCAGCAGCCGGTAGACGCCGGTGTCGCCCGCGGCGATCTCGCCCGTCACCCGGAGCCGGGCGGGCGACTGCTGCGCCGCCCCGGCGACGTCGGCGGCCTGGACGGCGTACCCGTCCATGCTCGAGTTGTCGAAGGGGGGCAGCTGCACCGCGGCCGTGACGTCCTCGGCGAGTACGCACCCCTCGGCGTCGGCCAGCTCGAGGCGGGTTGGCTCGAGGGGCGCGAGCGCGGCCAGGATGGCCGACTGGTAGTCCTCGACCGAGCTCATCGCGGTGTCGGCGGCGCTCATGTTGCCGGCGGCACCGTGGTCCGGCCTGGCCCCCGGGGTCACGGCCGGCCTGCCCCTGGGGTCACGGCTGCACAGCCCCCCGGGTCACTGCTGTTCCTCGAGGAACTTGCGCAGCCAGGGGATGAACTCGCTGGCCAGGTCGGGCCGCTCGGCCGCGAACGTCACCAGGGTGCGCAGGTAGTCGAGCTTGTTGCCGGTGTCGAAGCGGCGGCCGTGGAACAGCACCCCGCGCAACTCGCCCTTGGCCGCCAGGACCTTGAGCGCGTCGGTGAGCTGGATCTCGCCGCCGCGGCCGGGCAGGGTCTCCCGGAGCACGTCGAACACCTCGGGGTCGCACACGTAGCGCCCGATGATGATCCACCGGCTGGGCGCGGTGCCCGGGGCGGGCTTCTCAACCAGGTCGGTGATCATCACCACGTCGTCTTCGCCGGTGGCCTCGATCGCAGCGCAGCCGTAGTGCGCGACCTCCTCCGGGTCGACCTGCATCAGCGCGACGACGCTGCCGCCGAACTGCTGCCTGATGTCGATCATCCGGGTGAGCAGCGGGTCCCGCGGGTCGATGAGGTCGTCGCCGAGCAGCACCGCGAACGGCTCGTGGCCCACGTGCTGGGCCGCGCACAGCACCGCGTGGCCGAGCCCCTTGGGGTCACCCTGGCGCACGTAGTGCATGGTGGCGAGCTCGCTGGACTCGCGGACGAGGCGGAGCTTGTCCCAGTCCTCCTTGGCGGTGAGCGCCTCCTCGAGCTCGTAGGCCCGGTCGAAGTGGTCTTCGATGGAGCGCTTGCTGCGGCCCGTGATGAGCAGCACGTCGTTGAGGCCAGCGCTGACCGCCTCTTCCACGACATACTGGATCGCAGGCTTGTCGACGACAGGCAGCATCTCCTTGGGCGTCGCTTTTGTCGCTGGCAGGAACCGCGTTCCCAGGCCTGCCGCGGGGACAACGGCCTTGGTCACTGCTGAGGTCCTGGCATTGCCGGTTTCGACCATGGGGTAAGCCTAGTGACTTCCCGGGAGCAACGTGCACGACATCCCCGCCCACGGCACGCCGGCGGATCCGGCCGCTCCGGCCGCCGGACCGGCTGATTTCGCCGACGGCAAGGCGGCGCTGCGGCGCCGGGCCGCCGCCACCCGGGCGGCCAGGCCGGCGCAGGACCGGAAGGCGGCCGCCCGCCTGGTCCGGGACCACGTGCTTGAGCTGCCGCAGGTGGCGGCGGCGGGAACCATCGCCGCCTATTACTCGGTGGGTACCGAGCCGGACACTCGCGGGCTGGTCTTCGCGCTGTGGAAGCGCGGCAGCTACGTGGTGCTGCCGGTGCTGCTGCCGGACGGTGACCTTGACTGGGCGTCCTACGAGGGGCCGGACTCGCTGGCGCCTGGTCCCCGGGGCCTGTTGCAGCCGACCGAGCCCGCCCGTGGCGCGGGCACGGTCGCCCGGGCCGACGTGGTGCTGGTGCCGGCCCTGGCGGTCGACGGGTGCGGGAACCGGCTCGGCCGGGGCGGCGGGTCCTATGACCGGGCGCTGGCCCGGGTCGGCGGCCAGGTGCCGACGATCGCGCTGCTGTACGACGGCGAGCTGGTGGAGCGGGTACCGGTCGGCCCGCACGACCGCCCGGTCCGCGCGGTCGCCCGCCCGGCCCACGGGATCACCTGGTTCTAGTTCCGGCCTGCCCCGGGGCGGAATCTGCTGCCCGCTGGCGCAGTTATCCTTAGCAGTCTGCTACTGCGAGTGCTAATCTATCGTCCGAATTAGCTCCGCCCGGGAGGAACCGTGCCCACATACCAGTACGTCTGCACCGAATGCGGTGGTCAGCTTGAGGCGGTGCAGAAGTTCACAGATGAGCCGATGACCGTGCACGAGGACTGCGGCGGCCGGCTGCGCAAGGTGTTCTCGCCGGTCGGGATCGTGTTCAAGGGCTCCGGGTTCTACCGGACCGACAGCCGCGGCAGCGGGGCGTCCCCGTCTTCGGCCAAGCCGGTCGGCGACTCGTCGTCCTCGTCCTCGGCGGACTCCGCGTCCGGCTCGTCCAAGTCCGGCGGAGACTCGTCCAAGTCCGGCGGAGACTCGTCCTCGTCGTCGGGCAGCTCCTCGTCGTCTGGCAGCTCCGCGTCGTCGTCTTCCGCTTCCGGCAAGTCGTCCGGCGAGAAGGTGGCCTGACCTCAGTGACCGCGGTAGCGGACATCGGGGTGATCGGCGGGTCCGGCTTCTACGAGTTCCTGGCCGACGCCGAAGAGGTACCAGTCGACACACCGTACGGTCAGCCGAGCGAGACGGTGCTGGTCGGCGAGGTGGCGGGGCGCCGGGTGGCGTTCCTGCCACGGCACGGCAAGGACCACCGGTTCCCGGCCCACAAGATCCCGTTCCGCGCCAACCTGTGGGCGCTGCGCAAGCTGGGCGTGCGGCGGATCATCGCGCCGAGCGCGGTGGGCTCGCTGACCGCGTCCTACGGCCCTGGCACCCTGGTTGTCCCGGACCAGCTGGTGGACAGGACCACCGGCCGCGGGCAGAGCTACTACGACGAGTATGCGGTGCACGTCTCGTTCGCCGACCCGTACTGCCCGTCCGGCCGGGCGCACGCGATCGCGGTCGCCCGGAAGTCCGGCTGGGTACCGGCCGGCTCCGGCACGCTGGTGGTGATCGACGGCCCGCGGTTCTCCACCCGGGCGGAATCGCGCTGGTACGCCGCGCAGGGGTGGACCCTGATCGGGATGACCGGGCACCCGGAGGCGGTGCTCGCCCGCGAGCTTGCCCTCTGCTACACGCCGCTGGCGCTGGTGACCGATACCGATGCGGGCGTGGCGGAGGGTGACGGCGTCACCCAGGCTGAGGTGTTCGAGGTGTTCGGGCAGAACATGGCCCGGCTGCGCGACCTGGTGGCGGGCGTCATCGCCGCGTTCCCGGCTGAGCGCGAGGACGACCTGTGCGCGCACGCGCTCGACGGCATCCGGCTTCCGCTTGAGCTGCCGTAGTCGGCGTTCCGCTAGCTGGGACGCATTCCACTGACCGGGACGGCCTCTCTCTCCTTTCGGCGCGTCTATAACGCAATGCGATCAGAATCCTCGGACTTCACAGGTGAGACATTTAGGGTCTATCGCCGAGGGGTAAAGTCCTGTCCGTGACTGACATCGCGATCCCGGCGACGGGCACCGCCCAGGTGCGCGCGCTGCACGAGGGCTATGTCCTTAGCCACCACCGCCCGGACCCCGCGGTCCACGCGTAACAGCGGAGTGTCGACCGGCGTTCCCCCGGCTGTGGGGCAATGTGCGCGGCAGCGAAGCCGTTCGCTGCGCACAGCCCCCGTCGGTGACTGGCCGTGGCGGCCTGGTCGCAAGCGGAAGCGCCGGGTTTCCCGTGGCTGAGTGGCCGCTGATGTCCGACCTCGGCCCGGTCGGCGCGCTGCCGACGGCGCCACGGCTGTCTCGCGGATTTGTCGGCGCCACGCTGAACGGCTGGGGGCTGACCAGCCTCATCGACATCACCGAGCTGCTGGTCAGCGAGCTGAGCACGAACGTGGTGCGGGCGTCGACCGAGCCGGACGGCAGCCTCAGGTACGACGCCGAGGGTAAGCTGCCGCTGCTCTGGATCCGGCTCCTCAGCGACCGGGCCCAGCTGCTTATCGAGGTCTGGGACACCCTCCCCGCAGCGCTCGGCGCGCCGGTGGCGCGGCATCCCGAGCCGGACGAGGAGTCGGGCCGCGGCCTGGAGATCATCGAGACGCTAGCCGAGGAGTGGGGCTGGGAGACGGTTCCCGGCTGGGCGGGCAAGAAGGTCTGGGCGCTCCTGAAGGTCACCTGAGGCCGACGGCCGCCCCGCCCCCGCGGCTCCTCGCCCCGCGGCTCCTCGCCCCGCGGCTCCTCGCCCCGCGGCTCCCCGCCCCGCGGCTCCCCGCCCGGCCGCGGCCGGGCGTCCCGGACCGGTCCCCCTCGCTCAGATTCCGCGAGCGAGGCGGTAATAGGCGGCGTTGGCGCGTAGCTCTGCCTCGAACGACCTGATGGTCGTGGCGGAGTCGATGAGGAGCAGCTCGGTACCCGCGATGCGGGCGTAGTCCTCGAATGCCTCGGCGCCGACCGCGGTCGACAGCACGGTGTGGTGCGCGCCGCCCGCCGTCAGCCAGGCGGTGGCGGCGGTGCGGAAGTCGGGGGCGGGCTGCCACACGGCCCGGCCGACGGGCAGCCTTGGGAGCGGCGCGGTCGGCTCGGTGAGCTGGACGGTGTTGGCGACGAGGCGGAACCGGTCCCGCAGGTCGGACAGTGCCGCGACGACGCCGGGTCCCGGGTCGGCGGTGAAGACGAGGCGAACCGGGTCCTCGCGGTGGCCGATGGACAGCGGGTGGACCTCCAGGCGGGGCCGGGCGCTGCTGAGGGTGGGGCAGACCTCGAGCATGTGGGCGCCGAGGATGCGCTCCTGGCCGGGGGTGAGGTCGTAGGTGTAGTCCTCCATCAGCGAGGCGCCGCCGGGCAGCCCCTCGCCCATCACCTTGGCCGCCCGCACCAGCACGGCCGTCTTCCAGTCGCCCTCGGCGCCGAACCCGTAGCCGTCGGCCATCAGCCGCTGGACCGCGAGCCCGGGCAGCTGGCGCAGGCCCGCCAGGTCCTCGAAGCTGGTGGTGAACGCGCCGAACCCGCCGCCGTCGAGGAAGGCGCGCAGGCCGAGCTCAACCGCCGCTCCGTAGCGCAGCGACTCGTGCCGGGGGCCGGCCGGCAGCAGCTCGGGCGCGACGTCGTAGCGGTCGGCGTACTCGGTGACCAGCTCGTCGATGTCCCGTTCGGCGGCGGCGTCCACCGCTGCGGCCAGCTCGGTGACGCCCCAGGAGTTCACCTGGACGCCGAAGACGACTTCCGCCTCGGTCTTGTCGCCTTCGGTGACGGCCACGTAGCGCATGTTGTCGCCGAACCGCGCCAGGCGGAGCGCGCGGGTCGCCGCCCAGCCGGCCGCGGCCCGTGCCCAGGTGCCGACCGAGGCCGTCACCCGGTCGTCGGACACGTGCCCGACAACCGTCTTGCGCCGGGTCCCTAGCCTGCTGAGCAGGTAGCCGAACTCCCGGTCACCGTGCGCGGCCTGGTTCAGGTTCATGAAGTCCATGTCGATGTCGGCCCACGGCAGCACCACGTTCGCCTGCGTGTGCAGGTGCAGCAGTGGCTTGCCGAGCGCGCCGAGGCCGGCGATCCACATCTTGGCCGGGCTGAACGTGTGCATCCAGGCGATAAGCCCGATGCAGCCGTCGTCAGCGGTGGCGTCGAGGCACAGCCGCCTGATCGCGTCCGGCTCGGTGAGCACCGGCTTCCAGGTCACCTGCACGGCGACGCCCGGCGCGGCGTCGAGCGCCGCCGCGATCGCCCGGGACTGGCTGGCGACCTGGCGCAGTGTCTCCTCGCCGTACAGGCCCTGGCTGCCGGTGACGAACCAGATCTCACGGTGCGGCGGGGGGATCATCTTGGCGGGGGGCTCCGTTCGGGTTAAGGCGGCTGCGCGGTGGCTGGCCGGGGTGATGGCTCGTCGGGCGGTGGCTCGTCGGGCGGTGGCTCGCCGGGCGGTGGCTGACCGGGACGGCGGCTGGTCAGGGCCGGCCCGGCTGGCCGTAGACGTGCTGGTAGCGGTCGTACAGGCGGTCGATGTCGGCCCGGGCGATCGGCAGCGGCTCGCCCAGCTGGCGAGACAGGTGCACGCTGCGGGCGACGTCCTCGCACATCACCGCCGCCTTGACCGCCGCCCGGGCGTCCTTGCCGATGGTGAACACCCCGTGGCTGCGCATCAGCACCGCCGCCGAGCGGTGGCCGGCCAGCGTGTCCACGATGCCCCGGCCGATGGAGTCGTCGCCGACCAGCGCGAACGGCCCGACCGGGATCTCGCCGCCGAACTCGTCCGCCATCGCGGTGAGCACGCACGGCACCGGCTCGCCGCGGGCGGCCCAGGCGCTGGCGTAGGTGGAGTGGGTGTGCACCACCCCGCCGACCTCCGGCATGTGCCGGTACACGTAGGCGTGGGCGGCGGTGTCGCTCGACGGGGCGAGCCCGCCGTCGACGACGCGCCCGTCGAGGTCGCAGACGATCATCGAGTCCGCGCTCAGCTCGTCGTAGGCGACGCCGCTCGGCTTGATCACCATCAGCTCGTGCCCGGGGACCCGCCCGGAAACGTTGCCCGCCGTCCACACCACCAGCCCGTACCTGACGAGCTCGGCGTGCAGCGCGCTGACCCGCTCGCGGGTCGCCTTCACGGTGGTGCCGAGCTGGCTCATCGGGGCCGCCCCGGTTGCGCGGCGGCGCCTGTGTTCCGGATGCGGCGCAGCCGGTGCAGCACGTCGTTGCCCGCCAGGGGCCGCCCGGCGAAGTAGTCGTGCAGGGTGCGGTACTCCTCGAACAGCTCGTCGTAGGCGTCCGCCCGGGCAGGGTCGGGCCGGTAGGCCGCCCGCTCCACCCGGCCCATCACCGCGGCCGCGGCGGTCACGTCCGGGTAGAGCCCGGCCGCCACCGCGGCGTGGATGGCCGACCCGGCCGCCGGGGCCTGGTCCGAGCTGGCGACCGAGACCGGGCGGCGCAGCACGTCCGCGTAGACCTGCATCAGCAGCCGGTTGCGCTTGAGCCCGCCGGCCACGATGAACTCGGTGACCGGCACCCCGGCGGCGTCGAGCGTCTCGATGATGACCCGGGTGCCGTAGGCGGTTGCCTCAAGGAGCGCCAGGTACACCTCCTCCGGGGTGGTGGCCAGGGTGAGGCCGGCGATGACGCCCGACAGGTGGTGATCGACCAGGACCGACCGGTTGCCGCCCATCCAGTCGAGCGCGATGAGGCCGTGCGCGCCGACCGGCCGTCCCGCGCACCTCTCGGACAGGTACTCGTGCAGGTCCTGGCCGCGCTCGGCGGCATCGGCGAGGTAGTCCGCGGGCACGCCGAGGCCGGCCCACCAGGCGAAGATGTCGCCGACCGCGCTCTGCCCGGCCTCGTAGCCGAACTTGCCCTCGATGATCCCGCCGTCCACTACCCCGCAGATGCCGGGTACCTCGGCCAGGTGGTCGCCGTTCAGCACATGGCAGGTCGAGGTGCCCATGATCGCGAGCAGCTGCCCGGACGCGATGGCCTGCGCGGCCGGCGCGGTGACGTGCGCGTCGACGTTGCCGGTGGCCACCGCGATGCCCGCGGGCAGCCCGGTCAGCCCCGCGCCGGCCGGGCTCAGCCGGCCGGCCAGGCGGCCGAGGGCCGACAGCGGGACGCCGGCCAGCCGGGTCCGCGCGAAGTCGCCGAACTCCGGGTGCAGCGCCCGCAGGTAGTCTTCCGACGGGTACTGGCCGTCCTGGTAGATCCCCTTGTAGCCGGCCGTGCAGGCGTTGCGCGTCTCGGTGCCGCACAGCTGCCAGACGATCCAGTCGGCCGCCTCGATCCAGCGCTCCGCCCGCCGGTAGGTGTCCGGGTCCTCCTCGAGCAGCTGCAGCGCCTTGGCGAATTCCCACTCGGCCGAGATCCGGCCGCCGTACCGGCCGATCCACTTCTCCTCGCGCGCGTGGGCGAGTTCGTTGATCCGGTCCGCCTGCGGCTGCGCCGCGTGGTGCTTCCACAGCTTCGGCCAGGCGTGCGGCCGGTCCCGCAGCCCCGCGACCTCGCACAGCGGGGTGCCGTCGCGTAGGACCGGGAGCACCGTGCAGGCGGTGAAGTCGGTGCCGATGCCGATGACCGCGGACGGGTCGGCGGCGGCGTCCCGCAGCGCCGCGCGGACCGCGGTCCCCAGCGCGCCGCGCCAGTCGGCCGGGTCCTGCAGCGCCCAGTCCGGCGGCAGCGGCGGCGCCGTGCGGCCGGGGCCGGCCGACGGCAGTGCCCGTTCGATCGACCCGTGCGGGTACTCGCCGAGCCCGGTGCCCAGCTCGGTGCCGTCACTGGCCCGCACCACCACCGCCCGCGCCGACAGCGTGCCGAAGTCCACGCCGACCACCAGCGGGCTGCTGTCCGCAGTCACGTCGTCTCCCTTGACGGCCGAGATGTTTACCCCACCTGCCTACGCCGTTGGCTCAGATTGTTAACGTGCTCAATCAGGCGTGTCAATACCTCGATGTTATCTCGTTACCCGCGACCTGAAATGTGTTAACGTTCACAATTTGGCCGTTTCAACGAGGTCGGCCGGGTGGCCGCGAACGCTCCCGACCTGGGCCGATGCCAGGGGTAGAGTTATTAAGGCAGCGAGCTGGGCCAACTCCACAATCAACGGGGGAACGACGTGGTCAGAGCCGTCAGGGAGCCGGCGATGACCGACGTCGCCCGGCTGGCGGGCGTCTCTCATCAGACCGTCTCCCGGGTGCTGAATGACCACCCCAACGTGCGGGAGCAGACCCGGCTGCGGGTGCAGGCCGCCATCAACGAGCTCGGCTACCGGCCGAACAAGGCGGCCCGGCTCCTGGTGACCGGAACATCCCAGGTCATCGGCGTGGTGTCGCGGTCGTCGACGCTGTACGGGCCGGCCGCCACGCTCAGCGCGCTGGCCGAGGAGGCCGTGCGGCGCGGCTTCACCGTCAACGTGGAGAGCGTCCGCACGCTGGACCGGCAGCCGATCGCCGACGCCATCGGCCGGCACCTCGACCAGCGGGTGGCGGGCCTGGTGGTCATCGCCCCGGTTGAGTCGGCCAACGACGCGCTCGATGACCTGCCCGAGGACATCCCGCTGGTTACCATCGACGGCGACCCGGCCCGGCCGACCGAGCTGGTCACGGTGGACCAGGAGGCGGGTGCCTACGCCGCGACCAGGCACCTGCTCGACGCCGGGCACGCCACCGTGTGGCACGTGTCCGGTCCTGGCGACTGGTTCGACGCCCGCGGCCGGGTGGCCGGCTGGCGGCGCGCGCTGGCGGAGGCGGGGGCGGAGATCCCGCCGCTGATGCCGGCCGACTGGCTTGCCGCCTCCGGCTTCCGCAACGGCCAGATCCTCGCCCGGATGAGCGACGTGACCGCGGTCTTCGCGGCCAACGACCACCTGGCCCTCGGCATCCTGCGCGCCCTGCACGAGCGCGGCCGCCGGGTGCCGGCCGACGTCAGCGTGGTCGGTTTCGACGACGTGCCGGAAGCCGCCTACTACATCCCGCCGCTCACCACCGTCCGCCCCGATTTCGACGCGGTCGCCGCCGCCAGCATCGACCTGCTGCTCGCCCAGGTCACCAGCGGCCACCGCCTCGGCGACCGCCGCGTGCTGACCCCCACCCTGGTCTCACGCGAATCAGTAGCCCCGCCCCGCCGGTAACCCCCGCCCCGCCGGCAGCCCCGCCCTGCCGCGGCTCGTCCCAGGCTCGCCGCCGCTTCCCGTGATCCGCCCGCCGCTGCGACTTCCCATCACTTCGGCCGGCTATACAGTCCGTTTTGTCATGTTTTATCCCGGCCGAACTGATGGGGAGTGGGGAAAATGCTGCCGAACTGATGGGAAGTGGAGCACGCCCGGACGGAGGGCAGCGGACGGAGGGCAGCGGACGGAGGGCAGGCAGCGGACGGAGGGCAGCGGACGGCGGGCAGGCGGCGGACGGAGGGCAGCGGGCAGCGGCGGGCCGTGCCCGGGCCGAGCGGCGTCATGCGGGGAGCTAGGGCAAGCCGCACCCGTTTGGCTGGCCCGGAAACAGCAGCGCCGCGGGCCAGCGCTCACTGCTCGCGCTGGCCCGCGGCTGCCTGCCTGTCGCCTGCTTGCCGTGGGTACTTGCCGCCGTCCGCCAACCGGGCGGCGGCGAGCGAGGCTGGTTAGTCGCCGAGGGCCTTGGCGACGCGGCGGTGGGCGACCCAGATTTCCTCGGGGAGGTTGGCGAACTGCTCCAGGTGCGCCTGGCGGAAGCCGATCTCCTGCTTCCACCGGTCGATGTCGATGGTGAGCAGCTTGTCCAGGTCGGCCGGGTCGATCTCGAGGCCGTCGGTGTTCAGCTCGTCCTTGGCCGGCAGGATGCCGACCGGCGACTCGATTCCGGATACCTCGCCGTCCTTCAGCTGCATCAGCCACAGCAGCGCCCGCAGGTTGTCGCGGTAGCCGGGCCAGAGGAAGTGGCCGTCTTCCGCGTCCCGCTGGAACCAGTTGACGTGGGCGAAGATCGGCTTCTCGGTGCACGCGCCGATGATGTTCAGCCAGTGGGCGGCGTACGGGCCCTCCGGGTAGGACATGAACGGGCGCATGGACATCGGGTCGTAGCGCAGCTGGCCGTCGAGGCCGTCGGCCGCGAACGTCGCCTCGGCGCCGAGCGTGAGGCCATCGTAGACGCCCTCGGCCACGTCGTGGATCGCCCGGATCAGGGGCTCGCGGTCGCTGGTGCGGCCGCCGAAGATGATGCCGTCGATCGGCACGCCGACCGGGTTGTCGTAGTCCTTGGCGATGTTGGGCACGTTGGCCAGCGTGGTGGTGAACCGGCTGTTGGGGTGGGCCCAGGGAGCGTTCTTCTCCGCCTCGGGGCGGTCCGCGATCGGGCTGCCCTTCCAGTCAAGCCACCCGTCGAGGTCGGCCGGCGGGTTGGGGGTGCGGCCCTCGAACCAGACTTCCTGGGTCTTGGCGTTGTAGGCGATGTTGGTGAAGATCGCCTTGGTGCCGGGCGCGATGGCCTCGATGGCGGTCGGGTTGGTCTTCTCGTTGGTGTCCTTGGCCACGCCGAACACGCCGAACTCGGGGTTCATGCCGTACAGGCGGCCGTCCTCGCCGACCCACATCCAGGCGATGTCGTCACCGTAGAACTCGACGTAGTAGCGGTCGCCGAGCGCGTCGGGGGACAGCGTCATGGCCAGGTTGGTCTTGCCCGAGGCGCTCGGGAAGCCGCCCGCGATGTGCCACTTCTTGCCGGTCACCTTGTCGGTGATGCCGAGCAGCATGAACTGCTCGGCCAGGAACTTCTTGGACGCCCAGCCGTCGTAGGCGGCCTGGCGCAGCCCGTGCGCGATCTTGCCGAGCAGCGCGTTGCCGCCGTAGGACGAGCCGAAGTGCAGGATGGTCCGCTCGTCGGCCACCGTGACGAAGTACCGCTTGTCCTCCGGGGTGCCCTGGCCGAGGTTCTCCAGGTCGCCGGTGACGTGCACGGCGCGCACGAAGCTGTCCGGGTCGGCCAGGTCGTTGATGAAGTTGACGCCGACCCGCGCCATCCGGTTGATGTGCAGCACCACGGCGCGGTTGTCGGTCAGCTGCACGCCGGCCGCGTACTTCTCGACCGGCGACCCGGGGGCCGACATCAGGTACGGGATCACGTACATGGTCTTGCCCGCCGAGGCGCCGGTCATCAGGCCGGTGAGCTTGGCCTTCATCTCGTCGGCGGGGTACCAGTTGTTGTAGATGCCCTTGTCGGCCGGGTTGCTGGTGGCCACGATCGTGCGCTCCTCGGAGCGAGCGGTGTCCTTGAAGTAGCTGCGGGAGTAGTACAGCCCCTCGCCGGCCGGCAGGATCTCGCCAGCCGCCAAGGCCTCCTGGATCAGCCGGGCGTCGTCGTCGGCACTCACGACCTCGATGCTGTCGGCGCCAGTGATCCCGGCCCAGTAGCGAACGTACTCACGCACGTGGTCGTTTTTCAGGTGGGCGGCTTCCAAGACGGCATCAACATCGGCCACGTACTTGGTCCTCTCGGTTCGTCAAGCCTCGGGCTTGAGAAAGTTGGCGATTTATTCATCTTGACAGGAGAACCGCCGGACTTGCACTGAGGGATCTATCACGCTCGCGGCACCAATCATGACGGATCGTAATCATGACGTGTCCGCTAGGAGTAGGCCAAGGTGACGGCGGGCTGTCGCCGCTTTGGTCTAGGCCAACCGGCGTGAGCTGGCACTACGTGATTTCCGTGACATTGACGATGCTACGGGCAGCTGCTTGTGCGGCCGTTCACAAGAAACGGGGGCGATGCTCAGCCGCTGGCGAGCGTCTTGCTCGCGCTGAGCAGCCGCTGCTCCAGGTAGGGCGTCGTGGTCAGCGTGTAGGTGCTGGTCAGGTGATGGTTGTCCTGGTAGACGAGGATGTTGCCGACCACCGGCGGGCAGGTGACGGGCCCGCAGATCAGCCCGTTCATGTCGATCAGCGGGACCGACCCGCCCGCGAGCCTGACGGCGTACCCCGACGGCACGTTCCGCTGGATCGCCTTGCTGGCCGGCATCGAGCACCGGTCCTGCGCGGACTGGTACTTGGCCATGCAGTCAG
>Ga0265338_10004471_pt1 | contig 18864 bp, 14 predicted proteins | sample 42126metaG_FD_193579 | JGI IMG/M metagenome (GOLD analysis project Ga0265338, IMG submission 193579) | Rhizosphere microbial communities from Carex aquatilis grown in University of Washington, Seatle, WA, United States - 4-21-26 metaG | ecosystem: Host-associated > Plants > Roots > Rhizosphere... | reverse complement strand
AGACCGGCCGCGACGTGGCGGTGGCCGCATTGCTCGGCGCGGAGGAATTTGGTTTTGCGACCGCCCCGCTGGTGGTGCTCGGTTGCATCATGATGCGTGTCTGCCATTTGAACACGTGCCCGGTGGGCGTGGCTACGCAGAACCCGACATTGCGCGCGCGGTTCACCGGTGACCCCGATCATATCGTGAATTTCATGCGGTTTGTGGCGGAGGAACTGCGCGAAATCATGGCCAAACTCGGCTTCCGCACGCTCAACGAAATGATCGGACGCACGGACAAATTGATTCCGTGGAAGGCCATCGAGCATTGGAAGGCGAAGGGGCTCGACCTGACACCCATTTTGCATCAACCGGAAGTCGGGCCGGAAGTCGGCCGCTACCGGCAGATTGATCAGGATCACGGTCTCGAGAAGTCGCTGGACGTGACCAGGCTGCTCGAAATTTGCGGGCCGGCCATCGAACGCGGTGAGCAGGTCCGCGCCGATTTGCCCATCCGGAATGTCAATCGCGTGGTGGGTACGATCGTGGGCAGCGAAGTGACGAAGAAACATGGCCCCAATGGGTTGCCGGAAGACACGATTTATCTCAAATTTACCGGCAGCGCCGGACAGAGTCTGGGGGCGTTCATGCCTCACGGGATGACGATTGAACTCGAAGGCGACGCCAACGACTATTTTGGCAAGGGTTTGAGTGGCGGCAAAATCATTGTTTACCCGCCGAAAGACGCGACCTTTGTCGCCGAGGAAAACATCGTCATCGGCAACGTCGCGCTTTACGGCGCGACGAGCGGTGAAGTGTTCGTGCGCGGCATGGCGGGCGAACGTTTCGGCGTGCGCAACAGCGGCGTCAGCGCCGTGGTTGAATCCATTGGCGACCACGGTTGCGAATACATGACCGGCGGGCGCGTGGTGGTGATCGGCAAAACCGGACGCAATTTCGCGGCGGGCATGTCAGGCGGCATCGCCTACGTGCTGGATGAAGCCGGCGATTTTCCGACGCGCTGCAACCGGGATTTGGTCGGCCTGGAAAAACTCGAGGACACCGACGAAATCGAGGAAGTCTGGAAATTGATCCAGCGGCATCGGGCTTATACGAACAGCGCGCGGGCGGCGAAAGTGCTGGCGGATTGGAAAAGCCTCGTGCCAAAATTCGTGAAGGTGATGCCGAAGGATTACAAGCGTGTGCTGCAAGCCATGAAGAAGGTCGAAGAGCAGGGCCTGAGCGGCGATCAGGCCATCATGGCTGCATTCGAGGAAAACATCCGCGACGTGGCGCGCGTCGGCGGCGGTTGATTTAAGTTCAATTTAAAAATCTGGAAATCTCAAGATGGGCAAACCCACAGGATTCATCGAGTATCTCCGTGAACTGCCGAAGGATCGTTCGGCCGCGGAGCGCATTGCGGATTGGAATGAATTTCACTTCCATATGGAGGAGAAAAACCTTCGCGAACAGGGCGCGCGGTGCATGGATTGCGGCATTCCCTTCTGCCACACCGGCACGCTGCTCAACGGCATGGCCAGCGGCTGCCCGATTCACAATCTGATTCCCGAATGGAATGATCTGGTTTACCGCGGACTTTGGAAAGAAGCGCTCGAACGGCTGCACAAGACGAACAATTTCCCCGATTTCACCGGCCGCGTCTGTCCCGCGCCGTGCGAAGGCTCGTGTGTGCTCGGCATCAACGCGCCGCCCGTCACAATCAAAAACATCGAGTGTGCCATCATTGACCATGGCTGGGAACACGGCTGGGTCGTGCCCGAACCACCCAGGGTTCGCACCGGCAAAAAAGTGGCGGTCGTCGGCTCCGGCCCGGCGGGACTTTGCGCCGCGGCACAGCTCAACAAGGCCGGCCACCTGGTCACCATCTTCGAACGCGAAGACCGCCCCGGTGGGTTGCTCATGTACGGCATTCCGAACATGAAACTCGACAAGGAGCAGGTCGTACTGCGCCGCATCAAACAGATGGAAGCCGAGGGCATCAAATTTGTCTGCCACACCGAAGTCGGCAAGAATTATCCGGCGGAAAAGCTGTTGAAAGAATTCGACGCGGTGATTCTGGCGACCGGTGCGACCAAACCGCGCGATTTGCCTGTGGAAGGCCGCAATCTCAAAGGCGTTCATTTCGCGATGGATTTTCTCACCGCGAACACCCGAAGCGTTCTCGATGGAAAGAAAAACGGCAGTTTCATTTCGGCGACCGGCAAGGACGTCATTGTCATTGGTGGCGGCGACACGGGAACGGACTGTGTGGGCACGGCGATGCGTCACAGTTGCAACAGCCTCGTGCAGATTGAGATTTTGCCCAAACCGCCGCTGGATCGCGCCCGGGACAATCCGTGGCCGGAATGGCCGAAGGTTTACCGTCTTGATTACGGCCAGGAGGAGGCGGCCGCGAAATTCGGCGCCGACCCGCGCGTTTACCTCACCACCGCGACGAAATTTGAAGGGGCCGCGAACGGGCACGTCAAAGCCGTCCATACCGTGCAAGTGCAATGGGAACGAAATGAGAAAGGCCAGTTCATTCCGAAGAATGTCCCCGGCAGCGAAAGAGTTTTGCCTGCGGAACTTGTGCTGCTGGCCATGGGCTTTCTCGGTCCGGAACAACCGTTACTGGATGCGCTTGGCGTCGAACGTGATACCCGCAGCAATGCCAGGGCCGAGTTCGAGAAATACACTACCAACCTCAAAGGCGTTTTTGCCGCCGGCGATTGTCGCCGTGGTCAAAGCCTTGTAGTTTGGGCCTTCAACGAAGGTCGTGGCGCCGCGCGCGAGTGCGACCGCTATTTGATGGGATATACCGATTTGCCATGAGTAACCGTTGTCGAATGAAAACAGCTTTGCTATTTGTCCCGCCATGGCGCACGTTGACCGCATGACGCAGCCGCTCGCGCTCGTTTTTTACGAGAAGCTGATGCCCGGCAGCCAATTGGTGAACCGGCTGCAGGATTTGAATTATCGCGTCCAGGCGGTCAACGATCTGGCGTCGCTGCTGCAATGCGCGCGCAGCGAAGGCCCCCTGCTGGTGATCGCGGATTTGGCCGGTCGTGAAGAGGTTTGCCGCGTCATTGCGGCGTTAAAGGCGGATGCCGCCACGCACCACATTCCCGTCATCGCCTTCGCCGGCGAACAGGCGGCGGAATGGCAGGCGGTGGCACAGAAGGCCGGCGCGACGCTGGCGGTCAGCGAGGCGGCCATCATCAATTACCTGCCGCAACTGCTCAATCAGGCGTTGCAGGTGGAATAAGGGCATCGGTCCATTAAATGTTAAAATCGCGTTGAAAACTTGTGCTTGACGCAGGCGGAATAACTATTTATTGTCGCAGTCAACAGGCATGAGTGACACTGAAAAGTGACTACAGGCACGGCTGGATTCAGTCGTGTCTTTTTCGCTTTGAAAGCGCGCCTCGGAAGTCAGGAGAGATTATGGCCAGTGGCAAAGTCAAGTGGTTCGATAATAAAAAAGGGTTTGGGTTTATCGCCCAAAATTCCGGGCAGGACGTGTTTGTGCATCATTCGTCCATTGTTGGTACGGGATTCAAGACACTGAACGAGGGAGACGACGTCTTATTTGACGTGGTCGTCAGTGACAAAGGGTTGAAAGCCCAGAACGTTCAGCGCGTGCACCAGCAGTAACCAGCCGTTGTCGGAATAGTAATTGAGCGACCCCGAGGATTTAGTTTCGCCAACGGTGGTTGAAGAGGTAGGTTGTCTTCATGGCAGATTCACAGACGACGCAGGTTGCCAGTCTTTATCTTCACGTGCCGTTTTGCGCGCAAAAATGCGCGTATTGCGCTTTCTATTCCGAGCCGTCCAAGGGCGATCTGGTGAATCGCTATGTCGCTGCGCTTGTGCGCGAACTGGAAATCGTTGCGGACGATCTCAAGCCCAAAACGATTTTCTTCGGCGGCGGCACGCCGTCGTTGCTGAATCTCCGTCAATGGGAGCAAATCCTCCAGGCCATGGAACGCTTGAATCTGCTCGGCGCCGGGGAATTCACCGTCGAATGCAATCCCGCCACCGTCTCGACCGACAAGGCGAAACTGCTCCGTGACTTTGGCGTGAATCGCATTTCGATGGGCGTGCAATCACTCGACGAACCCTTGCTCGAACGCCTTGGCCGGATCCACACCCGCGAGATGGTCTTCAAGTCGTTCGACGTCCTTCGCCAGGCCGGTTTTGGTAATCTGAACCTTGACCTCATGTTCGCCATTCCCGGCCAGACGCTGGATATCTGGCGCGCCACGTTGAACGAGGCGCTGGCGCTCGGCAGTGAACATTTGTCCAGCTACGAAGTCATTTACGAGGATGACACGCCATTGTTTACGCAATTGCAGGCCGGCGAATTTGACGTGGACGAGGAACTGGCCTGCGCAATGTACGACGAACTCGTTGAGCGCGCCATCGGCGCCGGCTTCCGGCAATATGAGATTGCCAACTTTGCGAAAGACAACCCCCGCACCGGGCCGGAGACCACCCTCTCCCCGCCGGGCGAGGAGAAGGGTGTTGGAATTCCGTTCTGGGCTTGCCGCCATAACGTGAATTACTGGCGCGGCGGTTCCTTTTACGGACTTGGTCCCAGCGCGACTGGTTATGTGCGCGGTGTGCGGACGAAAAACTGGTCCAATACATTGCTTTACTGCGAGCAGTTGGAGAAAGGAACCCGTGCCATCGAATCACGCGAAGAACTGCCGCCCTTAAAACGCGCCGGTGAAACCGCCGCGTTCGGTTTGCGAATGAATGCGGGTTGGCAATTTGAAGAGTTCCGGCGCACGACAGATTTTGATTTATGCCAGGAATGGTCGGCAGAAATGGAGCAACTGACGGCGTGCGGTTGGGCCTCGCGCAGTCCGCAGCAATTCCATCTCACGCGCCAGGGATTGCGTTTCGCCGATGCCGCCGCGGAATTATTTCTACGCTGAAGCTTGTGGGCCAAAGCCGTCTGCGCCGCAAGTTTCGCATTAATTCGCGCCTGAATTTTGGGAGGGACGGCGTGCCGCCGTCCCAAAATAAAGTCAGGGTCGCTGACACGGCGACCCTCCCATCATTTTCTCCGGCCCAACCGCTGCATGGCCAGCACGCCGGCAAATATGGAAATGGCCCCGCAAGTTACGTAGGGCAGCATGGGAATGCGCAGATAAAGCGTCGCGGCAAACAACGGGCCGACGATGCGCGCCAAGGCGCCGGCGCTTTGGGCCACGCCGATGGTGGCGCCCTGTTCGTTCGCGGGCGTAAGGTTGGAGAGCAAACCGAACACCGGCGCACGCGTCAGGCTGGAGCCAACGGCCAGCAAGGCGAGCACCAGAAGCATTTTGATCCATGGCCAGTCAGCCAGACGCAAAACCGCGAGCCACTTTAACTGGCCTTCGCCCTTGATGAACGGCAGGAGCGCCAGACTGATGCCCGTCAGCACGAGGCTCAAGGCAATCAGCTTCGGCTCGCCGAGCAGCTTCACTAGCCGGCCAATCACACCTCCTTGTATAAATACCGCGATGACTCCGCAAAAGACAAAGACCGAAACCACGGTCATGGCGGGTTTGGTTTCGTCCACGGTGATGCCCAGGTTGAAATTGTCGTTCACCAGCAACGGCAGGGTGGTTTCAAAACAACTGAAAGCAAAGGTGGCCAGGAAAAAAATCAGGATGAGCATGCCGATTTTCGGCTGGCCCAGCGTGTGCCCCCATTGTTTCAGTCGCGGCCGGTTGTTCGCGTGGCCGGAGGACGGCAGAAGGCTCTCGGCCAGAATCGAGAAGGCCAGGAGGAAGTTGACCGCACAGAGCACCGCGGCGGCCCAGCCCGGACCCGTGACCCCGAAAAATTTCAACGCTAGGCCGCTGATGGCCGGGCCGAGGATGAATCCCAACCCGAACGCCACGCCGATCAACGCCATCCGCTTTGACCGGTTTTCCGGCGGCGTGATGTCGGCAATGTAAGCCTGGGCCACGGTGATGTTGGCGCCGCAAATGCCGGCGAAAACCCGCGAGATGAGCAGCGCCCAAAGCGCAGCGGTATGATTTTCAAAGCCCGAACCGATGGCGAACAAAACATACGACAACGCCGCACCGGCGGTGCTGACAAGCATGACGGGACGGCGGCCGATGCGGTCGGACCACCGGCCCAGGACCGGCGCGAAGAGGAACTGCATTGCGGAATACGAGGCAATGATGGCGCCGATCACGAAGCCGCCCGCGCCGTAATGCCGGCTGTAAATCGGCACCAGCGGCACGACAATACCAAAGCCGATGAGGTCAATGAAGACCGTCAGGAAAACAACGAGCAACGATGGTTTGCGATTCATGTCTGCAACGAACGGGAATTCTAATTGCCATTAGAAGCGAGTCAATTTTTCCGGCCAACTATTTTCCGGCGAATAACTTTGTGAATTGATTGCGAACGAGTATTTGGAATTCTCGCTTGTGGCTGGTTCAGATTAGCGTTCTCCTGTTCGCATGATTGATTCTGTTTCCGAAACCGCCGGGGCGACGGCGGATTTGAAAAAAGCCCCACGCCGTAAATCCGTGGTCCATAATCCACAACCTACGATTGATCGGTTGCCGCCGCATGCTTTGGACATGGAGCAGGGCGTTCTCGGCTGCCAATTGCTTTCCCCCAACGAATGCGTCGGCGAAGTCATCGAAAAAATGAAAGGCATCGGGGTCGAAGCGCATTACGACCTGCGGCATCAGACGATTCAAGCCGAACTGTTCGAAATGTATGATAATCGAATTCCCATTGATGTCATCACCTTGCAACAGCGGCTGAAGGACAAGCAACTGCTGGAGCAGGTGGGCGGCATTGCGTATTTGTCACAACTTCAGGACGCCGTGCCGAGTGCGGCGAATCTTTCCTATTATTTGGAGATCGTCCGGGAGAAATACCTGCTGCGGAAAATGATTCAGACCTGCACGGACGTCGTTGGCCGGGTCTATGACTATGAAGGGGAAGTGGAAGCCCTCCTGGATGAGGTTGAACGTGACGTTTTACGGATTTCAGAATCGCGGGTGCAAGGCGATATGCTGACGACCAAGGATCTGGTCAGCAAGGCCATCGGGACGATTGAGAATTTTTTCAGCCGCAAGGGAACGCTCACGGGGTTGGCGACGGGCTTCGCGGATTTGGACCGGATGACAGACGGTTTGCACGGCAGCGAAATGATTGTGATCGCGGCGCGCCCGAGCATGGGCAAGACGTCGCTGGCGATGAACATCGTGGAGCACGCCGTGCTGGAGCAGAAATTGCCGGTGGGCGTGTTCAGTCTGGAAATGAGCGCGGAAGCGCTGGTGCTGCGCATGATGTGTTCGATCGCGCGGGTGAATTTGCGGAGCATTCGCGAGGGGTTCATGAGCGAGTCGGATTTTCCGAAACTGACCAGCGCGGCCGGCAAACTGGCAAACGCGAAACTGCTCATTGACGATTCGGCGGGACTTTCGATTTTGCAGTTGCGGGCACGGGCACGGCGCATGTGGCAGCAGCACGGTATCAAGCTTTTCGTGGTTGACTATCTGCAATTGCTCCATTCTACTGGCCGCCGGGCACAGGAAAACCGGCAGCAGGAAATCTCGGACATTTCCAGCGGTATCAAGGCGCTGGCGAAGGAATTGAAGGTGCCGGTGCTGGTGCTCAGCCAGTTGAATCGTGAATTGGAACGGGACAAAAGCCGCAAGCCGCGGCTGTCCGACTTGCGGGAGTCCGGTGCGATTGAACAGGACGCCGACGTGGTCGGTTTGTTGTACAAACCGAGCGCCGGCGACGATGAAGAAGCCGCCTTCGGCGAGGAAGCCGATGGTGTGCCGGTTAATTTGCTGATCGCCAAACAAAGAAACGGCCCGACGGGCGATATCAATCTGACATTCTTGAGGCCTTATACGCGATTTGAAAGCGCAGCCAAAGTCAGCGATGAAGACGTGCCAGTGGACCGATAGACGATGAGATTATTTTTTCGCCTTTTCGGAATGTGCCTCTTGTTGGGCTGGGCGCCGGTCGTGTGGTCGCAAACCGCCGGGCTTAAAATTGACCGCGTCGACATCAAATACGTCGGGCCCGCGTCGGTCAGCGATCAATTCATCCGTTCCAACCTCCGTCTCAAGGCCGGTGACGTTTACCGCGCCAGTTCCACGGAGTCGGACATTCGCAACCTCTACGCCACCGGACAGTTTTACAACATTCGCGTGGGTCTGGACCAGGCGGGCGATGGCGGCCTGGTGGTGACGTATATTGTTCAAGCCCGGCCGCGCCTGGCGGACATCAAAATCGAAGGCAATAAAAAGCTGAGCGCTTCCAAAATCCGGAAAAAGATCACCGTAAAAGCCGGCGAACCACTGGATGAACAAAAGCTGTTCACCGACAGCCAGGAGATTCAGAAGCTTTATGAGAAATACGGCTACGCCGGCACGAAGGTCAAATATGTGGTGGACGTGGATGAAAACGCCGGTCGCGGCACGGTGACGTTTCAAATTGCCGAGGCCCCCAAGGTCAAAATTGTAAAAATTGAATTTGTCGGCTCGGCGGCGTTTTCACAGCGGGAATTGCGCAAGCAGCTCAAGACCCGGCGGCGCTGGATGTTTTCGTGGCTGACGAGCAGCGACGTGTTCAAGCAGGACCAGTTTGAGGATGACAAGGACGCGCTGGCGGAATTCTACCGCAGCCACGGATACCTCGATTTTGAAATCAAGGACGTGAAGTTCGAGCATCCGACGCCCAAAACCATGGATATTCGTTTTTTTGTTTTCGAAGGCAGACAGTACAAGGTCGGCTCGGTCAAATTCACCGGCAACAAGATTTTCAATGACGGGGAAATTCAACGCGGGCTCCAACAGGTTCATGATTTCGAGCGCGAGCGGGGCAAACTCGGCCCGCATGGGCTGCCGATGGACGCGGGCGACATTTTCACGCCCGACGGCCTCGAAAAGGACCTGCAAGCCATCGAGGATTTTTACGGCGGCAAAGGCTACATTAATGTGAAACAAGGCCCTATGCTCGAGGCCGTGCGGATTCCGAACGTGGACACCGGCACGATGGATTTGGAATTTCAAATTGACGAGGGCCATAAATTTTACGTCGAACGAATCGATATTCATGGCAACACCAAGACCAAGGACAAGGTCATCCGGCGCGAAATGGCCATTGCCCCGGGCGAGGTCTTCGACATGGTGCGCGTCAAAATCAGCAAACAACGGCTCGAAGGCCTGCAATATTTTGACAAGGTGGACATGCAGCCGGAGCCGACCGATCCGCCGATTGCCGGGCGCCAGAATCTGCTGGTGAATGTCGAGGAACAAAATACCGGCAAAATCATGCTCGGCGCGGGATTCAGTTCGGTGGACTCTCTGGTCGGTTTCGCCGAGATCGAGCAGGGCAATTTTGATTTGTTTCATCCGCCCACGTTCACGGGCGGCGGTCAGCGGGCCCGGCTTTTTGTTCAACTGGGCAGCAAACGCCAGGACTACGAACTTTTGTTCAGCGAACCGTGGTTTATGAATCGCAAACTCAGGCTGGATGTGGACCTTTTTCGCCACCAATGGAATTTTGAGAGTCCCAACAACATTTATGACGAAACCCGCACCGGCGCGAGTGTGAGCCTGACCCGCGCCTTGTGGAGCGACTTTCTCATCGGCACCGTCGGCTACACGATTGAGGACGTGGGCATTTCCTTGAACAGCGGCTGGCACGGTCAACAACTCGAAGTTAACAACGCAATTTTCCCGCCGGTAGTGAGTCAGATTCCTCCAAACGTACCCGACGCCATTCTGGAACAGAACGGCGATCATTTGTTTCACCGCTTCAGCGCCTCGCTTGCCTATGACACGCGCAACAGCAACGAACTTCCCAATGGCGGTCAACGAACGGAATTTGACCCGGAATTTATCACCGGCGACAGTACGTTTTACAAACTGGAACTCAAATCAGCGTGGTATTTTCGCGGTTTGTTCAAAAGCCACGTCATCGAACTGACCGGCCGTGCGGGCATTGCGGATGGTCTGGGAAGCGAGGATGTCCCGTTTTATGATCGCTATTACCTCGGCGGCCTCTACAACCTGCGCGGGTTCAAATATCGCAATATCGGTCCACGTGATCCGCTTTTCTTCCCAGGCAATCCCGCCGGAGTGCCAAGCGAGCCGATTGGCGGCGACAGCTACTGGTCCGGTTCCATTGATTACTACATTCCGATCATTCAAAAGGAAGGTGGTGTCAGCCTGCGCCTGGCGCTTTTCTACGACGCCGGGGCGGTCAGCGCGCAACCTTATTCCTTCACGGGAAGCCTTAATGACGATTACGGCATTGGCTTTCTCTTGAACATTCCCCATCTTGGTCCCTTGCAATTGTATTATGGCATCCCCATAAACCACGACCAATACAACAGCGGCGGCGGCAAGTTCCAATTTGGATTTGGCTACTCGCGTGAATTTTAAGACGAACCGTGGTATGAAAAAGATTGTGTCGTTGAAAACCATTCTCATCGGATTGGGTTGCGCGGGGGCATTGAATGCATTTGCGTACACGACCGTATTGCAAACCCCGGCGGCACTCGGCAACCTGCCGCTTTACTTCGAAGCCAATCCTGATCAAGCCTCCGGCCCGGCCCGATTCATCACCCGCGGGTGCAACTACCAGTTTTCGCTTTCACCGACCGAAGTCCGAATCGCGCTGGGCAAAACCGGCGTCAAACCGGCGGAGGTGCGAATGCAATTTGTTGGAGCCGGTTCGCGGGCACAGATACAGGGCGACGATGAATTGCCCGGCAAAATCAACTACCTCCTTGGCAACAATCCCGCGCAATGGCACACCGGCGTGGCGACGTTCGCCCGGGTGCGGGTCGGGGAACTCTACTCCGGAGTCAACCTGGTGTACTACGGCAACCAGCGGCAACTCGAATACGATTTCACCATCGCGCCGGGTACAGATCCGGGCGTGATTAAAATTCATTTCGATGGAGTGGACAAGATTTCGGTTAGCGCCCAGGGCGAATTGATATTGGCGGTGGCAGGAGGCGAAATCCGGCAGCCCGGGCCCAAGATTTACCAAATGGTTCACGGCCAGCGTCAAACGGTCAGCGGCGGTTACCGGCTGACGGGTGCGCGCACCGTCAGATTCATCGTTGGAAAATACGATCACAAACTACCACTGGTGATTGACCCGATATTGAGTTTCGCGACCTACTTTGGCGGCAATTCCAGTGATACGGCCTGGTCAGTCGCTTTGGATACGAATGGTTTCATCTACGTCGCAGGGCAAACGCTCTCGTCCAAATTTCCCACCAACAGTCAACCGAGTGGCTATCAAACAAATTTCGCAGGCGGAGGGACAACGGGCGATGCCTTCGTGGCCAAATTTGACAATCAGGGCAGCAATCTTATTTATCTGACATATCTGGGTGGTAACGGTGATGATTTGGCCGCCAGTGTGGCCGTAGATGGTTCAGGCGACGCTTATTTGACCGGCTCCACCAGTTCTGCCAATTTCCCGACAACCACCAATGCGCCTTATCGAAAAATCGGGGGGGTATCCACTACAGTCGGATATCCGATTGATGCTTTCGTCACAGAAGTGAATACCGATGGGTCTGCCTTGGTGTATTCAACCTATCTCGGCGGATCCAGCATGGATGGAGGTAGTAGCATTGCGTTGGATCCGTCGAACAACGTGTATGTGACTGGCTTTACTTATTCGACGAATTTTCCAACAAGTACAAACGCCTTTCAAAAACAACTGGCTTGTCCCAATTCCGTTTACTTCAACGCCAATGCTTTTGTAGCTGAAATCAGCGCGTCCGGCACAAATTTGCTTTATTCTTCTTATTTCGGCGGCACCAATTTTGACGTGGGCGAAGGCATCGCCATTGACGGCTCCAATAATGTTTACGTGACCGGCTTTACCGCCTCAACCAACTTTCCAGTTACGAACGCCATTCAGCAGCAGTTCGTTTCAGTAACGTTCACCACCAATTCCGCGCCGACCAACCAGGTGTTTACCACCAATTCTTTCAACGGCTACTTGCTCAATGGCGCCTCCAATCAGTTCTTCCCTCCCGCCTATGATGCGTTCGTTGCTAAATTCAACCCGTCTTTTGCTGGATTCGTCTATTCCACTTTTCTGGGTGGTACAAACAGTGATGTTGCGTATCGCATGGCCGTGGATGGGGCGGGCAACGCGTATGTAACCGGCTGGACGGTTTCCACCAATTTTCCCAATACCATCACGAACGTCGCCGGTTTGTATAATGGCTTGACCAACAACATAGGCTTTTTTTTCCCGCTCATCACCAATGCCTTCCTGACGCAAATCACATGGGACAACACGAACAACCGAGCTGCCATTGGTTATTCCACGGTCTTCGGCGGCACCAACTTTGGCATTGATGTTGGTTATGGCGTGACCGTGGATCCCTCCGGTAACGTATTTGTGGTTGGCGCGTCTTCCACGACCAATTTTCCGGCTGTCAACACGCCAGGTCTCTTTGGCCCCACGAATGCCGGCGGCAGTGATGCCTTCGTAATCGCGTTCAATACCAATTGTTCCGCCATCCTCTATTCCGGATATTTGGGCGGCTCAGGTAATGACTACGGTTATGGCATTGCTGTGGATTCTCTCACCAATGCGTACATTGTGGGCCTGACCTCTTCAGTAAACTTTCCAACCTTTTCTTCAGCGAATCTTCCAACGTTCTCCCCGTTTCAATCTTCCCTCAATGGTCCAAGCGACGCCTTCCTGGCCAAAATCGGTTGGACGGTGATCGCACCACAGATCACTACCCAGCCGACGAACCAGACAGTAGCAGCGGGATCAACTTCCTTCTTTGGGGTCTCCAGTGCGAACTTGACGGTCAGCGCGACCGGGACACCACCGTTGAGTTACCAGTGGCAGTTCCAGGGAACCAACTTGATATGGACAAACCTGGTAAATGGAGGCACGAACTTGCTCGGAGCAGGAGTACATATCAGTGGCGCAACCAATGCTACCCTGACCATACGCTCCCCGGAAACAAACGACAGTGGTAATTACCAGGTCATCGTTACCAATTACGCCGGCTCAGTGACGAGTTCTGTTGCCGTCTTGACTGTGACCAATATCCCGACGGTATTCACGCAACAACCAGCCAGTCAAACGGTGGGGGTTGGTTCGACCGCCCAATTCAGTTTTAACGCGACATTCCAGCAGCCTGCCTTTGATCAATGGCTGAAAGACGGGACAAATTTGACGAATGGAACAAACCCCAATGGTTCAACCATCTCTGGCGCGAGCAATAGCCTCACACTAACAATCAGCAACGCTCAGACAAACGACGACGGAACCTACTGGGTCGTCATTACCACTCCCTGGGGGGTGCTGGCCAGTTCCAATGTGGTTCTGACCGTGGTCTCTTTCCCGACAATCATCGTGCCGCCGACCAACCAGACCGTGGGGCTGGGATCAACGGTGGCGTTTGCTGTCACCGCCGTTGGAAAATCGCCTTTGAGTTATCGCTGGCAAATGAATGGAACCAGTCTGGTGAACGGGGGACGCATCAGTGGTGTAACCAACTCCGCGCTAATCATCTCCAACGCGCAGCCCAGCGATGACGGAGGCTATACGGTCATCGTCACCAACAGTGTCGGGTCGGTCACCAGTTCTCCTCCGGCGGTCTTGACGGTACTGACGTCGCCCCTTTTCGGGGGCATTACGGTTGGTACCAACGGCAGTTTTATCCTGAGCGGTGTCGGCGGCACCACCAACGGGACCTATTTCGTGCTGACCTCGACCAATCTGGCGACACCACTGGGTCTGTGGACGCCCGTTGCGACCAACAATTTTGGCAGCCAGGGCCAGTTTAATTTCACCAACCTCGCGCCCACCAACACGCCGCAACTGTTTTACATCCTGCAAATGCCATAGCCATGATTTACCGGGCCGGGGTTTGAGCCGTCAGTTTTCAGTTGGCGTCCGCCGAAAATTCTGTTTTCCTGTTCCTATGAAAAGCGTTTTGCGAATCATTTTCCCGGCGGTCTTGTTGATGACTTTTTTGAGCAGTCCCGCTTTGGCGCAGCAAAAAGTTGCCACGGTGGACATGCGCAAGCTGTTTGACGGTTACTGGAAAACCAAGCAGGCCGAGACCGCGCTCAACGACCGCAAGACCGAACTCGACAAGGAGGATCGCGGCTTCCTGGACAATTTGCAGAAAGCCAGGGATGCGTATCAAAAATTGCTGGATTCTGCCAACGACCAGGCCATTTCCGCCGATGAGCGCGACAAGCGCAAACAAGCCGCCGCCGACAAATACACGGAGATTCAAAGTTCACAGACGACCATTGTGCAATTTGAACGCCAGGCGCAAGTCACATTGGGCGGGCAAACCCAGCGGATGCGCGCCGATATCCTCAAGGAAATCCAGGCGGCCGTGACCACCAAAGCCAAGGCCGCCGGTTACACCATGGTCTTTGATATTGCCTCGCAAACCGCCAATCAAACACCCGTCATCCTTTACAACGATGGCCAAAATGATTTGACGTCCGCGGTCCTCGCCCAGCTCAACGCCGGCGCGCCCATTGACCTGACCAAGCCGACCACGTCGGTGGTACCGCCGCTGACGATCAGCACCAACAGCCCGTAGGTGAATTGTTTCAACTGGCGCTGAGCCGCTGCACCGGTTTCTCAAACAGCATCCGGTGCGCGTCTTCCAGAATGTCGGGAATCCTCGCGGCAAACGGGCTGAGCCGGAGCGTCGCCTTTAGATCCAGTTCACGAACCTTCGCCGCGTTCTGGCCGGGAAACCAATGCTCGGCCTGGCCGAGCAGGTTGTAGCGCATTTTGCCCCACGCCACCAGGTCGAGCGATTTCGCATACGTCCAAAGCCGCAAAATTTCCGAGACGTTCACCTCGCCGGGTACGTTCATGTAATCCGGCACACCTTCGAACCATCGCGCGCACCAATCCACGCCCAGCACCCGCTCCATTTCCGCACGCAACCGTTTTTCAATCGGCGCAATCGTCTCCGGAATTTTGTCGTAAAATTCCAACGCCCGGACGTGCTCGTCAAAATCCGTTGGCCTGGCCGCGCCGCAGCTCAAGGTGTGAACTTCCTTGCGGGCCAGGCAATAGAGATCGTTGAACGCCATGGGCGATAACGGCGCGCAAAGCTCCACCAGCTTCTGCGGCGGTTCGTACAGTTTCCCGCCCTTGTCGTTCGGACTGATGATGAAGACTCCCATGTCGAGCCCGTGCGCGGCATCCAACGTCGCCCGGTTTAAATCATTCACGAAATACCAGTGAACGTTGAAATAATCGAACTCACCGCTGTTGACGGCGTCCAGGATGACGTCGGTCGTCGCGTGCGTGGAAAAACCGATAAACCGGGTGCGGCCATCCTTCTGTAACTGCCGCGCGGCGGCGAGACAGCCGTTCTTCTTCAAAGACCAGTCGAGCAGCTCGCGGTTGTTGATGCCGTGCAGCGACAGCAAATCCACGTGGTCGAGCTTCAGGTAGTTCATTGAAGTCTCGAATGTCTGGAGAAATTCCGCGGCGTTCGCCTTTGGCGCAATCTTGGTCTGGACGATGATCTTTTCCCGTGGCAGTTTCGGCAGCACGTTGCCGAGTTGCATTTCGGACGTGCCGTAGCCGCGGGCCGTCTCGATGTGGTTGATGCCCAGCTCAATCGCGCGGTGAATGGTGGCCTCAAGATTCTCCTGATTGTCGCGCGGGATTTCCCTGGGCTCCACATCCTGCCACTTGAACTGATAACGCATCCCGCCGCAGGAAAACACCGGCATGGCCAGCTCCGTCCGCCCAAAACGACGATATTTCATTGGGGCGAAAATAAGTGACGCCTCCTCCTCTGGCAAGCAACTGGCTCAATTTGTCCCCAAAAATCGCTTGCCTTCACGCCGCCCGCTGCGTATAGTCTGCGCTCTTTTGCAATAAAGATTTTATGCGACGACCCAAAGGCATTAAAACCAGAAAGTCCGTGGCCAAACGTTTCAAGATTACGGCTGGCGGAAAAGTCCTGCGCTCCAGCGCGGGCCGGCGCCACCTGGCCCAGAGCAAAAACCCCAAGCGCCGCCGTAACCTGCGGGGCTTGACCGGTGTGGATCCCACCGACGCTTATCGCATCACGCAAAATCTGCCCTTCAGCCACTAACACCCAGCTCCAAGATTTTATGCGAGTTACCAACGCCCCCGCTTCCCGCAAACGCCGCACCCGGATGATCCGCGCCGCCAAGGGCTTCCGGATGCGCCGCTCCAAACTTTACCGCTACGCGTCCGACGCCGTGGATCATGGCCGTCAATACGCCTATCGCGATCGCCGTGTCAAAAAACGCACGTTTCGCTATCTCTGGCAGATCCGCATCAACGCTGCCACCCGCGCTGCCGGCCTGACCTACAGCCGGTTCATGGAAGGGCTCAAGGCCGCCAAATGCGCGCTCGACCGAAAAGTTCTGGCTGACCTCGCCGCGACTGATGCCGCCGCGTTTGCCGAGTTGGTGAACGTTGCCAAGGCTGCGTTGAAGAACAAGCCCGCCGCCACCCTGGCCAAGGCTTAATCAAATCAACCGACACTTTCCGCGGGCGGCCAAGCAATGGCCGCCCTTTTTTATGGCCACAATAACGTTCAAAACGCGCGAAAATGTTCCGGAAATTTCGTTTGTGACTTTTGCGCATTTTTGCGGCTAAATCTACGTATGTCTTTGCTGAACGAAATTGAGCCGTTGAAGCAAACTGCCCTGGCGGATTTGAAAGCCGCCCCCGACCTCGCCGCGCTCGAACAAACCAAAGGCGCGTGGATCGGGCCGCACGGCAGGTTCACCGCGTTGATGAAACAGCTCGGCACACTATCGAAGGAGGAAAAGCCTGCCGCCGGTAAACTCATCAATGCCGCCAAGGTCGAACTCGAAGCCGCACTCGCCGAGCGCCGCAGTGAGCTTGAGCTCAAAGCCGCATTGCCCAAGGAGCCGACCGATTTTACGCTGCCCGGACGCCGCCGCGCCCTTGGCAAACTTCATCCGCTCACGCAGGTGACCGAGGACATTGTCCGCGCCTTCCGCAAGCTCGGCTTCGCGGTTGCCGACGGGCCGGAGATTGAGGACGAATATCATTGTTTCGACGCCCTCAACACCCCCGCCGACCATCCCGCCCGCGACACCCAGGACACGTTTTATCTCAGCGTAGCGCAGGCTTCCCAGCCTGCGAGTTCCGGGAGCGTCTCCGCTCTCGGTTCAGGCGGCAAGATGCCGTCCGAACCCGCAGGCAAGATGCCTGCCCTACTTCTCCGAACTCATACCAGCTCCGTCCAAATCCGCGTCATGAAATCGCAGCCGCCGCCCGTGCGCATCATCGTGCCGGGCCGCGTCTATCGCCGCGACAACGCCGACGCCACACACAACCCGACCTTCCAGCAAATCGAAGGACTTTACGTGGACAAAAACGTCACCGTCGGCGACCTTAAAGGCACGGTTGAGTTTGTCTTCAAGGAATTGCTCGGCGAGGAGACGAAGATCCGGTTCCGTCCGCACTATTTCAGTTACACCGAACCGAGCTTCGAGATTGATTTCAGCAACGCGCTCGTGAAAAAGCTCGGCAAAGACTGGCTGGAAATCGCCGGGTGCGGCATGGTGCATCCCCAGGTGTTTGAGAATGTCGGCTACGACCCGGAGGTCTGGACTGGCTGGGCGTTCGGCTTCGGCATCGAACGTATCGCCATGATCCATTACGGCATCAACGACATCCGGTTGTTTTACGACAATGACGTAAGGTTTTTGAAACAGTTTTGAAATGATTTCCAGTGAAAAAAAACCTCAAATCCAGGTGCTGTAACATTTTATCGATTATTCTTTATCGTGAAGACTTGACCGAGCTTATGGGATTGCTGGGAACACTAGGAAAGAGTTTGCAAATTCATGATGGCGAATACGAATATTCTTCGATGGAAGAGTTGATCCAAAATCAAAAAAACTCTATCTCTGACCTCCATATATTCAGCAACGAAGCTAATATTGATTTTCACTACACCCGACAACTCGGCGCAACTTTCGTTTGTCCGGTAAACAAATCGGAAGAAGAAGCATTATTTCTCCGAACGAGAGAATTTCTAAAACAAAGATTTAATAAATGGAATTATTTGTTGGATATTCGAGTCTGGAGTGGGCTTCTTTTTCTTAGCTTGGGGCTTTTTGTTTTTTTAAGAAAGTTATATCCACCTGACTTTCTCCCCATTTGGGTTCTTATCCCTATTCTAATGATAATAATTTCAGTTACTCCGCTGAGGGGCAATCTTCTAAATTTAGTTACGACTAATAGCCGTGGTGAACGCGGTCTATTTTGGAAAAACAACAAAGATAAAATTTTTCTTGCGCTGATTTCCGCATTGATTGGTGCCGGGATTTCTTGGCTCTTTTCAAAACTTAAATGGCATGAAAGTCACCTTTAACTGGCTCAAACAATACGTTGATTTCGACTGGTCGCCCGTGGAATTGACCGAGCGGCTTACCATGCTCGGCCTCGAAGCCGAAGGCGTCCACAAAATCGGCGGCGAGTTTGAAGGCATTGTCATCGCCCAAATTCTTACCAAGGAAAAGGTGCCCGGCTCGGACAAGTTGACGGTCTGTAAGGTGAACGACGGCAAGGGTGAGCGCACCATCATTTGCGGCGCGCAGAACCACAACGTCGGCGACAAGGTCCCGCTCATCCTGCCGAACTTCGCCCTGCCGCTGAAGCCCGGTGAAAAGGAACCGTTCGTCATCAAGGAACGAAAAGTTTTCGGCATTACCAGCCATGGCATGATGTGTTCGCCGCAGGAGCTTGGTCTACCCGATCAGGTGGACGGCCTGCTCATTTTGCCGGTGGACGCGTTAGTGGGGAAATCATTCGCTGAATATCTCGGCCGCGCCGGCGGCGACGTGG
>Ga0265338_10004470_pt1 | contig 18866 bp, 18 predicted proteins | sample 42126metaG_FD_193579 | JGI IMG/M metagenome (GOLD analysis project Ga0265338, IMG submission 193579) | Rhizosphere microbial communities from Carex aquatilis grown in University of Washington, Seatle, WA, United States - 4-21-26 metaG | ecosystem: Host-associated > Plants > Roots > Rhizosphere... | reverse complement strand
GACCGCCTCTGCAAGGAATGGTGCCTCAAGCTGATCGTCGGCAAAAACGAGGACGTCCTCAAAAGCGGCGTCACCTATCCCAACGGCAAGGCCACTCGCGTCGAATGCTGCGGCACGCTCAAAAAGGACGCGCTCCGAAGCGTCCTGGACAAGTATCATTACACCGGCGTCATCGTCGGCGTCCGCCGCGATGAAGAGCCGACCCGCGCCAAGGAGCGCTATTTCAGCCCGCGCGACAAAAACATGGAATGGAACGTGGAAGATCAGCCGCCCGAACTCTGGGACCAGTTCAAGACCGATTTCGAGAAGGGCTCGCACATTCGCATTCATCCGCTCTTGCACTGGACGGAGCTGAACATCTGGGAATACATCCAACGCGAGAACATCCCGGTGATCCCGCTTTATTTTGACAACGGCAAAGGCGAGCGTTACCGCAGCCTGGGCTGCGCGCCATGCACGTTCCCAATCAAGTCCACCGCGCGCACGGTGCCCGAAATCATCGAGGAGCTGCGCCACACCAAGACCGCCGAACGCTCCGGCCGCGCCCAGGACAAGGAAAGCGAAGACGCCTTCGAGAAACTCCGCCGCGACGGCTATATGTAGAACTTGACAGATGTGGTCTCATGTGACTACATTACCCCGTGAAGAAAAGAACGCTCAAAGAAACGGCGGGATCGTCCCAGCCGATGATGCTCAAGGATGCCGCCGTCGCGGGCATCAATGTGCGCGCGGCGAAGGCGCATCTTTCGGCGATCCTTGAATGGGTGGCCGGGGGACATGAGATGATTATCACCAGCGACGGCAAGCCCAAGGCGAAGCTGGTGAGTGTTTCCGGAGCCAAACTGCGGAAGACATTCTCTGGCATGGGCGCCTTTCTGTCCCGCCAGCCCGTTCATGGCGGGGCGACGGCTGACCAACTCATTGACGAGGATCGCGACGGCCGCGGCTGGTGATGTATCTGGATTCCGCCATTTTTGTGAAATTGCTCGTGCGCGAAGCCGACAGCGAGTGGTTTGACCGGCATCTGACCGGTCAGACCTTCGAGTCTTCCGAGCTTGCCCTAACCGAGGTGCGCTCCGCCCTGCTGGCCAAAGAGCGCAAGGGCGACATCGCGCCTGCGGAGCGAATGAGCGCCTCGCAGAAATTCGATTGGATGGTGGAGCAGGAGATCATCCAGCTTTTTGACCTGAACCGCGCCGTGCTGGATCGGGCGAGCGAGCTTCAACTCGCTTGTCATCCGCGCATTCCTTTGCGAACGCTGGACGCCCTACATGTGGCGACATGCGAGCTCCATCGCAGCGGCAAAATGTGCGCGACCGATAGCCGGGTGCGCGCCGCCTGCGGCCAATTCGCCATCGGCCTGCTGCCCGCCCGAATGGAAGACATCAACGCGTCCTGACGCTGTCGTGCCCTCTCTGACTTGGAACCCTGATTAATCCCGCTATGTCCAACGCCACCCAGTCCGCCCAACTAAAAATCGTGATTGTCGGCCACGTCGATCACGGCAAGTCGACCTTTGTCGGACGCCTCTTCAACGACACCGGCTCCCTGCCCGAAGGCAAGCTCGAGCAGCTCGAAGCCATCGCCAAACGCCGCGGCGTCCCCTTCGAGTGGGCCAACCTCATGGACGCACTCCAGTCCGAGCGCGACCAGAACATCACCATCGACACCGCCCAAATCTGGTTCCGCACGCCCAAGCGCCAATACGTCATCATCGACGCGCCCGGCCACAAGGAATTCCTCAAAAACATGGTCACCGGCGCCGCCAACGCCGAGGCCGCCCTCCTTTTGATTGACGCCAACGAAGGCGTCCAGGAACAGTCCCGCCGCCACGGCTATCTGCTCAACCTCCTGGGCATCCGCCAGATCGCCGTCCTTGTCAATAAAATGGATTTGCAGAGCTATTCCGAAGACCGCTTCCACCAGATCGAACGCGACTTCCGCGCCTTCCTCAAAACCATCGGCGTCCAGCCCCGCTGCTTCATCCCCATCGCCGCCAAACACGGCGACAACATCGCCTCCCGCAGCGCCAACATGCCCTGGTGGCACGGCGCCACCGTCATCGAAGTCCTCGACCAATTCGAGCCCGCCCAACCCCCCACCGGCCAGCCCCTGCGTTTTCCCATCCAGGACGTCTACCGCTTCGACCATCGCCGCATCCTCGCCGGCCGCGTCGAAGCCGGCTCCCTGCAAGTCGGCGACCGCCTGGTCTTCTCCCCCACCAACAAAGTCAGCGTCGTCAAAACCATCGAACGCTGGAACGCGCCGCCCACAACACAGGCCCAGGCCGGCGAATCCGTCGGCATCACCCTCACCGAACAAATCTTCGTCGAACGCGGCGCCATCGCCGCCCGCGAAGACGAGCCGCCCTACGAACTGAGCAAATTCAAGGCCCGCCTCTTCTGGCTGGGCCGCGCGCCCTTTTCCAAGGACAAGACCTACAAACTCAAGCTGGCCACCCAGGAAGTCGAATGCCAGATCGACGCCATTGAGCGCGTCATTGACTCCTCAAACCTCGAAACCATCGTCCGCCCCGAATCCTACGTCGGGCGCAACGAAGTCGCCGAGCTGACCCTGCGCACCAAACGCCCCATCGCCTTCGACGTCCACGCCGACATCATCCCCACCGGCCGCTTCGTCATCGTCGACGGCTACGAAGTCTGCGGCGGCGGCATCATCGCCGCCGACAGCTACCCCCGCCGCACCGCCGACAGCCTCCAAAAAAGCCACAACATCTACTGGAGCCACGGCAAAGTCACCGCCCAACAACGCGCCATCCGCAACGGCCACCGCGGTCGCGTCGTCTGGTTGACAGGCCTCTCCGCCTCCGGCAAATCCACCATCTCCGTCGAACTCGAGCGCGAACTCTTCAACCTCGGACGCCACGTCTACATCCTGGATGGCGACAACATGCGCCACGGCCTCTGCTCCGACCTCGGCTTCTCCGCCGCCGACCGCAAGGAAAACATCCGCCGCGTCGGCGAAACCGCCAAACTCTTCGCCGACGCCGGCGTCGTCTGCGTGACAGCGTTCATCTCCCCCTACCGCGCCGACCGCGACATGGTCCGCAAACTCATGCCCGAAGGCGAATTTGTCGAAGTCTACGTCAACGCCCCCCTGGAAATCTGCGAAAAGCGCGATCCCAAGGGCCTCTACGCCAAAGCCCGCGCCCATGAGATCAAGGAGTTCACCGGCATCTCAGCCCCCTACGAAGCGCCCGAGCGCCCCGAACTCGAACTGCGCACCGACCACCTCAGCGTCGCCGAATCCGTCGCCCGCATCGTGGAGTTCCTCGAAGGAAAGTAAACACGCTTTTGGACACGCGCATTCAGCCTTGCAGATAAAGTTGAAAAATCCCCCAACGTCTGTTCAACATCCTACTATGAAAATCGCTATTGTCGGTTTGGGCTATGTCGGCCTTCCGTTATCCCTCCAATTCGCGCGCTCCGGCGTCGAGGTCCTTGGCTTGGACATCGACCCGGCCAAAGTCGACGCGCTGAGCAAAGGCCGCAGCTACATCAAACACATCGAGTCCGCCTCCGTCGCCGCGATGGTTGACGACGGCAACTTCAGCGCGTCAACGGATTTTCGCAAAGTGCGCGACGTGGAAGCAGTCATTATATGCGTGCCCACGCCGCTCAACAAAAATCGCGAGCCGGATATTTCCTACATCCTCGAAACCGGCAAAAGCATCGCGCCGTTCATGCAGAAAGGACTGCTCGTGGTCCTGGAGTCCACCACGTATCCCGGCACGACGGACGAGGACTTGCGGGCCGTGCTGGAAGCAGGCTCCAAGATGAAAGCCGGCGTCGATTTTCATCTGGCCTTCTCGCCCGAACGCGAAGATCCGGGCAATCCCGACAGCAAAGTCGCCATCATTCCAAAGGTCATCGGCGGATTGACGCCCGCGTGTCTCGCGAAAGCGAAAGCCGTCTACGGCAAGGCCATCAAAACGCTGGTGCCGGTCTCTTCCTGCCGCGTCGCCGAGGCCACCAAGCTCACCGAGAACATTTTCCGCGGCGTCAACATCGCGTTGGTCAACGAATTGAAGGTGGTTTACAGCGCAATGAACATCGACGTCTGGGAAGTCATCAACGCCGCCAAGACAAAGCCGTTCGGCTTCATGCCGTTCTATCCCGGCCCCGGCCTGGGCGGTCACTGCATTCCCATCGATCCGTTTTATTTGACATGGAAGGCGCGCGAATATGGCCAGCACACCCGGTTCATTGAATTGGCGGGCGAAATCAACACGCTCATGCCCGAATACGTCGTCAACCAGACCGCCGACGCGCTCAACCTGCGCCGCAAGGCCGTCAACGGGTCCAAGATCCTGATCCTCGGCCTGGCCTACAAGGCCGACGTGGACGACGATCGCGAGTCGCCGAGCTACGTCCTGCTTAACTTGTTCCACGGCCGCGGCGCGAAGGTCGCCTATTACGACCCTTACGTTCCTGTCATTAGAATGACGCGTGAACATCCGCATTGGGCGGGCGTCAAATCGGTCAAGTGGACCAAGCAAACCGTCAGCGGGTTCGACGCGGTGGTGATCGCGACGAAGCACCAAAGCGTCAACTATAACGAACTGGCGCAATGGGCCCCCTGCATCGTCGACACCCGCAACGCCATGGCCGCCATCAAGACCAAGCCTAACCAGGTGCATAAAGCGTGAGCGACCGCAAAACCTGGCTGGTCACCGGCGCCGCAGGATTCATCGGCTCCCATCTGGTCGAGGCGCTTCTCAAGGACGGCCAGGTCGTCCGCGGCCTGGATAATTTCGCGACCGGCAAACGCGCGAATCTGGCAGGCTTTCAAGGTTCGGCTGATTTCTCCTTCATTGAAGGCGACATTTGCGATCCGGCGATCTGCCGCGCTGCGGTCGCGGGCGTCGATGTCATTCTGCACCAGGCGGCCTTGGGATCGGTTCCCCGCTCGCTCGTCGAACCCGCGAAAACGCACGCGGCCAACGTCACCGGCTTTTTGAACATGCTCATCGCGGCGCGCGAGGCGGGAGTCAAGCGCTTTGTGTATGCTTCGAGCAGTTCCGTTTATGGCGACGATCCGGAGTTGCCCAAACGCGAAGAGCGCGTCGGCCGCCCGCTCTCCCCTTACGCCGCGACCAAAGCGATGAACGAAATGTATGCCGGCGTGTTCGCGCGACAGTTCGGACTGGAGACGATCGGCCTGCGCTATTTCAACGTGTTTGGGCCGCGGCAGGATCCCGAAGGCGCTTATGCCGCGGTCATCCCGGCTTGGGTGGCCGCTCTCATCCGCAATCAACCTGTGCATATTAACGGCGACGGCGAAACCAGCCGCGACTTTTGTTATGTCGCCAACGTCGTGCAGGCGAATATCGCGGCGGGATCGACGATCTCGCGCGACGCCGTCGATCAGGTTTATAATATTGCGCTGGGCGAGCAAACCACGCTGAATCAACTTTTCACGATGCTGAGCGAAAGACTTGGCAAGAAGTCCAAGCCCATCCACCAGGATTTTCGATCCGGCGATGTCCGGCATTCGCTCGCCGACATTTCGAAGGCGCAGCGTTTGCTCCATTACAAGCCAACGCACTCCGTCAGCCAGGGCCTCGACGAAGCGCTGGATTGGTATGTCAAGAATCTGTAGGATGATGGGATGAAGCAGTTTGCAACCATTACGGTGATTGGCCGCGACAAAAGCGGCGTCATCGCGCGCGTGACCGGTTTTCTCTTCGAGCAAGGCGCCAACATCGAAGGCTTGGAAGAGCAGGTCACCCGCGGACAGTTTTCGATGACCATTCAGGCCTCGTGGCCGCGCCTCAAATGGGACGAGGCACGCTTGCGCGACGGCTTGCAGAAGTTGGCGGCGTCCTTGCGCATGGAGATCAACCTGAGCTTCATCGAGGCGCATCGGCGCCAGCGTTTCGCGCTGATGGTCACCCGCGAACCGCACGCCATGCGGGCCGTCCTGGATGCCTGCCACTCCCGCGAATTGAAGGCCGAGCCGGCGGTGGTGATTTCCAACCGTTCTGAATTGGAACCCGTCGCGCGCGAATATGGCCTGCCCTTCGAACGCGTCAAATGGGAGGACCGCGCGGAAGCCGAACGCCAGGTTCTCAACGCGCTGCGCCAGCATTCCATCGACTTTGTCGTGCTCGCGCGGTTCATGAAAATCCTGTCGCCGAATTTCGTTTGGCATTTCAAAAACAAGGTCATCAACATCCATCCGTCCTTGCTGCCGAGCTTCCCGGGGCCCCAGGCTTACCGGCAGGCCTACGAACGCGGCGTCAAAATCATCGGCGTCACCGCCCATTTCGTGACGATGCATCTGGACGAAGGGCCGATCATCGCGCAGGGCAGCTTCGCGTTGCGGCCTTCGATGGCGTTGCCGCAAATCGTCGCCGCCGGGCAGAAACTCGAATCAAGAATCCTCGTGAAGGCCGTCAAGTTATACCTGCGAAAACGGCTCGATGTCTTCTGGGGCATTGTCAAGGAAACGTAATGAAACTGGCTATCATTGGAACGGGCTATGTCGGGCTGGTCACTGGAACGTGCTTCGCCGAGGCGGGGCACTGCGTCATTTGCGTCGATAACAACCCCGACAAGGTCAAGACGTTGAAGGCGGGCGGCATGCCCATTTACGAGCCGGGCCTCGAGGAACTTGTCAAAAAGAACGTCGCCGCCGGGCGCCTCCGCTTTTCAGCCGACACGCATGAAGGCGTCGAAAACTCCGAAGTCGTCTTCATCGCCGTGCCCACGCCGCCTCTGCCCGACGGTTCGGTTGACCTGAGCTTTATTGAGGGCGTCTCCCGCGAGATCGCCGCCGCCATGACTTCTTACAAAATCGTCGTGGACAAAAGCACCGTCCCGGTCAAGACCGGCGAGAAAGTCGCCGAGACCATCAAGCGCTACTGCAAGGCGCGCGTCGATTTTGACGTCGTGAGCAACCCGGAATTTCTTCGCGAAGGCTTCGCTGTGGAAGATTTCATGAAGCCGGACCGCGTTGTGATCGGTGTGGCGTCGCAAAGGCCCGTGGCGTCCATGAAAGAGATCTATTCGCCCTACAACGCGCCGATCATCGTCACCGACATTAATTCCGCCGAGTTAATCAAGCACGCCGCCAATTCGTTTCTCGCCCTGAAAATTTCGTACATCAACGCCCTGTCTGTGTTGTGCGAGGCCTCCGGCGCCAACGTCCAGGAAGTCGCCAACGGCATGGGGCGCGACGCGCGGATTGGCCGGCAGTTTCTCGACGCTTCGCTCGGCTTCGGCGGGAGCTGTTTCCCGAAGGATCTCAGCGCCTTTATCGAGATTTCCGAATCGCTCGGCTACAATTTCGGCCTGCTCAAGGAAGTCCAGAAAATCAACGCCGGCCAGATGGACCGCTTCGTCAAGAAGATTACTGACACCATGTGGGTGCTCAAGGGCAAAACGCTCGGCGTGCTGGGTCTGGCTTTCAAGCAGAACACCGACGACGTCCGCATGTCCCCCGCCATCGAGCTCTGCCTTCGCCTCCGCAAAGAGGGCGCCAGCTTGCGCGTTCATGACCCGCAAGCGATGGAAAAAGCTAAGCCCCTTCTGCCCGACGCCACGTATGTCGACGACATGGACAGCGTCGCCGACGGTTGCGACGCGCTGGTGATCGCCACCGAATGGCCGCATTTCAAGAAGCTCGATCTCGACCGCGCGCGCAAGGCCATGACGCATCCCATCGTCTTTGACGGTCGCAATTTATTTGACGTCGCGGAAATGGAGCGTCTTGGCTTCCTATACAAGAGCATTGGCCGCGGAAAGGCTTGATCGACTATGAACGTGCTCGTCACAGGCGGCGCGGGGTTTATTGGCTCGCATGTATGCGAGCGGCTTCTGCAATCGGGGCATTCCGTCTGGGCGTTTGACGACTTGAACGATTTTTATGCGCCCGGAATCAAACGCCACAATCTCTGCGAGATTCGCAGGTCCGCCGGGCCGTTTGTCTTTATCGAAGCCGACGTGACGGACCGCCCGTCCGTTGAGAATGCCTTTCAGCAGGTCCGCTTCGGCCAGGTCATTCACCTGGCGGCGCGCGCAGGGGTGCGGCCCAGCTTGGAGCAGCCCGCTCTTTATCAGCGCGTCAACGTCGAAGGAACAGCCAACATCCTCGAAGCCGCGCGCACGTTTGGCGTCAAGAAACTGATTTTGGCGTCCTCATCCTCGGTCTACGGCGTCAATTCAAAAGTCCCATTTTCGGAAAGCGACCCGATTTTCACGCCGATCTCTCCGTACGCTGCCAGCAAGCTGGCTTGCGAAGCGCTCGGCCATGTTTATCATCACGTTTACGGCCTCGATATTGCGATGCTTCGTTTTTTCACCGTTTATGGCCCTCGCCAGCGTCCGGATCTTGCCATCCACAAGTTCGCCGCTCGCATTTCGGCCGGCGAACCCATCGATGTTTTTGGCGACGGCTCCTCCGCGCGCGATTACACGTACATCAGCGACATCGTCGACGGCGTCACGGCTTGCACCGAGCAAGCATTCGGCTACGAAATTTTCAACCTCGGCGGCTCGCACCCCGTCACCCTTTCGAAGTTGATTGAATTGATCGAAACGGCCCTTCAAAAACGCGCCGTCGTGCGCCGTTTGCCCGAACAGCCGGGCGACGTTCCGCGCACCTGGGCCGACGTCTCCAAAGCCGCCCGGCGCCTCGGCTACGCGCCGAAGGTTCCTATCGAACAAGGAATCAAACTTTTCGCCGAATGGATCAGCTAATTTACGACGTGTGCGAATTCGCGCGCGAAGCCGGCAGGCGCATCATGCCGTTTTATCGCGCGGCGTTGAAGGTCTCCACAAAAGAGGACAAAAGCCCGCTGACCGAGGCCGACCTCGCTTCGCATGAGTATTTGACAGGCATCCTTTCCGGCGCCCCGGTCGTTTCCGAGGAATCGGCCCAGTCAACGGCGCCGGCCGGACGCTTTTGGCTCGTCGATCCCTTGGACGGCACCAAGGAATTCCTGAAAGGCACCAACGAATTCACGGTGAATATCGCCCTGGTCGAGAATGGCGGGCCGGTCCTGGGCGTCGTTTACGCGCCGGCCCTGGACCTGATTTATTATGCCGCCGCGAACGCCGGCGCCTGGCGCGGAAAGGACGAGCGCATCGCCGCGCGCAAAGCCGATCCTGCAAACCTCGCCATCGTCGCAAGCAAGGACCACGCCGGCCCGATGGTCAAAGAGCTGCTCGACCGTTGCCCCAACGCCTCGCTGCGCTCGATGGGCAGCTCGCTGAAATTCTGCCTCGTGGCCGAAGGGACCGCCGACGTCTACCTGCGCGACGTTCCCACCATGGAATGGGACACCGCCGCCGCTCAATGCATCGTCGAGGCGGCCGGAGGAAAAATCTGTTCACTCGACGGAAATCGGCTAAAATACGGCAAGCCGGATCTTCGGAATCCCGCTATCTTAACCGTTGGCGACAGTGACCTGGTTTCGGCCATCTCGCGTCGCTGACCACTCATCAAATAACTCTATGTGCGGAATCGTTGGTTATGTCGGGCGCAAGGACGCCTGTCCAATTATAATTGACGGCCTGCGCCGCCTCCAATACCGCGGCTACGACAGCGCCGGCCTCGCCGTTTTGAGCGGCGGCGCCCTCGCCATTCGAAAAAAGAAGGGCAGCATTGACGACGGACTCGCGCGGGTGCTGGCCGAGCAACCCGTTCACGGCACACCTGGCATCGGCCACACGCGCTGGGCCACACACGGCCCGCCGTCAGACGAAAATTCGCATCCGCACCTCGACCAATCCGGACGCATCGCCATCGCGCACAATGGCGTCATCGAGAATTACGACCACATCAAGCAGCGCCTCTTGAAGGCAGGCCACACTTTCCGCTCGGAGACGGACACCGAAGTCCTCGCGCATCTGATCGGCGAGTTGTTCAGCCAGCGCCAGGCGAAAAACGAGCCGGCCAATACCGCCCTGGCTGCCGCCGTGTGCGATGCCTTGCGCGAAGTGATCGGCACCTATGGGCTCCTTGTGATTTCGGCGGACTGCCCTGACATGCTCGTCGGCGCCCGGCGCGGGTCCCCGCTCATCATCGGCGTGGGCGAAAATGAAAACTTCCTCGCCAGCGACGCCAATGCCCTCGTCGCCTACACGCGCGAAGTCGTCTATCTCAACGATTACGATGTGGCGACCATCACGCCGTCCCGTTTTGACGTGCAAAACCTCGGCGCCGACACCGCGCAAGTCCAAATAAGCAGGCTGGAATTCGCGTCCGAAGACGCCGAACGCGGCGCGCACGCCCACTTCATGCTCAAGGAAATGTATGAGCAGCCCCGCGCCGTCGAAAACGCCTTGCGCGGTCGCATCGATCTCCAGGGCGCCACCACGAGATTTGGCGGCTTGAACATGACCACCGCCGAATTGCGCGCCATCAACCGCATTGTCATCGGCGCCACCGGCACAAGCTGGCATGCCGCCTTGGTCGGAGAATACTTGATCGAGGAACTGGCGCATGTCCCGGTTGAAGTGGAGTACTCGCACGAGTTTTATTTGCGCAACGCCCCGCTGGAACGCGACACGGTTTTGCTGGTCATCTCGCAATCCGGCGAAACGGCGGACACCCTCGGCGCCCTGCGCGAAGCCAAACGCCGCGGCCATCGCGCGCTGGCCATCGTCAACGTCGTCGGCAGCACCATCGCCCGCGAATCCGACGGCGGCATTTACATGCACGCCGGCCCGGAGATCGGCGTCGCTTCCACCAAGGCCTTCATGTCGCAACTGGTCGTCCTGACGCTTCTCGCCGTGCATCTCGGCCGCATGCGCATGCTCTCAGCCACTCGCGCATTGGAGATTCTTCGCGCCTTGCAGGAAATCCCGAAGAAAATCGAAGAAATTCTCGCGCAGGCAAAAGCCATCAAGGAAATCGCCCTTAAGTATGCGGACGCCGAAGACTTTTTCTTCCTTAGCCGCGGCTACACGTTCCCCATCGCGCTGGAAGGCGCTCTCAAGCTGAAGGAAATTTCTTACATCCACGCGGAAGGCTATTCCGCCGCCGAAATGAAGCACGGCCCCATCGCTTTGATTGACTCAAAAACGCCGACGGTCTTTCTCGCGCCGCGCGATGCGATGTACGAAAAAACGATGGCCAACCTCGCCATGATCAAGGCCCGCAAAGGCCCCATCATCCTCGTTGCCACCGAAGGCGACACGCAGGCCGAAAAAGTCGCCGACGACGTCATTTATCTCCCCAGCACGCTGGAACCGCTATACCCATTGCTGGCCGTCGTTCCGCTGCAACTCTTCGCCTATTTCATCGCCGTCTCGCGCGGCTGTGACGTTGACAAGCCCCGCAACCTCGCCAAAAGCGTCACCGTGGAGTAGATACAGTGAACAACGTAAAACGCCTGGTGGAATTGCGTGCGGGTCGAAAGGTTCCCCAAACACAACTGACAAAAATCACCCGTTCATCACGCGGGGCAGCGATTCCGTGTCGGTTACCGTCTCCAATTTCATTTCTTATCCGAATTGGGAGCCGGGAGGTGGGCGAGATGGGAATTTCCGCGTATTACGCTGAGACCGTTTGCACAGACGCCAATTGGACCATCGACATTTATGACGTGAACAGCAATCGCGTTAAGACCCTGTCTGGGGTCGCCACGAACGGAACGATTGAGGGGTACTGGAACATGGTTGATCTTAACGGCGTGACTCGCACCAACGCGGCGGCTGACCCGGAATTCAGCGCGATCATTACCGTTTACGACGACCCAATGTCGAAGCCGGCCCCAAAGAAAAAACAACGGCCTCAAGACTGGCCGGCGCACGGAGCTTGGGTTGTCACGTATCAAGACTATTTTAAATGGGACTACAGCCAGAACAACGCCCAGCTTGGATCCGACGTCAAATTCGCTTTGACTGCTGGCAATTATGGCGGGTATTATCTTTATTATCCGCAACCCGGCCAGACCAACGATATCGGCCAGACATGGCCAATCCGTTTCCAAGATACAAACCACTTGGACACCAATGTCACCGATGCTAAAATCATTAAAGATGAAGCGCTCTTAGTGTTCTTCTTGACTAACACTAGCTCGAGGAATCTTTATTACGATGGGCATGGAAGCTTCGACTCAATTGCTGACATACCAGTCTCGTTGCTTAAGTCCCTAATCCATCATCGTTACCGATTTGTTTATCTTAACGGGTGCAACACTGCAAATGGTGACTTGGATAAAGCTTTTGGGATCAACGGCCCGAAGCGTCTGGCTGGCGACTATTATCACAAGGCGGGAATACGGCCAGCCGCGTTCATGGGTTACACTCAGGATGTCAATTACGCCGAAGGCGGACAAGTTACCCGAAATGGCGTCGTTTACGACGACACGATTCCATTCCAGGTTCCTGGATTCATCAGCAACTTTCTGTTTTATTGGGATTCCCGCACCATGGGCTACGGGCTGCTCAGCGCAATTGACGGCGCCAAATACGAGTTACCACCCGTAGGAGGACAATATCGTGAGGATTACCTCGCAATTCACGGGTATTACGACCTTCACATTGATGAGGTTAACCATCGAGATGACACCTGGTAGCATTGATCACATGGGACATGCCTGCGTTTGAATTGCTCCAAATAACGGCTCAATACTCGAACGCAGTGTTGGTGGCGATAATGCCGCACATCTCGGAATGCGCCAAGGCGCTGAATTTGCCCGTTCCAACCCCAGTTGCGATGGCTCAGATCAATCATTTCGCCTGCTCGCCGCGGTCGGACCTTGTGGGGGGAACGATTACGTTGACAAATGGATGTGAATTTGCATTCCTGCGCGGCCGCGTGGAAATGTATCGCGATCCGGGGAGTTTTTTTGAATTGCAGGACCCGGATCTTGTGCCGAAGTTTTTTGGGACGGCCACTCTGGACGAAAAACAGGCTTTAAGAATTGTCCACGACACTATCAAAAAGCTCGGTTATACGGACCAATTGCTCTCGGCGGACAAGCCACCTTCGGTGACGCCTCCTCCGAAAGTGAGGAGTCACTCAATTCCGCGATTCCGGGTTCGGTGGACAGATCCCACTCGCGGCAGTAATCCTGAGAATCCACCTGTGAGCGCAGACTTTGAAGTGGACGCTGCTACGGGACAGATCCACTTGATGTATATCCTGAATCCGAACACTTGGCGGCGGGATCCGGTAATCGACGTCCATCCTCCGATCCTTCAGAAAGGGCCTGAAACAGTTTACCGCGGCGGTCGCAAGATTTATCCGGTTGGCGAAACGTATTCGAATGCTTTTCTTAAGGCCATCCTCCCTGCGTGCGGAGATTTTGTAAAAACTGCAGGGTTCTCCGTTCGACAGCCGATTTCGCCGGCGGACGTGGAATGGCCAACGTATATTTGCGGGTTGGTTGACGATGATCCACGCGCTTTTTTTGATCTCAAGGCGGGAGGCCACTTCGTTTACGGCCACGGCCGCGTCCTCGCATTTTATGCTGCTGATGTAATGCAACTACCCGGAAGGGATTGGCCGAGCGCACCGGATGAAATGGAGCGTTTCCAGTCTAAGTTTTACGGTCCGGTCAACATGACAACAAATGATGCCGTAAACCTGGTTAGGGCAATTGTTCGGAAACTGGGATATTCCGAAAAAGAGCTTCAGGTTGACAATCCGCCGAGCGTTAATGGCCCTGCGCGATGGGGGAATAAATTTATAGCCCGTGTTTTTGTGCAGTGGCAAGCGCCGCGCATGGGGCCGTTTCGCGTGGTTGCCGAGGTGGACATGGCTGAACGGCGGCTTGCGTCCCTATACATTAACGACCACGCAAATACGAACATCTGGATGCAACCCCCAAGAATAGACGCGCCCGTTCATTGAGTGGCAGTCAAGTTGTTGACTTTTATATAGAAGTTGCAACACCTCTTCAACGACGACCAGAGCGAACGAGTGAGCCCAAAAGTTGGAGAATATTCTACACCTCTACAGCGGCATGCGAGGCCCAAATCGAACGCTATCGAGCCATGACCAAATGGGAGCGCGTGGCCATTGCTCTTCGGCTTCATGAAATGGCCTGTGAACTGGCCCGACTCGGCATCCGGCGCCAGCATCCCAACGCCACCGGCGCACAGGTTGAGGCTCTTCTGCGCGAGCGCCTGGCATTGGCTTGGAAATCGTGAATGAGCAAGAGTTGGCGCTCAACTCGTTGCGGGCTTGAATTGTCAGGACACATGCGCGCCGCGAGAGTTTGACATTCAGGCTAAATCCAGACTGAATTTGGGCCGTTGAAAACCTGTAGCTCAACAGAAGCAAAAAGTTCTCTGGGCCGGCTTGCGAAGGAGTCGTTGAAAAAGCGTCCCACTGTCATCGCGCGCGGTGGGCGGCTTCTGATTCTACAGGCCTACGAACCGCCGAATCCAACGGAATTTGACGCCTTGATAGACGAAGGCATCCACAGTCCGCATTTCGCCGCCGACGATGAATTTTGGGCTGGAGTGCGCAAACGCGGACGAAAACTGGCGGGCAAATGATGCGGTGAATGTTCTTCCAAATTGGTCAACCCGGCACAAGAAAATGGGTGTTTGGGTAATCAGTGGAACAAAATACCTCGTTTTCTATCGCACGACAGAGGCTTCGGTCTCCATTGAAGGAGTTCTGGACGGGCGCCGCGACGTGAAGCGGATTGTCAAATACGGTATCGAAGATCCATCATCCCGCAAACCGAACGAACCAACATGACCCCAGCCGCTCAACTCAACTCATTCCTGGCCAAATACACGCCGGAAATCGCCAAATTCGCCAGGGCGGCGCGCGCCAAAATGCTCAAACGCCTGCCCGGCGCGGTCGAAATGGTCTATGACAACTATAATGCGCTCGTGATCGGCTTCGGCGCGACCGACCGTCCCTCGGAAGCCGTGTTCTCGCTCGCGATGTATCCGGACCATGTCAGCCTTTGTTTCCTGCGCGGCGCCATCGGCTTTTCGGACCCGAAGAAACTCCTTCGCGGCGGCGGCAAGCAGATCCGCCATATCCGCCTGCAATCCCCGGAGACGCTCGACGATCCGGCCGTGGAGGACTTGATTTCACAGGCTGTCGCCGCCACGCTGTGGCGCGTGGAGAAATCGGGGCGCGGACAATTGATCATCCGGTCAATTTCTGAAAAGCAGCGCCCGAGGCGGCCCAAAACTGTCAAATGAAAGGTATCATCCTGGCAGGCGGCGCGGGATCGCGCTTGTATCCCTTGACGCTGGTCGCGAGCAAGCAATTGCAACCGGTCTACGACAAGCCGATGGTCTATTACCCGCTGACAACGCTTATCGAGAACGGCGTCCGCGAGATCTGCCTCATTTCCACGCCGCACGACCTGCCCCGTTTCCGCCAACTGCTGGGCAACGGCAAGTCCTGGGGCCTGTCAATTGAATACCGGGAACAGCCGCGCCCCGCCGGCATCGCCCAGGCGTTCCTCATCGCCGAATCCTTCATCGGCGCGGATACCGTCACGCTCATTCTCGGCGACAACATTTTTTACGGCGCCGACGTTTTCCGCAAGGCGTTCGACGAATTTCACGGCGGCGCGATCGTGTTTGGATACCACGTCAACGATCCCGAGCGCTACGGCGTGATCGAATTCGATTCCGGCGGCCGCGCCATTTCGATTGAAGAGAAGCCCAAGGCCCCGCGCAGCAATTACGCCGTGCCGGGCTTGTATGTGTTTGACAACAATGTCGTCGCCGTCGCCAGGGCCCTTAAGCCTTCCGCGCGTGGCGAGTTGGAGATCACCGATGTCAACCTCGCCTACATGCGCCGCGGCGAATTGCGCGTCCACCGCTTGAGCCGGGGCTTTGCCTGGCTCGACGCCGGAACCAGCAGCAGCTTGCACGAAGCTTCCGCTTACGTTCAAACCATCGAGAAGCGGCAAGGAATCAAAATCGGCTGCCCCGAAGAGGCCGCGTTTCGGCGCGGCTTCATCAACGCGGCGGAATTGCAAACGCTCACCTCCCAAATGCCCGATTGCGAATATCGCGATTACCTGCGGGCGATATTGGATAGCGAGGTCGCATGATTGTTTTGCTGGGTTCCACGGGCTACGTCGGAAGCCAGTTTGCCGCTGAATTGGAATGCCGCGGCTGGCCTTTCGTTGGACTATCGCGTTCGAAGGTCGATTACACGCGTTTCGATGTGCTGCGAAACTACTTGGCCAAGACGCGCCCGGAGTTCGTGATCAATGCCGCCGGTTACACGGGCAAACCCAATGTCGATGCGTGCGAACTTCGCCGCGCTGAAACGCTTCAGGGCAACACGCTTTTTCCGGCAGCGCTCGCGCATGCGTGCGAGGCCTTGGACGTTCCATTTGGCCAGGTGTCCTCGGGCTGCATTTACAACGGCGCCAAAGTGACCGCCGACGGCCAGGAACGCGTCGAGCCTGACCTGACGGCGCCCGGCGTGCGCCAAGTCATCGACAAGCACCCCGAAGCGGTCCGCGGATTTACCGAAGAAGACGAGCCGAACTTCACCTTTCGCCGGCCGCCATGCAGTTTTTACAGCGGAACCAAAGCCCTTGCGGAGGAGAGCATTCACGGCATGGGGCGCAACTATCTCTGGCGCTTGCGGATTCCTTTTGATCGCGAAGACAATCCGCGCAATTACTTAAGCAAAGTGCAGAACTACGCCAAGGTCTACGACAACCTGAACTCGCTCTCCCATCGCAGCGAATTCGTGCAGGCCTGCCTCGATCTCTGGGCCAATCGCGCCCCATTCGGAATCTACAACCTGACCAATCCGGGATTCATTAGCGCCCGCCGCGTCATCGATCTTATTCGCGAGATCCTGAAGCCCAACCGCGCCTTCGATTTTTGGGCCGGCGACGACGAGTTTTATCGCCTGGGCGCCAAAACGCCCCGAAGCAATTGCGTTCTCGACGCCTCCAAGGCGCTCGCCGCCGGCGCCAAACTGCGCCTTGTTGAAGACGCTCTGCGCGACTCGCTCGAGCATTGGAAAAGGCTCGCCGCGTGAATGTGCTGGTGACAGGCGGCGCCGGGTTTATCGGGTGCAACGTCGTTCGTGAGATTATTGACAAGAAAGAGGTCGCCCGCCTCGTCGTGTTGGATTCCCTCACCTACGCCGGCCATATCGAAAACCTGGAATCCGTCGCCAACCACCCGAAATTCGCTTTCGAAAAGGTCGACCTGCGCGATCCATCCGGCGTCTCGCGTGTCGTGCAGGACCACAAGATCACTCATATTTTGCACTTGGCGGCCGAATCCCATGTGGATCGGTCGATCGCCGGTCCCGGCGACTTTATCCAAACAAACGTCGTGGGCACCTTTCATCTTTTGGAGGCCGCCCGCGCGGCCTGGCAAGACGACTGGGCAGGCAAACGTTTTCATCACGTCTCGACCGACGAAGTTTTCGGCAGCCTCGGTCCGACCGGTTATTTCACCGAAACGACCCCCTATGCGCCCAACTCGCCCTATTCAGCCAGCAAGGCGTCGAGCGATTTCCTCGTGCGGTCCTATCACCACACCTACGGCATGCCCGTCGTGACGACCAATTGCTCCAACAACTACGGCCCGCATCAATTTCCCGAAAAGCTGATCCCCGTCATCATCGAGAGCGTTTGCTCGCGCCGTCCGATTCCGGTCTATGGGGACGGGATGAATGTGCGCGACTGGCTTTATGTCCGCGACCACGCGCAGGCTCTATGGATGGTATTGGCCCGCGGCGCCGACGGCGAAACCTACAACATCGGCGGCCAAAACGAATGGCCCAACCTCCGCATCGTCGAGCTGATTTGCGATTTGCTCGATGAGATGGCGCCCCGCCTCGGCGGCGATTCACGCCGCTTGATCGCCTTTGTCAAGGATCGCCCCGGCCATGATCGGCGCTATGCGATTGACGCCGGCAAGATCGAGCGTGAACTGGGCTGGAAGCCGGCGCATACTTTCGAGGCTGGCATCCGCGAGACCATCCAGTGGTACTTGGACAACCAGGATTGGGTCAAGCGTGTCAAGAAAAAACACTAAACCGTGAGCATCGAGCTTAAAAACATTTCCAAACGCTACGGCAACACACCCGCCCTGGATGACGTCGGTTTCCTTGTCAACGATGGCGAATTGCTCGCCCTTCTCGGCCCAAGCGGCGGCGGCAAGACCACCGCCCTGCGCATCATCGCCGGCTTGGAAAACCCCGATTCCGGAAAAATCCTGATCGGCGGCGTCGAAGTCAATGGCAAGCCCGCCCAGCAGCGCAACGTCGGCCTCGTGTTCCAGAACTATGCCCTGTTCCAGAACATGACCGTGTTCAAGAACATCGCCTTCGGCCTCAAAATCAAACGCTGGGACGCCGCTCGCATCCGGGCGCGCGTCGACGAACTGATCACCCGCCTCGAATTGCAGGGCCTGGAAAAACGCTACCCGCATCAGCTTTCCGGCGGTCAAAAACAACGCGTCGCCATCGCCCGCGCCCTCGCCGCCAAGTCCGAAGTCCTCCTGCTCGACGAACCCTTCGCCGCAGTCGACGCCCAAGTCCGCCAGGAACTCCGCACATGGCTGGTGCGCCTCCACCAGGAATTGAACCTGACCACCGTCTTTGTCACCCATGACCAGGAAGAGGCCATGGAAGTCGCCGATCGCATCGTCATTTTCTCCAAAGGCCGCCTTGAACAAGTCGGGACCCCGCAGGAAGTCTACGAGCAGCCTCACAATGAGTTCGTCGCCCGATTCGTCGGCGTGCTCAACGTCCTCGAATTGGAAGTCAAGGCCGGCATTGGCCGATGTCACGAATTGGAATTCCCAGGCCACGGCCTCGCAGATGGCCAAGCCATGCGCATCGGTTTCCGGCCTTACGCAGTCCAGGTTTCCCCCGATCCGACCGAATGCCGTTATCGCGCGATCCTTCGCCGGACCTATTTTCTTGGA
>Ga0265338_10004468_pt1 | contig 18870 bp, 21 predicted proteins | sample 42126metaG_FD_193579 | JGI IMG/M metagenome (GOLD analysis project Ga0265338, IMG submission 193579) | Rhizosphere microbial communities from Carex aquatilis grown in University of Washington, Seatle, WA, United States - 4-21-26 metaG | ecosystem: Host-associated > Plants > Roots > Rhizosphere... | reverse complement strand
CAACGTGCCGCCGCACGAGCCGGAATATATTTTGACCTGGTAACTCGCTGCACCGGTGACCGCGCCCCACGTGAGCGTCGGTGTCAGGCTGTTGAAACTCGCAGTCGGGCAATCGTGACCATCGACCTGCAACCCAGTCGGCGCGGACATTGAGATGCATGGTGGCGGGATCGGGCTGCCGGGAATTGACGTGCTGCCGGGATTGCAGTGGCCGCACCAATCAGTTTCACCTGGAACGGTTGCGGGCGGCGGCAGCGCATTCAGCAGCGTGAGTTTGACGTCGAGCTTGTCGGACGTGAAGGGCGCGAGCGGATCACATTGAAGTTTGCCGAAGAGGATTGGCCAGGCGAGCCAGCAGGCTTTATACGTCTGCGAGATAGAGGAATGCAGCGTAAGCGTGTTGCCGCTGACGCCGTCGACCTTGATGGCGTCGAATGCGTTTGAATCCGGGTCGATAAACAAGATGTAATCGCCAGCGGCCCATGGCCAGGAGCCAGGATAAAGAGCCGCGGTGGTTCCTGTGACGTCACTGGCAATCTCGCAGGCGTGACCCCAGTAACCGGTGCACGCCAAACCCGACTTCAAAGCGGCATTGATTCGTGTTTCGAGCACGGCTGATTCCTCGGCGCTGAGCGTGGTGACGAGCCAGTTCAACGTGACGCGTGGGATCCGGCGAAGACTTCGTCGCGTTTCGTGTCCTTGCAACGCGCCCGCGATCGTGGTCTGCCAAGAGCGTTTCCACGAGACGGAGTCGCGCCAGTTCGGGCGCGTCGGCAAGAGCACGGAGCCGTTGACGAGCGTCACACTCATCGCACCACCCCGACGTCTGTAGCTCGTTGCTTTATGATTCGCACTACATGGTTCCTGCCGACGGTAGATTCGAGATAGCGCTGCGCCTCCTGGCCATCATTGACGAACACGACATGCACCGGCGCGGCCCCGACGTTGACATTCGGCGAGGCGTTGACGCCGGCGCGGGCGAACCCAGCAGATGGAGGCATGGCAAATGGGGAGACGGCGGATGCCCGCAGTGCCTCCAGCAATTGCGATTGGTAGTTCGGATGATCGGGACGCGGCAACACGCGTTCCCCTGCAGTGAGCATCGCCGGGATCACGTCGCGTCCGTTTGGGCCGGTGACGAGGCCGCCATCGGCGAACCCGGCAGCGCCGGTAGCTTGAGAAGCGACCGCCAGGGCGCTGCCAGCTGCGAGCGCCGAGGCCAGACCCGCGACGCCGGCGGCATCGGCGATGCCGAGCGTGAAGATCGAGGCCAGAGTCGCCGGCGTGGCGTAGGCGGCGGACAGAACGCTGGCGGTGGTGGTGCCCTGGGCAATCGCCTCGGTATGAAAGAGCGCGGAGAGGGCGCGCATTATGGTGTTGGCGATGACTTGCTGCACGACGATTTGCACAACGCCTTCGATGACGGAGAGGGCGAACTGGCGGAAGACTTCCCGGGCGTTGCCGGTCTGCGTGATAAAGCCCATGATCGCCTTTGTCGTGGCGTTGCTGAATTCCTGGATTGTCCTGACGGTGAGATTGGAGATTTGACGGTTGAGGTTTTCCCAGTCTGATCGGAGCGCCATGATGCGCTGATGCATGACATCGGCAAAGTTGTCCTGGCCGGCACGATCGAGGTCATCGATGGATTTCTTCAGCGTTTCGATTTGTTTCTCGAGCGAGCCGGTGTCCTTGCCCGCGGCACGTAATGATGCGGACCATTGCTCGAGGACCGGAATCGCCTGTAGCATCGAGGGCAGGGCGTCGTTGGCGGCGCGGCGGATCCGTTCGTTCGCTTCCGCCTGGTCGATGGCGCCGGCATGCAGCAGATCGTTGACGTGGCGCACGCGTTCTTCGTACAGCGCGAGCGCCTCCGCCGCTTTCCGATAGGCCGCATCGTATTCGGCGGTGGCGGCGGCAATTTCCGTGATGGAGGTTCGCTGCGCGGTCGCGGCGGAAAGCATCTGGGCGGCGACCTGACCGGCAGCTTGACTGACCTGCGCCAATTGGCCGGCCACCGCCCGGGCGTTTTGCGAGCCCTCAGTGGAAACCTTGATAATGATTTCAGCGACGTTATTGGTTGCCATAGTGGTGTGTCGTCATTTGGGCCGGGATTCAGTTGGTGGGCACGCCTTGGTCTCGGAAACCCGATAGAAGGCGCTCAGCGACATCGGCCCGGTGGTTGTGCTGTCCACCACCTTCGATTGCCCGGTGCAGGTCATCGCAATATTTCTTCCAGTCGCGCGGTTTCGCGATCCAGGAAAGCCCCGAGTAGAACGCGGCTTCGACCAGACCGTGCTGCCAGTTTTTGAAGGCGGCTTCGAAGGCGTCCTGAATCTCATAGTCGGTCAGTGTTTCGGTGTTGTGTCCGCGGGTTCTGAGGAAGTCGAGGGCATCGCTGACAACCACGACCGCAGATTGGCCGCGACGGCGGCCATCATTTTTTTTTGAGCGGGCGAATGATTGAGGGCGAGGGCCTTCTCGACGACCTCGAACGCGCTTTCCTGGGTGAGCGAGTCGAACCATGATTGATCCACGACGGCGACGGGCACGGCGCGTTCGATGGAGCGGAAGACGAGGAAGGCTTTGTCGAGGCCGGTATCGATCCATTTGATCATGTCGGTATTGGAGAGGCGCTTGAGAATCAGGGATTCGCGGCGCTGGTCGTCGTAGGTGACCTCCAAACTTTCGCGTAGTCTCGGCTTCACTTCCTCGTTCATCGCGTTGCTCCTCTATTTGATTTGGCGCAAGTAGCCGAAGGGGTAGGTGGCATCGCCGCTGGGGAGAGGCGTGATTTTGAAGGTTTGCTCGGCGGGTTTGTCCGGCGAGAAATCGAAATTGCCGGTTGGTTCGAGGCGCGACTTGGCCATGTGACGGAGCCAAACCTGCTCGGCGGCACGCTGCTCATTCGGTGGCAGCACCATGTAGAGATAAAACTCGCCCGAAACAAAGCCGGCACGCGTCAGGGGTTTGTTCTCGACCTTGCTGATGGCGGCGACGTCATAGGTCAGCGCCATCGTGTCGGACAGGGAGAACATGCCGCCGGTGAGAGGCTTCACGGCACCGAGTTCGGTGTCGAGATCGTAATCGGTGCCGAACGTGGCAGTCGTGCTGGCTTTTTTCACGACGACGTTGGCGATGGTGAACGCGCCGATCTTGTGCCACATGTCGAGGGCAGCGACGGTGATGTTCTGCGTCGAGCTGGTCGCGGAGGCCTGGGTATATGTGGTCTGGCCCGTCCCAAACAGGGCGAGGTCGAGGGCTTTGGGGTCGGGCGCGTTGACCTTGAGGGTGATGGGCAGTTCGAGGCGCTTGATCGGGCGCGCTTCGGTGATCAACGTGCCCGTGGTGCGGGCGGTGCGGAAATCGGTCGCTTCCAATTCCTGGTCGAAGGTGGAATCGGTGACATTACCGAGGTCGAGCAGGACACCGGCGTAGTCGCGGTCGAACAAGGCGACAGCGCCGCCCTGCCAGACATTGCCGACGGTGAGGCGGTTACGGATTGCGAGGTTAAGCATGGGTTGTTTCTCCTTTGGTTCATAGTTGGATTCGGGTTCGGAATTGGGATTCGTAGACAGTTTCGGTGGTGGTCTGGCCGAGCAGTTCCAGACCGACGAACGTGAACGGCTCAGCGTTGGAGATGGGCGACCAGCCGCGCAATTGACCGGGCGTTGCGGGGGACGAACCGGACGGACCGACGACGAGATTGATCATGTCGTAAGCGCCGATAACGCCGGGCCCGCCATGCGAAAGCTCTTTTGTTGCCCGTAGCGATCGCGCGCAGAGAAATACTGACCAGACACAACTGATCTCGTTGCGCAATGTTCCTTCCGTGACGGGCTGGCCGAGGCGACGCGTGCCGCGGAATTCCTCCGGCTTGTTGAGGATGCGATCGAGCCGCAACCACGCGGAAGGCGCGGTCTCGCGGGCGACAGCGAGGAACACTTCGGCCTTCTCGCCGCGAAACACGTCCACGCGATTGAAAAAGTTGCGCGTATTATCGTCGGGACGCGTGGCCGAATTGATTTTCGCGATGACTGCATCCTCAATATCGATGAGGTAATTGCTCATTGGCACATCTCCGCGAGATAGTCGTCGAGGCGTGAGCGGACGAGTTGATCGGCTTCGGGAGTGAGTTGCTGTTGGTCCCAGTCAAAAGGCGCGGTGGGCCGACGCGGGATGTGGATTTGTTTCTTGCGCGCCCAACCATCGTCGGCGGACGAGCCGAGCGGATAGCGAAACGTCAACCAGGGTTTGCCCTGGGCGCGCACGTCCGCGCCGAATTCGTGGATGGAGAGCAGGTTCCATCCGTTGCCAACGGTGAGGTCGCTGCCGACACTAATCTCGAAGGGGCCGGTCTGGCGTCCGACAATGGAGGTTTTCATCAGGCCGCGGTCGCTGAGGGTGACACCGCCGAGCGCGCGAACGCGGTAGGATGAACCGGCTTCCCAGCGTTCGTTTGGACCGGCGTCGATGTTGTCCTGCCACAGGTGTGCGAGGTCGGTGGCGAGTTGTTCCAACAGAGAATCAGGATGATCGAGGCCATCAGTGATGCATTGCAGGCGACGGCTCTGTTCATCGAATCCGCGTTGTTCGAGGAGGAGGAGCATGAAGGTATCACCAGCCTTTCATTCGTCGGCGCGTGAAGGTTCCCTGATGGTGGCTGGTTTCGACAGCGGCAACGCGAGACTCGGCGCCGGGAAGGACTTTGCTCGTGCCGATGGTGGCCTGGCCGTCGCGGACGGCTTCGAGCCAGGCGACGGCGCGCTTGTAGCCGTCCTGCACGCCGGTGAACGCCTCGAGGATGTGCGGTTTATCTTTCATCGCGTAGTACTCGAACATGTCGAGCGCGAAGCCCGACAGGGTGGCCTGGATGTTGACCGCGTCGGAATCGTCGACGTCGATGGGGAAACGGAGTTTGCCCGAAGCCAGGCTGCTGGCTTCGCCGTTAACGCGGGCGATGATCCGGTCGCGCAGGGCAGTGTTGAGCGTGCCGGTGGGATTGACGGGATCGTCGAGAAGTTCGATGAGTTGCGACGGGCTGAAACCGTCGGTCACGTCGTTGGCGGTCAGGAAAGCGGAGATGGTGGTGCTCATATATATGTAGTGATGGGCTCCCTCACCCTGACCCTCCTCCGAAAGCCTTCGGAGGAGGGGAGCAGAGTTGAGTGGTTCTACCTACACGTCGTTTTGGACGCAGTTGGTGAGGAGGTAACAGGAGTCCGGGTTGACCATGAGGACTTTGCGAGTGTGGCCGATGATGTCGGCAATGGCGCCGTAGAGGCCGCCGCTTTCGTCGCCGGGCTGGATGGTGCGCGACGCGACGAACACGGGGCCAGCGTTCATGATGTTGCCGTAAGCGGTCAACGCCGAGCCGGGGTACGGCGAGACGGTGGACTGCGGCGCGTCCTCGATGCGGATGGCGGCGAGGTGTTTGCCCCAGATGCGCGAGTAACTCGCGGTCTGGCCCGGATTGGAGTTGTTGGTGCGTTGACGGCCGACGAGGACCTGCTTCAGGCCGAAGAGCGCGGCGACTTCGTCCTGATTGACCTGACCGCTGATGGCGGCGCGGCTGCCGAGGACGGCCTTGATGGCGCTGACCATTTGCGGATGCCGCTGGAGCGGGCGCCACACGGCGAGACCCATGACGAGCGCGTTGGGTGGAATGAGAGGCGTGTCGAGGATTTCCTGGATGACCTTGATGGGATCGTTGTCAGAGTTATCAAGCATATCGGTCGACGCGGCGGTGCGGGTGTTGGCGGCCTGATAATTCGCGGCGGTGAACACGAGGTCGCGGACCTCGAACTCATGCGAGAACCAGAACGTCTCGGTGAGCGCCTTGAGTTTGGCCATACGAACGTTCACCGGCACCTGGAGGATCTGCGGGGGCCGGTCCTCGCTGATGAGGCTGATGTCGTTCGGGTTGATAATCTGCTGGCCGTGATCGGCGAGCACATCGGTGTCGGTGGTGAACGCGAAATCCGTCACGGGAATGGTGCCGCGGCGGTTGACCTTGGTGTCCTGCTTGCGCAGGTACTCGGCCGGGTCGAACTTCCACCAGTTGAACGTCACGTCGCTGATCAACTGCGCGGGCGACGGCGGCGCGATGATGCGCCCGAGCAAATCGGGCGGTTGCACGCCCGCGACGAACGTGGTCAGCTGGGCGTTGAGGCTGAGGAGTTGGGGTTCGGATGCCATGGGTTGTTTTCCTTTTCGGTAGTTGGGTTACGGGAGTTTGAGTTGCGCGGGCCGGGCCTTGACCACGTCGCCGGCGACGCCGCTTTGCAGGAATTGCACGCCCACGTAATTGCCCGTGGTGGCGTGAATCCATTTGCCATTGGCGTCCGACATCCCGAAATCGAATTCGGTGACGGTGGCGCCGAGGACGACATAGATTTCGCGGTCGTCGGAATCGGTGACAATGGCGACCGTGCTGTCCGCGTTGATGGTGGTGCCCACGTCAGTGCGCTCACTGAAAACGGGGAATGTCGGCTTCGTGCCATCGGCGGCGGGGACGACATTGCCATCCACGCTGCCGCGGTTCGTCGCGTAGCCTAATTTTACCGGGGTCTCGACTGTTCTACTCCACATGTTTGGTGCTCCTTTTCTGTTTGGTTGGGTTTAATTCTTCAACAACGCCGGCTCATCTTTCGCGATTCGTTCGAGGGCGATCGACTTCGCGCGCGCGGGATCCTTCGCCGCAATGGGCGCGATCAACGGGTCTTTCGTGCACAACTCGTCCACGCGATGTTCCCACTTCGCTTTCACGCGGATCCCGCCCGCCGCGCCCGCGACCGCCTGGTCCTTGACGATCCGCCCGAGCAACACGCTCGGCGCTTTCGCGATCAATTCCTTCGTCCAACCAGCCCGGTCCTTCGCGAGCCGGCGTTCCCACTCAACCCGTTCGGCGGGCGCGAGAATGCCGCAGCCAACCGCGAAGCCGGCCAGTTCGTGACCGATGCTTTCGTCGGACGGTAGTCGAAGCGTGGCGGCTTTCGCGGTCAGCTCGGCGAGTTGTGGCGTGGCGGATTTTTCGAAACCGAGCGCAACGATGGCATGCTCGGCAAGAGTCGCGCGCGCGGTGAGCGACGCGATGTCGGCCTGCTCGCGCTCAATTGCGGCGAGCAATTCCGGTTCGCTGACGGTTGCCGGGTCGAATAGGTAACGCGCGCAGAGTTTGGCGATGAGTTGCGTGAATGCGGGAGCGGCTTCAGTTGTTTCTGGGTCCGCCGCGTCACCGATCAACTCAACCGCATTCGGATCGGCCGCCACCAATTCCTGCGGCAGATGCGCTGCCGCCGAGAGCGCCGTCGCGTCGCCGAACAGCGGACGGTTCACGAAGCCGCCGCAGTTCATATAGATACCCATCGCCTCGCCCGACTCGGGATCGATGGGCACGTGCGGCGAGAACGCCTGGAACTCCGGCGGATCGCCCGTGGTGCGTTCGACTGCCTGCAACGTCCGCCGCGTCAACCCGATCACGCCGAGGTCGTCATGCCACGCGAATTTCAGAGGACGCCCGCTGGCTTCCTTGTCGTCGTGGTTGTAATCGACGTACGGCTGGTTCGCGCCGCGTTTACCCTGAGTCAAACGAAGGGCCGCTTCCATGCGCCGGGCCGACAACGCCGACGGATTCACGCGCAACTTCGCGGGCGTGCCGTCCTCCGCCGCCTGGTCGACCACGCGGTCGCCTTTCGGCAGGTAAACGATCCAGAGATCCGGGGAAGATGGTTGATGGTTGATGGCCGATGAAAGACCGGTCAATGCGATAGGGCGAGTTGTTGGTTGGGTGGTTACTTCAGACATGATGACCTCATGGATGTGTTGTCGTTGTGTGTTTCGGGGGCAGATGCCGGACAAGCAGGTCGCCAAGGAGGAACATCTCGCGTTCGACGCCGCGCAGCTTCTCCGGATCGATCTGGGATGAAACCCTTTGCCATTCCGCGCGCGCTTGTTCCGATTCAGGTCCTGCGATCAGTTTCTCAATCGGCGCGGCGAGTTGGTTGAAGACGCGCAGGTCGCGGCCTTCGGCAAGGGCGCGGAGACGAAGGCCCGTGAGCGGGTTGCCTTGCGTGTCGGTGCGGATTTGATCGGCGGCGCCGTTGCGGTTCGGGGCGAGGATGCGTTCGAGTTGATTGTCGGCGGTTGACTCGCCGGTTTCGTCGAGTGGTTGCGGTTGCGGGATGTCGAATTGCGCGTGGGCCCAGGCTTCGGGCACGCGGAGGCCGAGGTTGACGAGGATATTGACGACGTTGGCCAGCGCGGTGACGTCGCGGCGGTTGGCGCTGGGCAATTCCATCACGGGATTGTCGCCCTTTTCTGGAAAATTGAACTCCATGAGCCAGCGCAATGCCGTGGCGGTCATCGTTCCCGCGAACAGCAGGCACGTCCAATCGATCATCTCCTCGGTTTCATCCTGTTGCACGAGACCGAGGCTGCGCGCGCCTTTTTCGCCGGCTTGCGTGGCGAGCGTCGAGCCGAGCAGGCATTCGAGCGCTTTGTCGGAGCAAAACTTGACGATACTCTCCTGCGGGAACGCGCTGCCGCCGGTCGCCCGCTGCAGATTGATGGCTGTGCCTTCGTCGAACACGCCCGCCCGCGCCGCCAGCCGCGCGAGATGAAGGAGAATCACGTTGCGCTGTTCCTGCGTGGCGTCCTTTTTGCAGAACGCGTGGGCGACATCGACCCCGAACGTCTCGGCCAGCGTGCTCCAGTCTTTCACCGCGTACAGATAGATGAGGAACAGCCACGCCAGCGGCCGCAGCATCGCCGCGCGCGCGGGATGGCCGCTCTTCGAGAGGTGATGGAAGACGACGAATTTGCGGTCGGGCACGTCGATATGGAGCGCGCGGTTGCGCAGGTCGGGGAATAACTGCAATTCCGGTTTGTCCCACCACCACGACAGGTGCCGGTAATTCACCCACGGCATTTCGGCGATGACCACCGCCTCGCGTCCGTCCACCAACCCGATCTGCCAATCGATCTCGGCGGCGCTGATGCCTTTGCCGACCGCGTCGAGGAGATTGAACGCGGTGCGATGCCAGTGGCCCATCGCGGCGAACACGTGGTTCGCGAAGTCGGCTTTCTCGCGGGCGAGCGCCGCTTGTTGCGGATGATCGGGCGGAACGATGCGTGGGAGGCGGCGCGCGGCTTTGAGCTTATGCTTGAGAAGCGCGACGCGCAGCTCGGGCCATTTCTCTTCCATTTCCTCGAACAGCGCGAACTGGTTGAGCGCGTCGCCGCCGATCGCGCCGGTCAGATAATCATCCACCGCTTCCGGCGTGAGCCCGCGCGAGACCTGGTTGATCCAACGCTCCGCCACCTGCGCTTTGATTAATGTCCCGGGCGCCGGTGCAGTAGCGGACGTCGGTTTGGCTGGATCAACCAGGTTGCTCTCGCTGAATTGGAATAGTCCGGCGGTGTCGCGCCGGAACAATCCGGCCCCCGTTGCTTTCAGGGCGCGCCAGGTGGTGTGAACGCGATTGGCCATAGTGTTGCTCGTTTCGTGGTGGACGGTTACAAACCCTGTCGCGTGCCTTCGATGACGGTGACGGCGGACGTGAGCGTGGTGGTGGAGCTGTCGAGAATCAGCGACACGGGACCTTTGTAGAGCGCGGGACGTTGCGTGACCCACGTGGTGCCCGCGGTGCCGGCGAGGTAATCCTGCTGGCCGTTGGTGACGGTGAGGCTGTAGCCGATATCGACGGCGTTGGTGCCGCGCTGGACGATTTTGCAGAACACGCGGTTGGCGTTATCGGTCGCCACGAGGGTCGAGTTGGTGCCGCCGATGCTGAATTTGCCGGTGGTGATCGTCGACGCCACGTCCGAGCCGAGCGGGTAGCCCTGGGCGCGAACGTCCGTGGTGGACAGCCAATAACTGGCCACGAACGTGGTGAGTGCGAGCATCGTGAGTAGTGTGAACTGTTTCATGTTTGTGTCCTCCGTTGTAGCCGCGCTTGGTAAGCGCACGCCGTTGTTGTGGTTTTCATCAAATTCTCCTCGCCAAAATATTTCCGAGTCGGCCACTGGAACGTCGGGTGAGCGCGACATCGGGATCCATCGCGCCGGCGCTGGTGGGAATATCGGCGCGTTCGCAGACCGATTCGGCCAACGCGCTGTAGGCGTTGCTCAGCAGGAAATGGTTTTCGCAGCCGTCCACGAAATGTTCGGCCCGGCCATGCTCGTCGCGTTCGCGGCGGCTGCCGGAAATGATGTGGGCGTCGAATGTCTCGAGGATTTTTGGCGATCCTGCCGTGCGCGCGGGCAGTCGCAACGTCGGCGCGGTGCGCAATTTGCCGTCGATCACCTCGATGACGTTTTCGCGGGCCGTCAGCAGTTCGTTGACGACGCGTTCGATGGTCTCGTCGCGGTTGCAGGCGATAACGGGGTAAAACAATCCGTCCTGCGTGATGCCGAGTTTGTGGACCACGCCTTTGCCTTCCTTGAGCGTGAATTCCACGGCGGCGCAACGCAGTCCGCGCCAACGCTGGTTTGCGCCGTCCCAGGTGAGGTTGCCGGGGAAATGAATCACGGCGCGTTCGGGGTCGGCGAGTGGGGACGGACGGAAATTTAGCAGGCCATTCAACAGGAAACACAAATCGCGCGCGAGATCGCGGAGCGGACCGGCGTCCACGAACAGGGCGGACACGCCCAACAAAGAGAATACTTGCGGGACGCGGTCGCGGACGCGTTCGGCGCTGAGTTGTTCCAGCCAGGTGACGCGCTTGACGTTTCGTGATTCGATTTCGCGGACGGTGAGCCAGCAACGATCGCCCGTGTCGAGCCCGGCGAACCGTACTGTTTTCGCACGGGCGGTGAGCGAGAGATCGAATGTTTCCAGCGTGCGGGCGCGGTCGAGGATTTTATGGTCGAGCTGCTGGCTGGCGGACCGCGGCAGGCCGAGGCGGTCGACCGAGAACGTCTTCATCGCGTCGGGGTCTTTGACGGCGTTGTGGCACCAATCGGCGACGATCTGTTTTAACGCGATGGCGGCGCACAACAGTTGCGAGATGCGGACGGACCAATGGTGCAGCGCTTCGCGTTCGGGATGTTGCGGGATGAATTCGGGCGCGTGGCGATCCAGTTCCGCGCCGCATCGGACACAGCCGAGATAGAAAACGGCGTCGGGCGAGAAATCGAAAACGCTGCTCGTAGGAGCGGCCTCCCGGCCGCGATGCGCGGATCCGGTCGCGATCGGGAGATCGCTCCTACAAAAATTCCCTTCCATCTGTAATTGCGGATCATCCGTTCGCGGTGTGCCATCGACGGCTAAGCGGCAAATGTTTGGCCAATTCTCTTCCGGGTTTTGTTTGTGGCCGCAGGCGGGACAGGTGAAATGGCCAATGTGCATCGTGCCGTCCTCGAACTCGCGGTTCTGGCCCGCGCCGGCGTAACGTTGTGTGCCGATGGATAACCGGAACCGCAGATCGCTGGCGGTCATGCGCGCGGTGAGATAACGCGATTGCATCGGCGGGATGTCGTCCTTCTCGTCCTCGATCACGATGTCGAAACTGAACGTGGTCGGGATTTTCTGCATCCCATGGATCATTCCGTGCGATTTGCGCTTGCCGTCGGTGCAGGTGAACAGACCTTTGCGGTTGACCGTTTTGCCCGATGCGTTTTCGGCTTTGCCGAGCGTGATCAGCGAATTCAACCACGGCTGCTGGTCGAGCACGTCGGGTCGCAGTTTGCTGTCGACGATGCCTTCGACGAGATCTTCATCGGGCAGGAACAAGCCGACCGATCGAAATTGCAGGCCCGCCGCGAACGCGAGGAAGTTGAGTTCGAGAATCGTTTTGCCCCACTGCGCCGATCCCGTGGCGGTGAGGCGTGCATCACTGATCGGTTGTCCGCCACCTGATCCAAGGACGCGGTCGATGATGTCGACGACGAACGACAGCGCCTCGCGTCCTTCAAACGTGTACGCCTTGTAACTTCCATCCGGGGTTTTCACGCGGGCGTGTTTTTCGAGAAATTCTCGGAACGAACCGACCGTGGGACGAATGTCATTCGCCGTGGCGGCGGTCTCAAAGTCTTGTTTGAGGTCGTCGAAGGTCTTGTTCATGGGTTTGCGTGGCGGCGCGTTTCACGGCGGCGTGGAGCTTGTTAAACAACTCGAGGGCTTCAGGGCTGTTTTTGATTTCGGCACGTAGCATTTGCAGGCCGATGTCGATGGAATCCTGAAGGCGGGCGCCCGATTCGCTGGTGCGGGCCCAGGCATTAGCGAGGCGGGCGATATCGGAGTGATTGTATTTGCCCTTGGAAGCCTGGGCGATGGCATCGATCAAGAGCGAGCGAACGAGGAGCATACCGCCCTCGGTGGAGCAGACCGCTTCTTGTCCGTCGGCGGTGCTGGTGAGTTGTTCGGCGCGTTCGATGAGGTCGCGGGTGTGTTCGCGGGTTTCCTGGTCCTCAGCCCACTTACGGTAATGGGTGCGAAACCATGTGCTGAGCGCGTAGCGACAAGTGTCAAATGCCTGACGGTCGCTTTTCGAATCACGAGTCCAGACGAGTGAATAGGGTTCGCCCGCCTTGAGATTGTGGTCGGAAACGTCCTGAGTTGCCTTCTGGTCGAAGAGCCATCGAGCGATGGTGGCGAGCCGCTCGCCGTTGCGGAGTTTGATATTGATCTGAAGGCGGACGGCATACGGGAGTGTCCCGATCTTGCTGAATGCTCTACGCATGGGTTACCTCTGGGTTCACAGGAAAGATCCGACGGCAGGTCGCGGGGTCCGCCCCCGGACCAAGGAGGCGGGGGCGGATAGCGAGTGGGCGCAACGCGGTGAGGGTGGGTGGCATCGATGAGGCGAGTGGCCGAGTCCTCGATGGGCGAGGGGCCGGGGGATTGTGGTTGGGGATGCTGGTTGCGCGGGGAAGGCGCGAGCCTGCCGTCGAAAGTTGGAAGTTATTAGACAAGGTGTTTCTTCTCGCAGTGGGTCATGCCGTCGGCGGTGATGAACCAATAGGGATCGAGGCCGGGCGAGATCTCGTCGGCTTTGATGTCGTAGACGAACTTTTTGCCCTGGAGGAACAGGAGTTGCGCGCCGACGTCGGTGACGTCGCAGGCGACTTCCGGTTGCACGAGCTTGTGCAACACGACGGCGCGACGGCCGAGAGGTTGGACGCGGTAGAGTTCGAGCAGGATGGCGATCCGCAGGTCGCGGAGGTGTTCAGCTTTCATCGGATAATTCCCTTTCATCTTCGGGTTGGCGCAGGTGCGCGGTGCGTTGGAGGAGGATGTCGAGCTTCTTGTTCATCAGGCGGCGATCGCGTTCGGAGATATCGGTGTAACGGCGAAAATCATCGACGGGCATGGCGTCGCGCTCGAGTTCGCGGACGCGGTTCTCGTGGTCCTCGACGCTTTTTTGCAGGTGGGCGAAATTGAGGCCGTTGATCTGGTGTTCGAGGTTATCGATCTTTTTGCCTGTGCCACGGAGCGGGCTGATAAACACGTAGATGAGCACGCTGCGGATGAATTCCAGGCCGGCGACGATGGCGAGGACGGCGCCCCAATTGATTTGATGTTCGTTCATGCGCGGAAGCTTTGCCGGTTAAAATTTCCGGGTGATGGACACGCCGAGCCGGTTGTCGCGCCAATCGATATGGCGGAAGAGCTGGTAATAATCCTCGGCGGGCAGACCCCAGTTGATGGTGAGATCGATATTGTCGGCGTTGAACAGCGCGAATCGGAGGAGCTTGGGCGCGTGATACCAATACATGCTGTAGGACCAACCAACCTGTTCCTGGTTCTCGGCGGGAATGAAGAACGTCGCGTGCGACGGGCCGGTCGACCACGAAGAGTTCGTGCCGGTCCGGCCGAACAGGCTGAGTTCCTGCGAGAGCAACGGTGCGAATTGGCCGTGAAAGTTGACACCGAGTCCGCTGCTGAACTTGGTGGACGCGCCCATGTCCTTCACCAGTTGCGTGAAGAGGGCGGAGGCGGACGAGGCGTTGGTAGTGAGCGCGGCGGCGATGTTGGGCGATGCGGTGTTCGTCTGCGCGCTGGCTGGTGTAGCGTGCGCTGTCCCCAGCGCAAAGGCCGCCAACGTCACGACGAGCGCTTTCACGACCGGCGACGTTATGCCGGAAACCTCCCGCGCGTTCTGGAGGACGGCATTGACCTGGACGTCGTGTTTGCTGATGGCGTGGCGGACCCAGATGATGCAGAGGCCAGTCAGGATCAAGAGGGCGTGGGTGATAAGTTGTTCGACGGTTTCCGAGCCACGCAACACGTTATCGGCCGCATGGGCGAGCGAACCGACAATCAACGCCGCCGCGCCACGGACGGGATAGGTATCGAGCGTGTTCGCGACGGCGAGTGCGTCATCGGGTAACTCGGGGTTGGCTTGGGCATAGTCTTCGAACTTTTTTCGTCCGACCAACAGCGCGATCTTCGAGAACCAATTCATCTTTCATCTCCTTTTTCGGCGGCGACTTTCGAGCCGACCGCTCTAACAACGCCGACAAGATTACTTGGAGATGAAAAAAGCCGTGAGTGTACTTTGGAAGGTTTGGAAGGTTTGGAAGCTTTTCTTTGGCGATTGTAATGTGATGGTTATAGGCAGGTTACATCTGCAATTTCCGAAAAAAGCGAAAAAAAGTGATTTTTTGTGATTTTAGACACGCGTGTGGAGGCGATCTGCGACTGCCGAAATTGCCGGAAAAAAGCGAGGCCTCCTCGCTTAGCAAGCGCGGCTACAGCAGCATGCTGGCCACCGTTGACGCCTGCGCCGCGACCGCTTACGATGCGGGGATGCAGAAGGTATTGATTGTGGTGGGCGTGGGAGTGGTGGTGTTCGGCGTGCTCTTCCTATTCATGTGGCGGATCACCGGGCCCGTGTTCGGCGCGATGCCGGAGTTGAACGGCCTGCTGATGGTGATCACTGTGGGCCTTCCACTGATCCTGTCCGCCGCTGTCATGCGAATCGTCTGGACGCTTTGTTCGCGGTTGGGACGGGCGAAACCATCGGACAAGCCCACGCCGAAAGAGTGAGGCGATAGAGTTTGCGGGAAGTCAGTCGCGCGGGTGATTGCGTCTTGATGAATGTGGCGAAGATGAATTCCAAATATAAAAGAAGCACTTGGGAGCCCAATGCTGTCGTAGCTGTTGCGCTGGCAGTCGTCCTTTGCATGGGAGCGTATCCGGTTACTGTCTGGTTCAAGGTCGGCCATCCCTCGGTCGCCGCGCGAGTCGGGTCCCTGCTCATCGCGCTTGCATATTCCGGATTGTCGACGGTGGGTGCGACCCGTGCCGTCCGCAGCTTTCTTCGGATGAAGTCCTTCGAGGGCTTGCTTCTCCTCCCGGTCTTCCTGGTGCATATATTCTTTTTCTACTTGGGCTCCGGGAACGTTATTCTGATGCTGTTTATGCCATCTGCAGCCCGGCCCATCCATCATAGCCAAAGCAATGCGGTTGACCGCATCACCGAGCGAACCAGCCGTAACTTCCTGGGTTCTCAGTCGCAGGACATCCAAGCGGAAAGGGGCGCGGGCCGGATGACTTATCCGGACGGCGAGATCGGTTTGTGAACTCGGAAATAAAACGGATGAGGCTGGTATCCACAACAACTGTCGGGGCGATTGTGTCGGCGTTCCTACTATTAGTGTGCGGCTGCGGCCAGTCGACCGGGCCGGCGGTGGAGGATCGCTCTGTCGAGGTGCGTAAAGTAAGCGTGGAGCCGTCGGCGAACACGGAAGTGGCCGGTGACGCGACGAATGGGGCGATTGCGTTTACGTTGACAGGCGGAGCGACGCCGGAGATGGGTCCGCCGGGCGCGGACGGATTGTTGTCGTTGCCGCAGGCACCGGTGGAAGCGCAGATGCTTGGGACGGCGCCGTTGAGTAATCGGGGACGAATTGTCCTGCCGGACGGGTCGAATTACGAGGGGGAGATCAGCGGGGGCAAGCCGAATGGGCAGGGAACGGGTACGTGGCCCGACGGGAAGACATATGTGGGCGAGTTCCGGAACGGGCAGGCGGAGGGCGCGGGGACCGTGGTTGAGCCGAACGGGACGCGGCAGGAGGGCGAATGGCGCGGGGGCGCGGAGTATCGGGTTCGCGGGACGTGGGTGGCGGCGGATGGGACGAAGGAGGAGGGGACCTGGAATCGTGACGGGACGGCGAGCGGCGGGACGATTACCTGGAAGGACGGGCGGCAGTATCGGGGCGAATGGAAACTGGTGCCGGGGATGCCGGAGTCGCCGGACGGCGCGGGCGAGATGAGATGGCCCGATGGCCGCCAATACGTGGGGCAGTTCCATGACGGGAAAATGGACGGGCCGGGCCGGATGATTTATCCGGGCGGCAAGATCGAGGACGGTGTGTGGAAGCAGGACACGTTTACCGGGGCCGCGAAGTAAGTTTGCACGGGCAAGCCGACGAAGCAAATCTGCTAAGAATCAGACGTCGACTCCGGACATAGATTCCTATTTGGTCAGGTCTTCGAGCTTGACCCAGTCGATGCCGACGCCTGTTGTGTTGGCACCGCTGTGGCGCACCCACACCGTTATCGTGTTGACGCCGTCCGGCAAGGTGATGTCTTTGACTTGGGAGCCCGCGTCACCCGTTGCGCTTTGGCTCCATTCACCTTTCGTCGTGACGCTGGGGCCATACTGGACGATGCGGGCGGCTGAAACGCCGGTACTACCATCGGGCAGCGCGGATTTGCCACTGAGTTGATCCACCGTCAAGTCTGCACCACTGCGAGCGTTATAAGCGGCGTGCAGGGAGTAAGACCATTCAGCTTTGGCGGTGTCCATATCCAGCGTGTTGAGCCGCGCATAGAGTCGGTAGGTGTGACCCGGAATCAAGCCGAGGAATTTTCGCCAGATGCCTGCTTGCACAGTTGGCGCCGTGGTCTTGATAAGTTGATAGAACGGCTTGTCATCCGGCCCATCGATGTTCTGAGGTACCTGAACCAACTCCTTCAGATCAACCTTGGGTTTTACAGCCTGTTCGAACTTGGCCGCACCTTTGGCGGACGACCAGCTACTCCAGTTCGGCATGATTCCGTTGTAGAAGGGCGGGCAGTCCAGTTCTTCCTGCGCATGCTCCGACACATCGATGATCGCGTAGTTCGAGGGGACGCCGCCATGGACGCCATTCACGAAATATGTCCGACCGTATTCGGTTTTGAAGCGGCCGTTGCTGGCGTAAGGGTAGGTCGTCGTGCCAGCCGGTGCTTCGTTCAAGTGGACTCTGAGTTCATCATACGATTCCGCCCCGTTTGACCAGTTAAGGATGACCTGATCGGATTTTGGATCATATCTGCCGCTTAGGGACAGAGGAGGCTTTGGGATACCCAACCCGGTTTCGGTGCCCGCCAGAGCCTCAGATCCGAACGTGAGAGGCAGCCTGAGCGCCGGACCAAAGGCTTTTACACTTCCAAAGCTGATAGGAATGGTTTCTCTCAATGCAGACGCTAGGCTCGTGGCAACATCCGCCGGTGATTCCCCGGCGGACGTGTTAATAGAAACGTACCGCGGCGTGGCTCCCCAAAGCCTTTCGACAAAAACCAACGTGCCCCCCGAAGCCGTGCCGTTGAGCGTAATGCAGTGTCGAACACGGTCAGAAGGCCCGTCGCACTGGCTGTTCCCTAATTGAGGCACTGCACAGCAGGCCAGAATGAAAGCGCCCACATACCAAACGATTTTGACTTTGAACTGATTCATTGGCGTGTTCTCCGGGTGATCATGACTGTGTGTTCAGGGCTTGGCAGGCTGCTACGGCGGCCCAGGAGGACGCCACCACTCGGCATACCAAACCATCAAAGAGCCGGTTCGTGTGCTCTTCGCATTATTGAGGCAATTATACGAGTATTCGTGGTAATCGAATTCGGTTTGCCAAACACAAGCGGATCCAGCACAACTCGAATCCAGAGTAACGGGACAATTTCGGTTCATCATCCAAAGGTTGGCATATCTCTTCCCGTCTCTCGTCATCTGGTAATAAAAGTCGTTTCTACCACAAGCATAGACACACTCTCCTATGTCGATGTATTTGTCCTCATGTACAGTCTCCCTAGGGTTAGTTTAGATCCCAAGTCAACGCAGTGGAGCCGTTTCCGGCTTGATCGCTGAGGAATTAGGGTCACATCTTTTCATTATTCAATTGTTCACACGCATGGCGAATCAACCGCGCGTGCTTCGGGTCCTTGGCCGCTCGGTGGGCGAAGCGCCGCACGGCGGTGGCGACGGTGACGTAATCGATGCCGCCGCTACGAGTTGCCAAGTCCGCCAACTTCAGCCCGCATCGTTTTCTGCCCAGGTACAGTGCCAAATCCCGTCCCGAGTCGCCGTGGCGATCGCGAAAGCTCTCCCACTTCTCACCCTTGAGCCGCTCGACGACGCGTACGGCTTGTTCCCAAGTCGGGTGGCCTTTCAGGCGGCGCAGCCCGGATTGCTCCTTGTCGTTGCCTTGCAAACGAGCGCGTAGCCGGCCCACGAAGGCGGTTCCACCGAGTACCACGCCGGCCTGTAACCGCTCCCAAGGGGATGGAGCCAGCCCCTCGCTCACCGCTTCCTCCACATACCGACGGTACGCCGTCCGCTGCCCTTTGCCTGCGCGTCCGCCTAACAACCCCAGCACGGTCGCACACTCCAACCACGGCGGCGGCGGTTGGAATCCTGCATACGCCGGGTACGAACTCCATTGATGTCGTCGCAATTCCCCAATCCTCCTGGCCACCATTCCTGCATCGGGTGTCCCACCCAACGCGGCGCGACTCCGGTGCTGTGCCGCCTTGTCCAGCCCGAGCCGCTCCACGCGGACCGGATTCAAATGCACGTAGCGGCTCAGCTCCAGGGCGCTCTCATCCCGATCCAGGATGATCGCCTTGAACCGTCCTTGAAACAGATGCCCCACGCGCCTATGCCG
>Ga0265338_10004467_pt1 | contig 18870 bp, 15 predicted proteins | sample 42126metaG_FD_193579 | JGI IMG/M metagenome (GOLD analysis project Ga0265338, IMG submission 193579) | Rhizosphere microbial communities from Carex aquatilis grown in University of Washington, Seatle, WA, United States - 4-21-26 metaG | ecosystem: Host-associated > Plants > Roots > Rhizosphere... | reverse complement strand
CGAATCGTTCTATAATCGCCACCGCGCTCACAGCGCCTTGGATTACCTTTCACCCCTTGACTTCGAAAACCAAAACAACTAACCAAATGACTCCAATTTCACTGTCCGTTTTTTCGAAGCAAGCCCAGGGGAGATAAAAGCAGGGGGTGGTTTAACCTCCAGAATCTTTTTTACAAGGCATTTCCAACTTTCAGCCTCCGGGCAGAACTTTGGCCACCGCTTCGCGCAGGTCGGTCAGTAAAAATGGCTTGCTGATGATGTCGTCCACCTGAAGTGGCTCGTCAGTGGACTTCAACATTTCGGCATACGCGGTAATCATTATGATGGGCTGGCGGGGCAGGCGTTGTTTGATGATGGCGGCCAGCTCGTCACCTTTCATCCCCGTCATGGCGTAATCCGTGGTGACCAGATCGAACGTGGCTTGCTCAAGCAGGGCCAGGGCTTCTTTGGCGCTGTGGGCCGTCTGCACCTTGTGCCCGTCAAACTGGAGCATCATCTTGATGGCATCGCAGACGGCGGGTTCGTCGTCTATCACCAAAATCTGCCACACTGGCTTGCTCGGTGTTGGCATCCCGGTCATTTCCTGGGAAAAATGCGTGGTTCAGGGCAATTTGATTCAAACTGATTGCCCGTCTAAGAGTTCACCTCCTTTTATACCTTGTCCTTGCCTGCTTGAAAGCGAAAACATGTCCGGGTTTGTTTTGAATCCCAACCCGCATGGCTCCGGTCGCTTGGGACAACTTGCGAGCAGTTTGTGCATAACTTGTGAATAGAGGTGGATAACTTTCGTTTGAATAGGCAGAATAAGAGACGAGATTAGTTTTGCAGTGTTCTAATCCAAAATATTAAAAGTCTTTCCACTGGTGATCGTTTTAGGGCAGGTCCAACAGCCATCAAGGCTTAAGAAAGGGAATAAGTATGAGTGCGACAATGCTGGTTCAGGACACACTTTCGCTGGAAGGCGACAATCCGTGCCATTTTTTCGTGATGTGCGACGACGCGATCACCCACGACCAGGCGATGGAAGTTTGTGGCGGGATCCTGGGCCGTTTTGGGGACGAACTGGCGTTTGCCTTCAGTTTCTGGAAGTTCAACGATCTGAATGACTCGGCAACCGCCCATTGGGCGGCGGAGGCCATGGCCCGGGCGGACATTATCTTGTTTTGTCTGCCTGCTCGTGATCTGACCACGGAGGCGGCGAACTGGCTGGACATGTGCGTCCAGGCCCGAACGAAGGCGGAAGGCGCATTGGCTGTGATGGTCACGGAACCCCACGACATGGGTCTGGCTGTCAGAGCGCTTTTGTCCCGGTTGCAATACGCAGCCTATCGGTTGCGAATGGACTTTTTGCCGCTTTTGCCGTTGCGCTTGGGCGCGGACATCGAGGCCCTGGCCGAATTGTCACCCGCGCTGCTGAACCGGACCCGGGAAGAGCCCGGCAGCAATCATTGGGGGCTGAATGAGTAGTCCCGGACAACGTTGCGATTCAATGGCCGTCGCCCTGGCCGACAGCTGGAATGCATGAGTGCCGACCTTCCAATTGAAAATGATTTGCGAAGCCTGATGGGAAGATTTTCCCGGGCCGGGTGGGTTTGGCATTCGGCCATCAGCAACTCCGGCCCCTGGCGGACCGATTTTACTCCCCTGGGGCTGCGGCGGATGGATGAACTGATACAACATTTGCGCGCAATCGGGGCATTTGCGACGGGATCCTCCACGATTGGCGCCGCCGGACTTGGAGAACGTTTTAATGAGCTTATGCCTCCTTGCTTCTCCGAGCAGGAGTTCATTGGTTTGATCAGATTGGCCGGGACGATTTCAAAACGGGCGCCAGCGCCGGTCGGCGGAAAACCGGAGCAGAATCATTGCGAACCATTGCCTGCCATTCGTGACCATGCCAAAACGGCGCATCTCCAGCCTTTGCTGCCGCACTAAGGCGCTGTTGTCCGGCAGAACAGTCATTTAGCGGAACAGTTTCAACCAAACGCTGACAATCCATTTACGGGTTTGTTTCACATAGAAGAACAGGCCGACCAGGGCCGAGACGATAGCCTGCCAGGCCAAGGTTCCCATCCCAGGGTCAATGTAGGCGAGAACAATCATGATTCAGTTTTCCGGTCGCGATTTACTGGTTGATTCCCCATCGTTCCACTCCAGAGGTTCCCACGTCCCGGCGGGGCAGGGAGTAGACTGCTTCCGGAAAGCCGGCTTTTGCAGCGGGGGTAAACACATAGGAATGCACGAAATAATCGGTCCCAGCGAGCCGGGCTTGTTCGCGCAGAAAACCATCCACCATCACCGGCCAGGCCGGATTTTCATCTGTGGTTCCCAGCAGGACGACCATGGCCCGGTTGCGGGTCAAACTGGTGGCGAGCACCCGGGCCAGCCACGTTTTGAATGCCAGCGAAAGTTCGCCGGGAGAAGTGATGGCGACGAATAAAATGTCAACCGCGGCGGCCTGGCTGAGTGAGGACTCGAACCCTTCGGTTTCGTCCAATGATGCCATGTCCCACCACGCATGACGGACCGGGCATTCAGGTCCAAATTGCCGCAAAACCCGCCAATGGAACTCCATCGCTTTGCTGGCCGCGGTCTCATCCGAGTAAATCACCCCGATGCTCAGACAGTCTCCGATCACGTCCGGAGAGCCACTTTTTATCAACCTTTCAAGTATAGAAGTAGTTTTCATTGTTAGGAAAGAGCATGTAATTTGATTTTGCTGGAACCGACTCATCGTTATTTGCTAAACACCTGTTGTTTGCTGCAACGGTTGGCTGCTTCAGAACTTGAACAGCGCTGCAAGTGAAACCACTTGCTGGTCGTAATCGCGGGTTTGAGGATTGACGATATTATCCTGGGCGTTGCGACCCAGGTTCAACACGTAGGCGAGATTGACGCTGGCATGAGGATTGAAGGCGTAGCCCAGAGCTGCCGACAGGGTGTATTGCCAGTCATCCCGTTTGCAGGCGGGAAGATTCCCGCTGTTGTAGTTGGCAGTCAAGAGCCGGCCGCCCAGGTCCAGGCCCAGTTTGTCCGTCAGCTTGCGGTGATAACTCAAATCGTAGGTACTATCAAAATAAGGGACCTTGCCGACGCTGGACACCCACTGCCACTGCTTGTATTTGAAAGTCAGAGTATCCTTCGGGCTGAAGGTGGCCGCCAGGCTGGCTTCACCGTAATAGGTGATCAGGTGTTGGTTGTTTACCGGAGTGATATGGTTGGTTGACCCGGGGGTGGGGTTGATCGAGTCCGGTTGATAATCCCGGAAATCAGGGCCGCCCTGGATTTTAAACTCCAGCCATTTCCAGGGTTTGCCTTCGATGCCGACCAGCACGCGCTGGTAATCGCTGGACGAACTATAGGGCGAAAAACTGAACTGCTGCTGGTATTGATGCCCGTAACGATAGCCAAGGGTCACCGCCAGTTTGGAAGTGATTTTGTATCCGAAATCCCCTCCGCCATTGACGTCGTAACGGTCCACATAGTTCTGATAACCGGTGACGTTGGTCTGTACGGTCATGAGATCGTAGTAGAGAAGGGAAGCGGTGGGACGAATAAACCATTTGGTCCAATCATATTGGAAGTAAACCGTGGCCCGGTCCTGGATTTGTTCCCGCCGTTCGCGGGGTGCGGCGGTGTTGTAGGCGGTGACGAAACCGCCGGGATAAACCGGCGCCCACTTGCTGCCATCGATGTAGGCAAACGTATCATCCAGGCCGAAGGAAAATGAGTCCGCCTTGGCTTTGACTGCGGCGGCAAGGCGATGGGCATCGTAACTTTCCGATGTTTGATCATGATAGATGGCCAGGTCCGGTGCATACGCCAGGGAAAGTGTCTGCAGCGATTTCTGGATTCCCAGCAAGGGGGCGAAGTTGACTCCAATCTTGGGTGATACGATGGTTACCCAGGACCAGCGGTCCTTGAGCGCCGCAACGCTGCCCGGCGGCACCGTGTACACCGGCGGCAGGTATTTGGAGTCCACGCCCGATAGAAAAACGTTGTTGTCGTAGCCTTCCTTGACGCCCGCCGACAAATCCATCAGCCAGGCGGGCTTTTGCCACGCCGCCGGGCTGGCGGCAGCCGCGGAGGTGTCCGCGCCGTAAATTTTTGAGAGCACACCGCCGACACCCAGCAGGGAAAGACCCAAATAGAGTTTGATTCTTGATTTTTTCATCTTTGCTTAGGGACGCGGAGCAGGGGGGTATCCCTGCATCGCGATGCGAATACTGACAAAGGCGCCCTCACCGGCCTGTTCGCACACGTCATTCGTATGTGATATCGGCAGGAAGCGGGTTTGATTGAGCAGATTCGGCCAAAAGCTACTATTATTGGACGTGAAGGCGCCTGCCGGTTGCCTTAAATTCCAGCCGGCGGGACTTTTTCGATAATGTGCGTGCGTACGCGCTTGCATTGCGGGCAATGGATGACCGTGAACTCCGGCCCGGTGGTCTTGGGCCGGATACCGAATTTGTCCCACGGCTGGATGCCGTCGCATCGCATGCAGCGAATCCGCCAACCGGGCGCGCTTGCCTCCGGGGCCGAAATTTTCTCTGCCGGCTTCGATCCGATTGAATGGTTGCCAGGCACGCTCGCATCCTCCATTGGCTATCGACTAAAACTCGTGCACCTGACAGCTGCGCAAATTGGTATCCACGCTGCAGATGTGATTTTTCAGCCAGTTGCCGAGCATCTCCTTGAGTTGGATGACCGCTGCGGTGGAGGCGCCGTCGCGTTTCACAATACCGACGAGGCTTTCGAAATCTTTGAGGAACTGGATGTGGGCGGCCTTGTTCTTGCCGCGGACCGGGCATTGATGCTGTTGCATGATGCCTTCCTCGTGCTTGAAGTGCGATTGGACATATTCGCCGAGGAAAGCCAGCATTTCGAGCAGCTCTTCCTTGGCAGTCCCGGCCAGGCAGGCCGTGTGCAGTTCATTGATGTGTTCAATCAAGGTCTGGTGTTGGGAATCGATGGAATCGACGCCGGTGGACATCGAAGGTTCGTCCCAGGCAATCACGCCCTGTGCGTTTACGAGCGGCACGGACATGGAGGTGTTACGGCTGCGGGATGGCACAAGGTCGGTATGGCCGTTTTGCCTGCGATTTGAAGTGGCTTTAAGCGAAGACCGGGCCGAGCCATGGCCGTTGGTGCGGTGCGATGATGAAGCGGACGGGCCCGCCGGCTGGTTGCCATCAATGAGTTCCAACAACCCCATCACCGATTGTTTCATCGTTTCGGCCTGGGCATTGAGTTCTTCCGCTGCCGCCGCGCTTTCTTCGGCGTTGGCGGCGTTGGATTGGGTCACCTTGTCCATCTCGCCGACGGCCGAGTTGATCTGAGTGATGCCCTGGGTTTGTTCGCGTGAAGCGCCGGCCACTTCGGCGGCCAGTTCGTCCACCTGCCGCGCCTTGGTCACAATTTCATTCAACGTCTCAGCTACTTTCTTGCTGATCCCCACACCTTGCCCGGTCTTGGCAATGGCGCCCTCGATCTTGGCGGCAGTTTCCTTGGCGGCCTGGGCGCTGCGCTGGGCGAGGTTGCGGACTTCATCGGCGACGACGGCAAAACCCAGGCCGGCTTCGCCGGCTCGGGCAGCCTCGACGGCGGCGTTGAGAGCGAGGATATTGGTCTGGAAGGCAATTTCATCGATGGTCTTGATGATTTTGGCGATATCATCCGAGGAAGCTTTGATGGCGTCCATCGCCGTACTCATGGCTTGCATGTCGACGACTCCTTTGTCGGCAGCGGTCCGCGCCTGTTTGGCGAGGTCATTGGCTTTCTGGGAATTCTCCGAGTTGCGTTTGGTCATGCTGGACAGCTCTTCAAGCGAGGCGCTGGTTTCTTCGATGGAAGCGGCCTGCTTACTCGCGCCTTCGGCAAGGGATTGACTGGAAGTAGAGACCAGGCTGGCGGCGGAGGTGGTCTGTTCCGCGCCGGCAAGGAGCACCGAAGAAACTTCGCGGATGGGCCCGGTGATGGAGCGGATGGAACGGGCGGCGAGCACCACGGTCAGCAGGCCGAGTACGATCCCGCACAGCAGGATGCCGGTGTTGGTCCGCCGGCTGATGGTTTGCAGCCGGACGAGTGAAGAGTTGAACTCATTGATCTGCTCGGCCACAAACGGATCCATGGCTCCGCTGAGTTGGTCGGCGGCTTTGTCGAAGTTCCCCATCATTTTATTGCCGGCCGCCGTGCCGTCTTTCACGTAGGCCTGGGCCATGAGGCTGCCGTTTTCATAGTAAGCCGCAAACGCTTTTTCCAGGTCATTGACCCGTGCCAGTTTTGCCGTGTCATGCTCGCGTTGATACATCTCGCGGAACTTTTGCAGACCCGCAAGAAACGATTTCCGGTTTTCTTCGGCTTCCTTGAGGCCATCATCCAACCCGTCCTGCAGGCGCGTGGCGGAGGCATCCGTCAGAAATTGTTGCACCTGCACGACGTCCAATTGCAGGTTGCGGGCGAGGTCGGCAAAGACCGCGCTTTCGTCCTTGGCCTGGGTGACCCCCTGTCCGATGGTGCGGGTGAGGGCATAGGAAACCAGCACGCAGATGGCCAGTCCCGCCAGCGGGACGGCGCAAAGGAAAATCAGTTTTGTTCGCAGCGTCATAACTTTGAATTGTTGGTTCTCACATCGTCATATCGGTGCATCGAGAGGGAACTTGAAACGAATTACCAGTGTTTGAGGTGCTCAGTGCAAGCATGACCATTCTCTTGGTTCGACCGGGCCTTCTGCCCCAGGTGTGGCTGTGGTGTGCATCGGCAAGCTGGTTATTGATAGGTTGACCGGAACTGTCTTAAAAATCCTTGAAGTCACCTTCGAGAGGGATCTGGCCCCGGCCGTTGGTCGCTCCAGCCGTCGCCGGTTCAGCGTGGGCATGGCCGTTTCCATTCCCGTGAATCGGGGCGGCCCGTTTGACCGTCGGCGTGGTGATGCGGGCCTCTTTCCTGAACGAAGGTGTCTCGGTCGTCCGGGTTGCGGCGGCCTGACCGTTGCCTCCGACAAGTTGCATCAGTTCCGCCACCGAGTCTTTCATGGCGGCGGCCTGGGCGTTGAGTTCTGCTGCCGCCGCTGCACTTTCCTCGGCGCTGGCAGCATTGGATTGAGTCACTTTGTCCATCTGGCCAACGGCCGAATTGATTTGGGTGATACCCTGGGTTTGCTCGTGAGACGCATTGGCCACTTCCGCCGCCAGTTCATCCACCTGCCGCGCCTTGGTTACAATTTCATTCAGCGTTCGGGTGACTTTGTTGCTGATTTCAACTCCCTGTCCGGTTTTGCTGATGGCGCCTTCAATCTTGGCGGCAGTTTCCTTGGCGGCCTGGGCGCTGCGCTGGGCGAGGTTGCGGACTTCATCGGCGACGACGGCAAAACCCAGGCCGGCTTCGCCGGCGCGCGCCGCTTCGACGGCGGCGTTGAGGGCGAGGATGTTGGTCTGGAACGCGATTTCATCAATGGTCTTGATGATTTTGGCGATGTTATCGCTGGAAGTTTTGATGGCTTCCATGGCCAGGTTCATGGCCTGCATATCAACCACACCCTGGTCAGCCGCCGTTCGGGCCTGTTTGGCCAGTTCATTGGCCTTCTGCGAATTCTCAGCATTGCGCTTGGTCATGCTGGACAATTCTTCCAATGAGGCGCTGGTTTCCTCGATGGAGGCAGCTTGATCGCTGGCGCCCTCGGCCAGCATTTGACTGGTGTGAGAAATCTCATTGGAAGCCTGGACCGTTTGGTCGCCCGTTTCCTGGAGTTGCTGAATCGCCAGGGAAAGCGGCCGGACAATCGAACGCTGGTTAAAGAAATAAAATCCGGTCAGGACCCCGAGCAGGACTGCAGCCCCTCCGATGGCCATGATCTTCATGGTGGCCATCACCACGGGATCGTGTCCGATGCCGGCCTTGAGAACAAAGGCGCCCTTGATTTCATCGAGTTTCATGTTCTCCATGGGAAACCCCAGCACATCCTTGCCGTCACCGGTCGGGCTCTTGGCCGGGTCGCCGTGGCAACTCAGACAACTGGTCTGCAACCGGACGGGACGGGCCAGGACCAATTCATCGTGTTTCCGGTCCTCGAAAAAGTACTCGGTTTCGCCCTTGTCAAACGCCTGGAACGCGGCGTTGAACCCGGCTCCGTTGTCGTTTTTTGGATTGCGCGCCGGCACGCCCGGGCGGGAAGGAACAAAAAATGCGAATCCGCTTTTTTGTGCAGCGCCTTCCACGGATTTCCAGGCTGCCACGATGGGGACGGTTTTGTAGAGGTCGGTGGAAGCGTAAGCCTCGCGGAGAGGACGTCCGCCGGTCTGACGGAGGGAAGCTTCTCGCACGCCCGTCATATCGAAAACATGACTTTGGTGCATGTCATCCATGTTTTGGGCAACCAACTCCGACTGCTCGATGATGGAACTCATCTTGCCCCGAAGTTCGACAACCCGGTTGTGGCTGGACACATAGTAGACGATGCCAATGCTCAAGCCGGTGGCCAGGAGGACGGCCCCGGTTCCCGCCAACATAATACGCGTTCCTAATTTCATGACAGTTCAGTGTTAAGTTTCCGATTCAATTCGTTGTCCCGGCCGAAAACAAAAAATCCTCGTCCAGGAGCAAAATGGTCTGGTTGGTTTTGACCCGCTTGCCGATGCGCCATTGTAACGCCTCGCTTGGGCCGGTTATGGCGGCGGACATGGGCTCGATACTCTCCTCCGGAATTCGCTCCACCGCTTCCATCACATCGATGCTGATGGCGAAACGTTTTTCTCCACAGCCCAGCACCACGGCCAGTTCGCGATGATGCTCCTGCAAAATCCGGCGGGATTCCTCGAACAATTTCGACAATTCCGAAAGTTCGCCTTTCCGCCGTGCGGCCAGCATTTCCATGGCACCCTTCGCGTCGCCACGCTCAGCCTGCTGCAGGGCTTCGGCGGCGGCGGCATGGATGATTTGATGCGGCTTATCCATCTTCTTCAGAGCCATTTTCAAAAGGCTGTTGTCGGTCTGGTATTTGTCATACCACACGCCAAATTTGCAGGCATGGGGATCCCTGGCCATTTTGAACGGCCGGTTTTCCCGCACGCACGATTCCAATTCCGTCAGCCAGTTGTGATGATCCTGCTCCCGGTCGTGGAGCAGTTGAATCAGCTCATCGAGTTCTGTTTTGGCCGAGGGCAGCCCCAGTTTCACCCGCAAATCAATCAATTGCATGACCTTGCCGCGCAGATTGATGACCCCGCGGATCTCCGGCGGCAGGTTGGGAACTCCCACCACCTTCGGCAGCATGACAATCTCGCGGACGTTTTCCGAACTGACACCGTAAAGGCCGTCTTTGACCTGAAAGAGTACGAACGGAAGTTTGGTTGATGAGGGTTTCATTATATTGTGCTGTACCGTTCGACTTTATCAGCCTGTGACAAATCCATGAAATAACTCTTCCGACTCGGCTTTGCCCCGGCCATTAAAGGTACCTGTCGTCATGGGCGCAGCTTTGACCAGTCATCGGCGAAAACAGCGAAAACTTGAGCAAAATTCTTTCGTCGGAATCAAATCCTGGCAGCTAAAAATCCTTGAAGTCATCCCCGAGGGGTGACTGGCTTCGATCATTGGCCGCCCCGGCCGTTGCCGGTTCAACGCGGGAATGACCGTTTCCGTTCCCATGAATCGTGACGGGCCGTTTGACTACCGATGCGACCATGCGGGCCTCCTGGCTGCGTGAGGGAGTCGTTGTTGTCCTGGCGATGGTGGTCTGATTGTTACCGCCCACCAGCCGCAGCAACTCCGTCACAGATTCTTTCATGGCGGCCGCCTGGGCGTTGAGTTCCGCCGCCCCCGCAGCGCTTTCTTCCGCTCCGGCGGCATTGGATTGGGTGACCTTGTCCATCGCCCCGACCGCCGAGTTGATTTGGGTAATGCCCTGGGTTTGCTCGTGCGAGGCATTGGCCACTTCGGCCGCGAGTTCATCCACCTGCCGCGCCTTGGTCACAATTTCATTCAACGTCTCCGCAACTTTCTGGTTGATCTCTACGCCCTGACCGGTCCGGGCAATGGCGCCCTCGATTTTGGCGGCGGTTTCCTTGGCGGCCTGGGCGCTGCGCTGGGCCAGGTTGCGCACTTCGTCGGCGACCACGGCGAAACCCAGGCCGGCTTCGCCGGCACGGGCGGCCTCGACGGCGGCATTGAGCGCTAGAATATTGGTCTGGAAGGCGATTTCATCGATGGTCTTGATGATTTTGGCGATGTCATCGGAGGAAGCCTTGATGGCATCCATCGCGGCGCTCATGGTTTGCATGTCCGCGACGCCTTTGTCGGCAGCGGTGCAGGTCTGTTTGGCGAGATCGTTGGCCTGTTGGGCGTTCTCAGCGTTACGCTTGGTCATACTGGAGAGTTCTTCCAGCGAAGCACTCGTCTCTTCCAATGCGGCCGCTTGCTGGCTCGCGCCATCGGCCAGGAGCTGGCTGCTGGCCGTGATTTCACCGGAGCTGTGGTTCAACTGTCCAGCTCCCTGCGTGAGGCGCGTGATAATTTTACCGACGGGCACGATGATCAGACGGGTCACCGTCCAATAGGCAATGACGGAGAAGATCACGGTGATCACCAGGGTGGTGAAAATGGCTGCCTGGATATCGGTGTGCTGGATGTTTGCCGTCGCGACGTTCCAGTTCTGCCTGGATTTGGCCAGGGTATCGGTGGACAGGCGCAGGAGCGCGACGCCGCCGATGGCGCCCTTCTTGAAGCTATCATGGCATTCGAGGCATTTGGCGGTGATAACCATAGGCTGGTAAATTTCGAAGGCTTCGCCCGTGCGCCGGGCGAGTCTGGCCGGGTTGCCCAGCACCTGGCTTTTGAGGTCAGCGGGCAGGGTCTTCCGGGACTTCACTATTTCGTGGCTGGTCGAATAGGCGGCCACTCCCTTGTTGTCATAAATCGAATATTCGAGCAGCCCGTCAATGTGGCTGTAAGTGCTGATCAATACATCGATTTTTGGCATTTCACCAAGCGCGATGGTTTCCTGCACGACCGGATCGATGGTTTGGTAGATATTTTCCGCGTGCAATTGCTCACGCTGTTCCAGCAAGCCCAGGTTTTCCCGGGAAAGATTGTTCAAGGCCTTCCCGCCCAGGACCTGCTGGAAGATCTGGGCGCCGACGAACGCCATGAGCGTCGCGCTCAGGAGCGTCAGTATGAATTTAGTTTGCAGTTTCATACGTTAGTTTGTGGCGGCGGGCCGGATCACCAGCGATCTCAAACCCTTCATCCCCACGCAAACCAGCCTGCCTACACTTGGTTTTTTGGTTCAAGCCACGGTTAAACTGGTTACTGATATACTTACCGCGATTGACTCAAAAATCCTTGAAGTCGCCTTCGAGTGGAATCTGGCTTCGGCCATTGGCTTTGCCTGTCATCGCTGGTTCAGCATGGCTATGCCCGTTACCGTTGGTCGGAGCGGGCCGTCTGGCCATGGGCGCGGCGATGTGGGCTTCCCGGGCGCGCGAAGGGGGCGCAGCCGTTCTGTTCACGGTGGTCTGGCTGTTGCCCCCGACAAGTTGCATCAGTTCCATCACGGATTCTTTCATGGTCGTCGCCTGGGCATTGAGTTCTTCCGCAGCGGCGGCGCTCTCTTCGGCGTTGGCGGCGTTGGATTGAGTAACCTTGTCCATCTGGCCGACCGCGGTATTGATCTGGGTGATGCCCTGGGTTTGCTCGCGCGAGGCGCCGGCCACTTCGGCCACCAGTTCATCCACCTGTCGTGCCTTGGTCACAATTTCATTCAATGTCAGCGCGACCTTGCTGCTGATGTCCACACCCTGGCCGGTCTTTTCAATGGCCCCTTCAATCTTGCTGGCGGTTTCCTTGGCTGCCTGAGCACTGCGCTGGGCCAGGTTGCGCACTTCATCGGCGACGACGGCAAAGCCCATGCCGGCTTCGCCGGCGCGGGCAGCCTCGACGGCGGCGTTGAGGGCGAGAATATTGGTCTGGAAAGCGATTTCATCAATGGTCTTGATGATTTTGGCGATGTCATCGGAGGAAACCTTGATGGCTTCCATCGCGGAGCTCATCGTCTGCATATCGCCCACGCCTTTATCGGCGGCGGAACGGGCCTGTTTGGCGAGGTCGTTGGCTTTCTGGGCGTTTTCGGCATTGCGCTTGGTCATGCTGGCCATTTCTTCCAGCGACGAACTGGTTTCTTCCAGGGACGCGGCTTGTTCGCTAGCGCCTTCGGCCAGGGTCTGGCTGGCAGCGGAAACCTGGCTGGCGGCGCTGGAAACCTGATTCGAGCCATCGTTCAGCGAGCGCGCCACGCGCGTCAGAACCCGACTGGTGCCGATGACGATGAAGAAGGCAAACATGCCACCGATGACGACCGCAAAAACCGAGAGAGTCGTTACGATAAGGTTGGCCCGGCCGACCGTACGTTCGATCTGCACCGCTCCCGTGTGCCCATAGTCTGCGTTCCACTTGACCATCACGTCGCACGCTGCCGAGTAGGCATTAAACGCGGGCCGGACGGTGGTCACGGCGTAATCCATCATTTCCTGGGTTTTGCCCGCACGGCTCAAATCAAGCAGGGGACCACGGACCTTCACATAGTAATCGCGAGCTTCCTTAAGCTTCTTGAAGTTTTGCCGGTCTTCATCTAGATGCATAGTCGGTTCGTATTCATCCAACGTTTTCTGGATGTCCTGCTTCTTGGCTTCGATATCATCTTCGAATGTTTTCTTATCTTCGGGTTTTGCGGCCAGCATGTGCCGTAACAGGTCGATCTGAATCGTGTCGACCAGGCCCTTTATCTGGCTTATCGCGGTGAGGCCCGGCAGGGAGTCTTCGGTGACCATGGCCAGGTTTTTGTGGATGCTGTGCAAAGAAAGCGCGCTGGTAACAGCCAGAATCGCCACCAGCACGAGAACGGTTGCAAAGCCGAGGATGATACGTTTTCCAATGGTCCAGTTTTTCATAAAGGTTGTTTCGAAGATTATTTATTATTTGGTTGAAGCGGCGATTGATGGAGAAGTGGACATCTTGATATTTTTTAAAGCTTCGGCGCTGACGACTCCGTCGATGTCCAGCAGGGTCTTGACGACGCCCTTGATCTTGGCCATGCCGACGATGTAATTGGTTGAAATTTGTCCGCCGAAATCGGGCGTTTCCTCGATGTCCGAGGAAGCAATGTTGGTGACTTCCTCGACCCCATCCACGACCAGGCCCATCTGGACGGATTTACCGTCTGGCAGTTTCACCTGGACGACAATGATACAGGTTTGTTCGGTGCTGGCGGCTTCGGCGAACCCAAATTTCAGGCGCAGGTCCATGACCGGAATGATCTTGCCGCGGAGGTTGATGACGCCGCGCACATAATTGGGCATTTGTGGGACAGCGGTGATGGTGATGAGGCGGATGATTTCACGCACCTTCAGGACTTCAATTCCGTAAGACTCCTGGTGGAGAGTAAAAGTGAGATATTTGCCCGCCAGCTGCCGGGTGCCGGTGGAAGCAGGTTCCAACTGTTGAGTAGCCATATATATTTGCGCGTCAGTTTTCAGGTACGGTGTCCGGTACCAACGCACACAATGGGTGGGTTGTTGCCCAGGCATCATATTTCACCCTCATTTCCCTAGGAGTTATCGGCAGAAAACCGGAAATCTTTAAGTTTTTTGAGATGGGATATTCTGATTGTTTATCCGGAAGCCGGCCAAGACTTTAAGCGGCTATGTTCCGATGGGTTGCGGGCCGGGTCGGCCAGGGCAGGTGGCCGTAAGCAGGCGGATATTTACCACCGGAGCAGTCGCAAAAAGACTCCCACCACCCATTTGCGGGTTTGTTTTAGATAAAAGAACAGACCGACGAAGGCTGAAACCACCGTCTGCCAGGCCAATGCCCCCAGACCGGGGTCAATGTATGCAAGGATGGTCATGGTCCCTGGCCGGGAATCGACTGCCGACGCGGTTTTGCCAAACCGTTTTCCGGTTTGGCAAAACCCACGTTCGGTTAAAAGTTCTTGAAATCGCCTTCCAAGGGGATTTCGCTCCGGCCATTGGCCACGCCAGCCATCGCCGGTTCAGGATGAGGATGACCGTTGCCATTCCCGTTCCCGTGAACCGGGGCGGACCGTTTGGCTGCGGGTGCGTGCATGCGGGCTTTCATGGTACGCACCGGCGCGGTGGTGTTTCGGCTCACGGAGGGCTGGCTGCTGCCCCCGACGAGTTGCAACAGTTCCATCACGGATTCCTTCATGGTGGTCGCCTGGGCATTGAGTTCTTCCGCGGCGGCGGCGCTCTCTTCGGCGTTGGCGGCGTTGGATTGGGTGACCTTGTCCATCTGGCCGACGGCAGTGTTGATCTGGGTGATGCCCTGGGTTTGTTCACGCGAGGCACTTGCCACTTCGGCCACAAGTTCGTCCACTTGACGGGCCTTGGTCACAATTTCATTCAGTGTCAATGCGACCTTGGTGCTGATTTCCACGCCTTGCGCCGTCTTGGTAATGGCCCCTTCAATCTTGCTGGCGGTTTCCTTGGCTGCCTGAGCGCTGCGCTGGGCCAAGTTGCGGACTTCATCAGCGACGACGGCAAAACCCATGCCGGCTTCACCGGCCCGGGCGGCCTCGACGGCGGCGTTGAGGGCGAGAATATTGGTCTGGAAGGCGATTTCATCAATCGTCTTGATGATTTTGGCGATATCATCGCTGGAGGTCTTGATGGCTTCCATACCAGCACTCATGGCTTGCATGTCGCCCACGCCTTTGTCGGCGGCGGTCCGGGCCTGTTTGGCAAGCTCATTGGCTTTCTGGGCATTTTCCGAGTTGCGCTTGGTCATGCTGGCCATTTCTTCCAGGGAAGAGCTGGTTTCTTCCAGGGACGCGGCCTGTTCGCTGGCGCCTTCAGCCAGGGATTGGCTGGAGGAGGAGACCTGCCCGGCGGCGCTGGCCACCTGGTTGGATCCATCGTCAAGCGCGGTCGCGAGGTTGTGCAGAACCTTGTTGGCGTTCCGGATGATGAAGAAGGCCAGGGCTACACCGACCATAAGCGCGACGATGAGACCGACAATCATGACCAACGAGGCGGAGGCAAGTTTCCGGGTTGAAGCATTGGCAGAATCCACCGTGCGTATCATACCTGTATCCTCCAATTCAGCGACCAACGCGTTCGCGCGTTCAAATGCTTCCGTCCGTTTCTTGCCCAATTCGGTAATCGCAACATCATCGTTCATGGTTCCCTTCATCGCGTCGCGGTAGGAGTGAGCGTTCGCCTTGACCTGGTTCAACTCCGCAATATCCTCCTGAACCGAAAGCATTGACAGCAGTTCATCGAACTTCTGGTCCATCACTACGAAACCATTCAGACCTTCTTCAATCAACATTGGATTGCGCAAGGCCTGGGATTTGAACACGGCGATACGGGCGGCATTGCCTTCACCACGAATGTCGTTCGCCAGCGCCAATTTATCGGCACGTTGCTGAAGCTTTGGAGCTTCGGTAAAAACTTTGATTTCCCCTGCCAGTTTTAGTTTCTGGCTGGCAATCAACTTGTCAATGTTGGCGATGAACTCGCCGGCAGCCTTGTTCATTAGTTCGCGTCCTGCCAGAATATCCTTGTTCTTGGTCTCAGTCTGGGCCACGAGGTTTTCGTAACTTTGGAGCGCGGGTTCAAACTCCTTGAGATCGGTCTGCAATTTTGTCAGCTCGGGATGTTCATTCGAAAGTTTCTGGGCGGCCGATTGATGTTTGTGCACCTCTTCCAACGCCTTTTTGGCTTCATCCAGATAGGCGTTGTCCGCCGTGAATGCGTAACTGCGCACGTTGAGGTATACTTTGGCGAATGCGGCTTCCAAATCACTGGTAATTTGCGACTCTGGCACATAGCTGTTGGCCAGGGTCTCGGCTTGAGTTTGGACCGACTTCATGGTGAAGACGGCCATACCTCCCAACAGGGCGGCGATGAAGATTAACGCTCCGAAGCCGAGCGCGATTTTTTTTCCCAGGGTCATTGTTTTCATAAATTGTTTTATAGTTTAAGGTGTTTTTGAAATCGAATTGGTTGGTTCGGATGGCTTAAGAATTTCGACGCGACCGGTGTCCAGGTCATACCGCGCAGCTACGATCATCAGTTTGTTTTCACCGATGGCTTCTTTAAGAATGGGCTCGACGTGCGCCAGGATCCCGGCGGCACGCAAGGCATTGGCCCGCACAGTATTATCCACTTTGTCGCCCGGCAGATTGGCGGCAGTTTCCACCGCCGGGGCGATGGCCTCCACCACGCTCCGAATGTGACCGGGCACTTCTCCACCGGCGACGGCTGCGGAAACCGCGCCGCACTTCTCATGGCCCACGACGATGATCAAAGACACATGCAGATGCTCCACCGCGTACTCCATGCTGCCGATGACGTGGTCATCCAGGACGTTGCCGGCGTTGCGAATGACGAACAGATCGCCCAGGCCCTGATCGAAGAACAATTCAGGCGCAACGCGCGAATCCGAGCATGTCAAAACAATGGCAAAGGGGGCCTGCCCTTTGGTCAGTTCAGCGCGGCGATCCATCGTCTGGTCCGGGTGAGTCGCCTTGTCGGCCACATAACGTTCATTGCCTTCGATGAGGCGCTGCAAAGCCTGTTCGGCGGTCAACGATGTCGATTTGACCGCACTCGCCATGGTGGTTGGAGGTACGGTGGCAGCAGAAGCCAACATGACTTTGATATCGTCCGATCGAGCTTGCCATACACATCCGCAGACCATCAGGGCGATGATCGAAATGATCGTCAACGGCGACGACATTCTTATTTTTTCAGTTGGATTTGTCATAGATATCTTATTGGCGGTGAGGGTGTTGTATCTATTTCATGCCGGGCTCGTCCCTGGCGTAATCGTATCGGCCGCAGCTGCGCCGACCACCCGGTCAATATCTAACAGGGTTTTGACTACACCCTTGATTTTGGCCATGCCCACGATGTAATCCGTTGAAATTTGTCCGCCGAAATCGGGCGTTTCCTCAATATCCGAGGAGGCAATGTTGGTGACTTCCTCAACCCCATCCACGACCAGGCCCATCTGGACGGATTTGCCGTCCGGTAATTTGACCTGGACCACGATAATGCAGGTTTGTTCGGTGCTCGCGGCCTGGTCGAACCCAAATTTCAGGCGCAGGTCCATGACCGGAATGATCTTGCCGCGCAGATTGATGACGCCGCGCACGTAATTGGGCATCTGCGGGACGGCGGTAATGGTGATGAGGCGGATGATCTCGCGCACTTTCAACACCTCGATACCGTAGGATTCCTGATGGAGGGTAAAGGTGAGATATTTGCCCGCCAATTGCCGGGTTCCGGTGGAAGCGTGTTCCAACTGTTGAGTAGCCATATATTTTTGTGCGTCAAATTTTCTGATCCCCGAGGATCCCTGCGCGGACGATCTGCCAGTTGAGTCGCGGGCACCGTGGGCAAAATCTTTTCAAGTTCATTTGCCAACAACAGGCTATCGGTCTGCAACCCGGAAGACTTGAGTTCTTTTACGGACGGAAATTAAAAAGGTTCCATTCAGCAGCGGGGCAGGCCTTGGTCCGCCGACCGACCGGGGTTCCACCCGGGCCGCAACTTTCTTTTTCCGTCCGCTCCGCCAATGAAAATCTGTCCCAGCCCGCTCAAGTTTTATCTCAACCAGCCGATAACGTGGAAGGTCTTTTTGGCGTGGGGTGTATCCGCGTCCTGATTGCGGTTTTCAATGGCAACCGGCGACAGGATCACCGTTACTTTGGCAAGGCCAACGCAAAAGCAAAAACAACATTATGGGTATCAACCCGGATAAAAATCACCGGATCCTGGTGATTGACGATAATAAGGCCATCCACGCGGATTTTCGCAAAATCCTGATCCGGCCCAAGGCCGTATCGAGCGAGATGACCGGCGCCGAAATCGCCTTGTTCGGTGAGGAAACACCCCAGTTTGATCTGCCCGACTTTCAAATTGATTCGGCGTTTCAGGGGCAGGAAGGACTGGACCTGACTGAAAAAAGCCTCAAAGAGAACAACCCCTATGCCATGGCTTTTGTGGATATTCGCATGCCGCCCGGATGGGATGGTATTGAAACCACGGTGCAAATCTGGAAAAAATATCCCGATCTGCAGGTGGTCATTTGCACCGCGTATTCGGACTATTCATGGGAGGAGATGTTAAAAAAGCTCGGTTATTCCGACCGGCTGATCATTCTTAAAAAGCCGTTTGACAGTGTCGAGGTGCTGCAGCTGGCCATCTCGATGACGGAAAAATGGCGGCTGTATTATCAGGCAAAGTTGCGCCTGGATGATTTGGAAAAAATGGTCCGGGAACGGACCGCCGAACTCGAAAGAACCAATGCGGAGCTCGCCTCCGCCAATCAATTTCTGCAACTGGCGACGGATAAGACACGAAAAATGGCCGAGGGCGCCCTCGTCGCCAGCAAGGTCAAAGGCGAATTCCTGGCCGATATGAGCCACGAAATCCGCACGCCTATGAACGGCGTCATCGGCATGGTTGACCTCCTGCTGGACACCTCTTTAAGCCAGGAGCAGCGCGAATTCGCCGGGACCATCAAGACCAGCGCCGTAGCGTTGCTATCGATTATCAATGACATTCTCGATTTTTCGAAGATTGAAGCGGGGAAAATGACTTTTGAAAAAGTGGGTTTCGACCTTGGTGAAACCGTAAAGCATGCCGTCGAGGTGCTGTTACCGCCGGCACAATCCAAAGGACTGGCCCTGAATTGCTCGATGGCCGGGAACATCAGCCGGCAATTGGTGGGCGACCCTTCGCGACTGCGACAGATCCTGCTCAACCTGCTGAGCAACGCCGTCAAGTTTACCGATCAGGGCCAGGTTTCCCTGACTGTCGCGCGCGTGGATGAAACCGACCAGGCCATTGC
>Ga0265338_10004466_pt1 | contig 18873 bp, 18 predicted proteins | sample 42126metaG_FD_193579 | JGI IMG/M metagenome (GOLD analysis project Ga0265338, IMG submission 193579) | Rhizosphere microbial communities from Carex aquatilis grown in University of Washington, Seatle, WA, United States - 4-21-26 metaG | ecosystem: Host-associated > Plants > Roots > Rhizosphere... | reverse complement strand
GTGGCTCATATCACTGCCATTTTTGGATTTACCATTGCCGGACTAATTATTCAATCTATTTATAATGAAAAATAATTAATATATTTGTGTTCAAAATAATAAGTCAAATTATGAAAAAGATTATCTTGTTTCTGTTAGTGTTTTCAAGTTTTACAGCTTTGCAAGCTCAACAAATAACCCAAGAAGATTACAAAAGTATCATTCCTTTTGTACAAAGTGAAGACTGGAAAAGTGCATTTAAAATGTCATCCAAATTATTGGAAAAAGCACAAAATGATACATCTGAATTCAAATCAATGGTGTCATATTTAAATATATATGCTGCTGCTGGAATGGTTTCAATTGGTAAAATGAATATTAAAAAACTATCTGAAATCACAATGAAGTATAAAGGTCAAGCTATTTTTATGGCTGGTCATATAGCATCTAAAGACGGCAAAAATACTTTGAATAAAACTTTTCTTTCCGTTCTTGAGGGTAAGAGTCAAGGGTTTACTATTGTAACAGACAAGAGAGCAAAGATTCTTCTTTTAGAAGATATTGCCTTTGCAAAGGATGTTGATCCAAGTTTTTATACCGGTTCTTACGTTCGTTGTGGTGGCTTGTTGAAAGATATTGAAGTTAATACGGATAAAAACAATACGGATTGGATTTTGAAACTTACTGTTTCAAATGCATTTATTCGGAGAACTAAATAAAGAGTAAGTGAAAAAAGCACTTCTATTTTTTATTTTCGCTAGCATTGCATCTGTTTTATACGGACAATGTGAACAAGAGAATCCAGAAGGGCTTAGCTTTTCTATTAAGCAAAAACCGGAATGTGCCGTTCCAAATCAAATAGAAGTTTCGTTTAAAAATGCAACTGACCAAAAAAGGTCTATTTGCTGGCATGATTTTACGCGAACTTGGGGAGTGCCACTTTGCTGCAGTGTATCTGTTTCCGATAGCTCAAAAGTAATAGTTTTAGAAAAGTTTAATTGGGGAAATTTTTTTAATCCAACAAACTTCTCAAATATGGAAAAGAAATCGGAACTCATAGAAATACTTCCTGAAACTACTTTTACAAAGGATATTATTCTCTATTGGAATGGTATTCATTCAGGAAAATACACAATACAACTATTTTACGGTTCCGGTAAAAATGAATTGTTTTCGAACGAAATTCAAGCGGATATTAGATAATCACATTCTTTATTCTTCCATTAAGAAGGTTTAACTTCTGCTCTTTTCATTAACTTTATTAAGAGTGCTTATTTTGTGTTTACTTCTCAATTTATCTTCAATATGATATATAATTTTGATGAAATGATAGATCGCCGAGGTACTTCTGCGTATAAGACAGACCTCTGTGCATGGCGTTTTGGCACCGATGATGTTTTGCCCCTTTGGGTGGCTGATATGGATTTCCGTACCCCTGATTTTATCATGAATGCTATCCGCGAACGCTGTTCCCATGAAATTCTAGGATATACCATTCGCAACAAGGATTTTTATGAACCAATAATAGATTGGATTAAATACAAACACAATTGGGAAATAGATAGTCGCTGGCTAGATTTTGTGCCGGGTATTGTGTTGGGTATGGCTGTAAGTGTATTGGCATATACCGACGAAGGCGATAAGATTATTATTCAGACACCGGTTTATCCTCCTTTTTTTAGTGTAGTGGAAGACAATAAGCGTGAATTGGTCATTAATCAGTTGTTGCTTGAAAACGGTCAATACCGTATGGACTTTGACCAACTTCGCCGGCAAGCAGCCGATCCGAAAGTAAAAATGATGTTGCTTTGCAGTCCGCATAATCCTGGAGGAAGAGTTTGGAACAAAGCTGAATTAAATGAATTGTCTGAAATTTGTGCTGCGAATAATGTAATTGTAGTATCTGATGAAATTCATGCTGACCTTGTATTGCCAGAATTCACACACACTCCATTTGCCACTGTAAGTGAAACGGCCAAGCAGAATAGTATTACGCTGATGGCTCCAAGCAAGACTTTTAATATTGCAGGGCTAGGTAGTTCATCGTACATCATACCTAATCAAAAGCTTTTTTCAACATATGCGAAACAAATACAGGCTTTAGAAGTCGGTTCCGGAAATATCTTTTCTTATACAGCAACCATCGCTGCCTATAAATATGGTGCCGATTGGTTGAATCAGCTTATCGGCTATATACAAGGCAATGTAGATTTTGTAGATAATTATTTGAAAACCAATATTCCACAGGTAAAGGCAATTATTCCCCAAGCTTCATTTTTAATATGGTTAGATTTTTCTTCCTTGAAAATGACAGACGATGAAGTACAAGACTTATTGGTAAAGAAGGCCAAGCTTGGATTTAATCCTGGTCCAACTTTCGGCCCTGGAGGCAGTGGATTTCACAGACTTAATGTAGGTTGTTCACGTTTGGTATTGCAAGAAGCTATGCAACGCCTTCAAACTGTAATAGAAAAATTAATTTAGTAAATAAAAACATTCAATGAGCGTATCAAACTACATCCTTGCCGATAATCAAGACCTAAGTTGCTTGGGTTTTATGTATCTTATTGGCCAACAAGGCAAGCAAGAAATAGTTTGTGTTTCTACTAAGGTAGAACTTAAAAGCAGTCTTATTGCAAAACCTGAATCATTAATTATTTTCGATTTTGATATGTTTGATTGGAGCAATGTGGAAGAAGTTAGTTTGATGGCTAGTGCTTTCCCTCAATCAAAATGGTTATGTGTTGTGGATGTGTTGGAAGAAAAATTTGTATACGAACTTACCCATCTGCTACCATCTGTAAATATTGAACTTAAAACAAGTAGTAAGGAGGAATTGTCAGCAGCAATTAGTGCTAGTAGCAATGGGAAGAAATATTATTGTAGTGAAGCTTTGAATATAATTCTAGGCAATAAAAAAGGGAAGTTGGATGTAGAAGATAAACGCATTACACAACTTACGGCTACAGAAAAAGAAATAGTTCAACTCTTGGCACAAGGAAAAACTACCAAAGAAATAGCCAACGAGCGTTGTTTAAGTTATCACACGATAATTACCCATCGTAAAAATATTTTTCGCAAGCTGGAAATAAAAACAGTTCACGACCTTACCAAGTATGCATTGAAACACGGGTTAGTTGATTTGACAGAATATTATATTTAAAGAAAATCCATGGTTATAATGCCGTGGGTTTTCTTTTTATTTATGCTTTTTCTTTTATTTTAAATCCGACTTCTTTCAAATCTTCCCAAAAATTGGGATATGATTTGCTCACAACTTGTGGTTCGTTGATGATTATATTCTGTTTCAAAGCAATCGGTGCAAAAGCCATGGCCATGCGGTGATCTTCATATGTATCAATTTCAATAGAGTTAGCCTGTTCGCAGTGTTCGCCTTTCCATTCAATTATGCCGTGCGAAGTTTCGCTCACCACATAACCCACTTTTTTTAGTTCATTTATCAATGCTGCTATTCTGTCTGTTTCTTTTATCTTAAGACTTTGCAAACCGGAGAAACGAAACGGCACATTTAAGAGACAGCAAGTTACCACAAAGGTTTGTGCCATATCCGGTTGATTCACAAAATTATAATTCAGTTTTGGTGCAAGGTTTCCGTTAAGGGAAAGCAACACACCGTCTTTTTGATACGAAGTTTTAATTCCTAATTTATAAAACAGTTCTGCAATTTTAGCATCTCCTTGTGCACTTTTCTTGCGCAATCCTTGTAGAAACAACTGTCCTTTACCACACAATGCCAACATCTCGTACCAGTAAGAAGCCCCTGACCAGTCACTTTCTATGGTGTATGAAATTGGTTTGTATTCTTGAGGAGTAATGGTAATTACATTTTCTTTCCACAAAACTTTAACGCCAAATTCTTCCATCATACTAGCCGTAAGATGAATATATGGAACGGAAATAACATTGCCCGTAAGCGTAATTTTCAATCCTTTTTTCATTGTGGGAGCCACCATCATCAAGGCAGAAATATATTGACTGCTCACTCCCCCGTCCAAGGAAATTTCTCCACCTTCCAATGCGCTTCCAAAAATGCGTAAGGGCGGAAATCCTTCATTTTCTACATATTCAATTTTTGCTCCCAAGGAATTCAAAGCATCCACCAATAATTTAATAGGGCGTTGCTTCATTCTTTCGCTTCCGGTGATAGTCCATTTTCCGACAATTTTTGAAAGAAAAGGAGTGAGGAAGCGCATAGCTGTACCTGCTGCGCCTACATCAAAAAGAGTAGAATCGGAATCAAGGGCTTTTATCATCACGCGAGTATCATCACAATCAGACACATTTTGAATACCAAAATTGCTATACGAAAGCGCGTTCAGAATCAAGGCTCGGTTGCTGATGCTCTTGGATGAAGGTAATTTAATATTGCCTTCAATTTGTGGAGGAGGTGTAAGGATATATTTCATTGATGCAAAGATATAAATTAACCGCTAAGGCACAAAAGTCACATTCTTCAACATAAGAAAATAATTAACCGCTAAAACGCGGAGACGCAAAGGAAAATTCACTTAAACAACCCGTAGTGCATTTGGAGAAATCAAAGTTCTATAGTTTTGGCTAACCCCTTTATTCTGAAATTAATAAAATTGTAGAAGTTAGTCAATGAAATATAGGAAATTAAAAATTAAGGCTTTAGCCAAATATATTTTTCAATTAGTTTTCTAAATGCACTACAGGTTAAATAAATGTTTAATTTGTTGTTTTTATGATAAATACATATGAGTCATATATAATACTTTTGTATTGTTTTAATTAACCTTATAAAAATAAAAGTATGGCCACGAAACCCAAAACCATTGTTAAGCGTGTTACTGTTGCATTAAACTTCCCTCTTAAAAATAATGATTTCATTCTGCTTGCAAAAGCGATTTATAAAGCGATGATAAACAATCCGACTTTCACCGCTTCCACGGCAAAAATAACACTCCTCAATACCGATATTCTTGTTCTCGATGCGGCACAAATTGCATGCAGCACCACACCGCCCACCAGCAGTGTAGATGCTCGCAATGTAGCAATGGAAATAGTAAAGAACGATTTACGTTCCCTACGCAACGATGTGCAAGTGCTTGTAGATGTCAATCCAACCAAGGCAGAAGCAATTATCACCAGTGCCGGCATGAGCATAAAGAAAGCCAACACACATAGCAACCCGCGGAACACGGCCAATGATGGTGTTGAAGAAGGACGTGTCGAACTAATCGGTCAGGGAGCGGGTGTTCATGAATGGCGCATGAGTGTTGATGATATTGAATGGACAGCCTTACCGGCAAGCATGACTAGAAAAACAAATGTGCTGAATCTTACGCCGGGCAATGTTTATTACTTTCAGAATCGCAGGATGCTTCGTCATGATGAAAGGACGGAATGGAGTCAAAGCGTGAAGATAAGGGTAAGGTATCAGCATTGAAGCTTGCTTACACAGATTGCTAGCAATCTTTCATATATTGTTAGCAATTTTTAGAACATTGCTAATCATCTTTATAATATTGTTGGCAATCCTTATATTTTTGCTAACCATCTTAATAACATTGCCAGCAATCTTTTAAATATTGCTAATCATCTTTATAGTTTTGCTAACTATCTTTCAAACACGGCTAGCAATCTTATTAATATTGTTAAGAATGTGAGTTCTATTGTATTTTGAAACTAGAAGTAAGGTTCAACCCATTTTCGTTAAGCAAAGAATTATCATACAGATTGTATGTATTTATAATGATTATATTTAACAAGAATATTTTCTATTAATCAGATAATTATAAATAGAATGATGCACTGCACCTTATTAAATATTAAATTTAGGGACAGAGCCCCATTCTCTTTGTAGTAAACGATAATGTCAATAGTTTAAAGGTTTAGCGCACAGCACTATAATTTTGGATAAAGTCTTTATTCTGAAATTAATAAAATTGTCGAAGTTAGTCAACGGAATATAGTAGATTAAAAATTTAGGCTTTATCCAAATGTATTCATTAATGATTTTTCTAAATGCACTACGGGTTATTTAAGTGTATTTTCCTTATTGTCTTAGCGTTTTAGCGTTTAAATTTTCTATTTTTGTGATAAATAAAAAACTATGACAACCGAATTACTCTACCAAATTTATCTGCAACATGCTGTAATAACCACCGATAGCCGTAATTGTCCGGTAGGATCCATCTTTTTTGCCTTGAAGGGAGATAATTTTAATGGAAATCAATATGCCACCGCTGCCATCGAAAAAGGTTGTGCTTTTGCTGTGGTGGATGAGGCTGAATATGCCATTGATGAACGATTTATTTTGGTAGAAAATTGTTTGAAGTCTTTACAAGATTTGGCCCACCATCACCGTATTGAATTGGGATTACCTGTAATTGGCATTACGGGAACAAACGGAAAAACCACCACCAAAGAGTTAATAGCAGCCGTATTGAAACAAAAGTTCAACATTCTTTATACACAAGGGAATCTCAATAACCATATCGGCGTGCCACTCACGCTGCTCAATATTACCAAGGGACATCAATTAGCAGTGGTTGAAATGGGTGCTAACCATCCGGGCGAAATCGAAACGCTGGTAAATATCGCTTGCCCCAATGTGGGACTGATTACCAATGTAGGCAAGGCACACTTGGAAGGTTTCGGATCGTTTGAAGGCGTGATAAAAACCAAAAGCGAGTTGTACGACTTCTTGCGTGAGATTGGCGGACAAGCTTTTGTTAACTTGGATAATAAAATTCTTTTTGAAAAATCGGAAGGTATTGAGCGTATTGGTTATGGCATTGAAAATGGCAACGGACAAGTGCAAGGAAGCATCACCGGCTGCTCACCTTTCTTGGAAATGACTTGGCAAAACCACGGCGATGCCACGATATACAAATTGAAAACTCATTTAATAGGCACTTACAATGCCGAAAATATATTGGCAGCCATGTGTGTAGGTCGCTATTTTGATATTGATTCAAAACTAATCTGTGAAGGTATCAACAATTATATTCCACAAAATAATCGTTCGCAACTGACCGAAACATTGCATAATAAACTGATTATCGATGCCTACAACGCCAACCCAACCAGCATGCAAGCCGCGTTGAAAAACTTCGCACTAATGGAAGTGGCCAACAAAGCCCTTATCCTTGGAGATATGCGCGAATTGGGTGACGACAGCCAGGCTGAGCACCAACGCATCGTAGATTTATTAGCCGAATACGGCTTCACAAAGGTCTTCCTTATTGGAGAAAGCTTTGGTAAAAGTAACACATCATTCCCAACCTTCCCAACTACAGATGACTTCATTCAAACAATTGCTACACAAGGTTTGAAAGATTATTATATTTTGATAAAAGGATCGAGAGGAATTAAGTTGGAGACAGTTGTGCCAAGTTTGTAATTAACAAATCGCGAATATGTTTCTTATATTTCTCTCTATTTTCCTAGCTTTCGCTTATTTCTTTCTAGTGTCACATTTTGTGTCGGGGTGGAAACATTTACCGGAAGAGTTGTTGTTGGATAAATCTTGTGAACTTTTTATTTCTGTGGTAATTGCTTTTCGCGATGAAGAAAAAGTCTTGCCTCAGTTGTTGGAAAGAATAGCGACCCAAACCCACCAAGCTTTTGAGCTTATTTTAGTTAATGATCATTCTACAGATAATTCCTTGCAGACAATTGCTGCTTTTTCTGATTTAGAAGAAAAGGTACATTTGGTTGAGGCTATTGGAACGGGAAAGAAGAATGCTTTAAAGGAAGGGATTGTCAAAGCCAAAGGCAAGTTAATTGTTTGTACTGATGCCGATTGTTTGCCAACAGAAAACTGGATCAAATCCATAGCTCAATTCCAAGAAAGAGAAAACTGCGATTTGATTATTTGTCCTGTGCGGATGAGTTTCGGCGATTCATTCTTCAGCAAAATGCAAACCTTGGAATTTACTAGCTTGATAACTACAGGGGCAGGTGCGGCAGCATCGAAAACACCTGTTCTTTGCAATGGTGCAAATCTAGCATTTACCCCAAAAGTTTGGCAAGAAAGTCTCGGCGATTTGAAAGAAAAAGAAACCTCGGGCGATGATATGTTCCTAATGATGAGTGTGAAAAAAAGAGGAGGAAAGATTCGGTTTTTGAAATCGACTGCTGCAATTGTAGAAACTGCTTCTTGCGAAACACTTTCGGATTTCTTCAATCAGCGCAAGCGTTGGGCATCCAAAAGTAAATCTTACAGGGATTTCCAAGTAATCGTGTTAGCTTTGTTGGTGTTTGGAATTTGCAGTGCGATGGTTGCAAGTTTGGTGGTCGGGTTTTTCAATCCGATATTTTGGAAAGCAGTCGTGTTTTTGTTTTTGCTAAAAATATTGACAGATATTTCGCTACTTATGGCTTCAGCCAAGTTTTTCTCTACTGAGAAATTATTGATTTATATACCTTTCTTGGAAATAATATATCCTTTTTATGTGGTGGGAACTGCACTTAGTGGTTTGTTTGGAAAGTTTAGTTGGAAAGGAAGGACTAATTAGCGTGTTACACGAAAAATTGTTCCAGAAACGGTTTCATAAACACTAATTTGATACCTTCTTAAGCCTTCTTTTGCCGGACCCGAAAGATGATTTCCTGAACCATAGCCTATTGAAAAAACAGACTTACATGAATCACAAACGGCTTGTCCTGCACTGTTTGGTACAACACGAATATTACTCTTAATTTCATGAGGACAAGCTAAATCAAAGGCGTAGTAGTTGTCATCAAATCCATGTATAACCAACAATCCTCCATAGCCAATCGCGTCTCCAATTCTTTCAATAGTAGTATAAGTTTTATATCCACCAATAGTACGCAATTCTAAAGCATCGGTATTTATATTTCGTTCTAAATATACAGGATAATCAGGAATTGCCGATTTGAATGAAGAATCGCATGAGAGAAAAGTAAACATAGCTACAAGGCAAAAAATGTATTTTCTATGGAGTAAAAACATGAAATATTTTATTGTAAAATTCATATAAACAAAGGTACATATTTTTTCATTCCAAATCCTATTTAGAGCCAATAAATAAAGCTTCTTTTGAGTCATTTTTTTGGTTGAGAAATTAATATAATGTATATTTGCTTGCTTTAAAAAGTAGGCGTAAAAACGAAAATTCAATTTAAATAATTCATCAATAAAATGAGTGAAGCAAAGAAAAAAGGTCAACAAGAATATGATGCTAGTAGTATCCAAGTATTAGAAGGCTTAGAAGCAGTTCGCAAGCGTCCGGCCATGTATATTGGCGATATTGGCGTAAAAGGGTTACACCATTTGGTTTATGAAGTAGTAGATAATTCCATCGATGAGGCGATGGCAGGCTATTGTAAAAATATTGACGTTTTTATTAACGAAGATAATTCCATCACAGTTTCAGATGATGGTCGTGGTATCCCAGTGGATTGGCACGAAAAAGAAGGAAAATCGGCTCTTGAAGTGGTAATGACAGTACTTCATGCCGGTGGTAAATTTGATAAAGATTCGTATAAAGTTTCCGGAGGTCTTCACGGTGTAGGTGTATCGTGTGTGAATGCTCTTTCGGTAATGCTTAATGTACAAGTTCGTCTTAATGGGAAATTGTATATGCAAGAATATTCTTGTGGTTTTCCTAAAGCACCTGTTGCTGAGATTGGAACTTCTACAGAAAATGGTACTACAGTTACTTTCCTTCCTGATTCAAGTATTTTCATTGAATCAGTTTACAAATATGATATTTTAGCTGCTCGTTTGCGTGAGTTGTCGTATCTGAATGCAGGTATTAAAATCTCATTGACAGATAAACGGTTTCCAAACGAAGATGGCACTTTCAAGACAGAGAGATTTTTCTCTGAAAGAGGCTTGAGTGAATTTGTTGAATTTTTGGATTCTGCCAGAGAACAATTAATCCAAGATGTAATCCATATCAACACAGATAAATTTGGTACTCCTGTTGAAATTGCAATGACTTATAATACAACTTTCAACGAAAATTTATTTTCGTATGTAAATAATATCAACACCATAGAAGGCGGTACACATGTGGCCGGTTTTCGTCGTGGCTTGACTCGTACTTTGAAAAAATATGCTGATGATAGCAAGTTGTTGGATAAAGTGAAATTTGAAATCAGTGGAGATGACTTCCGTGAAGGCTTAACTGCCGTTATCTCGGTTAAAGTAGCTGAACCTCAATTTGAGGGACAAACCAAAACAAAATTGGGTAACAACGAAACCATGGGCTTTGTAGATATGGCTGTGGGAGAAGTGTTGCGTAATTATTTGGAAGAACATCCAAAAGAAGCTAAAATAATTGTTGAGAAAGTGATTTTAGCAGCTACAGCTCGTCACGCTGCTAGAAAGGCTCGTGAAATGGTACAACGCAAATCACCTCTTTCGGGTGGTGGATTGCCCGGAAAATTAGCCGACTGTTCCGATAAGGATCCTGAAAAATGTGAAATATATTTAGTCGAAGGAGATTCTGCAGGAGGTACTGCAAAACAAGGGCGTAACCGTGCTTTTCAAGCTATTTTACCTTTACGTGGTAAAATTTTGAATGTGGAAAAAGCCATGCAACACAAGGTATTAGAAAGCGAAGAAATACGCAATATTTACACCGCTTTAGGTGTAACTATAGGAACAGAGGATGATACTAAAGCTCTTAATATTGGAAAGCTTCGTTACCATAAAATAATTATCATGACCGATGCCGATGTGGATGGCAGTCACATTTCTACTCTGATTATGACTTTCTTTTTCCGCCACATGAAGGAATTGATAGAGAATGGGTATTTATATATTGCCACACCACCTCTTTATTTGTGTAAAAAAGGGAAAGTAGAAGAATATTGCTGGACTGAACCACAGCGGGCTTTGTTTACTGAGAAATATGCCGGAGGCAATGAAGGTTCTGTTCATATTCAACGCTATAAAGGGTTGGGAGAAATGAATGCAGAGCAACTTTGGAGTACAACCATGAACCCTGAGCACAGAACATTACGCCAAGTTACTATTGAAAATGCAGCGGATGCAGATCATATATTCTCTATGTTAATGGGTGATGAAGTTGGACCTCGTCGTGAGTTTATCGAAGCAAACGCAACTTATGCTAAAATTGACGCATAAACCATGCAGATAGCTGTATTTTGTTCCTCAAGCAATAAGCTAGCGCCAATTTATTATCAAGAGGCTGAAGAATTAGGCACATTTATTGGTAAAGAAAACCACACGCTTGTTTATGGAGGGGCTAATAGAGGTTTGATGGAAAGCATGGCTAAAGCAGCTCATGCTGAAGGTGCTTTTATTATTGGAATTTTGCCTTCGATGATAAATGACCAAGCAAGTGAATTTGTTGATGAACTTTTCCTTGTTGAAACATTAAGCGATCGCAAGGAAATGATTAAGGAATATGGTGATGTGTTCGTTGCTTTACCAGGCGGTTTTGGCACTTTAGATGAAATGTTTGATGTGGTGGCAAGTGCACAAATAGGAGCACATGATAAAAAGCTAGTTATAGTTAATTCAAACCATTTTTACAATCCTCTGCTAACGATGATTGAACAAATTCTGACCGAAAAATTTGGTTCTGAATCGAATAAAAGTAGCTATGTTGTTGTAAATAATGCTGCTGAATGTGCAAAATACCTGAAAGACAATATAGTGTGAAATAAAAAAAATGTTTACTTTTGGCACTTTCAGTATGTTTATTCAATATTTTTTATCATTATATAATAATTTTTAGATACAATCTAATTTACTAAACACATGAATCTATTTTGGAAAAAGGCTTTTGGAGGATTAACACCTACCGACAAGCTAGAAAAAGAAGAGGCTGATTTGTTGTTGGCATACAAACGCTACTGCGACATTGAAACATCTGAACAATTGCAGGAATACACGCAATTGTTTCATATTGTAAAAGCAGCTGACTTCAAAGAAAAAAAGAAGACATTACAAAATCGCAAATTTAAGGATACTGAAGAGTATCGCGATTTTACGAAGTTCGAAAAACTTCACCACAGTGCTAACCTCAAACTTTACTACCATGTAGTAGATAGTCCAGAACTGAAGGATTTTCTCGCATTTAAAGTCACAGCGGATTATGAGAAATTAGGTAAGCCAAAATTGGTTAAGAAGGATGAAGTCCTTAAAAAGTTTAAGGCATATGAAAAATCAAAACCTTATAAAACCTACATTCGTTTTCACAACTCATTTGTAGTTACAGAATATGAAAAACTAAAAAAACTTGTTGGAACAGATGAATTTAAAAACTCAAAAACTTGGTGGGAAGATAATAACCGTTGGCTGAAAACAGAAGAACACAAGATTGAACAGCGCTATTATGAACTTCAAAAGACACCTGATGTTGCCTTTTACGAATCGACAGATCCAAAGAAATTTGACAAAATAAATGAATGGACATTGACCTTTGAGGATACATTTCATGAGAACACATTGAACCCTTCTAAATGGAAAAACGGGTATTACCATCGTGCTGCAGCAATTAAAAAGATATATTCTTTTGCAAATGAAAAACAAGCAAATACCGATGGAAAGAATATTGTGTTGGGTGGAGGTTTATTGAAAATAGCTACTCATAACGAAAAGAAAGAAGCCCTAACTTGGGAGCCCAAAAATGGTTTTAAAAATAAAAATTTTGATTTTACTTCCGGAATAATCAATGCAGGTGAAGCTTTTCAACAACAATATGGATTGATTAAAGTAAAACTTCGTACGGCTGGGTCTAAAGATATTAGTCATGCCTGTTGGCTTGGTTCTGATGGTAAGTTACCTCATACAAATGTATTTTTATTTAATGGTAAAAACATTATTGTAAATAACTATACCCTTGAAGGTAATTCTGTATCTATTTCAAAAGAAGTTATTAAAGGAATAGACCCTAATGATTTTTATATATATTCTTTGGAGTGGACTTTAAAAGAGTTAATTTGGAAGGTGAACAATGTTGAGGTCTTTAGAACAAGTAAATCTGTTCCTCAACAAGCAATGTTTCCTGTTTTAAGTTCTTTTATTAGTGAAAATCAAAAAGGAGGATCAGGAAATTTAGATGTTGATTGGATAAGAGTTTTTAAAAAATAATTTCATAAAAAAATAAGAGCTACTGAAAAAGTGGCTCTTATTTTTTAAAAATATTTCTAAGCATGACCAAAGAAGATATTAATAAGTTATTAAAACAAGAAGCAGAAGCTATTTTAAATATTCCTGTATCGGGGGAATTTGAAAAGGCGATAGCTTTAATTGTTGAGCAGATACATAAAAAGAAGGGGAAACTGGTAACAAGTGGCATGGGAAAGGCAGGCCAAATAGCCATGAATATTGCAACTACTTTCAGCTCTACCGGTACACCTTCCGTTTTTTTGCATGCTAGCGAAGCACAACATGGAGACCTTGGTCTGTTGCAAGAAAATGATTTGTTACTGCTAATTTCAAATTCAGGAAAAACAAATGAAATTATTCAGTTAGTTGAACTGGCTCGTATATTATATTTAGACATAAAATATATTCTAATTACTGCAAATGTAGAAAGTCCTCTTGCAAAAGAAGCACAGGCGAAACTATTTACTGGAAATCCGCCGGAAGTATGTCCGCTTGGTTTGTCTCCTACAACTTCAACTACCATGATGACAGTAATAGGAGATGTGTTGGTGGTTGGAACTATGAAAGCTATTGGCTTTACTAACGAAGAATATGCAAAACGCCATCACGGGGGTTATCTTGGACAGAAGTCAAGATCTTTATTTGAATAATTTAGAAATTGGAAATGGTGGCGGTGAGCATGTATGAAAAATTATAAAAACTATCTTGCTCCAATTTTAGCGTCTATATGTTGGTCCTTGTCATATATAATGACCAATATTGCTTTTGTATCGTTTCGTCCTATAACAATCGTTTTTTCTCGAGTAATAATTGCTTCTGTTTTTATGCTTGGACTTGGCTTAGGGTCATCTAAGTTAGAAAAAATAAAAAAAAAGCATTTAAAATGGTTCTTGTTACTTGGTTTAATAGAGCCATTTTCTTATTTTTTGTGTGAAGTCTTCGGTTTGTCTATGATTTCAGCGACCCTCGCAGCTGTTATCCTTTCTACAATTCCTCTTTTCTCTCCCCTCTTTTCCTGTTTGTTTATCAGGGAAAGAATAACCGTTTCAAATATCATAGGTCTTCTAGTTTCTTTAATTGGAGTTTGTTTAATTCTTTTAGATGGGAAAGGTAATTTTGCTTTTAAACCTCTTGGGCTTTTACTCTTATTTGGTGCTGTAATAGTCGCTATTACTTATTCTCTTTTTGTAAGGCGTATGTCAAGACATTATTCAGAAATAACGATAGTTACAAGTCAAAATATTATAGGTGTTTTTCTCTTTTTGCCCTTGTTTTTTATTGTTGATTATAATCATCTAGGAGAACTCTCTATTTCCAGTCATTCTATTATTGCAGTAATCGTTTTAGGTATATTTGCGTCTGCATTAGCGTTTGTCTTTTATGCATATTCGCTCAAACATAATGGAATTGTTCGCACAAATGCATATCTCAATTTACTTCCTGCAATGACTGCTTTTCTAGCATATATGGTTTTAGGAGATAGTCTTTCTTTTCAAAAAATTATAGGTGTAATTGTTGTAATAATAGGATTGTTTATTAATCAGATTCCATCTAAACCACAAGACTAATCTAGTCTAAATACTATCAACATATCTTCTTTTCTAGAATGTGTGAATTATGTAACATTTTTCAAAAGTTCTGTAATTTTATTCCGTCACAGGACTATAATTTTGTAGTACAATATTAATGAAAGCGCACATTGAAAATTGAAAGATTAACAAGAATTCGAAACTCTCTAGTTAATGAAAAGTTATTTCTGCTGCTATTTAACATAGAATTAGTCTAATTTAGACACAACATTTTAATTTAAATTTTGTTTTTATATAAGAATTAATCACTTACTTTGTGTTGAAGTAGTGGAGTACCTAAATAATATAAAAATAAAAGTATTATGAAAAAATTAGCAGCATTGATTTTTTTACTTACAGCAAGTTTAGCTGTACTGGCATGTGATTTTCAATTTTCAGTAGCAGATGGTAAAAAATCCTGTAAAGCAGGAGACGAGATTGTTCTTAATGTAAAATTGACATTGACTCATAGAACTTGTGTTGTTGCAGCAAAAGATACCAAATTCAAATTAGATGGTATTAGCATCGTTTCTGCAACTGATTGGAAAGAAGTGGGTCCAGGTGTTTATACTCGTCAATTAAAGATGAAAGTAAACGCTGACAAAAAACCTAAAATAATGCTTTCTGCAACTAGAACTTGCGATAAAGAAGGCGGTTGTGGTATTTTTACATTACCGAAACAATAAAAGAAAATTACATGTCATTAAATAAAATTTATAGGGTTATTTTTACAATAGCCTTATTTTTTCTCGGGTCGTTTGTATTTGCGGCAGTTTCTCCTGCAGTAGCAGATAGTATTGAAAAAGTTCTTAATGGTAATGTGCCTCCTGAATGTCAGACCTGTGCTGCGAATACAGGTCAAACTATAGGAGCTAGTTTATCTAATATTATTTTCATTTCTATTTTAATAGTATTAGGGACAGTTTGGTTTTATATTACATATAAGAAAAAATATATTATAGCTATTGGTTCGTTTTTGGCCATATTATTAGTGGGTTCCTTTTTTGCTGCGCCCTATCTTAGACCAAAGTATGAACCGGTAAATTGTCCTATAATTATTTCGAATTCGAAAGGGGTAGATGTATTTAAAGCTCCGGGCAATGAATTTTCAGAGGTTTCAGCAAAGGCTCCGGTTGCAGTGGCAACTAGTGTAGCTAAACCAGTAGAAAAGTCTGCTGGAGCTAGTGATGAATTTACTACGGTTGAAGATTCAGGTAACGCTACTGCTACATCTAAATCATCTTCTGATGAATTTTCGACAGCAAGCAGTAATGAATTTCAAACGGCACCAGTAGCAGCCGTTCCTGTTAAGGTGAAAAAACCGATTAACTATAAAATGATTTATGAGCCGGTTGTTATTTTTCTTATACTTGGTTTTATAAGTCTTTTTATAAAATACGAAGGATTTAGAAAATTTAAAGGACTTTTTCTTTTAGCTGCAATAGTATATTTAGGCTTTTATAGAGGAGCTTGTCCTTGTATGATTTCTAGTTTTCAGGGTACAATTTTGCTAGGATTAGGTAGTCCTATGCCATGGGAAAATTTACTATGGTTTTTATTGTTGATTCCGGCTACTTATCTTTTTGGTAGAGTATGGTGTGGTTGGCTGTGTCATTTAGGAGCCTTACAAGAATTTATTTATCGTTCTCCTAAAATGAAAATACTTTCAACCCTCAAAGCCCAAAAGATTTTGAAAATAGTACAGATTTCAACGCTTGTACTTTTGGTTGTTCAGCTTATTGTGATGCATACTAATATCTGGTGTTCCATTGATCCGTTTTTAGTAGCATTTAACCTTTTTTCTTCCAATATTACAGGTTATGTTTTATTAGCTATTATGTTACTATCATCGGCATTTATATATCGCCCATTTTGTAGAGGTTTTTGTCCTGTAGGGCTTATTTTAGGTTGGGTATCTTTAATCCCAGGGGCAAAAAGATTAAACAAAAATAGTATATGCGTTGATTGTGTAAGTTGTAGTCATCAGTGTAAAGAACACGCGATGATACATGAAAATAAAAAAACAGTATTAAATACCCAAAATTGTATTATGTGTGGAGACTGTTTCTCCAGTTGTAAAAAAGATGCTTTGTTAGTAAATAGAAAAAAATAAAACCAGTACCGATATCTCAGGATCATCTTGATTTTATAAATTTAACTATAAACACATGAAAAGAAATCTGCTTTTAGTTATCATTTTACTTATGTTTATATCTATGGAGACAAGTGCACAGTGGGAGTGTCCAAGTAGATTGGCTTCAAAACTTAAACCATTTGGCTCTTCTAATTTGATGTGGGCTAATGAAATTACAACAGTAGGAGGTGTTCTGGGAGACTATTATACTGCAAGTGCAATGGATTTTCTAGGGTTAAATTATACCTACAAAAAGCATACAATTTATGTAGAAGGAGGTCTTAAATTTTGGTGGCGCTTAGATTCTACGGGATATAATGAACTGTCTAACTTCCCTCAGGATTTAGGAGGAAAAGATGGATTCTATCGACATCAACGCGACACTGTTGGGTTTTATAATCGTAAGCTCACGGCTGGTCTGAGAGAGGCCTTTTATAAATACAAAACTGATAATTCGGATTTAACAATAGGTCTTCATTCAGCTAAAGGAGATGAATTCTATTTACTTAGTGAGCGAATTGTAGGGTTAAATTACAGATACGAAAAAGATGCTTGGAAATTTAATCTTATTGGTGCATCTGTTATAAAAGAATTTACGCGTAATGGTACTTTTTGTACCCTTGGTTATTTGTATAATGTGATTCCTCGTAGAGAAAGAGCAATTGTCGGTGATCAGCTTGGGCAAACCGATTTTGGTATGTTTACATTGGCCTATATGCCTACTAAAAGGAAAAAAGCTAAAAGTGATGAGTTTGCTGTTGCCAATGATTCTAAGAGTAGTGCAGGAAATGAATTTTCTAGCGATGAGTCTGCTAAAAACGAAAAATTCAAATTTAAATGTGAATCAATAGGACTTGTGGGATACGATGAGTTTGGCTCATGGATAGATAACAACGCTTTTTTAGGAGGGCTTTACTCCGAATTGGATTTGTTCCAGATATTTACATTAAAACCTGAAGTTTTGTATCAGAAATCTTTAAACAACGATGCATGCATATATAGTATTACAGCAGAGAAACAAATTGGCTGGGATAATGGACAACAGACTAAACTCTATGCTCGTTATATTGGTATTAAGGCCATAGATTCGTTGGCAATCGCAAAGAACTCATACAGTAATGTTTTTGCGGGTGAAGTTATTCGTTTGGATGCACTGGATCTACCTTTTTTTCAAGCTAGCATTAGACAGTCATTTCCTAAGTCAAAATTTTCTATAAGGTTACAAATGGCTCAACAAGTTGGACAAGGTAGTTTAACAGCAACCGATATTGCTGAAGGGAAGAAAGGCAAAAAAATGTCGGAATATGACATAGTATTAGTTAAAAACATAGGAGAAAACTTTTTTGTTATGGGACATGTAGGATATTTGAACTTTTTTTATTTGACACATGACCATAGTACTACTGCACCACTTTTTTTAGATAGAGATTTTTATACAACGAGAAGTGATTTTTTTGCAAAACTTGAAGTGCGACTTACTTTTTAAACAACTAAATATGAAACACTCCGCAATAAAAAGAAATAGTATGAGAAAATGGATTGCTGTCTTATTTTTCTTTACGCTAGGACTTCTGTTCTTAAATATTTCATGTCAAAATAACAACACATATCAAGTATATAAAATAGATCAAACAAAGTGTCATAGATGTCATCAATGTGTGCCTAAGTGTGGATTCAATGCTATAACATATACACTTGATGTTGTAGATACTATAACTGGCGAAACCCTAATTTTAGGATCAGTAAAGATTGACCCTAAGAAATGTGTAGGTTGTGGAGAGTGTTTCAGAGCTTGTCCATATCATGCCATTAATACTGGAGGTCAAGTTGATGGCACTACAGGAGCAACTCGATAGGATATGATTAAACATTTTAGAACATATATATTAAGCGGATTTTTTTTTCTATTTTGTTTTTTAGCAGTACAAGCTCAGATTCGAATAACGGTTATAAAAGGGAAGAAAGATGTGTATAGAGTAGGTGATAAGATACAACTACAGATACAACTCAAAACAATTGCAAAGACTTGTGTCGATGGCATGAAAAGAGCGAATGTATTTGTAAGTGGAATAGATATAAATAACCAAACA
>Ga0265338_10004465_pt1 | contig 18873 bp, 24 predicted proteins | sample 42126metaG_FD_193579 | JGI IMG/M metagenome (GOLD analysis project Ga0265338, IMG submission 193579) | Rhizosphere microbial communities from Carex aquatilis grown in University of Washington, Seatle, WA, United States - 4-21-26 metaG | ecosystem: Host-associated > Plants > Roots > Rhizosphere... | reverse complement strand
CATCCTTGCGAGGGCTGGCTTTGGTGATATCAATGGAATAGATCCGGGCAGCCAAAAGCGCCTGGCCAAAAAGTCTAATCGAATGAATAGTTTGAGTCACAAATTCTCCGTCGCCCCCATGATGGAGAAGCAGATTCTTCCTGTATTATCAATAGCTTAAAAATATCCGTGTGCGGACTATGTGCGCGGCCTGACCCACCCCGTAAAATACGCCGCGATACCATGGGGCTCTCCGGATTAGTGCCCGAGATAACGCCCGGGGCATGCGCGAGAAACTCAAAATAATTGTTCTGTGGCACTCCAAATCAAATCGCAAAACGATTGCCGGAATAAAATCGCGGGAATCCATGACGGGATACGCAAAGTATTTTCTATTCTCCGCTCATAGATCGCTTCTACGCTTGCGGTTTCGCGCTTTGATTTTGCAAATCCGACATCGCCCATCCGCCGCTCGGAGACCATTCTTTCTAAGGTGTTGAACACACCGGTGGTAATTGCTCGGCAGACACACGGTAAGTCGAAGGTTCTTTCAATTATTTCTGATGGCACCAATCTTCTTGGTCGCTCGGACCAAGAAGTTTTGAAAGCACTTGGCGGTGAAAGGGGCAAAATACCCAGCGGACCACTCCATACAGCGAACATGGGCGCGCGTAGAATCGTAAGAGCAATGGTTTTGCCACAAGATATGAAACCCGAGGAAAGTTGATATCCCGCCTGCGGCTCACGAGTTTGCGGCTGCTCAGGCGCCTCTTTCCCGGCATGGTCGGCGCTCAACGCGGCCCCTTCCTGGAGCGTCAAAAACGCCCTATTGTCTGCTCCGATCGGGGCTAATCTGGGGAATGTCGGTTCCAGACCCATCTGGCAGAATTTGAACACCGGCTTGAGAAGAGCCAGCGAGGGGCATCGTGGCGCTGAAAGTTGTTGGGTCGGGTCTGGGTCGCACCGGTACGAAGTCGATGCAAACGGCGCTGAACATGCTGGGGCTCGGTCCATGCCATCATATGGTCGAGGTGTTCGCGCATCGCGAGACGATGCCGCTTTGGATCGACGCCGGCGCCGGACGGCCGAACTGGGATGCGATCTTCAAGGGCTATTGCTCGATGGTCGACTATCCCGGCGCCGCCTATTGGCCCGAACTCGCCGCCCATTATCCTGACGCCAAGGTGCTGCACACGGTTCGCGACGCCGACAGCTGGTTCGAATCTACGCAGGAGACCATCTTTGCGCCGGATAGCTTTGCTCTCAGCGATGGCCCTCAAGCGCCGTTTTTCGCCACCATCTCGAATCGCATCGTCGGAAATATCCGCGAGAGAATTCACGATCGCGCGTTCATGACGGACTATTTCCGCCGGAACACCGAAGCGGTGAAGACCACGATCCCGGCGGAACGATTGCTGATCTACGAGGTCGGCGAGGGTTGGGAGCGCCTATGCAAATTCCTCGACGTGCCCGTGCCCACGGAGCCATACCCGTCGGAAAACACGCGCAAAGCGTTCAGCTTCGCGGCTGCGCGCCAGCGGGAGGCAGCGATCAAGCCGGGACGCGATTAGTCCGTCGCCACCTTCGCAAAACTGGTTTGCGTTGCCATGGGAATCCTGACTGTGAGATTGCGACCGCGTGAGCGCGGACAGAATCACCGTTGATGGAGGAGCAGATTCTTCCCGTTTTCTCAATAGCTCAAAAATATCCGTGTGCGGACCATGTGTGTGCCTGGGCGGTCGCACGTTGCTCGGCGCAAATTCGTTGAGCTGAACGGATACGTGCAGGGGATAACGTCTGTAGCGTGCACTCGAAATCAAAAATAATTATTCCACAGAGCTCCAAATCAAATCCGAAAATCCATTGCCAGAAAAAATCGCGCGAATCCGTGACGGGATATGCAAAATATTTTCCATTCGCCGCTCACAGATCGCTTCCACGTTTGCGTATTCCCGATTTGAATTTTCAAATTCAATATCAACCGTACGAGTCAACCAGAGCGCATCAAACTGGCCCTTGCCAAATCGATCCGGCAGGAGTGTGCTTGGCCGCAGTTCGCCGATCTTGGGAGATCGCGAAGGCAAACGAACGCTCGCTGCGCGGGAGTCCAGCGACAAGGATGACAACATGACAAAAAAGCCGAACTCATTGCAGCGCCGCTACACTGGCGCACTTGCCACTCCCCTAAAGCCGCGACCAAAACGTCGAAGACTCTACGCCTGGCGTCGCTCGCGAAGGCTTCGCGCCAAGGCGAGTGATGCCTCTGGTCCAGCAGTCTCTCCCAGCACCTTGAATTCCGTTCCGCAGTCGCCGCTTGGAAGTTTCAATCTCAAGTCCTTTCTTCAATCAGACCGCCTAGCAGCAATTGATGTCGATCCGAGTGTTGTGACGGCGCTGTCCAATCTTCTTAGCAGCTCGTATTTCATTCCGGGGTGGCGTTGGGAGTTCGATCAGAAATTCCTGCTTCTGTTCGAGCACTACGCCATTGCAAAGGACGATACCAATCGATGGCAGAAGCTTTGCCTCGCCTTGGCCAGAGCGCACGTCCCCGGATTCCAGGAAAAGGCGAGCCGAAAAAAGGGGCGGCCACATACGATGTCGCCCCAGGTCGAAGAGAGGCTTTACGTGCGGTTCTCCGAATTGCGACAGGATGGCCAGAGCGACCGCAATGCGGCGCGTCTTATGGTCAAGGAATTGCGCAAGTCTGGGCAGGTTGTGGGTTCGGACGCTGCCCTCCTGCGTCGAATGCAGCGCCGTGAGCTGAAGATCCAGCCAGCTCCCAAATCAAACCAGACCATTCCTGCTGGTCAAGCGACGACGCAAAACTCCGCGTCTTGATTTTTGCACCACGCAATATTTGAACGAGTCTTTTTTGCGCTTTTGGCGCGCCTAAGTTGGCTTCGGATCGCTGCACTACGCCGCGATCCTGAATTTTGAGGAAGCCGACATGACCCAAGCCACACCCCAACAGGAATATGTGAGAACGCGCGCGGCAGCGCGATATCTGAGCCTGTCGCACCGGACTCTCGAAAAGCTGCGCGGCACCGGCAATGGTCCACAATACTTCAAAATGGGGCGGGCCGTTTTGTATGCCATTGGCGACCTGGACCTCTGGCTCGCCGAAAACCGCAGGCGTTCGACTTCCGACACCGGCAGCCGTTTGAGCCACACGGCGTAGACGTCGGCGGCAAGAAATGCCGATTCGGAAACGGGCCGGGGCGCCGTCGAGCCCTAGGCCGAGTCCGCATCGCACACCGTGCCACACACGAGTCGCACACCGGCCACACACCGCGCGCACACGAGGTCACACACCATGAAAATCTCGCAAAAGCCCAAGCGAAAACGTGTAATTCCCTACATCTTTGGCAATGACAGACTCGATGAATTGCTATGGCGGCTGCTGGACGACATCGACGATCAGCTTCGGATGTACGTCTACAGCATGAGTGAAGCGCAAAAACTCGTGCCAGCCATCTACGTCGGATCACCCTTCCCCGATTTGTGCGAATGGCTTCGCGACAAGCATGGCAGCGGCAATTTTCAGGTGATCATTAGGCGCGGCAAGACCATGGAGCTTTCTGGAATCATTGGCATTGGCGCTCCTTTGGCGCAGCGCGAGCGCTGAGCTAACGGGCCGGATGGGGTAATAGGTGACGAGCAGCGATGCTACCGAGCGACCTGTGCCGATCAAATCCGGTTTCGTGATGGCACCCCACGGGCATATAAGGCCCGGTGGCAGGGTATCAGGATGCGTACGGAACGGCCCAACAGGTTACTCTTGGCCGACACAACTACGTTCGACCATTGCGGCAAGCTGCTCAAAATCAAATGGCTTGAACAAAATGTGCTCTGCGCCGAGCCCTTTGGCCCTCTTTAGCAGATTTCTATCGCCGCTTCGCGCTCCTGCAGAAATCGCGATGATTTTCAAGGCTGGCCTGCTCTGTTTGAGCTTGGCAATGATCTCTAAGCTGCCACGTTTTTCCGCGGCAAGATCCACGATCACCAGCGCCGGATTGAACTGCTCGAATAACCCGATCACTTGGTCGTCGTCGGCCGCGGAAGTAGTTTGGTACCCCGCGTTCGCTAGGACATGCTCTATTGTAAGGCGAACACCTTCGTCTTCATCGACAATAAGAATGCGGGCTTTCATTTCGCAATTCCATCCCACGCAGAGATATCCACCCCGGTTGGTGGAGAAGAAGAGAAGGCAGCGACAGAATGTGTTTTGACCTGAGTCATATGACTACGGCTACGTGCCCCACACGTGCGTGGCTCCAAATCGCATCGGAATACCGAGTCAAGACCTCGTGCTTTACACGAGAGGCAACAGACATTAAGCCAAGCGTGTTGCGAGCACGCCGCCCCCTAATATTTCCCAATATTGGGTTCAGAAAAATCAAAAAAGTTGCCGGCGGTCAAGAGGGTATGTCGCCGAAGTGCTGTTGGATCACGGCACCTGTGTGGGGGAAATCCCACCAAACAACCAAAGGTGAAATTGCGCGAATTGCGGTGCTTTAGATACGCCCCCGCGTGCTACGGATGTGCGCCGATGCTGCGCTGTACGAGCTCTGTCAACTCTGCGGATTCAAACGGCTTAGCGATTATGTGATCGGCACCTAGGTCCTTGGCTTTTTGTAGGACATTGTCGTTGCCGATGCGCGCGCCACCCGACATCGCGATGATCTTCAAATTGGGGCGACGCTCTTTGAGCTGTGCGATCGTTTCGATTCCGTCCTGCACGGGCATGATCAGATCGGTGATCACAACTTCGGGGTTGAGCTTTTCGAACAGAAGGAGGGCTTGGGCGCCGTCAATCGCGGAGGCAACCTTGTAACCGGCTGCGGTCAGAACGTGCTCGATGGTGATTCGGACGCCGTCGTCATCATCCACAATAAGAACGAGCCCTTTCATCTCGGGTCTCCATTTGCGTTGGTTGCCTCGCCTTCCGACACATAAATTGGCAGAAACACGTCGAAGCGAGAGCCGTGTCCCAGGCGGCTCTTTACCTCGATATGCCCTCCATGCGCCGCGACTATGCCGTGCACGACCGAAAGGCCGAGACCGGTGCCGACGCCGACCTTCCTAGTGGTGTAGAACGGCTCGAACATGCGCTTTTGAGTCAGTTCGTCCATACCCGAACCGGTGTCTTCGACGGAAATGCGTACGAACGAACTCCGACCTTTCCCTTCATCAGTGCAATTTCTGTGGTCGTCCGCGACCTCTACAGTGATTCTACCGATGTTTTCGCCGATGGCTTGCGCCGCGTTCGCGATTAGATTGAGGACTACCTGATGAAGCTGGCTTGCGTCGCCCATGATCGGAGCGACGTCCCCAATCCGCTCTTCGATCGTTATCGTCGTCGGTACGCTGGCGCGGGCCAAGCGCATGCTTTCCCGGACGAAGCCAGATATCATCACGACACGGTTGTCCGGATTTTCTCTCCGACTAAAAGTCAAGATTTGGCGAACAAGGTCGCGCGCGCGCGCTCCGGCCTGATGAATCACTTCCAGCAGCGGACGTTGCGGGCTGTCGGCATCTGCGCCCTTGAGCATGGCTTCGCTCAATCCCAGGATCGGCACGAGCGTGTTGTTCAAATCGTGCGCGATGCCCCCTGCTAACGTGCCCAACGAGTCCAAGCGCTGAGCATGATAGAGCTGATTCTGAAGAGCTTCCCGCTCTCGTTCCGCGGCGCGCAGGTCGGTGATGTCGCTGTTCGTGGCGATAATGCCTGTGACAGCGCCGAACCTGTCGCGAATTGCGTCAGCTTCGTGATATATGATGCGGTCGGTGCCGTTCGGTTTGTGGACTCGAAACTCGATCGGATAGGGAACTACGCCGCGCGAAGCGGCCTCCATGGCATCACGGAATACCGAGCGGTCCTTTTCATGGATCAGACCTAGAATCGCCTCAAGAGAAGGGCAAAAATCCTTCTTGCTGACACCGAATATCCGATACGTCTCATCTGACCATTCCCACTCGCCGCTTTGGAAATCAATCACAGTACTACCGACCGCCGCGACCCGTTGTGCAAGCGCGAGATGGGCTTGGCTGTGTTCCAGCGCGTGCTCGGCCTGTTTATGCGCGGTCACATCGCGGAATAGCGTATAGGCATGGCTGAGGACTGCACCATTCGAATCGAATTGCGGAATTGCGTCGACAGAAAGCCAGCGCCGTTCCCCGGTCGTCCGGTTGAGAAAAGTCACGATGGTATTGCGCACGGTCTGTCCGGAGCGCAGCGCTACCTCTGCCGGAATTTTCTCCCTTTCGATGAGTGCGCCATTTTCGTCGGTCAACTTCAGGCCGAGTGCACCGGACTTCACCGCGCGCATTTCGGCTTTCGATATACCCAGGATTTGTTCCGCCGCCGGGTTCGCTTCGATGATCGCACCGTCGCGGTCGTGAAATACGATACCTTGCGTCATCGTGCTGAACATGGCGTGGAACCGGCGCTCGCGCGCCGCCAAGGCAATCTCTTCTTTCCTACTCTTGCGGAAAAAGACCGATAGGCCGCCTGACAATGGATGGATTTCGGCAGAAAACCATTCGCCTGTAACGGGATGAACGCCTTCTGTTTCCAGGGGATGGCCGTTTGACATGGCGACGCGTAGCGCCAGACCTATACCAGACTGCTCCAGTTGAGGAAACATGGCCCAAAGGTTCTGGCCGAGCACGTCGCGGCCACCGGCAATATCCTGCCGTGCGCGGTGGTTGGCATAGGTCCATGTCCAATTGCGGTCGAGAACACACACACTATCGGATGTGTTTTCAAGAACGGCGCGAGCGTCGAACACGGCCGCAGGCCTGGAAGGCGCAATTTCGATTCTGGCGGCGGCTTTGCGAGTCATGGCCTTCGGTCACAATCGCGGACGTATCTCGCTCCGGCATCCCCGGTCGGACTTAAGACCTAGCGTGCGCCGGTTCGCTTAACGATGTCTTAAGTGCGCCCCGCCTTGCGCCTTGTCACTTCCTTAACCTTGAGTTGCCAGGATCGGTCGGTACCGCTTTTCTAGCCGGGAAAGTACGCCGCAGCGAGGGTCGCGACCTTGGGAACAGCACCGAAATCCTTGTTGATCGCGGATGACGATCCACTCGTACAGGTGACACTTAAATACTGTTTGGAGGAAGCCGGGCATCGTACGGCGGTCGCAAATGATGGCCGCGAAGCGCTGGCATACCTCGAGCAAAACCAGGTCGACACGATCTTCCTCGACGTCTTCATGCCAGACAAGGACGGCCTAGAGACGCTGCTCGAGATCAAGCGTCGGTTTCCTCATGTCCGCGTGATTGTGATGACCGGTGGAGGCAAGCGGGGGCGCTACGACTTTCTTTCCACTGCCTCGAAATTTGGCGCGGACGGCGTGTTGAGAAAGCCAGTGTCCGCCAGCGATCTGATGGCTTTGGTGAACCCCGACACGCCCCGCGTGAAGGCCGGTTGAGCAGCAAACCGGAGATCGGCATGCCAGAAAACGCTTTTCTCTCGGCGCACCCTGGTTCGGGCGAGGATCTGCGCATTGTCTCCGGAAGCAAGATACAGATGCTGGGCCTGGACGCGATCAAGTTGCGTCTGGGGCCCAGATGGGACCGGATGTCCGATCTGGTGCACCGCTATTTTAAAGCGGCGATCAAATGCGAGATGAGCCCCGGCGATACGTTCTGCGACTTCGGCGAATTGTCCTATTTCCTGCTCTTCCGCGATCTCAGCGTCGCCGAAGCGCAATTGAAATGTGCCGCCGTCATCCAAAGCGTCTGCCGCAGACTTTTCGGCGAGCAGGGCGAGGATATCGCGGTACGCAATCTAGTAGCCGCAGTCGATGCTATTTCTTTGGACACTCCGCACGCAAGAGCACGGCTCGACCGGGCGCTAGAACGTGACGGGCGAGAAGTGATCTTCTCCAACAAGAACGGCGGAGCCGTTCCAAAGGCTGAGCAGTGTATCAGGGTCCGCGCGGGAAGCTCTCCTGCAGCGGTGCACACCGTCTCGAGTAGCAAGCCCGCGTTCGTATACCGGCCGCTTTGGGATACCGCGCGCAACGTCGTCCTTACCTATATTTGCCACTTTCTGCCGGACACGATTAGCGGCGGTGCTGTTTCGGGGTGCCCCTTCATGGCGGCCGAAGGAGAGGCGGATCAGTTAACGCTCGACATACTGGCCTTTCGGGAATGCCTGCAGCGCGCAAGTCAATTGCGTAGCGCGGGCCTTCGCGTTTTGTTGGCCGCCCCGCTGCATTTCAATACGCTTTGCCGACAGTCACTTTGGGCCCAATATAGCGCGGTTCCGGCGCCTGGCTCTGTGGAGCAGTTTCGCGATATCGCGTTCGTCGTCCACGGCTTCGACGTCGGTATCCCAAATATCCGTCTGGTTCACGAGCTTCCCAAGCTGTCGCGTTTTTCGAAGCACGTATTTTGCATCTCGGAAGACGACGAAGGGTTCCACACACGCTTTCGCAACACAGGAATTCATGCGCTGGGCATTGCGCTCTCGCCCGGAAAGCCGGAACGTCAAGTGATTGCCAGAATGAATGCCCTCGTGCGCGACGCGCGCGAGAATGCCATGGAGTCGTTCGCATTAGGCATCTCCAAAAGAAGCGTAGCCATAAACGCGATCGGCGCGGGAGTTCGCTACCTTGAAGGCCCGACGGTGCGAGCTTCTGTCGCCGATCCGAAACATGCATTTGTACATGTGGTCGAGGATTTGTACCGCGACCGCGACTACGCAGCAGAGGAGCGACACGCATGAGCGCGACGCAATCAAAGCCTGTCGTCCTCGTCGTTGACGATGAGGCCGACATTCGCTTTACCTTAAGGCTGTTCCTGGAGCAGGCGGGCTATGCGGTCAGGGATTACTCGTCGGCCACTGAATGTCTTGACGGGGAAGTATCGACGGCGAGCTGTGTTATCTCCGATATCCGTATGCCGGAAATGAACGGGTTGCAGCTTCTGGAAGTAATCACGCAACGAGGCCTGGTGCTGCCCGCCATTTTTGTCACCGGACACGCCGATGTCCAACTGGCGGTGCGCGCGATGAAGGTCGGCGCGATCGATTTCATCGAGAAACCTTTCGACGCCAGCACGCTTCTGCAAAGTGTCCAGAAGGCGTTGATCGTAGGACAGCATGTGAGAAGCCGGGTCGAAGAAGCGAAAGTGTCCAGCGTGCGGATGTCGCTTCTTACGCCCCGCGAAAGAGAGGTCCTCGATCTTTTTGTCGACGGGCAACCGCACAAAATCGCCGCACGAAGTCTCGGCATTTCGCACCGGACTGTCGAAATTCATCGCGCTCGCATCATGGCGAAGACCGGGGCCAAGAATCTCTCTGAACTAGTCCGCATTACGCTCGCCTCGCTGCCGTCAGCCGCCTCGCACGACGCTCGCGTGCGCGCGGCACCCGGAAGCCCGAGTCCAGCGCTTTCGCTGATCTGAGGGCTGCGACAGGGCTTTTGGCCGCCTCGATTTCGGCTTTTACCCGGCCGAGCCCATCAATCACGCGCGTGCGCAAAAGCGAGGCAACCGGCAACTCGGCGAACAGCGACGTCCTCCCCAAGCCCAGGTTTGGCTCGTGCGGCGCGAGCAATAGAATAAGTGCGGAAGCCATCCCCGGTTTCAATAGCATGCTCCCCTCCCTTGAACAGACGGCAGTTGGCGTTTTTTGCGCGCGCCGTTCGTAAAAAAGCCGCCGTGCCGTCGCTTTGTCTATTCGGCACGGCGGAAGCTCCACCACAACGTTGGCGCTTAGTGACACATGTCCGGCGCCCGCGAAATTCGGTCGAGCCCATACGGCAGAATTTTCCTGCATGCTCCAATACGCCGCTATTTAGGTCACCGGGAGCGATCACTTCACAAATAGTTTCTTCTATTTCGCCGCCAAGGTGAGCTTTGGCCAGCCTCGTCCAGCTTGCGCAAATGGGAGTGATAGCTTCTGCCTTCATCGTAAGGCTGATCGCCGGAGAGTGCGCCGACCTGGCTTGGTGCGTACGTGTAACCGGGTAGGGTGGAGAGTAGAATTCGAGAGGAAGCCTGACTCAGCCATTGCTGCAGGCGCACAGCTTGGTATCGGCGCCGTGAATTTCAGGCCCGAGGGCTGGAAAATGTTGGGCCTGCACGGAAAGAGCGTGTCGCGCTTACTTTCTCGCTATGAAGGAAGATGGATGAAGTCACCATGGACGGCCTCATTCGAGGATACATAAATGGTTTTGCGCAAATAAACTCGGGTGTTTTGCCGATTTTCGTGACTGACAGCGTGTATACCACACGACCCGGCTTTCTGGATGGTGGATATCATAGTTCGCTTGGGAAGGAGCCGAGCGGTCAGACCTATATATACGGAAGTTATTTGATTGAGAATGATCCTAACAATCTCGTGTTTGGGCAAGATGTTTCAATCTTGTCGCATGAACTCGGCGAATGGATGGACGATCCATTCACTGACAACAAGAATGTCTGCGGTGACGGTGGATTGCTGGAAGTCGGCGACCCGCTCGAGTCAGAAACTAACTACGGCACCTTCGTCGTCACACTCCAGAATCGCTTGTATCATATTCAAGATTTAGTTTTTTGCCGTACTTCGGAGCGCCCCGCAAGAACTCGGTCAATCAGTTGCTTGATTTCCTCGGGACCACAAACTCGGCGTTCTGCACTCTTTACACCTTCACGGGTGGAACCGATGGCGGCAACCCTGTTGCCAGATTGATCGAAGACAAGTCGGGTAATTTCTACGGCACAACTTCCGGTGGTGGTACTGCAGGGGGTGGCACTGTTTTCAAGCTTGCGCCGGATGGAAGCGAAACAGTGCTCTACAATTTTTGTTCTCAGATGAATTGCAGCGACGGCGCGTTTCCCGGGGCTGGCCTAATCGCGGATGGTGCGAGCAATCTCTATGGCACAACGACCCAAGGCGGAGTGGGCATCGGCTTTAGTGGGGCAGGCGGTGGTACTCTGTTTAAGCTCGCGCCGGATGGCACCGAAACAGTACTCTACAATTTCTGTTCTCAGACGAAATGCAGCGACGGCTGGGGGCCCGCCGCCAGCCTACTCGCCGATGAATCGGGCAATTTCTACAGCACGACCGGCGCCGGCGGAACGGGCTGCTCCCGCGGTGGCTGCGGCACGGTTTTTAAGCTTGCACCGGACGGAACTGAAACGGTGCTCCATGACTTCGCAGGCAAAAAAGATGGTGCATACCTTGGGGCCGGTTTGGTCGCCGATAGTGCGGGCAATCTCTACGGCGAGACAGGGCAAGGTGGCGATAAGGGCTGCAATTGCGGTACGGTTTTCGAGCTTACACCGGAAGGAGCCAAATCGGTACTCCATGCATTCCGGAGCGATGGCGATGGCTTCGCCCCCCAAGGCGGCTTGATGTTAGACAGCGCGGGCAACCTTTACGGATCGGCGAATGACGTGTTCAAGCTTACTCCGGACGGCACACTCAAGGTGCTCCATTACTTCTCGGGCGGGAGCGATGGCGGCGTCCCCAACGGGGATTTGATCGCCGATAGCATGGGTAATCTCTACGGCACTACCATTCTTGGCGGCGGAACGGGTTGTGACACCGGCATTGGATGCGGCATCGTATTCAAGCTGATGCCAGATGGAAGCGAAACAATACTCCACGATTTTGCGGGTAGCGATGGTTATAGGCCTCAGTCTGGTGTGATCGCGGACAAGGCTGGCAATATCTACGGCACGACTTATGAAGGTGGCACAGGATGCGGTGATCCCGGCTGCGGCACAGTTTATAGACTCATACACTAAGGCCCGGTCGCACATTTGAACGCGCGCATACGTTACGCCGAAGCGGATTTGCGCGAAAGCGCGCCCCAGATTAGGAGAACACCAAATGAGCAAGATCGAGTGTGGCCATCTTATCGCCATACGAAATGACGGCGCTGAATTCCGAGGGCAATGTCAGTTGGGCAATCGCCTCGATGGCACCCTGGTCCTGAAGAAGCATCCCCGTGCCGGCAGCGCGGAGCGAGCAGTCGCACGTAACGCGCGTGATTAGCGTTTGTCGGACTCGAATGGCTATTCTGCCTCCTACGTCCCCAGATAATCGCACGGCCCGCAGCTTAAGGAATTCCCGTCACAATAATGCTATCTAGTGCAATTTCGCCGCTCGGCTTTGGCAACGGATGATAACGTACGACCCACCAGTGTTCGTCACCTCGTGCAACATCCTGCGGAATGCAGTCCAGACGCTTGTGCGACGGGCAACTTTTAACATTGCGGATGCGATCACAGCGCAGCATCAGAATTTTGCGATTAAGATTCTCCTCACCAAAAAGCCCATTTGGAGCGCCAAAGCTTTGACACTCTTGGAAACTGTCCACACCCGAACGATAGAGTTCGCCGACTCCCGGTTGCGAGGTCGCGAGAAGTATGGTTACGACCCACGGCGACATTAATTGGCTCCTTCGTGAACTAAGACAGCAACTCGACAGATTGTTAGCGCTTTGCGGAATCCGCAACCCAGTCCAAAGAAAAATCGGACAATGGCTTGGGCAACTGATGATAGCGCACGATCACGCTGTGTTCACCGCCATTGGCAACGTCCTTTGTCACGCAGTCCAAGGGTCGAGGCGACGAGCAGATCATGAATGGATGAAGTTCATCGCAACGGCCCATAAGGATTTTTCTTCCGTTCATCCCGTGGGACAGTGAGTCTATCATGTTCTGACATTCTTGGATGTTGTCGGCTCCAATTCGCTGAAGCTCTCCAATGCCGGGCTGGGCTGTCGCAATCAAAAAGGTCGCAATCCAAGGTGACATAAGTTCCTGCTTCCACATCGGGCGTCAGAAGAATTAGCATGATCGAAGAAAGCGCTCAATTCCAGGTGGATTGGGGAGTCACGCCGGGAAAGGTGAGGCAAAAATCGGTAGTGGGTCAGTTTGAAAACTTAGGGGGGATAGCTGCCCGCTTTCGGGGGCGTCACCGGATCGTCTGCGCAACAGAACTTTGGAAATGGGATGCCGTCTGCTGGGGTGGCTGGACCGACAACATCTTCATCCTTTCCGGGACGCACAAATACCACATACGCATCGACCTGAGTGTCCATCGTCTTACAGTAGACTAGATACTCTTCGTCATTAGATAGGCCGACGTGCTCTGAATTGTCGGATGCCGCGCGGTAAAAATACTGCTCACAATCGCGCACATTATGAGTTGCTAACGCTATAGCTATGCCTGCGTTGGGCGTCTCTCCATCAGGGTGTGGCCGATGTAGCAAAGCTTGGCCTCCATGCCGGAGCCCTTGCGATAGAGCATGGCGTCGGGATCGCTGGTCGAGGCGTGGGTCTGATTGCTGCGTTTTTCGCCACGGAAGTCGACCTCTTCATTGCGTCCACCGCTTGCCGGAGGTTCGTCGTCTCCGGCGGCCTTCTTCGGCTTGAGGCTCTTCATGCTGGCCCACGCTTCCACCAGCGTACCATCGACCGAGAAGTGATCCGTCGATAGAAGCCGCTTGACGTTGGGCTGTGTCAGGACCGCCGCCATGAACTTGGCGGCGACATCGCCTTCCAGCAGACGGTCCCGGTTTTTGGAAAACACCGAGTGATCCCAGACCGCATCGTCAATGCCCAAGCCGACAAACCAGCGGTACAGCAGGTCGAACTCCAGTCGTTCCATCAGCTGGCGTTCCGAGCGGATCGTGTAAAACGCCTGCAGCAACGATGCTCGCAGCAGCTTCTCCGGTGGGATCGAGGGCCGCCCGAGCGGCGCGTACAGCGCTTCAAAATCGGCGCTCAGGTCCGATAGCGCGCCATTCGCAATCTCGCGGATCGCACGAAGTGGATGCTCATTCGGTACTCGCCCCTCAAGATCGACATACGAGAACAGCGATCCTGAGCTTTCGTCTGTGCCACGCATGAGCCATCCCTCGATGCAATTGTGCACTGAGGGAATCATCAATTGGCCAAATTCGCCAGCTTATTAAATCAGTGGATGGCACCCATTCTCGGATGTCGGCCTTGGGTGGAAAGCAGTCATAGTGTGCGGCCGTCCATCAAGGACAATCTCGGTCGCTGCGCGACCTACTGCCCCCCGGTGGCTGCAAACGGGAGGGAGTTTTTCTTTGCGCGCCGCCCGTGTTTTGCTTCCTTGCGGCGGAGGACGGGCGATGCAGGGATCCCTCGGGGAGAAGATCGGCGAAGGCGCCTTTGCGGACGTCCACGCCTGGGCGCCCGGCCAGGTCATAAAGCTGTTCAAGACCGGTGTCCCGCGGCGCATCGCTTTGCACGAAGCGCGAATGACCCGTGTCGTCTTTGCCGCCGGCGTCCCGGCTCCAGAGGTGTTCGACGAAGTGACCCTGGAGGGCCGCTTCGGCATCGTGCTTCAACGCTTAGACGGACCGAATCTGCGGCAGCTTTCGCGGAGCGGCACAATAAGTCCCCTGCAAGTGGGCGCGATCCTTGCGGCCCTCGCCATATCTGTTCACAAGACGCCCGCGCCGCCGGAAGTCCTCTCCTTATACGACTGGATGGACGGCTCGTTGCGGGTCTCCGTCGGCATTCCCCAGCAGATAGCGGCCGGCATCCTCACCCTGATCGAGCGCCTGCCGCCGGGGGACCGTTTGTGCCATTGCGACCTACACTCCGGCAACGTGATCATGACGGCGGATGGGCCGAGACTCATCGACTGGTTCGGTATCGTTCGCGCGCCCGCCGCCCTCGACCTTGGGCTCTGCCAACTTCTTTCCGAGCTCCTTTGGGAAATCGTCGACGATCCGGAGCGTCCTCGCGCGGTGAATGCGGCCATGCAGTCCGAGTATGCACGGCTCACCGACATGTCTCCCGCGGCGCTGACGGCGGCGATCGACCCCTATCTGCCCATTGGATGCGCCTTCGCCCTTCTCAGTGGAACGTTTCCCGTCCAGCGGGAGCGGCTGATCCAGCGCGTCACAGATGCTATGATTTCGGAGGATTAACTAGTAGCAAGCCTTCAAAGATCGCAGCGTCCTCGGTGCGTAGGTATCGGGGTAAACTTTCCAACCTCGCTCGTCGTTTTTTTTCAACAACCTGCTAGGCGATTGTCCCACTCAGAAGTGGGTTGGAAAGTCCTGATGTGTCGCCGCGTCATCGCCGCGCGCGAAATAACAGGTGGAGGAATCAGCTTTGTCGCTGTCTAGCAAGGTCCAGTTCTGGTCATTGGAAATCAGAAAGAAAAAGTCCTTGTTGCCAACGTCCGAAGTCAGGAACACCACGAAGCTGTCACCCAACTCCTTGTTCGCCCAAATCCTCACGTCCATGCTGCCGAGTACATCGTTTCCATCGGAGCATCTTTGGTCCCCCGATCCCGGCATACCATACTTCTTCCCCGAACCGGGTGCCTGATGCACGCTTACTAGTGGCTCAACCCAGTCCCCTCCGGCAACAAGGCAGTAATCGATTGAATCACCCTGCCGAGCGGCAAGCCGCCAAGGCCCGAACAGCTTTCCTTCGTGGCTAGTGCGACTCGGATCGGCTTTCGAGAGGAATACCTCGTAATAGGTCTCGCCCTTTTTCTTGAGCGAAAACACGGTGTTCTCCTTGCTCAAGCCAGTTGCGGCATATTTGGTAATCTCTGCCGCGTCTCCACAACGTGGCTGCAACGCATCGGCTGAGGCCGCATTTGCTGTGAGCAGCGTCACAAGTATTGCCAGTAGTTTCGCCTTCACGTTTCCATCCCCTCGCCTAGCGATCCTGTCAGCGATAGCACGAAATTGTCCTCGAATTCTGGAAAGGTCTTTGCGATCTCGACGATGCGCCAATAACGCTGGTTAGCCCATTTCGCTGTAGGTTTGTTCTTGTGACACTTGGCGTCCGCGACACTCCGGGGAATTATGAAAACGCGCCGCGCGTTCAAGTCATCACAGTTTAGGATAACGATAGCGAGCCAATCGAATTCGTCGTTCTGCTGATATTCAACGAATGCAGCACCTTTCTTGAAGGTGCGAGATTTTACCGAAATACGGAGTGGCGTTTTTCGGTCGCGTGGTTGCGCAACGATGTCATAGCCCGGCCAATTATCAGGCACCTTCAACGCGGGAACGCCTGCTAGGGTCAATTCAGCCGCAACGAGCATCTCGCAAGCATCGCCCATTTGCTTGCTGGTATAGAGCTTGCCCGAAGTCTCAGAACCAAGGGGTTTCACTTCGCCGCTCTGGCGGCTAGCGACACGGAAAGACTTGATGCATTGCCATGCGGACAATCTGCGCTTGGCTGTAGTTCAAGAGTTCTGGATGCTGGTTCATAAACTGCCGCACGATTGGTAGAATCTGCCGTGCATCGAAGCTAGGCGGCGCGCAGAAGCCGGGTTGACCGGAAAGCATAAGACCAGCCGTCACACCGCGAGCGTAGCTGTCGCATGATGTGCCGCTGCCGCTCCAAAACGCGCGCCCCGGAGTGCCGCAAGACTGTTCAAAGTCGACTCCGTTTGCCGCGACGGCTGGCGATGCGCTTGCAATAAGCAGAATTGAAAAGAGACCCGCTGCGAATTTCATAGTTTCCCCCTGCGTTAAGGGCGCAGTCTAATACAAATGTTCGGTCAACCGCCAGTAGCGCGAAAACCTTTCAAAGCGGCTCGGCTCCAGCTTGTACGACGCATATCAGCCGCACCGCTGACAATAGCACGCACTTTGGCCAGACATTCTTGATAGTCTTGCCAGAGACTATTTGGATTTCTTACACCGTTGAGTGCAGCGAGGTCATAAGGTACTTCGGACCCGTGAATATCCCAGATGAACGCGCGGCGACCCGCTGACCGCCCAAGTTGCTCGAGTATGTCAGTGTAGAGGGCGATCTGGACGGCATAGTGTTTCGTGGGCTTGCCTTCTCCGTCGTCGTCACTGCCGCCCTCTTCTCCCGAGCAGGATTTGATGTCACCTGCGACGTAGCCGCGTTCCTCCCTGCGCAGGAGGTCGGGAATACCGAGAAGGCCATTGGCGCTGATACGTCCGCTGTAGATTAGCGGTTCGCCGCGATCCATCGCTTCAAGCGTGAGGCGTTCCTTGTCGGCAGCGCTCACGTTAGACAGATCGAGAAACGGCATTTGGAGACCAGCGATCACCGCTTGCTCGTGCGCAAACCCTCGGTCCCACAACAACTGCACAAATGGGCTTATGTCATCGCGATCCGCCGGATCAGCGAAAAGGTCCATCGAGACCCGGTGGGGACAGGCCACGAAGTCATAGAGCATTGAAGCGGTAATTGGGACCATCGGCCAACCTGCGACATGGGACGCAGAGCGAAGAAGGCCTAGTGAAATACTCTCAATTTATGCGTGAGAAAAGAACATAAGACGCCGTTAGCGGCTCTCACTTCCTGAGCGAGCCTTGGTCACCGATTTGGAAGAGTCCTTTCCCAGGTCCTCGCAAAACTCGTCACCGAAGCATCAGTGAATTGTTACCCCTTTAGTTACCCAGAGATTATTTGGCGCAGAAATTTTACAATAGCCTATTGATTTAATGGTCGGAGCGGCGGGATTTGAACCCACGACCCCCAGTCCCCCAGACAGTGAGTCAATTCTGGCCAGCGACGACGGGCGGACCAGGCAGCAACAATTTCACTACACTACCGGTGTCATGCATTCCATCCGTCGGAGGGTCGGACAAAGGACGTGGCACGATATGATGTAAATCTTCCGGCCGTAGATGCGTATACCGCTTGAGCATCTTCCAATCGCGGTGTCCGGTAACAAGAGCAACCTGTTCTATCGCAAACCCCGCTTCAAACAATCTGCTGGCGGCTTCGTGCCGAAGATCGTGAAAGTGTAGGTTGTCAATACTTAGCTCGCGACACGCCCGGCGAAATGCCGTACCGACCGATCGGCCGTTATAGGGAAAGATGCGATCTCCGCCGCTTGATATCTTTGCTTGCTCTTTCAATAGCTGCGAAGCATCAATCCCCGAAGCGCTCAATAATGGCACCTTCTGGTGATTCCCGCTTTTGTCTCGCGGATCCTTGCGATCGCGAACAATCACGGTTCTTGTTTCCCAATCCACATCCTGCCAACGGATACGACAAATTTCGTCCTGCCGCATCGCCGTGGCGATTGCGAAGCGAGCGATACGCGCAACTGGAATGGTCTGTCTCGGATTTGCTTCAAGGTGCGCTATCAAACGATCAAGTTCGACGCGCGTTGGTCGACGATCCCTGGATTTCGACTTTCCGACGAGCCCCAGCCGCTTGAGTGCGATGCGAGCCAGATCGATTGGCTCAACAGAAACGGCGATGCCGTGAACCGCCGCCGCATGTGCAACGATCAATTTCACGTAACCTAAGTCGGCACTGAGCGTGACCGGACCTGCGCCCTCGCGTGCTCGATCTCTGCCGAATGTGATCAGTCTTTCTCGGTTCAAATCTACAATCCGAACCGTTCCAAGTTTCTTCTGGAGGGTTTCCAGGCTAAAGGCCTTGGACCGTCTGGGGCACTTGCCAACCTCCTTCATATCGGAGAGATGAAGATCGACGAGATGCCCGAATGTGGTCGGATCGCTACGGCCAGCACGACGCGCACCCTCGCCGCGATCAATCCGGCGCTCGTTATCCAGCGCCCATTCCTCGGCGTCTTTGCGCCGCCGGAACGTCTCGCTAACGTATCGTCCTTTGCGGCGGACCTGTGCGCGCCAATTGCCGGACGGAAGACTGACGAAGGTGGCCAACGTGTGCGTTCCCTGTGCAGTAAGAGGTCGAAAAGGGTCGTATTCCGGCGTAATTGAGTGCACACGAGCGTGCACACGTAAGGGTCTAAGGCCATGATATTAGGCGATAAATCATTGGCATCACAAGGAAAAATATTTTGTGTCGCCCCCATGATGGACTGGACTGACCGGCATTGCCGGTTTCTCCATCGTCAGCTCACGCGCCACGCCCTGCTCTACACCGAGATGGTGACGGCGGATGCGATCCTGCGCGGCAATCGTGAGAAGC
>Ga0265338_10004464_pt1 | contig 18875 bp, 16 predicted proteins | sample 42126metaG_FD_193579 | JGI IMG/M metagenome (GOLD analysis project Ga0265338, IMG submission 193579) | Rhizosphere microbial communities from Carex aquatilis grown in University of Washington, Seatle, WA, United States - 4-21-26 metaG | ecosystem: Host-associated > Plants > Roots > Rhizosphere... | reverse complement strand
CACCTGATCCCTGTTATTTGCCACGGAAAGGCGTGAAGACATGAGCAAGGCCCATGACATCCGCGAGGCCGTCGAGGCGGAGCTGAGGTTCGATCCGCGGGTGGACTCCTCCGATATCCGGGTGAAGAGCGTGAGCGGCCTGGTGGCGCTCGACGGCACGGTACCGAGCTATCCGCAGTACCTGGCCGCCGCCGCGGCCGCGCGGCGGGTCACGGGGGTGACCGGCGTGCGCAACCACCTCGCGGTGGCGCTGCCGTCCTGGGACGAGCGCGACGACCCGGTGCTGACCACCGCCGCGAACAACACCCTCGCCAGGAACGGCATGGTCCCCGCGGGTGTGGAGGCGAGCGCCAAAGACGGCAACGTCAGGCTGACCGGCGTGGTGAGTTACGGCCACCAGCGCGCGGCAGCAGAAACGGCCGTGGCCGCGCTGCCCGGGGTCCGCGGCATCAGGAACAAGGTCGAGGTCAAGTACGAGACCGAGCCGGCCGATGTCACGCTGCTGGTCCATAGCGCGCTTGCCCGGTACGCCCTCGTCCCTGACGACAGCGATGTCAGGGCGGTCACCACCAGAAACACGGTCACGCTCACCGGGCACGTGCGGACTGCCACAGAACATGACGCAGTAATTGGCGCCAGCTGGATGGCCAACGGCGTGTACACGGTCATCGATGAACTACAAGTCACCGGCTGATTTATGGACGAGCGACGAGCCGAGCGGCTGACCGGCAGCGGCTGGTGGCAGCTGGCCGCTTGCCGGTCGGCTGACCCGGACCTGTTCTTCCCGGTCTCTGGTGCGGGACCGGCCCTTGCGCAGGCGGCGGCGGCGAAGGCAGTCTGCGCGGCCTGCCCGGTGCGCAGGGAGTGCCTGACGTACGCGATCTTCACGCGCCAGCAACACGGAATCTGGGGCGGCCTGACCGAGGACGAACGCCGCGCGTCGTTTCACCGGGCACAGGCGACGCACGTCGGCGGGCACGCCCTCGACAGCCAGGCCGTTTCGTAGCGCCGCCACGGACGATTGGGAAAGGAATTCGCGTCATGCTCAAGTCCGCCAGCTCTTCACTGATCCTGCTCGGCATCCTCGCCATCGTGGCGGGGTCGGCCGCCCTCGCCTGGGCGTGGCCGCGCTCGCGCTGCTGTTCGGCCTGTTCGCCGTGATGGACGGCGTGGTGCAGGTGATCATTGGTCTTCAACTGCGCAGCGACGGGCAGTTCCTCAGCACCGCATCATGAGGAGGAATTCCATGCCAGATCCACTCGTGCCGCTGTCCGGAAGCGAGCGCTCTGAACTGCCCGGCGCGCGGCCGGCGGCGGCACCACTCGACGACAGCCGGGTCATCACCGTAACGGTGATGCTACGGCGCAAGGCCGCGCTGCCCGCGGCGCTGGCAGAGGGGCCGGACACGGTCAGTACGAGCCAGCTCGGCGACCGTTACGGGGCCGACCCGGACGACGCGCAGCTCGTCGCCGAGGTGCTCGGCGAATACGGGCTCACCGTGACCGAATCCGATCTTCCCTCGCGGCGGCTTAAGGTGAGCGGGACGATCGCCGCGATGCAGTCGGCGTTCGGCACCACGCTGACCGCGGTCATCTCGCCGGACCCGGACGGCAGCGGCCAAGTCCAGCACCGTTACCGAACCGGCTCGCTGTCGGTGCCGTCCCGCCTGTCCGAAATCATCACCGGGGTGATCGGGCTCGATGACCGGCCAGCGGCCCGCCCGCAGTTCCGGCACCCTCCGACGGCCGGCAGCTAGGGCGAGGCGCCCTGGCGCAGTGCCTCGCGGACGATGTCCACCCGGCCCTTCGCGCCGAGCTTGGCGAGGATGTGCGAGATGTAGACCTGGACGGTCCGCCGCGACAAGAACATGCTCCTGGCGATGTCCGACGTCGAATCGCCTCTGGCTATCAAGGCGGCGATCTTGACCTCGGTTTCGGTGAGCGCCTCCCAGCCGAAGGCCGTACGCGGGGTGCGCCGCCCGCGCGCACCGTGCCTGATGCCGTGGGGACGGAGCCGGCTCTCGGCCCGCTTCATGTCCCAGTGGGCCTGCAATCCCTGATAGAGGCTGACCGCCTCGTTCAGCGCGGTCCTGGCATCATCTTGGCGGCCGCGCTCGGCAAGCACGACGGCCAGGTCCTCCAGCGTGGCGGGCAGTTCCACCGCTGGGCCGACCGCCCGGTAGTGCTCGGCGGCGGCGGTGAGCCGGTCAGGATCGGACTCGAGCAATCCGTAGCACCGCAGGCTGGCCGCGGCCGCCCTGGCCGGCGAGATCTCCGCCGCCGCCTCCGCCTGGCACGCCTCCGCCGCCGCCCGCGCCATCCGCTGATCGCCCGCGACGAGCGCGAGCCGGACCAGATCGGGCAGCCACTGGTTGATCAGGGTCATCTCCCCGTCGTGCCGCGGTAGCAACGCCGCGAGGCTCAGCATGGCCTGCCGTGTCTCCCCGCTCTGTTCAAGCGCGAGCGCGTGCGCGGCGACCAGGAAGTCCCGGTTCTCCCTGTCGGCAACCGTCAGGACCGGCAACGCCAGGCCATCGCGGAGGTGCTGGCCGGCCAGCGTGCGCTCGTCCCTGCGACCTGCGATGAGCGCGAACACACCGTGGTGCAGCAGCGCGGACCAGCGCTCACGGAGAAACGAATACGTCAGCCCGGGCACTTCCGCGTCACCCGGGCCAAGCTCGGCCAACGCGTCGTCCCACTGACCGAGCCAGTACCGCAGTACCGCCGCGATGGCCCAGGTCGAGCCGTCAGGGCTCCCGCTTCGCCCGGCGATCTCGCGTGCCTGCCTGAGGGCCAGTTCGGCCTCTGGCCAGCGGTCGAGGTTCTGCAGGGTGAAGATGCGGTCGTCAAGGGCGAACGAGCGCAGGTCCGCGTAGCCGGGATCGTCGCCAAGCACGCGCAGCGCCCGGTCGATGTAGTCAAGCGCGGCCCCGTGATCGCGGTTGATGGAACTGGTTAGCCACAGGTCGGTCAGTGCGTGCGCTGTCGCGTACAGATCGCCGGCCTCCTCAGCGACGGTCAGGGCCTGGATTGCCGTCGAGTTGGCAGCGTCCAGGTCCCCGGTCGCGGCCCGCTCGAGCATCGCCAGGAATGCCAGCATCCGGGCACGCCACTCACCGGGCAGCACGGCCGATGCCAGTGCCTGCCGCACCGTCACGATCGCGTCATCGCTCTGCCCCGCGCTGACCTGTGCGCGTGCCAGTATCCAGCAGGTCTCGGCCCGGCGTACGGGGTCGGTCATCACCGGCAGCGCCAAGCTCGCCCGCCTGACCGCTTCCTGATAGGACCCGGCAGCGAGCAGCGCCCACACGAAGCTGGTCGTGAGCCCGCCCCAGGCCTCGTCATGGGTGGGCGTCTGGTCCAGCTCCCGGCGCAGCAACTCCACCGCCAGTTGTGGTGCCGTGCTCGTCAGCGCGGGCGCTGACGCGATAAGCCAGTCCCGGACCCAGTCCTCACCTGGCCGCTCCGCCGCGGAAAGCTGCTGTGCCACACTCAAGGCATCCGCGCCAGATGTCGCCAGGTCCCACGCCGCCTCGGCATGCAACGCCGTACGCAGCGCGGCTGGCATCCCTTCGTAGAGCGCCTGGCGGATCAGCAGGTGCCGGAATGTCAGTTCCGGGCCTGAGCCAGCGAGGATGCCCGCCGCCACCGCCTCCTGGACGCCGGCCGCCAGGTCCAACGCCGGCCTGTGCAGTACCAGCGCCAGATCGGTGACCGCGAACTTCGCTCCAAGCAGGGCGGCGGTTCGCAGTATCTGCGCCGTATCGGCCGACACAGAGCTGAGACGGTCGTTAAGCGCGGCGGCCAGCGAGGCCGGGAGCTGCTGCCTGGTGGTGGCGATCTCGGCGGCGGAGCCGATCTTCAGCCCCCGGTCGCGCACCAGGGCGTCGACAAGCTCGCGCACGTACAGTGGATTGCCGGCCGCCTGAGCGGTCAGCTGGCGCAGCCTCTCCCCAGGTGGCGGCCCGAGCATCGCCGTCACCAGGGCAGAGACGTCGGCTTCGGCCAGCGGCCCCAGCGTGACGAGCGCACCTCCGCGGCGAACCACGGCCGCGCGGAGTTGCCGCACCTCCGCCCGGCGCGGCGCCGCCCTGCACGTCCCGATAAGCAGCAGCGGCAGCTGGTCGATGGAGGCGGCGAGCCGGTGCCAGACGATCAGCGACGCGTCATCGGCCCACTGCAGGTCATCGAGGACCATGACCGTAGGAGCGACCGCGCAGAGTTCGTCCACCAGGTCAACAAGCACCTCGATGGCGGTGTTCGAGGTATCGCCGTCCGCGAGCAATCCCGGCCGGAGGCCGTGGAGCAGGGCGGCGGCGCGCGCCCGCAGCGGGTCCGGCGAACCCGGCCGCACCTGAAGGCAGTCAAGCATTACGCGCAGCGGCAGCCGTTCGGTGAGCTTGTCGGCGATCGCCCACCCGATATCCCACTTCGGGTCGCTACCGGTCGCCAAGGCCTCAGCGACTAGCGACGACTTGCCAATGCCGGGCTCGCCCTCGACCCAGACCAGCCCGCCCTCTCCGCGGCCGAGGGCCTCGACACCAGCTCGCACGAATGCGAGCTCCTGCCCGCGGTCCACCCATTTCGGCGGCCGGCCACTAGTCCACATGACAGTAAAGTACGGCCCGGTCAGAGCAAATGCATAGACGATCGGTCGCAGTGACCGGCCTGCCGGTATAGCGCTGGGCTATATGAGGAAAGCCGACCACACTTTCTATTTCTCCAGGCGAGGCCATGGAATGGCAGATATACCGCGACTGAACCGGAAGGAAACAAGTCCCATGCGCCGACGTCCCACCATCCGCAAGGCCGTTAAGACGGCCATCATCGTCAAGGCGGCCCGGCATCTCGGGCACCGTGCGGAAGAGCATCTCAAGAGCCGCGCCGAGGGCCGTCTCAAGAACCTCGCCGAAACCCACCTCAAGAAGCACTGAACCTGCGGGCGCCACGCAGGCCCCCGGCAGACGCAGCGGTCGTGCTGCGCCTGCCGGGGGCACTATGACGAGTCGCCGTGGCGCAGCGCCTCGCGGGCGATGTCTACCCGGCTGTTGACCTCAAGCTTGACGAGGATGCGGGAGATGTAGGTCTGCACTGTCCGCCGGGCCAGGAACATGTCGCGGGCGATGTCCGACGTCGAGTCGCCCCTGGCGACCAGCAGAGCGATCTTAACCTCGGTGGGGGTCAGTGCCTCCCAGCCGTTGGTCGCGCGCGACCTGGGCCGTCCCCGGACGCCCCGCGTGACGCCGTGCGCCCGCAGCCGGCCCTCGGCCTGCCGGATGTCCCAGCGGGCCTGCATTTTTTCATATAGGCCAACGGCCTCGTTCAGGGCGGCCCGCGCGTCCTCTGCGTTTCCGCGCTCGGCCATTACCACGGCCAGGTCCTCAAGCGCGGCGGGCAACTGGGCGGGCGGCCCGACCGACCGGTAGTGCGCCACAGCCTGCGCGAGCCGGTCCGGATCAGATTCAAGCAGCCCGTAACACCGCAGGCTGGCAGCGGACGCCCGGGCCGGCCGGGTCTCCGCTGTGGCTTCCTCCTGGCAGGCCCTCGCCGCGGTTAGTGCCATCTGCCTGTCCCCGGCCGCGAGCGCGAGCCGGAGCAGGTCGGGCAGCCACTGGTGGGTCAAGGTCATCTCACCGTCGCGTCGCGGCAATATCTCGGCCAGCCGCAGCATGGCCTGACGATTTTTCCCGCTCTGCTCAAGCGAAAGCGCGTGCGCGGCGACCAGGAAATCCCGGTTCTCCCGGTCGCTGAGACTATCGACGGAAAGCGCCAGGCCTTCCTTGAGGTGCTGATTGGCTGTGGTGCGCTGTTCACGGCGCCCGGCAATGAGCGCGGCTACGCCATGGCTCAGCAGTACAGACCAGCGATCGCGCAGGAAGAAATGCACTAGCCCGGGAGCATCGGAGGCATCCGAGCCTAGCTCGGCGAGAGCGTCGTCCCACTCTCCGAGCCAGTACCGCAACGTCGCCGCGACGGCCCACGTCGCTCGATCCGTGCGGCCGGTCTGCTGGGCGAAATCGCGGGCTTGCCGGAGGGCCAGCTCGGCCTCCCGCCATTCGTCGAGGTTCTGCAGCGTGAAGATGCGGCCGTCCAGGGCGACCGCGCGCAGATCCGCGAGGCCGGGATCGTCGCCCAGGACATTCAGCGACTGGTCGATGTGGTCAAGCGCGGCGGCATGGTCACGCTCGACGGACCGGGTAAGCGACAGGACGTTCAGGGCCTGCGCCATCGCGAACGCGTCGCCGGCCTCCCCGGCGGCGGCCAGCGCCTGAACGGCGATCGCGTCAGCGGCTTCGAGGCCGGTAGCGTGCCGTTCGACATCTGCAAGCAAGGCCAGCAGCCGCGCCCGCCAGATGCGCGGCACGTCGGCCGCCGCCACGGCCTGTCGTATGACGCTGACCGCGTCATTGCTGCTGCCTGCGCTCCACTGCGCGTGCGCCAGCAGCCAGGATGCCTCGCCGCGCCGCGCGGGGTCGGTCATGACCATGAGCGCGCTGCTGGCCTGCCTGACTGCCTCCGAGTCAGCGCCGGTGGCAAGCAGTGCCCGGACCAGGCAGATAACAAGGGCGTCCCAAGCCTGATCGCCAATTAGCGTTTCCTCCACTTCCCCCCGCAGCAGGTCGGCCGCCAGGTGCGGTGCCCGCGTGGTCAGCGCGGGCGCGGCCTGGATCAGCCAGGCCGCTGCCCAGCCCTCGGCCGGCCGCCTCGCGGAGGACAGCTGCTGAGCGACCCTCAGCGCGTCCGCACCCGCGGCCGCAAGCTCCCGCGCGGCCTCCGCGTGCAGCGCCGCGCGCAGGGCCTCAGGCATGCTCTCATACAGCGCCTGACGGATCAGCGGGTGCCGGAACGCCAGTTCAGGACCCGAGTCCGCCACGATGCCGGCCGCCACCGCCTCCTGCAGGCCGGCCGCCAGGTCCGACACCATCCGGCGTAGCACCACCGCCAGGTCGGTGACCTCGAAGCTTCCGCCGAGCAGCGCAGCAATGCGCAGCAGTTGCGCCGTCTCGGCCGACACCGAGCCGAGCCGGTCATCCAGCACCGCGGCCAGCGAGACCGGCAGCTCGCGGCCTGGGGCGACCTCGGCGACGGGCCTCATCTGAACTGCCTGCCCGCGCAGCAAGGCATCGACCAGTTCGCGCACGTAGAGCGGATTGCCAGCGGTCTGGACCGTCAGCTGCCGCAGCCCGTCTCCGGGCTCCGCTCCGACCATCGCCGTCACTAGGGAGGCCACTTCCGCCTCGGCTAGCGGCCCGAGAGTGATCACCTGACCGCCGCGCCTCACTACGCCAGCGCGGACCTGATGCACCTGCGGCGGACGCGGGGTCGGCCGGCAGATCCCGATCAGCAGCAGCCGCAGCTGGCTGATCGAGGCAGCCAGCTGATGCCACACGGCAAGCGACGCCTCATCGGCCCACTGCAGGTCATCGACCACCAGCACCGTGGGGGAAGCCGCGCACAGCTCGTCGGCCAGCGTCAGCAGCACCTCGATGCCGTTCACCGACGCGTCGCCGTCAGCGAGCGGGCCAAGCCGCTGGCCGCGCAGCAGGCTAGCGGCACGCGCCCGCCGCGGATCCGGCGAACTCGCCCGGACCTGGAGGCAGTCTTGAATCGCCCGCAGCGGCAGCCGCCCAGTCAGCTGGTCCCCTCCGCCCCAGCCGGTATCCCACTCCGGCTGGCGCGCCACGGCCAGCGCCTCGGCGACCAGGGCCGACTTGCCGATACCCGGCTCGCCCTCAACCCAGACCACCGTCCCCTCACCACGGCCAAGGGCCTCGCTAGCCGCACGGACTACCGCCATCTCGCGCTCACGACCAACCCAGTACGGGGGACGAACCGGCCACATGCAAGGGATTATCCAGGAACCGAGCAACGATGATCATCGTCTTCGCCGGGGCGACTCGGCTCAGGCGATCCCGCCGGCGCGATTGCCGGCCAGATGGTGTGGCTGCGGCTTGGGCGGGTCGGGTGGCCCGGGGGGCAGGACCCGGGTGGCCAGTAGTCCGGCGAGGGCGAAGCCCGCGGCCACGGACATGGCCACCGCGGTCCGGTGACCGGCGGTGCCGTGCACCGCGACCACGATCGCGGACACGAGCTAGGCGGGCTTGCCCGCGTCAATCCACTGCTGGAGCTTGTCTACCTGGGAGGCGGGCCACGCGCCGTCGCACGGCATCTTCCCGCTGCGCAGGACCCCGGCAATGGCGTCGGCATGCCCGGCGACATCCGCGTAATCGAACAGGTCGAAGGCCTTCAGCATCGAGTCGCGGTCCTTCTCCCTGAACATGGGCCTGATGTCACGCGCGAAGCTAAGCGTGCCTTCATTGCCAGATGTCATGCGACATCCCCCTTCGTCATTGCTCATACCAGGTGGACCGCTGGCGTGAGGACCTGCCGCAAACCTGTGAGCGCGATGATGCGGGAGACGGCGGGCGCGGCGTTGGTCACCTGCAGCCAGCCGCCCGCCAGACGGGCACGTCGGCGTGTCGCCAGCAGCAGGTTGATGCCCGCGCAATCCATGAACGACACGCCGCTCAGGTCGAGGACGAGCTCAGGCCCGTGCCGCAGGATCACGCTGAGCAGGTCTTCGCGCAGCCAGGCGGCCGTGGAGATGTCTATCTCCCCGCGCACCGTGGCCCGCGCCGTGGCGCCGGGCCGGACGTCTACGCGCAACTCTGCACCGGGACGCGGCTTCCGCGGGGCCGTTCTCTGCCTGGTGTCATCGACTAGCTCGGTCTTCATGCTTTCACCGTAGAAAGCACTGAACGCATCCGAATCACGTGAACGCGTAGTCCGGACCTCGTGGTAGCCCACGGCTATACCAGGAGAGCCCGCATCGCTTTTACCGCTGGTAAAACGCCAGATGGACTGGCAGTAACCCGGTAACAAGGAGATGCCATGGCCGCGAGAAAGCAGTCGGCGAGCCCGCGGCGGCTGGCCCGGCGCTTGGGGCTGGACGGGAATCCGCTGCGGCGGGCGACAGACCGCGCCGAGGCCTGGATCCGGATCGGCCTGCTCGCGGTTTTCCTGATCGCCGGGCCGATGGTGACGGTGGCCACCGTGGACTCGGCAGCCCACCGTCACGTTACCGAGACCAGCGCGCAGGCCGCGGATGAGCCCGGCCTGCGCGCTGACCAGGCGGTGCTGCTGCAGCCTGCGACGAATCCCAATGGCCGGTTCGGCGCTGCCCGGGGCGGTCAGGTATGGGTCAGGGCACGCCTTGAGCCCGTAGGCGCCGTCGGCCGGACCGTCGAGGTGCCGGCCAGGGTGGGCTCGCCGGCCGGGAGCGTGGTGACCGTATGGGTGGACGCCTCGGGACGTGTTGCTGATCCGGAGTCAGCGGTCGACGGCGCCGATCCGGTCGTCCTCACCGCGGTGGTAACGCTGCTCATCCTCGGGCTCGCGCTTGTCATGGCGGCATCGGTTGCCCGGCTTTGCCTGAACCGGCGCCGCCTCGCCGGCTGGGAGGCTGCCTGGTCGGCGGTTGAGCCGCGCTGGACCGGGCGCAGGTAGCGCTCGCTGAGCGGCGATGAACCCACCCTGGCGGACGTGCTGACGGCCGGCTCGACGATTCCGCCCGGCTGGACGCGCGGGGCGAGACGGAGTACGCGCAGTGACCGCTGCATTATTAGCGGGCCGGCTACTCTCTGAATGGCAGGATAGAGGCCGGGGGTAAAGTCAATTCTGTCGCCTCATTTGGCGAAATATGATCCGCTTGAATCAGACGAATCGTATTTCTTCCTGAGTATTCCCCGCGTGCAAGTTTCCTGTTAGCAATGGCACGGATTCGTACCATTCAGACACGGCGTCTCACCGCAGAGAGAGGCATCAATGATCCGTTCATTCGCGGTACGGTTGCGCGGTGTTCGACTCGCGCTGCCCGCGGTGGCGTGCGCGGCGGCCGTCTTGGCGGTCCCGGCTGCCGCCTCCGCCGCTGACCAGCCGATGGTCATCTCGACGGTCGGGGTCGGTGACGGGCCCCTCGGGGCGGCGGTCGATCCGGAAACGAACGACATCTACGTCGTCAACGCCCGCGAAGACACGGTGTCAGACATCGACGGGTGGACGAACGCCGTCACCGCGACCATTCCGGTCGGTACGGCGCCGCATGGCGTGGCGATCGACTGGCGGACCGGCTATGCCTTCGTCACGAACACGGTCGGCAACACGGTGTCGGTGATCGACACGGATACCGACACCGTCACCGCGACCATCCCAGTCGGCTCCCATCCGGTCGGCGTGGCCGTTGACGTGCCATCCGATACCGTCTATGTCGCGAATTTCGGCAGCAATACGGTGTCAGTCATCGACGGGGGCACCGACACCGTGACCGCGACCATCCGGGTCGGCTCTCATCCGAGTGGCGTGGCCGACAACCCGGAAACCGACTACGTCTACGTCACGAACAGTGCCGCTAACACGGTGTCGGTGATCGACGGGGGGAGCGACACGGTTACCGCGACCGTCAAGGTCGGCGACGCGCCCCTCGCGATTGGGCTCAGCATCGCGACCAACACCGTCTACGTCTCAAACCACGCGGATAATACGGTCTCGGTGATCGACGGGCATACCAACGAGGTCATCGCGACCATCCCGGTCGGCGGCGAGCCTTTTCAGGTGGCGTCAAGCCCGCGGGGCCAGAGGATCTATGTCGCTAATTTCACCGATAACACGGTCTCGGTGATCGACGGGGATACCAACGGGGTTATCGCCACCATCCCGGTCGGCCGGGCTCCGTTCGGCGTGATGGTAGACAGGATAACCGGCCTCGTTTATGTCACCAATTCGGACGACGAATCAGTATCGGTCATCGCTCGCCATTAGCGTGGTCCTTTGACCGGGTCGTCGCATGACCGGTCGGCGGGCAGCGAGCCGTGGCTGGCTGCCCGCCGGCGGTGAGGGGTCAGGTAGCGGTGGGGGTCAGGTCGCGGGGAAGCTGACGTAGTGAAGGCTCACGAAGGGCGGGTTACCCCCGGCGCCGGAGACGAACTCCAGGTACACGTTGTGGGTGCCGGTCACCTTGGAGATGTTGGCCGGGACCGTCTTCCACGTTGACCAGCCGCCGGTATTCGCCAGGGAGAAGCTTCCGACGGGCGCGTTGGCCGGGTTGTCGAGTACCACCTCGACGAGGCCGCTCACGCCGCCGGCGGCGCCGGACGCCACCCGGGCATCGAATTGCGTCGACCCGGTGGTACCGAAACTGACGTTGGTGTACTCGAGGTAGTCGCCGTTTGCCAGCTGGGCGGCCTGGTTCCCGTCAACGCCGGCCGGGTCGGGGTCGGAGGTGGTGGTGACGCTGATCGTGCCCTGGCTGGCTGAGTAGCAGTCGGCGGAGATGTCCGAGGTCGCGGTGGTGGTGCAGGACTTACCGCCGCCCCCTCCGCCGCCGCCTCCGCCGCCGCTCCCGGTCGTCGTGTACACGGCGACGTAGCCGACGCTCATCGCGGCGCCCGAGCTGGTGGAGCTCGACGGCGAGGAGCATCCGCAGACGCCGTTCGGGTAGCCGCCGCCGATGGCCAGGTCGAGAATGAGGAAGAAGCCGTGGTCCACGGCGGCCTGCCAGGTCGCCGTGCCCACCTGGGCCTCGGTAGCGGTGAAGTACGCGGTTCCGTTGAGGTAGTAGGTGATCGACTCCGCGCTCGTGTTGGTGCGGTTCACGATGACCGAGTAGGTGTTGTAGCCGGTCTGGCAGCCAGAGCACGCCACGAGCCCGCTGCCGAGGCCGGTCGTCTCGTTGCACGGGCCGCCGGGGTCGGTACCGCAGTGCAGGGTCCCCGAGTGCTCGGACAGGGCGTTGACGTCCTCCATGATGTCGATCTCGCCGGCGGACGGCCAGTTCGAGCAGTTCATCGTGCCGGAGGTCCCGGCGCCGCTGGACCGGAACCCGGCCCCGAGCATCCAGAATGCGGGCCAGTAACCCAGGCCGGTTGACGGGTTCGGCTGCTTGACGGACGCGGAGACCTCCATCTCGCCGCCGGCCGGCGCCGCGAAGTTGTCGGCGACCGTCTCGATGCGGCCCGAGGTCCACGACGAGCCGGACTTCACCGGGGTGATGTTCAGGTGGCCGCTGCCGTCCTCGGAGACGTTGGCGGTGGAGCTGGTGTTGCTCTCGACCTCACCGGTTCCCCAGTTGGCGGCGCACCCGCTCCCGTTGTACTGCGTGCCCGTGTCATAGGTCCACTGGGAGTCCGCTCCGGAGCCCGCTGACCCGGAGAAGCTGTCGCTGAACGCCGTCGTCCATCCCGAGGGCGGCGCCGGGACCGTCGTGGCGGACGCGGGTCCCGCCACGCTCGTCAGCACGGCGAGCGCCGCCGCCGGGGCGAGGGCCAGCGTCGCCGCCAGCGCCGCCAGCCGCCGCCCTCTCCGGCTTCCGGCCGACCGCCTTTGCCGCCACGTCCTCGTGACCAGGTGTCGTTCCATGGGGTTTTCCCTTCCGGTTTCCTTGGCGGCCCTTCTGCGGAACCGCCCGGGCTAGTCCCCCGGTTGTAAGCAGCCGCAAGAGGCGCGGATAACGAGCTGGGTGGGCAGCACCTCGGTCACCGGCGCCAGTGCGGGATCGTCGATCCTCGCCAGGAGCCGCACCGCCGCGCGGCCGCCGAGGTCATTGAACGGCTGGCTGACCGTGGTCAGGGGCGGGTCGATGACCCGGCTGGGATACACGTCGTCGAACCCGGTCACCGCCACGTCCGCCGGGACCCGGATGCCCGCCCGCTGCAGCTCGCGCAGGACGCCGATGGCCATCTGGTCATTCGCGCAGGCCACGGCCTGCGGCAAGGCGGTGCGGCCGAGCAGGATGCGGGCCGCCGCGATACCGCTGTCTTCCGAGAAGTCCCCGTGGATTACCTGGTCGATGGAGCTGCCCGGGCTGCCCGCCACGGCCTGCTCGAAGGCTGAGTACCGCGCCTGGGCGTCCGGCGCGTCCTTCGGGCCCGCGACGAAGCAGAGCCGGTGGTACCCGTGGTGCCCGGTCAGGTGCCCGGTCAGCGCCGTCATTCCGCTGGCGTTGTCGCTGAGGTAGACGTCGGTGACCGCCTGGTCGCGGCGGCCTGCGATGACGACGACGGGCAGCTGGGCGGCCAGGGCGCGCAGGTCCCCGCGGTCCAGGACCTCCTCGGCGATCAGCAGGCCGTCGGCCTTTCCCGCGATGGCGCGAACCCGCTGCTCGAAGTGCTCGCCGCGGCTGCCGAAGGTCAGCAGCAGGGAGTAGTCGGTCCCGCGCAGCGCATGCTCGGCCGCGTGCACGATGTGGTCGATGAACAGCAGGCTGCTGCGCTCGACGTCCAGCTCGTCCGTGCCGCGGACAAGGCCCGCCAGGGCGATGATGTCCTTCCGCCCCCGGGTGAGGCCGCGTGCCGAGGCGTCGGGGACGAAGTCGAGCTCGGCGATGACGCCGAGCACGCGCTGACGGGTGTCCGCGCGCACGAGCTCGGACCCGCGCAGCACGCGGGACACGGTGGCGGTCGAGACGCCGGCGACCCGGGCGACATCATAGATGGTTGTCACGAGCGTCCTTATGTCAGCGGTTACATTGCCCTCTAGCTGCGGACGTTAGACATCCATGTAATCGCTGTCAATAGATGATTGGAGGCGCGACGCAGTGAGTGTGACCGCATTAGGAGCGCGGTCCCATTTTCAGATGGTTCACAGCTGGACAACAGCGAGCTTCTTAACCATTGGGGTCATACCGTGGGGTCGTGGCCTGGAAGAGCAACCTCCATGGCAGGTTCCTGCCGCTCGCCCCGCTGCTGTGCGGCGTGACCGCGCTCGCGGCGTGCACCGGGGTCAGCGCACTAAGTCAGCCGCAGTCGCATCCGACGGCCGCGACTGCGTCGGCGGTCAGCACCGCCACCGGTCGCGCGGCTGCTCGCGGCGGCGCGATCGTCGTCCGCGTCGTCACGCCAGGGTCGGCGCCGCTTCCCGGCCCGGCGGCGCTGCTGCCGTTCCCGGGAACGACGGCCTTCCGTGGCCTCGGGATATGGCAGCCGGCCGGGCGGCTCGTGGGCGGGGAGGCGGCCGTCTACACGACGCTGCTCGTTCCGCCCGGCGACACCAAGCGTGCCGGGATCGCCTGGATGGACACCAGCCTGCTGTCCGCGCGCCTGTACTCCGGGTCGCTGTCACCGGGCGGCGGGCCGTACAAGTACACCGCCCCGGTCGCGTCCGCGGCGGCCAGCTCGCTGGTCTCGGCGTTCAACGGCGGCTTCCAGATGAAGGACGCCCACGGCGGCTACTACACCGAAGGCCGGATGGTCAGGCCGCTGGTGCGCGGGGCCGCCTCGCTGGTGATCTACGCCGACGGGGCGGTCACCGTCGGGTCGTGGGGCAGTGACGTCACCATGACGCCGTCGGTCGTGGCGGTCAGGCAGAACTTGTTTCCGCTCGTCGTCAACGGCCAGCCCAGCGCACGCGCCACGACGCGGACGTGGCGGGTGTGGGGCGGCACCTGCCCCTGCGGGCCCCGGCTGCACGGCTCGGAGCAACAGTGGCGGTCCGGCCTGGGCGTCACCGCCGACGGCGCCCTGGTCTACGTGGTCGGCCCGGTGCTCACCCCGGTCCAGGTCGCCGATCTCCTCGTGCGGGCGGGAGCGGTGCGCGGGATGGAACTGGACATCAACCCGTCCTGGCCGGTGTTCGCCAGCTTCAAGCCGGCCACCGCGGGCGGCCTGGCCGCCCCGGCCAACGGCGTCCGGCTGACCAGCACCTCCCGCGGCCCGGCGACGTTCTTTGACCCGCGCTATAACCGCGACTTCGTCACGATGTCCGCCCGGCCGGCCTCCGGTAGCCGCTGACGCCATCGGGGGGCCGGCCAGGTGCCGACGCGGCCGAACAGCACCACGAGGGCAGGCACGAGGACGGACCGCACCACGACGGCGTCGAGGATCACCCCGATGCCCATCAGCAGCGCGATCTGCCTGAACTGCTCAAGCGGTATCACCGCGAGCATGGCGAAGCTAGCGGCCAGCGCCACGCCTGCCGTGGTGATCGCGCGCGAGGCCCGGGGCACCGCTACCCGCACCGCATCGCGGATCGGGCGGTGCCTGGCCTCCTCCCAGATCCGTCCGGCCACGAACACGTTGTAGTCCGAGCCGAGTGACACGAGCAGCACGCCGCCCGCGATGGGCACGAAGTACACGAGGCTGGCGACGCCCAGGAAGTGGGATGAGAGCAGCAGGGTCAGCCCCAGGCTGGCGAAGACGGCCAGGACGCTGGCGAACAGCAGGTACGCCGGCGCGAGCAGGGACCGGAGGAACACCGCGAGCAAGACCAGCGACACCGCCACGATGACCAGCACGACGCGGCTCAGGTCGGCGAGCACGGAGCTGATCGCATCGCTCGTCAGCGCGGTCTCTCCGCCAACCGCAACGCGGACGTGGGCCAGCCCGGCGGACCGGGCGAGCGACGGGAGGCGATCCGTCAGCGCACGCAGCTGGCTGATGGCGGTGGCGCCGAGCGGGTCGCTGTCCTGCACCACGACGAACCGCGCGGCGTTGCCTGACTTGGCAAGCAGTGGGTTCTGGGCGGCGTCGGGAAGGCCGGACAGCGTCGCCGGGCCCGCTGTTTCCGCGACGCCCGGCTGGGCGGCCAGCTCGCGCTGGAACCTGGCCAGCGCCGGCCGCTGGCCGGCCACGCCCGGCCCGATAACCAGGATGTCGGTCGGGGCCACGATGCCGGGCGCGAAGCCTTGCCCGGCCGCGCTCTGCGCGGCCGTGGCCGGCGAGGCGGGAAGCTCGTTGACGAGTGGCGAGTCCAGCTGCGGGTGGCGCGCGAACGAGGCGATCGCGAGCAGGCCAGCGGTGCAGATGACCGCCGCGAGCAGGGCAGCCGGCCAGGTAACGGCAAACCGGGCGGCGGAGTCCTGTTTGGCCCGGCGGACCGGTGCCAGCCGCGGGCGCGGGACCGAGCGGAACAGCAGGCTTCCGAACACCGACATCAGCGCGGGCGCCAGCGTCATCGACACCACCATCGCCGTCAGCACGGTGAGCGCCAGCGCCGGCCCGAACTCGCGCAGCGACTGATTCCTGGCCACCACCAGCGACGCCGTGGAGGCCGCGACGATGAGGCCCGCGGCCAGGATGATCGGCGCGAACTCCGCGGTGGCCAGCCGCGCCGCCGGTCCCCTGGGCACGCCCTCGGCCAGCCTGGCCCGCATGCCGGACAGGAAGAACACCGCGTAATCGGTGGTCACCCCCAGCAGCAGGACGACCAGGACGGGTCCTACGTCCGCGGGCAGGGAGGCCCCCATTCGTTCGGCCGCCCACGCGACGATGCGGGTGGAGAGAAGATACGCGGTGCCCGCACAGGCCAGGGTGACCAGCGGTGCGCCCAGCGACCTGAACCGGATCCCGACGATCAGGGCGATGGCGAGCACGGTGAAGAGCTCCACCCAGGGGAGGTAATGCTGGATGAGGTCGTCCTGGGCAACCTCCGCCGGGACGGCACCGGTCACCCCGACGACGTCGCTGGACGGGTAACTGAGGTACCAGTGCACGTAAGCGTCCGCTCCCGCGGTCTGCGCGGTGAGTGAGGTGCCCGGCTGGAAGTACAGGAACGTGATCACCGTGGTGTCATGCTCCCGCGTGCCGCGGATCAGGCCAGAGACGTTGGGGAGCGGGACCGCCCCCGCCAGGCCGGGGATGCCACCCGGCGGTCCGGGGCTGACCGGTCCGGCGGCGACCTGCGCGGCGTCCGGATAGCCGGCCTCCGCTAGGGCCGTCGCCGCCTGCGCGTCCTGGGCCTGATTGCCGGGCAGGCGTGAGAGTGCCTGGTCGACTTCGATCGCCTGCCGGACGGACCGGTCAAGCGCGGCCTTCGGCATGCCGCGGGCGTCGCGTTGCACGATAGCCACCGGAGCGTCGATGGGAGCGCCGAACAGCCGGGCCGCCTCCGCCTCGGCGCTGGCCGCCGGGGTGTTCGTGGGAATGAGCGCGTTAAGCCCCCCCGAGGCGGTGGCGGTAAGCGGGGGGAGGAAGTGAACCGCGAGCGCCAGGGCCGCGATCCAGCCGCCGATGATGAAGAAGCGCAAGGACACGATGACAATGGCGTATCCCCGGGCCAGGACGCCGCCGGCCGGCCGGGGACGGGCTGGGTCGGGAGGCTCGGGCGGCGCCATGCGTCTCCATTACCCTGCTGGGGCGCGTTATGCCGGGCCGTGGCGGCTGGGGCTGAATATCTCGGCGGGTTCGTGGCCGAGGTCGTGGAGCAAGACCATCGCGGCGTTGCGGCCGGGGGCGCCGGTAACGGATCCGCCTGGGTGGGTGGTCGCGCCGGTCTGGTAGAGGCCTGGGATCGGCATCCGGTGCGAGCCCCAGCCGGGAGCGGGGCGCAGGCCGCCGGACTGGGCGATGCCGCGGTCGCCGCCGTGGAACGCCCCGTGCACCATGTGCGGGTTCAGCTTCTCGTAGTCCTTCGGAGACTTCACGAGCATGGCCTCGATCACGTCGTCGGTGAAGTTCGGCGCCGCCTCACGCAGGCGGGCGAGCTGGCGCCTGGCGTGCTCCTCCTTGGCCACGTCCCAGTCCGGCCCGTCGTAGACGTTCTGGCTGAGCAGCTTGACCGTGTGCTTGCCCGCCGGCGCGCGCGTCGGGTCGGCCAGGGTGGGGGTGGCGACAAGCAGCCAGGGGACGCCGTCGATGAACCGGCCCGCGCGCAGGTCCGCGCCCAGGCTGACCACGTCCTCGGGCCAGCCGACGATGCCAGTTGAAACAGCCGTCCGTTCGGTGTTGTCCTGTCTCTCGAACACCGGCGGCGCGCTGGTGGCCAGGTAGACGCCGAAGCCGGGGATGCCGAGGTCGTAGGTGTCGACGCTGTAGTGGAACTCCTCGGGCCAGCTGCTCGCGGGGGCCATGCCGCGCAGGTGGGTGACGTGAATGGTGGACAGCACCGCCTGCCCGGCCCGGTACTCGTGCCTGTCGCCCGTGCTGGTGTCCACGGCCTCGACGCCGACGCAGCGGCCGCCGTCGAGGATCAGCCGGGTGACCGTCTTGCCGGTGACAATCGCGGAACCGTGGTCCTCCAGGTAACGGACCAGCACGTCGACCAGGGTCTGCGAGCCGCCGGGCAGGATCGACCAGCTCCGCTGCTGCCGCCCGAAGATCAGTGAGTAGGCGAGCACCCCCGAGCCGGGCATGTCGACGGCCTGGTTGGTCTGGAAGGCCATCCAGAGCATGAACGCCTGCACGTGCCGGTCGGTGAACTCGTGCCTGATCACCTCCCACGGCGACAGCTGGGCGATCCGCTGCCAGACCCGGCCGCGCGGGTGCTCGCTCAGCCGCTGGTCAAGGGACGGGCCGAAGCCCACCGGAGTGAACTGCGCCCCGCTGAACGCCGACTTCACCTCGTCGTAGTCGGTCAGGAGCCGCAGGTACGCGTCCGCGTCGCGTCGATTGAAACGGGCGATCTCGGCCGCGGTGCGGTCCTTGTCCAGCCACATGGTGAGCTGCTCGCCGTCGGGGAAGGCGACGCAGGCAACCGGGTCGGGATCGACGTAACGCAGGCCGTAATCCCCGATCAGGCCGAGCTCGTCCCTGGTCAGCAGCGGGTTGACGCGGATGAGGGTGTGCCCGGTGGCGCAGGTGTCGATCTTGTAGCCGGGGAGCAGGAGCTCCTCGGTCGTGGTCCCGCCGCCCGGGACGTCCCTGGCGTCGAGCACCAGGCAGCGGTAGCCGGCCTTGGCCAGGTAGCAGGCGGCGATCAGGCTGTTATGCCCAGCCCCGGCAACGACAACGTCCGCATCAGCAGTCACGAACCTCAAGTCTGGCTCTCCGCGCCGCCGATCTCCAGCCAGACCGGGGATCTGGAACCCGGCCGCCGTTAGGATGACTACTCTTTGAGTTCAATGAGTGACTCTTCGTATCCTCATGGAAGGTCAGGTGGCGATGAAGA
>Ga0265338_10004463_pt1 | contig 18876 bp, 19 predicted proteins | sample 42126metaG_FD_193579 | JGI IMG/M metagenome (GOLD analysis project Ga0265338, IMG submission 193579) | Rhizosphere microbial communities from Carex aquatilis grown in University of Washington, Seatle, WA, United States - 4-21-26 metaG | ecosystem: Host-associated > Plants > Roots > Rhizosphere... | reverse complement strand
ACAGTCTCCAGGCCTTCGTCGACGCCAAGAAGCAGCAATATAGCAGCGTCGTGATCAGCGAGAAGGACCTCAAGATCGGCGGTATAGCGGCCCACACGGTGGTCGAGAACGACGGCACGGCAGATGCACCACAGTCGCTGGCGCGTACGTATGTACTAGTTAGTGGCAAGCATTACAGCTACCAGAGCGTACCGGTGACCGGATTCGAGATCAATGGCAGCTACAATGCCAAATCCTGGGTCTTCATCTATGACACGGCGCTGTCGACCTGGCAGTGGAAGTAGTGGGCGAGGCGACCGCTGGGCTTACGAGGCAGCCGACGGTCGTCATAGTGCATGGTTGGGCCTCGGCACCAGGAGAGGGATGGCTCGGTTGGCTGGCGGATGAGCTGCGCGAGCGCGGATACGAAGTCATCGCGCCGCAGATGCCGCATCCGCGACAGCCAGACATAGACGAGTGGCTCGAGAAGTTGCGTGAAGTGGTTGGCGAGCGGCGACATTTGGTGCTCGCGGGACACAGTTTGGGATGCGCGGTTTTGCTCCAATTTGTGGCAGGATTAGACGAGAATGTAGTGGTCGAAAAATTAGTACTCATTGCCGGTTTCTATCTGGAAAAGACCACTACTCACTGGCCCAAACACTACCTAACGAACACAGAATTAGTTCAGATGAAAGAGCATATTCGAGATAGCTACATTTTGTATTCAGACGACGATGAAATGGTCGCGCCGGAGCGCAGTTTGCAGCTGGCCGAGAAGCTCGGCGCTCAGGTAATCGAGCTCCATCAGATGGGCCATTTCGCCCCGCGCCGGCTGACTGAGCTGCCCGAGGCGCTCGATATCATCACCGAGAGGTAGTATAATCCCAGGGTAAATGGCGGCTGCACCTTCACTCGGCGCACATCACAAAGGAGAACGCCATGCGGTTTTATGAGAATTCGAGCGCATCAGTCGAATTGCAGATTTGGCAAGTTGAAGGACGTCTGACACCAACAGCAAACATCAAGATGACAGCCCACCTAGAATGTCAGGATTGTCATAATCATGAGCTGGTTCGCGCCACTCCGCTGTCGGTAAGACTTATCAATATTACGGACGGGGGAGATGAATATCTCAACGATTTGCTCGGCAATAAGTTTCGTCCCTTCTTCAGGCAGCTCGAGTGTGAAGCCTGCGGTAGGGTTGCTGGTATGCCCAAGGCTGATCGAATCAACCTTGGCAGGAAGCTGACGCGCTTGCTCAAACAACAATTAGCCCAAGCTTCTGATACAGCTGACACGAGACCAGGCTAATGCCTGCAACCGCGCTCGACCCGACCCGTTCACCCGCCCAGACCCCTCGAAATCTTGAGGGGTCGCTTACTTTTCAGCAAATTTCACCACCGAGTACGTCTTTTGTACGGTTCTAACCAGGTGGTGTATAATCAGACTATGAACGAAGTCGAGGAGATCAAATCGCGGCTCGATATCGCCGAGGTGATTGGTGGTTATGTTCAGCTGAAGCAGGCTGGCCGCAATTTCAAAGGCCTGTCGCCGTTTAAGACAGAGAAGACGCCCAGTTTCATGGTCAGCCCGGAGAAGGGGATTTGGCATGATTTCAGCTCGGGCGAGGGTGGCGACGTCATCAGCTTCGTCATGAAGATGGAGGGTGTGCCGTTCCCGGAGGCGCTGGAAATGCTGGCGCGGCGGGCGGGCGTGGAGTTGCAGCGGCGAGGACGCGGTGGCCCGGATTCGCAGACGCGGCAGCGCTTGTACGACGCGGTCGATGCGGCAGTCAAGTATTATCATCTGACCCTGTCGAAGAACAAAACCGCTCTTGACTACCTGAAGACGACCCGCGGTCTCTCGATCGACACTATCAAGACCTTCCGGCTCGGCTACGCGCCGGATCGCTGGGATTCGCTCACGAAATATCTGGCAGGACGCGGTTTCAAGCCGGATCAGCTCAAGGCGGCGGGTCTGGGCGGTCAAGGCCAGCACGGTGGTTTCGACATCTTCCGCGGGCGGATCATGTTTCCGATTTATGACGTCCAGGGTCGGCCGGTCGGTTTCTCGGGGCGGATTCTCGTCGATGACGGCGAAGCGGCCAAGTACATCAACACGCCCGAGACGGCGATTTATCACAAAAGCATGGCGATTTATGGGCTGCTGCAGGCCAAGGCCGCCATCCGCCAGGCCGGCGAGGTGATCCTGGTGGAGGGCAACATCGACGTGCTGTCGTTGCATCAAGCAGGCATTCAGAATGTAGTTGCGGTTAGCGGTACGGCTTTGACCACCCAGCAGCTCAAGAGTTTGTCATATCTGGCGGACACGATGTATGTCTGCTTCGATGGCGATCGGGCGGGACAGGCGGCGGCCAAGCGGGCGGTCGAGCTGGCGGCCGAGGCGGGGGTGACGCTGAGGATTATCACGCTGCCGACAGGGCAGGATCCGGACTCTCTCGTACGCGGGGACGCCAAAGCTTTCGATCGACTGAAGCAAGCCGCGCCGGTTGGTCTTGATTATTTGTTTGACCAAGCGACATCACAATTCTCAGTCGATTCTGCCAGCGGCAAGAAGCAGATAAGTGATTTCGTGGCAATCGCCATCGTCAATTTGACCGACAGCATCGAGCAAGACCACTATGTCAAACGACTAGCCCAAAGCCTCAATGTCAGTGAAGAAGCCACCAAGAATAAGCTGTTTCGTCGTAAGGCCGATGTTCGAGAGTCAGTCAAGATTGGCGAAAAGGTAAGCGTCGAAATCGAACCACCGTCCAAAAACATCACTCTCGAGAACAACCTCCTCGAGCTGACCCTGGCCTACGCCGACACCCGTGAGGCCTTGGCGCACCTCGAGTCAGCCGACATCTCGCCGGCCAACCTGCCGCTCTTTGCCGCCATGACCCGCGACTTCAAAATCACACTTCAGCAGCTCTCGGAAGCCTTGCCACAGCTCGCAAATCATGCTAAAATACTTGCGTTACGGGGAGAAGAGGCTTACGCCGACCTGAGCGCTCATGATCGCCAGCTCGAAGCCTTCACCCAAGTCCACCAGCTGCAAGAATTGCACATCAAGCAGGCCCGCCAGCAACTCTCACGCGAGCTGGCCGAAGCCGAACGCAGCGGTGATACCAAATCGCGTGACAACATACTCAAACGCATCCAAGCCACTCTAAACGAGGAATAATCACTATGCCACGACGTAAATCGTCTACCATGGCTGGTGCCGAAGACAAGCCCGAGCTGTCTGCACCGGTCGAGAAATTAGTTCAAAAAGGCCGCGAGCAGGGCTATGTTACCCAGCAGGAAATCATGGCCGTCCTGCCCGACACTGAGGAGAACGTCGAGCACCTCGACGAGCTCTACTCCGTGCTGATGACTCAGGGCATCGAAGTCACTGACCAGAAAGACAAGCTCATCTGGCAGACCGAGCCCGAGGAAGACATCGAGAACGCCGTCTCCGAGGAATACCTCAAGGACGTAGCTGACGATTCGGTGCGCCTCTATCTGCGCGAGATTGGCAAAATCCCACTCATCAAGGCCGAAGACGAAGTTGCCCTGGCCAAACGTATCCAGAAGGGCGACAAGGCCGCCAAAGACGCTCTGGCCGAGGCCAACATGCGCTTGGTGGTGTCGATCGCCAAGAAGTACATCGGTCGCGGGCTCGACTTGCTCGACCTCATCCAAGAGGGCAACACCGGTCTGCTGCGCGCCGTCGAGAAATTCGATTACACCAAGGGCTTCAAGTTTAGTACTTATGCTACCTGGTGGATCCGCCAGGCCATCACCCGGGCGATTGCTGACCAGGCGCGGGTTATCCGCATCCCGGTCCACATGGTGGAGACCATCAACAAGCTGATCCGGACGCAGCGCCGCCTGACCCAAGAGCTCGGCCGCGAGCCGCTGCCCGAGGAGCTGGCCGCCGAGATGGAGATGGACGTCGAGAAGGTCAATCACATCCTCAAGATTTCGCAGGACACTACCAGTCTCGACGCCACGGTGGGCGAGGACGAAGACTCCAGCCTCGGTGATTTCATCGAGGATATCGAAGGCGTACGGCCGGAGGATGCCGCTACGCTGGAGTTGCTGAAGGAGCACATTAACGAGACGCTCGATCTGCTGACACCGCGCGAGCAGAAGATTCTGCGCATGCGGTTCGGTCTCGAAGACGGCCGCAGCCACACGCTCGAGGAGGTCGGCCAAGAGTTTGGCGTCACCCGCGAGCGCATCCGTCAGATCGAAGCCAAGGCCCTGACCAAACTCCGCAAGCACAAAGATTCCAAGCGGCTCAAGGATTATTTGGGCTAAATCCCAGAATTAAAGCAAAGTAAAAGCGACCGGAGTTGTCTCCGGCCGCGATGGCTTTGGCTGCGCCTCATTTGCCCTCAAGGGCGGGGGCAATATTCTCATGGTTTAACAGATAGTATGTGAAATAATTCGTGGTACCTACCCTTACAAGTATTCGGTGTAGGAGGGTTTGGCAATGTAATGTAAATCAAAAGAACTAAAAAATAACGAACACTGTACTAATTATAAATCATTAACTACCTATTCATGAAACTACCTACAATAACTAAGAAGCAACAAGAAATACTAAAGCTACTATATGGATATAGATTCCTAAACAGGATACAGATACAAGCCTTAATGAATCATAAAGATCGTAAGACTATAAACTTATGGCTCAGAGACTTAAAAACAAAGAACTATGTTGAGTGGATATATAACCCAGATGACTTTGCTGAAAAAACTAAACCAGCTATCTATTATATTGCTTTGAACGGAGTGCGCTTTCTAAAACAACAGACCTACATTGCAACTGATGGTGAGGAGTACGAGACGTACCTCCTAGAAGAAGTCCGTAAACGCTACCGTGAAGCTACTCGGAGCCAAACCTTTATTGATCACTGCATGCTCATAGCTGATTGCTGCATTAACCTTGAAACTAAAACCAAAGATACCAGCAACAAGCTCAGCTATTCCTATGTTACAAAAGCAGACTACATTGACCCTGACAGTGACTGCCATTTCTTACATGAAAGTGAACTTATATATCCTGACTTGTGCTTTGTGAAACACGAGCGCAAAAAAGGAGAAGACCTGACCACTAGCTTCCTGCTAGAAGTGTTTGACCCAACCTTTCCACGCTACCGCATTAAGAAGCGACTGAGTAACTACATTGAGTACTTAGATGACGGTGAATGGCAGAGTGAAACTGAAGATGATGAACCACCCATTATTCTACTGGCTTGCCCAAGAACCAGCGACCTGATCTATGCTAAACGACGTACACGAGGGCTCGTAGCAGACATCTGGGAGCATGATGATGAGGATAGACCACACATACGGTTTGCAACCATAGACAAGCTCAAAGAGCATGGAGTTACGGGGAAGATTTGGGAGGAGGCGTGAGGATGAACTAAAGCTTCACTGTTGCACGAATCCAAAGCCTTAACGTATCTATATCACTCTTGTTCTCTGCAGAGCGGTGCCATGACCCCCTAAAACGAGCAACTACGCCAGGGAGTGGTTGGACAACTCTCAAGCCATGATTTGGAGTAACTGTTGTTAAGGGCTCAGAATCCACATCGGGAGATACTGACTGCCTCCTAAAACACTCTAATGCAGTGCGTAGCATCATGGGTCTGACCAAAAACTCCGTCGGGAAAGCATTGGCAACTGTATAAACAGGCTTACGGTTTAGAACGTCGTTATCCTTATGCCAACCGCCAAAACGCTGTCTTTCACCCTGGGCAACATAGCCGTTTTGAATATCTATCTGCACTGCTTTTACTCTTTTTTCTCTACTCATAGGCCAAGAGTGGTTGGATTGCTACACTAACTGAACGGAAGAGTGGCTACTTACAGGCTGACAAGCTCGAACGAGCCACGGCTGAAGCTATGCTTACCACCATGACAACCTACTTGAAAGGAGCCTTGACGCTCACGCTCGACAATGGGACTGAGATGAATTACTACGAAGCCATGGAGCAAGCTACAGGAGTAGTGATCTACTTTGCTCACCCCTACCACTCATGGGAACGAGGTACGAATGAGAATACTAATGGATTACTACGGCGTTACTTTCCTAAAAAGACCCGCTTTGATCATATTACCCAAGCAGATGTTGACTGGGTGGTGAGAAGGATCAATACTAGACCCAGGAAGCGACTTGGCTATGTGTCGCCGCACACGGTGTATGCCGCCCGTGTTGCACTTCGAACTAGAATGTAGGATTCTGAGGTGTTTTGACCTGTGATATACTACAAGCATAAGCAAGTTAGGGACGAAAATGTCACTAGAAAACAGTCCAGGATCAGATCCGGGCGCAAATCTCGAAGCGATCAGCAATAGCGGATCTGTATTGACGACACCATCTGTCGAAGCATCGCCGGCACCATCAGCTTCTGAGACGCAACCTGCGCCAGAAACACCTTCGGCCCCAATCACACCTCGGGAGTATGACCCCAATGTACCCGATTGGCTGAGAGTTACTCCTAGCACAAACGGTAACGTTCCTAGTCCTTCACCAACTCCCGTTCAAGAACCAGTTCCGCCAACCTTTGACCCGAACGCTTCAACTCACGAAGAAGTTGTCGACGCGGCCGGTAACACCCACAATCTCATCGCCGACAGGGCCCTCGCCGAAGCCGCCGCCTACACTCAGAAGCCGCATTGGGAGGAGGAGAAAGCCCTCCGTGAGGCGGGCAAGACCGCCCAAGCTGCCGACGTCGCCGCCATCGGTCGCGATGCCGTTGCCGAAGTTGAGGCCACCGACGAAGCTCTCTCGCACCATATGAAGGCGGCCCAGATCCAAGGCGAGCGTGAAGTCAAGAACGTCGCGGTGACGGCAAATCAAGAGATCACGCAAAAGTCCGCCGAACTCGAGACCGCCCAAGCTGTCGCCACCCAAGCCGAAGCCTTGCCAACCCAAGCTGGCCTCGGCATGGCTGCCGAGCAATTGCGCCAGGAATCCCAGGCCAAGGTCGCCGGTATCCAGACCGAAATCGAGCAGAAGCAAGCCGAAGCCCTCCAGAAAGTCGCCGATACTCGGGCCGAGAACGCTCGCAAGTTGACCGCTTTGCGCGAGAAGCACCTCGACATCGCCGAAGCCGCCGGTTCGCAGCTTGGCCAGCAGGAACGTAGCGACTACGACCGCGTCAACAACATCGTGGCGAACACCTTGCGCGTCACGCTGGAGCACCTCCATGGCAACAATCCCGAAGCTTTCGTCCAACCGCTGCCCAAAGGCAATGAAGCTCAGTCGACCGCCATCCGCACCGGTATCATCCAGCAACTCGGCGTCACGCCAGATAGTCGCTCGGTGGCGAGCACTGTGCATGAGATCAACGGAGTGCCAGTCGTCGAGTTGATATCAGAAGCAGGTGATCAAATCGACCCCAATCACCACCTGCGGATCGTCGAGACAGTCAACGTCCAGACTGGCGATGTTATCAGCATCTCAACCATCATCTCGCCTGAGCCGACCACGATCGAGCGGCGGCGCTTCGGTTTCTTCGGCCGCCGCGAAGTCGTCATCAATCCGGATCTGGCGACGGCGGTTCAGACCGCGATTGGCCAGCAGCCGATTATGCAAGACAAGGCCGTCATCGCGCCGACACCCAGTCCGCGATTCAGCGATCACTGGACCATGCTGCGTACGCGCTTCCAGACCGACGGCTTCGACGCTGCGACGGCCGGCGCCCAGATGAATCGGTTGCGCAAACAAGCCGGCGGCTTTTGGTTTCGATTGATCTTCGGCGGCGTGCCGGCCAAGAAGCTCCAGCAACATCAGCCCTAAGGCCAAAAAGAAACAACCCGCTTCAACTGCTTGAAACGGGTGTTTTGCGGGGAGTTATTCGTAGAATGCTATGGGCGACGATGGATTGTGATCACGGGGAGCTATGTGGCGACGTGTGTGGCGATGTATCGCTTCACCAAGATGACGGCTTTTGGTCCTATGACCCGCCGCAAACTCGTCTCGATTGCCGCATCGATGACCTTATCCATCTCGACGTCAGGTCCGACGAAATGTACTCGTGAACGGATAGGATCTGCATCACTACTGCTCAAGCTGAGTCGATAATGACCCGAGTCAGTGCGTATCTCTACGATGCGCGAATCCAGTAACAGTTTGAGTTTGATCTCCTTGATGGCATCTTGTAATGTGAATCTTCTCCTTACCACTGGCGATTTGCCGCGTAGAACTCGGATCATTGCACGGCCTTCGGGTTTGCTACCAAGAATCCTACCAGATCCTCTCGCGCCGATAAGATCGGGGCGATTCTTCGTAGTTCTGCTTTGACGATCTCAACTTTCAATCGATGTATTCGTGCTCTGACTCTTCCGATTTCGCCAGCTCCTGAGAAATGAGTCTTCCATTTCAAGCGGCCACTTTCTCGTTTCCCGAGAATCACGTTCACGTCACCCAGGAAATCAATGTCATAACCATGATTTGAGATGGCATTCCGCGCACGCTTGACTGCCTCCGTCAAAGTAACACTATCTGTCAAATTCCTACCTTCATATCTGATGGTAATCATTGTCGCCTCCCTGTCGAAGTGCCTTCTACAGAACGCCTGCCATCATAGCTCACCGGGCGGTTGATTTCAAGCGCGTTCTCAGCAGGCCGGCCGATCGCAGATTTCGGCCGTCACACCAGTGAGTTTTCGGGTATAATCAAACCATATGGCCAAGTCAACCAAACGTCAGAAACTCGTCCTCTTCGACGGTCACGCCCTGCTGCACCGCGGCTTCCACGCGATCCCGTACCTGAGCGCGGCTGATGGTACGCCCACCAACGGCGTTTATGGCTTCACTACCATGATGCTCAAGGCCCTGGCCGAGCTGAAGCCCGATTATGTGGCGGTGGGGTGGGATTTGCCCGGGCCAACCTTCCGACACACGCTCTACAAGGAGTACAAAGGCACCCGCGCGGCCATCGATCCGAGCTTGGCGGCGCAGATTCCGATCACCGAGGACCTCATCCGGACATTTAGCATCCCCTTGGTCAAGCTCAAGGGCTATGAGGCTGACGATGTCATTGGCGCGCTGGCCAAACGCTTCGGTGATAAGCTCGACGTCGTCATTGTGACCGGCGACATGGACGAACTCCAGCTGGTGGCGCCGCACGTGCACGTCTACACGATGCGCAAGGGCTTCACCGATACCGTGGTCTACGACGAGGCGGCCGTCCATGACAAATATGGCGTCACGCCGGCCGAATTCATCGTCTACAAGGCGCTCAAAGGCGACACATCGGACAACATCCCGGGCGTTGCCGGCATCGGCGACAAGACCGCCACCGAGCTGGTGGCCAAATATCACACCCTAGAGGCGATTTATGCGCACCTGAGCGAACTCAAGCCAGCCGTCGCCGCCAAACTCGAGGCCGGTCGTGATAGCGCAGAGCTCAGCCAGACGCTGGCAGCCATCAAGACCGACATCAAGCCGCCGTTTGAGCTCCGAGACGCCCGTATCCACGAGTATGACCGTCAGGCGGTGCACGAACTCTTCACTCGGCTGGGATTCAAGAGTCTGCTGGCCAAATTGCCCGGCCACGACACGGTCACCGAGCTGGCAGGGGAGGCGCCAAACTCATCGAGCAAGTCAGCCACTACCGATACGGCCGACCCGGACACCAAATCACTTCACAAAGCTCACACCCACCTCCGCGATGTCACCTACACCTGTGTCGACACGGTCGCCAAGCTTGACGATCTGATCAAGCAGCTCAGCAAGCAGCGCGTTTTCGCCTTCGACACCGAGACCGACAGCCTCGATGTCATCAACGCCAATCTGGTGGGCATGAGTTTCAGCTTCCGAGATCAGACGGCTTATTATCTGCCAGTCGGCCACGACGAAGGCACCCAATTGCCGCGCGATGAGGTTATCACCCGGCTCAAACCGCTGCTCGAGAACCCCAAGATCGGCAAGGTCGGCCACAACATCAAGTACGATTACCAGATCTTGAAGCGCTACGGCGTGATATTAGGCCCGATCAGCTTCGACACCATGGTGGCAGCTTTCCTGATCAATCCGCTGGTGCGGGCACTGAGCTTGAGCGAGCTGGCTTTCAACGAACTCGGCATCGAGATGATCGAGATTAGTGAGCTGATCGGTGCGCGCGGCAAGGACCAGAAGACCTTCAACCAAACGCCGATTGCCGATGCCGTATCATACGCTGGCGAGGACGCCGATATCAGCTGGCGGCTGTACCGCGAGCTCGACAAACAGCTCGCCAAGCTGCCGCGGGTGCGCAAACTGGCCGAGACCACCGAATGGCCACTGATCGCTGTGCTGGGCGACATGGAGATCGCCGGCGTCCGGCTGGATCTCGATTTCCTGAAGAGCTTCGCCAAGCGCATCGATGCCAAGTTGACCAAGCTTGAGCACGACATCTGGCATCTGGCTGGCGGTAAGTTTAACATCAACTCGACCGCGCAGCTCAAGGAGGTGCTGTTCGACCGCCTGCACATCGAGACACAGGGCCTGAAGAAGATCAAGACTGGCATCTCGACGGCTGCCAGCGAGCTTGAGAAGCTGCGAGGCGTTCACCCGATCGTCGATCTGCTCTTCGAGTACCGCGAAGTTGCCAAGCTCAAGAGTACTTACGTCGACGCCTTGCCGCGGCTGGTTAATCCGACCACTGGGCGCGTCCATACCAGCTACAATCAGACGATTGCCCAGACTGGCCGCCTATCGAGCACCAATCCCAATCTGCAGAACATCCCGATCCGCACACCACTTGGCGCCGAGGTCCGCAATGCCTTCATCGCTGATCGTGGTAATGTGCTGGTGAGCGCTGATTACTCCCAGATCGAGCTGCGGATTGCGGCGGCGCTGTCGGGCGATCAGGACATGATCCAGGCCTTCAAGGAAGGCAAGGACATCCACGTCGTGACGGCGGCCCAGCTCTACGGCATCCCTGAGACCGAGGTCAGCAAGGAGCAGCGAGCGGCCGCCAAGACGATCAACTTCGGCATCCTCTATGGTATGAGTCCGCATGGGCTGTCGGTGGCGACAGGGATGGATTTCGCCGAGGCGCGGGCCTTCATCGATCGCTACTTCGAGATCCGCCAGACCCTCGCCAAATACATCGAAAATCTCAAGATACAAGCTCATGAGAAGCAGTATACCGAATCAGTTTTCGGCCGTCGGCGCCCCTGTCCAGAAATCAAATCGAACAACTTTAGTGTTCGATCTGCAGCCGAGCGGGCGGCGGTCAATATGCCCATGCAAGGCACTCAGGCCGACCTCGTCAAGCTAGCTATGATTCAGCTGGCTGGCATCTTGCCTGAGGGAGCGATCATGCTGCTACAGATCCATGACGAATTGATCGTCGAATGCCCGCATGCTATGGGTGATAAGGTCGCTCAGATCATGAAGCAGTGCATGGAGCAGATCCACAAATTCGCCGTCCCGATTGAGGTCGATACGGCGATCGGTAAGAGTTGGGGTGATTTGGGTTAGCTTTTGGCGAAATCAGTGATATCAAAGACCTCGATTGTCTTCCCAGTCATATCAGGATAAGGCTTAGGATACTTAGCCACCCGTATCTTGCCGGGGCCTTTGGGTACATAGCGATCGAGCTCGATGACACCATCGGGATAATACGGTAGCAGATCGAGATTCAAGAACAGATTGTGCAAAGGCTCCCAGATCTGAGTACTTTCTTGCCAACGCAGGTTGTTGAGCATCTGCAGGAGTAGAGTCAGCACCACCATAGTGGTCGCCAGCACCGAAATTAGCAGTGAAGACAAGATCGTGCCCGTGTTGATCCTGAGCACTAGGAAGCAAACCAACCCCAGCAGCGTAATGATGCTAAACCACTCATAAATCGATATCTTCTGCCTGGTCAGGACCTCGACTTCTTGGCGCGCCTTGGCCGTGTCATCGAGGATGTCCAGCATCTTATCATAGACGACGTCTTGCTTCTCGGTCTTCGGCTCCAGCCCGGTCAGATAATCGTAGAGCTGATAGTATGACTTCGAAGATTTGTTGAAGTCCACCAGCCGGTAGTCAATCTCATCTATCAGTTGCTGGTCGATCAGCTCGCGGCATTTGTCGGTGATTCGTTCATCAAACTCACCTGATAGCTTGTAGAGCAGAAGGAAGGTCGAATCATGTGTTTTCAGCAGTTCGTTTACTTTGTTGAGCTTGTCTTGATTGTTGAGGATCGAGAAGGTGATGAAAATGCCGAAGGTGAAAGACGCGATGGTGATCAGGGCGAAATCGTAGTCTGTGAAGCCATGACCTTTGGTGACGACCGCCAATGCGAAGAATACAACGAAGAAGATAGCAGCGATTGGGAATATCGTCTTGGAATTTATGCGATACATTACCTCTATGATACATCGATGATTTGCAAAAACAAAAATGCGCGGCCCAAAATAAGGACCCCGCCTTGGCGTGCGCGATGTGCGCGGCCAAAACGGGGTCGGACGGACGGGGGATGGGTGCGGCATGCTCACGGCTGCCGGTGGTGATAGATGTCGTGACGGACGTTCTTGGTCTGAGCCTTCTCGAGCGTCTTCTTGTGGTTGCGACGTTGGCGCCAGAGCGCGTACATCAGGAGCACAATGATGCCCAGGATGATGGCTGCGCCGACGTTCTGCCGGATCATGCCTGCCACAATTCCTATCGCGATCGCCAGGGCGATGCAAGCCGGAATCGGGGCAAACAAGCGCTCGTTGAGCGACTTCGACTTCTTGCTGTCAGCCATGTCCTCTTCTTTCAGTCCGGGTGTACGGCACGTACGATTGGGTCTTCAGACAGTGGTTGAAATTGCATCTTCTGTAGCTGAGATTCGAACAGACACGGTCGAACAACTTCTCGCAGTGCGAATACCAGCGAGAGTGCCATCGCGATGGACGCAATGACCATCACGGCGCCCGCCTTATAGTTCACTACTTGCGTCGACTGACATACCGAAATGACACAAATTACAAATATTCCAAGACTTACCAAGAACACCGTGAGCCACCAATCCAGGTATCACATGGTGTTATCTCGTCTAACAACGAGCTGGCCTATTTCACGAAGTGTTTGCATCCCATCTCCCAAAGGACTTTGATTCCGAGAACTTCCCGGAAAACAGTTAAATTATACTTCTTATGTTGGCTTCTGTCAAGAGTAATTTTCGCAAATATCAGGTATAATATACGTATGCCAGAATTGCCAGAAGTCGAAACTATCCGGATGGGACTGGGGCAGCTTCTGCCCGGTCGGACGATCAAATCGGTCGATGTCGACGCGAATTCGGCCAAAAGCTTCCCGAATGCGTCAGCTCTGGTGCGCAAATACCTCGTTGGCGCCAAGATCATCGACATCGAACGGCGCGCCAAGGTGTTGATAATTGGCCTCGATAACGATTATTGCCTGATCATCCACCTGAAGATGACGGGGCAGCTGGTCTTCGTCGGCGCAAGTGCGAAAACCGGCGCAAATAAATCTACCGATTCCGCCGAAACCGACCGCTGGGGCGGCGGCCACCCGACCGATTCGTTGATTGGCGCGCTGCCCGATCGCAGCACCCGCGTCACAGTCACTTTCACCGACGGTTCGCATCTGTACTTCAACGATCAGCGCAAATTTGGCTGGATCCGCCTGATTCCGAAGGCCGAATTGCCCGATATCGACTTCTTCCGCCGGGTCGGGCCGGAGCCGCTAATCGGTACCGATTTCACCTGGCCGTACTTCCGTGCGGCCATCGGGCGACGCCGCAACACCAGCATCAAGGCGGCCATCCTCGATCAGTCCGTGGTGGCCGGCGTCGGCAACATCTACGCCGACGAGTCGCTGTTTGCGACCCGGATTCATCCCGCCACCAAGGCCGGCCAGGTTAGCCCAGCCAAGCTCAAGCGCCTCTGGCAGGCCATTCCCGAAGTGTTGGCCCTGGCCATCGCCAATGGTGGCAGCACGTACAAAAATTACATCGACGCCCAAGGCGGCCGCGGCCAGTACCTGATGAAATATGGCAAAGTCTTCCGCCGCGAAGGCCAGGCCTGCCCGGAATGCGGCGGCGTCATCGAGAAGATCCGCGTGGCCGGTCGCGGCACGCATTTCTGTCCCGCTTGCCAGAAATTGCCGCCCGCGAAATCAGTGTCGAAACCGAAACCCAAGCAATAATTGCGCAAAGAAAACCCTCCTATCACGAGGTGATAGGAGGGGCATTGCTGAGCTCAGCGACGATTCGTCTGGCGGCGGCAATCTCGGCCTCAGCGGCGTTGTATTCAGCCGTGACCTGACTTATGTGCTCCCAGGCTTCATCTTCGCTGTCATTGCCATCGCGGTAGTTGAGAGTGGCCTCGAAGAGCTTGGGGCCGACTTCGGATCGCCGATGGAGCGCGATATCGAGTCTATCGAGGGCTGATGCGAGGTCGCTCATTTCGGAGCATTTCGCTTGAGCTGATATGACTCTCTGAACTGTAGAACCAACTTCGAGTCGGTCCGGCTCGGCGGCATGAAGTAGGCGAAATGATCATGTGACACGATGAAAGTCGAGCCGTCTGGCCGCTCGATCACCAAGTAGACACTTGTACTCTTCATGACCTCATGGTCGGGGAAGAGCTTGCGGAATTCGCTGATGTTGTGACCGTCCCACCGAACCGCCTGGACATCAGGTCCGGCAGTATTCTGCCATGGACCATAGGTCTGGACAGTGAAATCGGTGTCCTTGGTGTCGGTGTTCATGATGACTCACTTTGGTCAGTCGAGTTACGGGGCTCGACAGAAATGTACTTCTCACGAAATGTCTCAGGCGAGAGCTGTTGTTCGTGTCCGTCCGGAAAGCGCATCAGTACCTGTCCGCGCCGGATATATGTTGCACCGGCGAAGGGCGGCGATATGTCCAGAGTGCTACCGTCGTGTGTTTTTAACTGATAGCTAGGTAGAAATTTTTGCATCAACCTCAGGTTTTGACCGTTCCAAACGACATACTCGATCTGTAATATCGACTTCGGCTCACAGATCTGGACAACCACCTCTGCGGCTACCAATCCGGCCGTGTCGTTTGCTAATGTGCTCATCTCGGACCTCTCTCGTTTGTGGTCGATCGGGTGCGTTTGCGAAATGCTGGGCTGATTATACGCTTATTTGTGTCGCATTTCAAGATAAGCGTGACCACCAAGCGCCATCGAATTCGTGTACACTAGAAGCATGATATTCTTCTTCTACGGTGACAATTCGTATGCCATCGCCCAGGCCGTAGCGCAAATCCGCGACCAATACGCCCGCAAAACCGGCGGTTTGCTCGATGTCCAGAGCTTCGATATGACGACCACGCCGCTGAGTGAACTGCTCGACGCGCTGGCCACCCGGCCGATGTTTGCCGGCTCGCGGTTGCTGGTGGTACGCAGTCTCGGCAGCAACAAAACCGCCAATACCCAGATCGCCGACATCGTGCAAGTCATCCCTGATAGCACAGTGGCAGTGCTGATCGACAGTGAGATTGACCGGCGCAGTAGCTACTTTCGCACCCTGACATCAGGTGTGGCCGGCAAGAATGCTCGCGAATTTCTGCCGCTGGAGCCGGTGAAACTGCGCGCCTGGATCAAGCAAACTGTCGAATCGCTGGGTGGAGAAATCGAACCGCTAGCCGTCCAGAAGCTGTATGAGACCGTGGCGCACGAATATCGGCCACGCGACCGAGCGCTCATGAAGCGCGCCGGCGCCGATCAGTGGCAGCTGGCTGAGGAGATCAAGAAGCTGATTGGTTTCGATCCCAAAATCACCCTCGAGACCATCGCCGATCTGGTGGTGCCGAATATCGAGCAGACCATCTTCGAGCTGGTCGATGCCGTGGCGCGCGGCCATAGTAACGACGCGCTGCAGATGTACGCGAATCTCATCGAGCACGGCGCCAGCGATCAACAGATCCTGGCCATGCTCAATTGGCAATATCGCAATATCGTCCTGGCGCGCGAAAATGTCGGGGTGGATAGCAAATGGACGCAGGAGTTTGGCCTCAGTCCATTTGTGGCGAGCAAAGCGGCCACGCTTGGTAACACGCTCAGCTTCGAGCAGCTCCGAGCCGCCTATCTACTGATGCTCGAGGCCGATCTCAGCATCAAGATGGGGGACAAGCCATCAAATCTGGCGCTGGAACAGCTCATCTATCAGATGTGCCAGGTGTCGGCTTGATTTGAGACTAAATCAGAGCAGAATAATTACTTCTTGGTCGGAGTTTTGGTGGCCTTGGCCGCTGGAGGCTTGGTGGCAGACTTTGTAGTCGCGGACTTGGTAGCCGTGCTGGTACCAAAAGCCGTCTTGGAGATCGAATTGTAGGCCAAAGTCAGCTGACTCTTGCGGCGAGCGGCGGTGTTCTTATGCAAAACACCTCGCTTGGCCGCGCGGTCGATCTGTGACAGCGCCTCGGTCAGAGTGGTTTGAGCCTTGGCAGCGTCCTTGGCCTCGATGGTCGTCATGAGTGCTTTCGTCTTCTTGCGGACGGTAGTTCTGACCGCGACATTGCGCAGGCGAGCTTTCTCGGAAGTCTGGACTCGTTTGATGGCTGACTGAATGATTGGCATAATGTTTGCTATTCTAGCTCAAAAGTACGGCTTTGTAAAGAGGTGGGTGTGCTGAGCAAGGAAGCATAAGCGTCAAATCTTCAGGCATCGAACATGTTGGACACTTTCACCTAAACTGAAAGGAGATGAAAGTGAGTACCAAATATATGACCAACAAACAACTTCAGGTATATGGAGCCAGGATTCGATTGGCCTGGTTTCGCAAGGCCGAGGAACTCGGCACCGTCACCGCAGCCTGTAACTACTTCGGCATACCCCGTAGTGATTACTACTACTGGCACAAACGTTGGGTGCAGAGCAGCCACAAGCTGACCGGTCTGTATGATCAACCCCGCACCCCACATCATCACCCAGCAGAACTCGATGAGGATATGATGAGTCTGATTCTGGCGGTTCGGACTGATACCGGATATGGCAAACATGCGCTAGCCTATGTGTTAGCCCGAGACTACGACTGTGTGGTCTCGCATCATGGCGTGAACAACGTGTTGCGAAGAGCCGGCATGCTCAAAGCTGCCAAGCCTCGCAAACCGCGGCAGCGTCAATTGGATGAGTATGAGTACGCTCCCGGAGAACGAGGCCAACTCGATGTCAAACACTGGCACAGGGTTGCTTACCAGTACGACATCATTGATTGTGCCACCAGGATCAAGTACAAGCGACTGTATGACAACTTCACCCCAGAGAACACGGTTGATTTCATCAAACGTGCCATCCGGTTCTTCGAACCAGCATTCGGCTTCACCGAGATCCAGACCGACAACGGTAGCGAAAATACCTACACGCAGTTTCCTCAGATGAAGATCAAACACCCGGTTGATGTGTTCTTAGAGAATGTTGGTATCAGGCACCGATTGATTCGAGCCAGCTCTCCGAACCTCAATGGTCGGATTGAACGGAGTCATGGCGTGGACAAGGCTGGCTTCCGCCACACCGGTCATGAGCTTACCGTAGCCAACTTACAGGCCTTTCTGACTGAGGACTGTGTTCGTTACAACACTTACCGACCACATCAAGCTTTAGGTATGAAGACACCACTTGAGTACCTTCAATCGCTGCCTGGCTACGAAGATGCTACCATTAACTTAAGTGTCCTAAATGTCTGATGCCTCGACCGCATAAGCGTCAAAACCATTGACAAAAACGCTTATACTTGATACAATAGTATATCATTTAGTGTAAATCACGATCCAACTATGGAATTAACCCCCAAACAACAAGTCGTCGAGCTGATCCGTCAGGCCAACAAAATCCTGCTGATCACCTCGCGTGAGCCAAACAACGACCAGCTGGCTTCGATGGTGGCTTTGCAATTGGCGCTGTCCAAGCAAGGCAAGCAGGTCCAGGCCGTCATTTCGGACAAGTTGCCACGCATCGCCCAGCTTTTCAACAACCAGACCAAGCAAATCTCGCGCAACCTGACCGGTGTGCGCGACTTCGTGGTGACGCTCAAGACCGACAACGTCGAGGTCGACCAGCTCCAATGGCACCGCGATACTGAGGCAAACAAGCTCAACATCGTGGTGACGCCGCACAGCGGTAACTTCGAGGAGCGCGACGCTACTTTCAGCCACGGCGCCTTCCAATTCGACCTGGTGATCGCGCTGGGCGTGACCCATTTCGACAAAATCGACCGCCTGATCGACGAGAATCCGACTGTCTTCGATGGCCTGCACGTCGCCAATATCGACTATCATCGCATTAATAACAACTGGGGCAGCGTCAACTTGATCGACCAGCTAGCCGGCTCGACCGCCGAGATGCTGGTGTCGGTACTCGAGTCTCTCGAACAGAGCATCATCGACGCTGATATCGCCACGGCGCTGCTGGCTGGCATCATGGCTGCCACCAATCGCTTCACTTCGGCTTCGACCACGCCCAAGGCCATGACGGTGGCTGCGCAGTTGCTGGCCGCCGGTGCTCGTCAGCAAGACGTCGTCAAGATGCTCTATGAGAATGGCGGGGAAGCGCCGCGGGACACTCGTGATCAGCAAAATCGCGATCAAAACCCACGCGACAACTCGCGCGATGGCGGAAAAAAAAACGAACCACGACCCAATCAGCAGCAAAATCGCCAGCCCCAAAACCAGTCAAATCAGCGCCCCAGCCAACCGAATCACCAGTCAGCTCAGCCGAGCCGGAATTTGAATACCGCGCCGCAGAACCACAGCTCGAAGCCATCCCCGAAACCGATCACCAGCCCGGCAAATCGCCCGGCCCCTTCCGCGGCAGCATCAAAGGCGACGGCCTCAAGCCAGCCTCAACAGATGCAGAATCCGACTCCGACCAGTAATTCACAGTCCGATTCAGCTGATTCTGAGTACAATTCATATAGCTTTGTACAAACTTTTGACTCAGCCGATCAG
>Ga0265338_10004462_pt1 | contig 18883 bp, 16 predicted proteins | sample 42126metaG_FD_193579 | JGI IMG/M metagenome (GOLD analysis project Ga0265338, IMG submission 193579) | Rhizosphere microbial communities from Carex aquatilis grown in University of Washington, Seatle, WA, United States - 4-21-26 metaG | ecosystem: Host-associated > Plants > Roots > Rhizosphere... | reverse complement strand
CCCTCGGCCGGCTCGCTGATTTCAACACTTGATGTATCGATGGTTTTTGATAAAGGTTTCTACTTTATGAATTCCCCTAACGAAACCAGACCCGCGGCGAGCAATTATCGCTGGGTCATCTGCGGCCTGCTGTTCTGGGTCACCACGGCCAACTACATGGACCGGGGGGTCTTTAGCAACCTGGCGCCCGAACTGGAACAGCAACACCTCTTTACCGTGGACCAGTATTGGTACATGCAGGTGGTTTTTCAGGCCGCCTACGCCCTCAGCATTCTCCTGGCCGGGCGGCTGATGGATGTGCTGGGTCTGCGTTGGGGGTTCACCGTTGCCTGTGCGTTCTGGGGACTGGCCGCCATGAGCCATTCCCTGGTCAGCACCGTCGGCGGTTTTTTTCTCGTCCGCATCCTGCTGGGCCTGGGTGAGGGTGGCAATTTTCCGGCGGCGAACAAGGCAATTGCCGAATGGTTTCCCAAGCGCGAACGCGCCCTGGCCGTCTCGTTCTTCAATTCCGGGTCGAACATCGGCAGCATCATTGTCCCCTTCTGCCTGCCGTACCTGATGCCGCTCATGGCCGATGTCACGATCCGGGGCCACACACTGGGCTGGCGCGGCGCCTTCCTGGTCACCGGCGTCTTTGACCTTGGCTGGATCATCGCCTGGCTGTCGTTCTATCAAAAGCCCCAGGAGCATCCGAAGGTTTCGGCGGCGGAACTGGCCCTGATCAACAGCGATCCGGCGGAGCCGACCGTCAAGATTCCTTGGGGCAAGCTGCTCCCGCACCGCCAGATGTGGGCCTTCGCCATCGTCAAACTGACCGACTGTTTCTGGTGGTTTTATCTGTTCGGTGCGCCGCAATTCTTTGCCGACCGATTCAGTCTGAGCTTGCAGTCACGCAGTTTGCCAATGGCCTTGATCTATCTGGCGGCCACGTTCAGTGGGATCGGCGGCGGCTGGCTTTCCGGTCATTTCATGGCCCGGGGCTGGTCCCTCAACAAAGCCCGCAAAATTACGATGTTACTCTGCGCCGCGGCGATTGTACCGGTGATCTTTGCCGCCTTCACCCATTCGTCGTGGGTGGCCGTGGGGCTGATCGCCCTGGCCTGCTCGGCGCACCAGGCGTGGTCGTGCAACGTCATGAGCTTGGCGGGTGATATGTTTCCCCGCCGCGTGGTCGGTTCCGTGACCGGGCTGGCCGGATTCGCCGGATCATGCGCCGGCATTCTGCTCTTCACGTGGGTGGGTTTGATGCGACGGGCGGCCGTCGCGCGCGGCGAGACCGGCAATTATATCCCGATCTTCGTCGTCGCCGGCGTGACCTACCTGATCACCCTGCTCTGCGCCCATTTGCTCGCCCCGGCTCTCCAGCCGGCCGAAGTTGAGGAAAAGTCACCGGGAGGATAGAGCCCTTCCACCAACAAAAGTCACAAAAAGCGCAAGAATCTCTGCCATGATGAACAGGAGATAACGGAGAAACAGAGGAAACATCCTCTGCCACCTCTGCGTCCTTCTGTTAAAGATTGAGCCGGTTCCGTGCAAAACCCATTGCCTCAAAACCGCCCGGCGACTTAATCTCGCTGCGTCCAAATAAACCAAAACGATCAGACGCGCCCTACCTTCTGCTGGTTTGGCGTGGTTCGCGGTTTCAATCCGTGTTCAACCGTGTGTCCACCCATCCTTCACCCAGGAGCTACGGAGCACAGGTCCGTGGTTGAAAATCGGGGCGTCGTGGAACTTCGCCATCCGAAAAGCAAAAAGCGCGGGCCGAAGCCCGCGCCTTGAATTATTATTAGCATCGAGCCGGCGGCTCGATCCATCGGCGCAGCGCGCCGACGCTGCCATTTACACCGTATAGGTGCTCGAGGCGGTGGTGCCGCCCTTGCCGGTCCAGTTGGTGTGGAAGAATTCGCCGCGCGGCTTGTCCACGCGCTCGTAGGTGTGCGCGCCGAAATAATCGCGTTGCGCCTGCAACAGGTTCGCCGGCAGCCGTTCGCTGCGGTAGCTGTCGTAAAACGCCAGCGCCGTGCTGAACGCCGGGACCGGGATGCCCTTCTTCGCCGCCATGGCCACCACATTGCGCCAGGAGCGCTGGCAATCCTTGATCGCCTTCCGGAAGAACGGGTCGAGCATGAGGTTCGACAGCTTCGGGTTCTTGTCGAAGGCTTCCTTGATTTTGCCGAGGAAGGCACTGCGGATGATGCAGCCGCCGCGCCACATGAGCGCGATGCCGCCGTAGTTCAGGTTCCATTTGTACTCCGCCGCCGCCGCGCGCATGAGCATATAACCCTGCGCGTAGCTGACAATTTTCGACGCGTACAGCGCCTGGCGGATGGCTTCGATGAATTTCTTCTGGTCGCCCTTGATGGTGGGCTTGGGGCCCTTTAACTTTTTGGCGGCGAGGACGCGTTCCTCCTTCATGGCCGAGACGCAGCGGGCATAGACTGCTTCCGCCATCAGGGTGATGGGAATGCCGAGGTCCTGCGAGGAAATCACCGTCCACTTGCCGGTGCCTTTCTGCCCGGCGGTGTCCAGAATCTTGTCCACCAGCGGCTGGCCGTCGGTGTCCTTGAAGGCCAGGATGTCGCGGCTGATTTCGATCAGGTAGGAATCCAGTTCGCCCTTGTTCCATTCGACAAAAATCCCATGCATCTGGTCCGCCGTCATGCCCAGGCCGGTTTTCATCAGGTTGTAGGCTTCGCAAATCAGCTGCATGTCGCCGTACTCGATGCCGTTATGGACCATCTTGACGTAATGGCCGGCACCGCCTTCACCGACCCAGTCGCAGCAGGGCACGTTGTTCTCCACCTTGGCGGAGACGGCCTGGAAGATCGGCTTGACGTGCGGCCAGGCGGCCGGAGAACCGCCGGGCATGATGCTCGGGCCGCGGCGCGCGCCTTCCTCACCGCCGCTCACGCCGGTGCCGATGTACAGCAGGCCCTTGCTCTCGACGTATTTGGCGCGGCGGATGGTGTCCTGGAACAGCGAGTTGCCGCCGTCAATGATGATGTCGCCGGGCTCGAGGTGCGGGATCAGCTGTTCGATGAACTCGTCCACCGGTTTGCCGGCCTTGACGAGCATCATGACGCGGCGGGGCTTCTTGAGCTGGGCCACCATTTCCGGGATCGAATGCGCGCCGAGCACCTTGGTGCCCTTGGCCTCGTTGGCCAGGAACTGGTCAACCTTCTCCACCGTGCGGTTGTAGGCCACGACGGTGAAGCCGTGGTCGTTCATGTTGAGGATGAGATTCTGGCCCATGACGGCCAGACCAATCAGTGCAATATCAGCTTTTGGTTCCATATATAAAGTTTGTCCGTTCGTTCAAAAAAAGCACGGGCCGTGCCGAACCGCCAGGGGCGACCACCGGGTTTCGATTTTTCCCGGCCCGCGCGCGTTTACACCCCGCTAAAGGCGGCGAAACCGCCGTCAATGGGAATCACCACACCGGTCACAAAGCCCGAGGCTTCGGCCGAGGTCAACCACAACAACGCGCCGACCAGATCATCGGGCGTGCCAAACCGGCTCATGGGCGTGTGCCCGATGATGGTATTGGCCCGCGGGGTCAGCGAACCATCCGGCTTCGTCAGCAGGGTGCGGTTTTGATCCGTCAGAAAGAAGCCGGGGGCGAGGGCGTTGACGCGGACGCCAACTTTCGAGAAGTGCACCGCCATCCATTGGGTGAAATTGCTCACCGCCGCCTTGGCGCCGCTGTAGGCCGGAATTTTCGTCAGCGGCCGGAAGGCGTTCATCGAGGAGATGTTGATGACCGTGCCTTTGCCTTTGCCCACCATCTCGCGGGTAAACGCCTGCGTCGGCAGCAACGTGCCCAGGAAGTTCAGGTTGAACACAAACTCGATGCCTTTCGGGTCAAGATCATAAAACGTCACAATCTCCTTGGCCGTATTGGCGATATCCTCCTTGCGCATGTATTCGACGCTGGTGGTGCCCTTGGGATGATTGCCGCCGGCGCCATTGATCAGGATGTCCACCGGGCCGAGCTCCTGCTTCACTTTTTCGTTGGCGGCCGCGAGGCTGTCTTTTTCCAGGACGTTGCAGGCGACGCTCATGGCGACGCCGCCTTCCTTGCGGATCTGGGCGGCCACGACTTCCGCGGCTTCCTGTTTCAGATCCGCCACGGCAATTTTCGCGCCGCAGGTCGCCAGCGCGCGCGCCATCGTGCTGCACAAAACGCCGCCGCCGCCGGTCACGAGGGCCACCTGATCTTTTAAATTTACCGTGAATGGAACGTTCATCCTTATTCTTTCCTCTTTCCTGTTTGATGGGTTGATTTCGGTTAGTCTTTGAATCGCCCCCGATACGCCCATAAGCCGAGCGCCGGATTGGAGATGTAGAATATTTTCTCGCCGTCAGCCAGCGTGTTCCAGCCGTCCTTGAGCTTCGCCGGATCGTAGCGCCGGGTCATCTGCTTCAGGTCGGCGTATTTGAAGTTGACGCTTTCGATTTCCTGCTGGGTGAGGTGGCCAGGGCAATAGGTGACGTTGAAGCGGCCTTCGGATGAACCGTGAATGAAATGGGCCGCCGCACTGAGATTGTTCTGCAGCTCGGGGTTGGCCTTGACTGCCGCCAGCGTCGTCGGCGTGCCGCGGTAACCGTATTTGCGGATGAGCCGGTCAATTTCCTTGTCCTCGCCGAATTCCTTCAACCCGGGCGCCAGCACGATCAGATCGCCGCTGTCGGCCATGGCCATGCGGGTGCGGTAGATGCTCTTGTTGCCCAGCCACGTGCTCTTGAATTCGGACGGGTCCAGATACACGACCACCTTCTTGAGCGGCGCGTCCAGCATCTCGAAATTGACCTTGAGCGAGAGCGCCGCGCCCTTGTCGAAGCCGGAGATGTCGTCGCTGATGTAAAGGCCGCGCACGACCAGCTTGCCGTCGTCGCCGCGTCCCACCACCGTGTGCACATAAACGATGGGCAGGTGCTTGGTGAAATGCTCGGAGGCGTAATTGAGGATGCGGCGCACGGGCGTGTCGGAACGGCCCATCATCCGCTCCATGCCGTAGGCGGCGCCGACGAAATGGCTCTTGTTGATGCCTTCCTGGCCGCCGGTGCCGACAAAAATGTTCTTGTTGTAATTGGCCATGCCAATGACCTCGTGCGGAACGACCTGGCCGACGGATAGGATCAAATCATGTTTGCCGGTCCAGATGAGGTTCGCCAGCTGCGCCGGCCAGGGAAAATCCACCGCGCCGCCCGAGACCTGCTTCACAAACTCCCCCGGCACTTCGCCGACGGTGGTGATGCCGGTGCGCCAGTTGTGGACCCGGAAGAGGCTCTCCGGCACGCCGGCGAACATTTCGGCGATTTGCGGCGAGGTCATGGCCGTATGGGTGCCCAGCGCAGGCAAAACGTCCGTCAACCGCTCCCCGTAATAATCGTAAATGAGCCGGGTCAGCGGCCCGGCGTGCGAATGGAACCGGGTGAAATCCGGGGGAATGACCAGCACGCGCTTGCGCGGGCCGAGCTTGTCGAGGGCATGGGACAATCCCTTGCGCAAGTCGTCCATCGACAACTTGTCGGTCACGGAACCGCGTTCGTAATACAACATAAATCCCGCTCAGACTACACCATTCCGATCATGGCTGGCAATGTTTTGAGAGGGTTTTGCAGAAAAACCCAATAGTTTTGCAAATAATTAAAAATAAAGCGCCTTGCGCCTCCCGGCCATTCTGGAATTCTATGGGGATAAATTATCAGCCAAACATTGTAAATCATTTATAAGAACACCATGAGCAAAGGTTTGAACATTCCCAAAAATGGCGCGCTGGATTTTCTATCCCTCGGCGCCCTCGTCAACCGCCTGGACCCCGGCATCATCCCGTTCCGCAAGGCGACCGGGTGCCAGATCCACGTGAGCGGCGGCGAGTTCAATTGCGCCGCCAACCTGTCGGACTGCTTCCGCATGAACACCGGCATCGCCACGGCGCTCGTGGAATATCCCATCGGCGACCTAATCGCCGAACGCGTCCGGGCGATGGGCGTGAAGCCGTTTTACAAGAAGTTCAAGCACGACGGCGTGCGCGGCCCGAACCACGCGACGGTTTACAGCGACCAGGGCCACGGCGTGCGCGCCCCGGTGGTGTTTTACAACCGCAGCAACGAAGCCGGCGCCATGCTCAAGCCCGGCGATTTTAACTGGAAGGAAATCTTCGGCTCGGGCGTGCGCTGGTTCCACAGCGGCGGCATCTTCGCCTCGCTGTCCGAAACCACGGGCCCGCTGATCATCGAGGCCATGAAGGCCGCCAAGGCCGCCGGCGCGGTGACGTCGTTCGACCTGAACTTCCGCCAGAAACTCTGGGACATCTGGGGCGGCGACAAGAAGGCGCTGGCGGTGATGAAAGGCATTGTCGAGCACGTGGACGTGCTGGTCGGCAACGAGGAGGACCTGCAAAAAGGCCTCGGCTTGAAAGGGCCGGACGTGACGGCCAAATCCAAGCTCGACCCGAGCGTGTTCTTCGGAATGATTGATTCGGTGGTGAAGAACTTCCCGAACGTCAAGGCAGTGGCCACCACGCTGCGCGAGGTCCACTCGACCAACCGTCACAGCTGGGGCGCCGTGGCCTGGGTGGACGGCAAGACCTACACCTCGCCCACCTGCGAACTCGATGTTTATGACCGCGTGGGCGGCGGCGACGGTTATGCGGCGGGGTTCTTCTACGGCCTGCTGACGGGCGAAACGCCGCAGGAAGCCGTCAACCTCGGCTGGGCGCATGGCGCCCTGCTGACCACCTTCCCGGGCGACACGACGATGTCCACCGTCGAACAGGTCAAGGCCTTTGCCAAAGGCGGCTCGGCCCGCATCCAACGTTAAAAGACCGGTCGGCGGAGGGGCGCGGTGACCACCGCGCCTTTTCGTTTGGCTATTATATTGCCCGCGTAAATGAGTTATGTTAGTTTGTCTGTTCCATCTTTCTTGAAATGAAAATTTCTGTTCCCAAAGAAACGCACCCGGGCGAGGCCCGGGCGCCGCTGACGCCGGATGGCGCCGCCAAACTTGTCAAACTCGGCGCCCAGGTGGAGGTCGAAGCCGGCCTCGGCCTCGCGGCCGGCTTTGCCGACGAAGCCTACACCAGAGCCGGCGCCACGATCAGCACCGACCGCAAGGCGCTGGTCAGCTCCGGCGACCTGGTGCTGCGCCTGCGCAAGCCGCCGGTGGATGAAATTGCGTGGCTCAAGCCGAATTCGGTCCACGCCAGCTTCCTCGACCCTTTCAACGAGAAGGAGTTGATCCAGAAATTTGCCGAGCGCGGCATCAGCTCCATCAGCATGGAATTGATTCCCCGCACGACCCGCGCCCAAAAGATGGACGTGCTGTCATCGCAGGCGAACCTCGGCGGATATGAGGCGGTCATTCTCGCCGCGCGCTACTCCAACAAGATTTTTCCGATGATGACCACGGCAGCGGGCACGATTCTGCCGGCGAAGGTGTTCATCATCGGCGTGGGCGTGGCCGGCCTGCAGGCGATTGCCACCGCCAAGCGGCTGGGCGCCAAAGTCACCGCCTATGACACGCGGCCCGTCGTGGAGGAGCAGGTGAAATCGCTCGGAGCGCAGTTTTTCAAGATTGACCTCGGCGAAACCGGCCAGACCAAGGACGGCTATGCCAAGGCGCTGACCGAGGAACAGGTCCAGAAACAACGCGACGCCATGAAAAAAACCTGCGGCGATTCCGACGTCGTCATCACCGCCGCCCAGGTGTTTGGCCGCCGCGCGCCGATCCTGGTCACCGCCGACATGCTCAACGCGATGAAGCCGGGCAGCGTGGTGGTGGATCTGGCGGTGGAAACCGGCGGCAACGTTGAGGGCGTGGCCTACGACCAGGTGATTGACCGCAACGGCGTGAAGATTGTCGGCATCGCCAATCTGCCGGCGCGCGTGCCGCTGCATGCCAGCCAGGTTTACGCGGCGAACCTGGTGAGCCTCGTCGAGGAATTCTGGGACAAGCAGAACAAAAATTTTGTCCTCAAGCTCGATGATGAAATCATCAAGGGCTGCCTGGTCACGCACGGCGGCAAGATCGTCAATGAGAAGCTGGCCGGGAAATGACGCCAACCGCCACCCAACAGCCGATTAAATCTTATGGATACCAATGTTCTGTTTATTTTCATCCTCGCGGTTTTCGTGGGGTTTGAAGTCATCTCGAAGGTGCCCTCGATGCTGCACACGCCGCTGATGTCGGGCACGAACGCCATTCACGGCATCATCTTGTTCGGCGGCATCCTGGTGCTGGCCGACGCCTCCACCCACCTCGCCCAGGCGCTCGGCTTTGTCGCGGTGATCTTCGGGTCGGCCAACGTGTTTGGCGGCTTCATGGTCACGGACCGCATGCTGCAAATGTTCAAGAAGAAGAAATAGCCATGAGTTCCACCATTGCCCTCATCATTATCGGAGTCGCGGTTCTATTCATCATCGGCATCAAGCTGCTGAGCTCGCCGAAGACCGCGCGGCGCGGCAACCTCGTGGCGGCAGCGGGCATGCTCGTCGCGCTACTCGTGCTGCACAAGCCCGGCGGCGATTACGTCTGGTCGCAGGACTGGACTTTCAATTACACGCTCATCGTCATCGGCACGGTCATCGGCCTCATCATCGGCGCGATCGGCGCGTATTCGGTGAAAATGACCGCCATGCCGCAGATGGTCGCGCTCTTCAACGGCCTCGGCGGCGGCGCGGCGGCCCTGGTCGCCAGCCTGGAGTTTTATCGCGGCGCGCACGGAACGGAAGTCGCCGGCATCACCCTCCCCGTCACACATGAACCGTCAGCCTTTATCGCGGTGGCCATGCTGTTCGCCACGCTCATCGGGTCGCTGTCGTTCTCCGGCAGCGCCATCGCCTATTTGAAGCTAGAGGGGAAATTTGAAAAGCCGATGACGTTCCCCGGCCAGAACATTTTGAACGGCCTCATCCTGCTGGTCATCGTTGGCCTGTGCGGCTGGCTCACCTTCAACGCCACCAACGGCAACGCCACCACGGCCTTCATCGTGATGTTTGCGCTCGCGCTGTTTTTCGGCGTGGCGATGGTCATGCCCATCGGCGGCGCGGACATGCCGGTCGTCATTTCGCTGTTGAATTCCTTCACCGGGCTGGCGGTGGCGGCGGACGGCTTCGCCATCAACAATCTCGCCATGATTGTCGCGGGAACGCTGGTCGGTTCGTCCGGCACCCTGCTGACCCTGCTCATGTGCAAGGCCATGAACCGGCCCGTCACCAACGTCCTGTTTGGCGCATTCGGCTCGAGCGGTGGCGGCGCCAAGGGTGAGGCGGGCGACCTCGGCGGAAAGTCCGTCAAACCCATTCAGGCCGACGAAGCGGCGCTGCTGCTCAGTTACGCCCAGCAGGTGGTCATCGTGCCCGGCTACGGCATGGCCGTCGCCCAGGCCCAGCACCAGGTGCGCGAACTTTCCGATGAACTTGGCAAACGCGGCGTGGAAGTCCGTTTCGCCATCCATCCCGTGGCCGGCCGCATGCCCGGCCACATGAACGTGCTGCTGGCCGAGGCCAACGTGCCCTACGACCAGCTTTGCGAAATGGAAGCCATCAACCCCACGATGGACCGCGTGGATGTCTGCCTGGTAATTGGCGCCAACGACGTCGTCAACCCGGCGGCGCGCGAGGAAAAGACCAGCCCGATTTACGGCATGCCGATCATCGAGGCCGACCGCTGCAAGAGCGTCATCGTTATGAAACGTTCGATGGCCGCCGGTTTTGCGGGCATTGAGAACCACCTGTTCTACAAGGACAACACCCGGATGCTGTTCGGCGACGCGAAAACCTCGCTGCAAACCCTCATCACGCAGTTGAAGGCAAGTTGATAAGCGGCTGAACTGTCCTTGCCGGACAAATAATTCCGCGACGATTTCACCCGTTTAGCGTTGCACGCGGGCGCCGCCGCCCTTCATCAACTTTTCAACTTCATCCTTCGATGCCATGGAAGTGTCCCCCGGCGTCGTCATGGCCAGCGCGCCGTGCGCCGCACCGTATTCCACCGCCATTTGTGGATCGCCGGCGGTCATCAAACCATAGATGAAGCCGGAGGCAAAACTGTCGCCGCCGCCAACACGGTCAAGAATTTCCAGTTCCGGATATTTGCGGCTCTCGAAAAATTTGCCGTCCGCCCACGCGATGGCCGCCCAGTCGTTCACCGTCGCGGTTTTGGCGGCGCGCAACGTCGTCGCCGTCGCCTTGAAATTCGGAAAGGTTCTTGCCGCCGTTTCGATCATCTTCTTGAACGCCGTCACATCAATCCGCAGCAGATTCTCGTCCGCGCCTTCAACCTGGAACCCGAGGCACGCGGTGAAATCCTCCTCGTTGCCAATCATCACGTCCACGTATTTCGCAATTTCCCGGTTCACCTCCTGGGCGCGCTTCTGGCCGCCGATGGATTTCCAGAGCGACGGGCGATAATTCAAATCGTAGCTGACCACCGTGCCGTATTGCTTGGCCTTTTTGACCGCCTCGATGACCAATTGCGGCGTGGTGTCGCTCAGTGCGGCGAAGATGCCGCCGGTGTGCAGCCAGCGGACGCCGACCTTGCCGAAAATGTGGTCCCAATCGAAATCGCCGGCCTTGAGCTGGCTGGCCGCGGTGTGGCCGCGGTCGGAGACGCCGACGGCGCCGCGCACGCCGAAACCGCGTTCGGTGAAGTTCAGTCCGTTGCGGGTGGCGCGGCCCACGCCGTCGAACGGCACCCAGCGGATGAATTCCGTGCTCACCCCGCCCTGCAAAATAAAATCCTCGATCAGGCGCCCCACGTCATTGTCGGCAAACGCCGTGCAAATGGCGGTTTTCAGGCCGAAGCACCGGCGCAGGCCGCGGGCGACGTTGTATTCGCCGCCGCCTTCCCAGACCTTGAACTCGCGGGCGCAACGGATGCGGCCTTCGCCCGGATCCAGCCGGAGCATGATTTCGCCGAGCGCGATCAGGTCGTGCCGGCACTGTGATGGGTCGCGGAGTTGGATGGCCATAATCTTTGTCAAATCGCGGTTCAAACCGCGAATGGACATCAATAGACACGAATCGGGGCCGGCGGAAAAGCCGCAAATTTTGTCATTTCCAGCGGATCTGACTTCCGGGCTGAGAAAGCCCGTGCGTGGGCATGAAAAGCCGGATGCGATTTTAAAACGAAAGCCGCCAAATACGAACGCGCTGAGTCAGCTCACAGAGCCAAACCGGAGCGGGCCATCACGTTCAAGCGCGATTGCGCCTGTCGGGACATGCCCGTGAAGACAAGCGAAACCTGGTAGCCGGCATGTTTGTTGCCGGAACAGGCGATAACCACGCCGCTGCATTGGATCCGGCCGCCGTCGCGCGGCGATTGCAACGCCACCGTCATTTCCGTCCAGGGATTGAACGGGGTCGGGCTTTGAAATTCAATGCCGCTCTTGTGAATTACCACCGCTTCGGAGGAAAGCTCCAGCCGGGACTGCCGGCCTTCCACGGTGATCTTTTGTTGAAAGGAATCAACACCCTCAAATTTTTTTGCACTCATAGAACCTTACCACAGTAGCACGCGGTCGCCAATCGTCAAATTAGTGTTTGTAATTCTACGAAAAAGCTTTTACCACTCAATAACCGCAGCCCCCCAGGTCAGGCCGGCGCCAAATACCATCATTAAAATCAGGTCGCCCCGCTGGATCCTTCCCGACGAAACCGCCTCGTCCAGCGCTATGGCCACCGACGCCGCCGACGTGTTGCCGTAGCGGTCCAGGTTGATGAACAATTGCTCCGGGGCTGCCCCGAGCCGTTCTCCCACCGCGTCAATGATGCGCCGGTTTGCCTGGTGCGGAATGATGCATTTGATTTTTGAGATTTCGAGTTCGCAACGGCGCAGGGCCTCCTGCGCCGCGTGATACATGGCCTGAACGGCGTTCTTGAACGTTTCCTTGCCTTCCATCCGCAGGAAATGCTGGCGGGCGTTGACGGAATCCACGGTGGCCGGGCAACGGCTGCCGCCACCGGGCATGAAGAGCAAATCCGCCTTGTTGCCATCGGCCCCCATCACCGCGGTGAGCAGGCCGTGCGAGTTGGGGCGATTTTGCAGAATCGCCGCCCCCGCGCCATCGCCGAACAGCACGCAGGTGTTGCGGTCGGTCCAATCCGTGATGGAGGAAAGTTTTTCCGCGCCGATGACCAGCACCGTGTCATAGGTGCGCGACATGATGAACTGCTGGCCGATTTCGAGCGCGTAAATAAAGCCGGAGCAGGCGGCCTCCACGTCGAACGCAGCCGCGCGTTTCGCGCCGATTTTGCGCTGCACGAGGCAGGCGGTGTTGGGAAACGGCATGTCGGGTGTGATGGTGGCCACAATGATCAGGTCAATCTGATCGGCCACGACCCCGGCCATTTTCATGGCCCGCTGCGCCGCGTGCACCGCCATGTCCGAGGTGAATTCGTCCTTGGCCGCGAGCCGCCGCGTCTTGATGCCGGTGCGCGTGGTGATCCATTCATCGGAGGTATCAACCAGCTTTTCGAGGTCGGCGTTGGTCAGAATTTTCGCCGGCACATAGGAGCCGACGCCGGTGATGGAGCAGGTGCGGCCCTGGAAATTGTGTTTGGCGCGCGGATTTTTGAATTTGGGGCTCATGCGGAAACCGGAACGGGGAGCTCGGCGGCGGCCAGCTTTTCGTTGGCCCGCATAATTTCACGGGCGATGATTTCATTGACGCGATGTTGCACAGCCTCGACCGTCACGCGCAGGGCGCTGGCGACGGCGCGTTCACGCGCCGAACCGTGCGCCTTGAACACCATGCCATTGAAGCCCAGCAACGGCGCGCCACCATAGACCTCAGGATCCATGCGCCGGCGGATGGCCTGAAAGGCGTTCTTGGCGAGATAGGCCCCGATTTGTCGCTTGGGGTTGCGGATCAGTTCGCGCTTGAGCATCGAAAACATCGCCACGGCCAGGCTTTCCGCCGTTTTTAGAACAATATTGCCAACAAAGCCGTCGCACACGACCACGTCCACATGATCCTTGAACAAATCATGTCCTTCGACATTGCCGATGAAATTCAAGTCGAGCCGCCGGCAAAGCTTGAAGGCTTCGAGCGTCAGTTCATTGCCTTTGGAATCTTCCGTGCCGATGCTGAGAATGCCCACGCGCGGGTTCTTGCGCCCCAACACCTCCCGCGAATACACATTGCCCATCACGGCAAACTGGGCGAGGTGCAGAGGCTTGCATTCGATGTTCGCACCGGCATCGAGCAGGACAAATTCATTTTCCTGCCGCGGAATGACCGTGGCCAGACAACCGCGATCCACGCCGGAGAGGCGGCCCAGTTTGAAGGTGGCCGCCGCAAAAATGCCGCCGGTGTTGCCCAACGAAACCACCGCATCAGCACGGCCGTCATGGACGAGTTCCGCCCCGCGACCGATGGAGGAATCCTTTTTTCTACGAAGCGCGTTGACGGGTTTGTCATCCATCGTCACCACCTCGCTGGCGTGGACAATTTGAACGCGCAGATCGTGACAGCCGGTCGCACTCAACGCGGCCTCGATTTCGGCCTGGTCGCCGATCAGGAAGAGGGTGGAGATTTTTTGGTCAGCTTCCAGCGCACGCCGGACGCCTTCAACAACGACCGCGCACCCGTGGTCGCCGCCCATGACATCTACTGCGATTCGCATAGATGAAACAACGCGGAAATTTCCGCGACCCGGCGCAAATCAAGCGCCCGCCGTGATGGTCAACACCTGGCGGCCTTTGTAATAGCCGCACGCCGGGCAGACCCGGTGCGGGATGTACGGCGCGGCGCATTGCGGGCACGTGCCGAGTTGCGGCAACTTCAGCACACTGTTGTAAGCCCGGCGCATGCGCTGCCGGCTGTGGGACGGTTTGCGTTTTGGAACACCCATAAATTCTAGTTTATAATTTCAATTTATCCAGTTCAGCCCAGGTCGACGGGGCGGATTCGCCCTTCCTGCCGGTGCGATTGACCGAGCCGGCTTTGGTCGTTTCCAACCCCTGGCAGCCCGGCTGACACAACGGATGTCGCGGCAATTCAAGCAGCATATCTTCACGCACATACGGCGTCAAGTCTGCGCAATCGTTGACGATGGGCACCGATTCGTCGCCTTCGAGCGGCAAATGGCACGCCCAAGGATTCAACTCCAATTCCTGCAGAAACGGCTTCAAACAACGGACACATTGGCATTCCAGCGTCAATCGCAACCAGCCGCGAACCAACAGGCTGTCCTCCAGCAATTGAACCTCCAATTCATGCCGCAGGGGCCGCGCCACGCGAATCATCTCGTCGTGCGTGTCCAGGTCCAGCTCCGCCACCGGCACTTCGCCGCGCAGCACCACGTCCTTCTCCTCCAGGTGACGCAGATTGATGATGAGCGGCATAACCTCAACTCCTTTTCGTCCCGGCAAATTTTTTCGCCAGGGCGGCCTGCACGTGCGCCGGCACAAATGAACCGACATCGCCGCCCAGCCGCGCGATCTCCTTCACAATGCGCGAACTGAGAAACGTGTACGTGTCCTTGGGCATCATGAAAATCGTCTCGATGTTCTCATTCAGCTTGCGGTTCATCAAGGCCAGCTGGAATTCAAATTCAAAATCCGAGACCGCCCGCAGTCCGCGCAGGATCGCCTGCGCCTTCCGGCTCACGACGTATTCGACGAGCAGGCCGTCAAATGCGTCCGCCTTGACGTTCGGCAGATGTTTCACGGCCTTGTTCACGAGCGCAAACCGTTCGTCAAGCGTGAACAGCGGCCGCTTGCCGTCATTCTTGGCCACGGCCACGACCACCCGGTCGAACAGTTTCGCGGCACGTTGGATCACGTCCAGATGACCGTTGGTCAGCGGATCAAAACTGCCGGGATAAATCACCGTGCGCATCAAAATCACTGTAGCATTTGCGGCGAATTTGACGAGGAAGAAAACGCTGGCGTAAAATTATTTTGCCGGCGGCGTCTGCCACGGCACTTCGTAAATCCGCACGGCGTCCCGGATGCCCTTGACCGTGACCGGAAACATTTCGACGCAGGTCGAGGCCAGCGCCGGGTCGTGCCGCAGCAGTTGATTATAGGTCGTGTTGCTAATGATGATGCGGCCGCTGCCGGAAACGCTTTCGAGGCGGCTGGCGAGGTTTACCTCGCGCCCGAAAACGGTGTAATTCAAAATGTGCGCGTCCGAGCCCATCAGCCCGACGGTGGCGAGTCCGGTATTGATGCCGGTGCCGACCTGCAAGGCGCGCAAAGCCGGCTTGGGCGGCAGCCCGGCGGAAAGGCGCGCCCGGTTTTCGGTTTCGCGCGCCTGGTTCTGCGCCGACCGGATTTCGTTCAAGTCACGGATGGCGCGCTGCGCGTCAATGGCGGCGTGCACGCAATCCGCCGCGTGTCTCTCGTTCGGCACCGGCGCACCCCAGAACGCCATCACGCAGTCGCCGATGTATTTGTCGAGCGTGCCGCCGTGCTTTTTCACCGCGTCCGCCACGGTGGCGAGATAGAGGTTCACCGTTTCCAGCGTTTCCTGCGCGGATTCTTCAATGCATTTGTCCGCCGCCTCGGCATCGAGCTGATGTTCCTGGATGAAATCCGCCACGCGCTGTTGCATTTCATCGGTCAGCGTGGTGAATCCGCGCACGTCCGCAAAGAAGATGGTCACTTCGCGCCGCGCGCCACCGAGGGAAAGCTTTTCCGCGCCGAGCAATTCATTCATCACGTCCGGGGAAACGATTTTGGAGAAAACGGATCGGACGCGGCGTTGCTCGCGCTCCTCAAAAACCACGCGGTACGTCACGAGGCTCAGGTGCTCGATCAGCATCGCGCCGGCTATGGGGAACACCAGCGGAAGCCAGTAACGAAAGGCCGCAAAAGCGTAAAACCCGGCGCCAACATACGCCAGCAGCAACAGCAAGACTGCCGCTGACGCCGTAAAGGCCCGCAATTGCCAGGTGAGGAACGCGGTCAGCACGCCGAGCAAAATGATCAGCGCGAACTCCATGGGCAGTGACGCGCGGCGGATGAACTGGCCGGTAATGACGGAATTGGCGACATTCCAGTATTTGCTGACCAGCAGCGTGTTCTTTTCCAACGGCGTCGCACCCAGGTCTGTCAGGTCGTTGCCCTGGGCGGCGGAACCAACGACCACGAGCTTGCCCTGAAAGTCATCGCGCAGCTGGTTGGTCAGGTCAAGCAGCCGCCAGCGGTCCTGGCGCAGCAAACTTTCAATCGGCGCGCGCGCCAGGCGCGGATCATTCGGCTTCAGCCGCCAATCAATGTACAAATAGCCGTCGCGATCCACGGGAATCACGCGTACGACCCCTTTCGCCCCGTGCAGCGTGATCCGGCCGTGAGGCAGATCCAAAACGGGGTGGGCGAGGTCGAGGTTCAATTCCAGCGCCGCCAGCAGGATGCCCATGTCCCAGACGCCTCGATCGTCAAAAGCCCTGACCCGGCGCAGAACACCATCCGAATCCTTTTCCGTCGAAATGTCGCCGGGAGCCAGCGCGTTCGTCCAAAACAGATCGGGCGGCACGAGGTCGGGCACCATGGCGAGCAGGACATTCCCGGCGCGGCGCATCTGCAAGGCAAAGAAATCGTCGGATTCCATCAGGCTTCCGGCTTCCATTTGCACGGCCGGGTGATCGTGACGCAACTCGCCGAACAGCACGTCGAATGCGACGGCCTTGGCGCCCTGGACGGACAATTCCTCGACGAGCCGGCCGTAAACCTGCCGCGGCCAGTAGAGGCCGTAGCGATACCCGAGTTTGCCACCCTTGACGGCGGCAATGCTGGAATCTTCAATGGAAACAAACGCCAGGTTGGTGGCGACGGGCGCGGGATAACGCAGCGCCGTCCGCACCCGCAAGTCGTAGGTCATGCGTTCCAGCCGCTCGAAAAAATCTAGCTGCAGGAGCCGGACGCCGCAAACCAAGGCGAGGACGCAAACCGCCAGGAGGACGGGGGCGCGTTTGAATGGTTTGAACTTCACCACGCCCAGTTAAACAAAAAACCAGCGCAACTCAAGGCTGCACTGGTTTTAGAACACCCAGTTGATCAAACAACCATAAATCAGTTATGATGGCCTGTGGTCGGCGAAATGTGGCATTGGGTCTGGTCAAAGGTAAAATTGACAACCCCCAGATACGTTGTGCGCAGCGCCGCGAAGACCTGCTCCACCCCGGTGATGAAACTGGGCGGCAGGGGACTGGTTTTCCCGGTTTGAGGATCGAACTGCTGTCCCTGGCCAACCACCACGGTCATCGGCTTGCCATTCGCTGCGATGAGGGAAAGCACCACGGAACTTGGGGGGGCGGATTCGTCCGTTCTTGGAATGACGAAACACTTGCCGGTCACATCGATGTAGAACAGCGTGCCCCGGATTCCGGCGATGCCGTTGGGGATTTTGATCAGGTATTGGGACGCGCCGGAAAGTTTCTTGACGCTGTTGTAGATGCCTCCCTGGCGCAAATCCAGCTCCGTATCACTGACCGAGTCCACACCCGTGTCTGAAACCGTCAGCTTGTCAATGGCCAGAATGGTGTCGCTGGTCATGCGAATGGTGTTTTGCTCCGCTGAAGGTTTGTAAGCAACAAAACCACGCACGTCGGAATCGGCCGCCTGAGAAATCCGATTGGGCACCGGATCGGCCTGAGGCATGGAGACCTCTTTGCCCAACACAATATCCACCGCTGCATCGTGCCCGGTTTGGATAACCGCGCCAGCCGCGAGAATCTTGCCGGCCACCAGCGGATGCCAGACGCCATCTCCCAATGAGTACTTGACCTCGCCGGAGAGGCGCACCACGGTGACCACGCCCGGCTTGGTTGATTGAGCCCGTGCGCTGCCAGCCAGCATCAGGAGCAAGCTGCATAACACGACAAAGAGCAAAGTTTGAGTATATTTCATAGCTGTTTCCCTAGTTTTTACGCTTAATGAAGTATAAGGATAAGTGGCTGAATGTCAACCCCCAGAATTTATGGTTGTTTGTGCTCAAAAAAACGCGGCAATAGGCCCTGGCCGGAGGCATTTTCGACCAGTTTGCGCTCGGTAATCTCCAGATAGGAGGAGGCTGCCCCATTTTCCTTCCCGTGCAGCCGCATTGACCGTTCCAGCCATGGCCGGGCGGCGGCGTAATCCCCGGTTTGGACGTAATGCCAGCCGATGTTCGCTTCGGAATAATAGCCGTTGGGGTCGAGCGCATCAGCACGGTTGAAGTACGGCCCGGCTTCATCGTGTTTGTCCAGCCAGTCAAGGCACATGCCATACCGCAAATAATTGTAGCCGTCATGCGGATTGAGCTTCATGCCGCGCCCATACCATTGCATGGCCGTCTGCGCCAGGGCTTTATAATTTTGTCCGCCGTCAAAACTCTGCGTGCGAAAGCACTCGCCAAGGTTATAGGCCGTTTCAAAATCCAGCGGCTCGACAGCAAAGGCTTTTTCCCAGGCCGCCGCCCGTTCGGGTGAAAAGTTTGGCAACGGCTCCGCCCGCGCCAGCCAGACCGCTTCGCGGCCCAGACGCCAGCCCTGACCGCCCAGATAGGCCATGCCGGCGATCAGCGCCAAAGTTGCCAGCCCTCTGACCGGCAGGCCCGCCCGCAGCCAGTAACGCTCGGTGGCAAATCGAAGGTTGCTGCTCAACAACGCCAGCAACGTCACCCCAAGAACGGCGTTGGCGGGAATGTGCAGATTGAAATCCACCGCCGAATGCACGGCCAGCGCCAGCAGCCCGGCACTGGCACCGAGGAAAAAGGCAAACCGGTTGCTCAGGCCACGGCCAAAATCATTTTCTGACGGGCGGGCATATTTCCATGTCTTCCTCAACCCCGCACCAAAGGTCACCATGCCAGCCAGCACGACAATGCCGCCAACTGCGCCCCAATCGGCCAGCAAATTCAAGTAATCATTGTGCGTGCGGTCGGGACTC
>Ga0265338_10004461_pt1 | contig 18883 bp, 11 predicted proteins | sample 42126metaG_FD_193579 | JGI IMG/M metagenome (GOLD analysis project Ga0265338, IMG submission 193579) | Rhizosphere microbial communities from Carex aquatilis grown in University of Washington, Seatle, WA, United States - 4-21-26 metaG | ecosystem: Host-associated > Plants > Roots > Rhizosphere... | reverse complement strand
AATTCAATAATGAAATAATCCTTGCCCGTTGGTCGGAGGCCTATTGTTCAATTGCGCGATAAAAACGGTTAGGTTGGTTCGTTGCCCCAGTGTCGAGAAACTGGAATGAACCGGTCACCGCCGGATTGGTGAAGATGGGGATCCAGTCCAGCAGATTGGTTGAAGCAAGGATGATGATATTGCCATGGCCGGACAACTGGTCCAATTGCCAGCCGAAGCCGCCATTGGCAAACGCCGGAGCACCGCCAAAGCGGAGCGTGGAGCGCAGTACGATGAGACTGGCGCTCTGGCTGGCGGCGCAGCCGGCGTTGTTCGTGACGACACACGAATAATTTCCGGCGGCGGTCAACGGGACGTTCGTAAGAACGAGCACGGAGTTGGTGGCGTCACTGATGTTCGTGCCGTTGAACCGCCATTGATAATTCAGCGGCGACGCGCCGGAGGCACTGGTGTTGAAGGCGACGGTGTCGCCGCTGAAGACGCTGCGGCTTAAAGGCGGCCAGTTGATGCGAGGTGAGCCATCACTGATAAGTGCGACGGCGTGCTTATTGTTGGCGGCGACAGCGGAAACGTTGCCGGGATTCGAAGAAATATATGGAACGGCGCCACTAGACCCGGTGTTGACTTCGGTAATAAAACCGTCGCCGCTCAGGAGCAGGACGTAATCGTAAAGCGGCGAGCCGCTTCCGGATGCGGCAATCGCAACTGTATTCGGATATGCGTTCTGGCCTCGAGTGGCAGTGCTCCAAGCCGACAGGTTTGGATAATTGTTGGTGAAGGGGGCGGAGCCGTCGAAGAAACCATAGGCGCGTGCGACGCCGTCGTTTTGCAGCGACCAGCCGGTGAATTCCGCCGCAGCGATACTCACAATATTGCTGCCGGCAAAGCTTAACTGCGTGTTGGTGCCGTTATGCTGCCAGACGGGACCATTGCCCCATTGCACCAGTGAGCCGTCGGATTTGATGGCGTAACCGTTATAATATCCCGCAAAGATGGATTGCACGTTGGTCAGTCCGTCGGGAACATCCGTCTGGCCGTAGATATCGCTGCCCCAGCCGGTGACCGTGCCATCGGAATTGAGTGCGAGATTGTAGGATGGGCCGGAAGCAATCGCGACGACGTTGCTCAACCCGGCGGGGACTCCGCCCTGACCATAGCCGTAATCGCCCCACGCGACGAGTGTGCCGTCCGACTTGAGCGCCAAACAGTGATTATTTCCCGCTGCCATGGCGATGACATTGGTCAAGCCGGCGGGAATATTCGTCTGGCCATAGAGATTATTTCCCCACGCGATCACCGTGCCATCCTTGCGCAAGACAAGCGTGTGCGCTGCCCCGGCCGCAATCGCGGTGACATCGCCAATGTTCGCCGGCTGAACCATCGCGGCGTAGCCGTTTGGAAGATAGTCGATGACCCTTAGCGAAATAACCGTGAGCTTCGCATTGAGGCTCGTCGCCTGGCCATAGGCATTGGAGACGATGACGGAATAATCGCCTGCGCTGCTTAACTGCAAATTGGTGACGGCGAGATAATTCGAAACCGCGCCACTGATGGAAGCGCCGTTGAAAAACCACTGATAGGTCAGCGGCGCACTGCCCTTGGCGGAGACGCCAAAGGCCGCGCTGGCATTCACGACATTGGTCTGCGTGGCGGGTTGGCCAGTGATGACCGGAGCGGAGCCGTTTACCGTCAGTGCGGCGTTTGTGCCGGCGGCGCTGCCGGAGTCATTTGTGACCATGACAAAATAAATCCCGGCGTTTACCGGCTGCACATTATTCAGCGTGAGCGTGGAGTTCGTCCAGCCCGGCACGTCTGCGCCGTTGAGCCGCCATTGGTAACGCAGCGGCGGCGTGCCGGCGGCGGTCACGGAGAAGGTGACATTGTTGCCGGCGTTGGTGGTCACGTCCCCGGTCTGCGCGGTTATGGCCGGGGCGACGCCGGCAATGGGAATGATTTGCACCTGATCCACCCAGGCGGTGCCGCCGGCGAAGGCGTTGTGAACGGGATACAAATTCCACTGCAAAGTCTGGCTGCCTGAGCCGATGTAATTCGTGTTCAACTGCCAGTCCACGGTGCCGGTGATGGAGCTTTGTTGGATGCCGTTTGCCGAAAATGCGAGCGCATCCCAGAAGCTGTCGCAATTTACTTTCCACCAGTACACCACCATTGCCGGGCCGGTCACCGTGGTTTGCAGCGTGGAAGATTGGCTGCCGGAAATCACGCCGCTCTGGGCGGCCGACACGCCGTCGTGGGTGGTGTTTGTTTGCGGAAACCAAGGAACGTTGGTCGTGGTCCAGGTCAGGTTTGAATTGTCGAGCGCCGTGCCGAGGGCGCCGAGGGAATACGGCACGAGCAGCACATTGGAGCTGACCGTCACGCCGACGGAATTGCTGGCTATCAGGGCATAGCTGCCGCCATCGGAATACTGCACGTTGCTCACGGTCAGCGATGTGCCGTTCGCGCCGGGTATCGGCGAATTATTGAACAGCCACTGGTAGAACATCGGCTTGGTTCCGGTCGCACCGCCAGTGAAAGTCAATACACCGCCCAGCAGGACCGCGCCGCCGGAGGGCTGTGTGCTGAACACCGGCGCAGAAGGAGAAACCGCCAGCACGGCATTGGAACTGACGACGGTATTGCTCGTTCCGCTCACCGCAACGGAATAACTGCCGGCATTAATCAACTGAACGTCATTCAATCCCAGCGACGATGAAGTTGCTCCGGAAATGACGGCACCGTTGAAAAACCATTGGTAGGCTAACGGCGGCGTGCCGGTCGCGGCGACACTGAAAGTGACGTTGCCTCCGGCCGCGATGGCCTGGCTCGCCGGCTGCGTGGAAATGCCGGCAGGCGTGGTTCCCGGCGTGAAGGCGACGTCATCGAGGAATGCGATGTTGGTAGAATAACTGATAGATTGGTTTATCGCCGTCCATGTCAGCAGGTGGACTTTTGCCGGCAGAAAATAGGTGAATTGCTGCCAGCTTCCGCCGTCGTAAAACTGCTGGCTGGTCTGCTGCGTGTCATCAATCGCAAACGTCAGCGTCACGTATCGATTCCCATTGCACCAAAATGACAGCTTGCCGGGGCCGGTGACGGAAGTGCGGATAAAATTTTGAGAACCGTAAGGCAGCCAGCCGCTGGCTGCCGCTGCGAAGCCGTCGTGGGTGTTGGTGGACTCGGAAAACCAAAGCGGCTTGCCGGGATTGAACCAGGAAACATTTGTCAAGCCCAGCGCCTGCGGCACGTCAATCACATCCACAAACGCATTTGAACTCACCGCCGCGCCGTAGGCGTTGCTGGCGAGCAGCGTATAAAAACCCTCGTTCGCAAGCTGTGCGTTGGTCAGGGTGAGGACAAGATTTGTGGCCGCGTCAATTGGAGCGCCGTTCAAACACCATTGATATGCAAACGGCGGCAAACCGCCGGCACTGGCCGACAGGGTCACATTGGATTTCTGCAGCACCGCGACATTTGCCGGCTGGACGGTAAAAAACGGCGCCGTGTCATTCACGGTCAGCATTGCGGCCGCGCTGGTGACGACGCCAAAAGCATTGCTGCCCACGAGTCGGTAATTTCCGGTCTCAGACAATTGTGCGTTTGAAAGTTGCAGCACCGCGTTGGTGGCATTCAGCACGTTCGTCCCATTTTGCTGCCATTGAAAATTAATCGGGGCTAGTCCCAGAACCGCCGGATTGAACACCGCATTGCTGCCCTTGAAAATCGTCTGGCGGTATGGCGGGTTCAGGAACGTGACCGGCCCTGTGTTGACCAGCGCCAGACTGTGATATCCTCCCGCGGCGATGGCGGCGACGTTGGTCGCGTTTGCCGGCAGGTTGGTTTGACCGTTGGCGTTCAGCCCCCAACTGATCAGGCTGCCGTCGTTCAGAAGCGACAAGTTGTGCGCTGCGCCGCAGCTGATGGCCACGACATTGGTCAAGCCATTCGGAATGTTGGTCTGGCCGTTCTCATTCGCTCCCCAAGCGACCAGCGTGCCGTCATTCTTGAGCGCGACACTGTTGGAACCGCCAGCGGCGATGGCGACGACGTTGCTCAAGCCGGAAGGCACATTGGTTTGTCCGAACGCATTCCAGCCCCACGCGACCACCGTGCCGTTGGTGCACAAAGCAAGGCTGTGATAACCGCCAGCAGCGATGGCGGTCACGCCCGTCAAATTGGTTGGGACGATACTTTGGCCGGAATAATACGGCGGTGAACCTTGTGAGGTTCCCGCGCCCCAGGCGACGACCGTGCCATTGCTCCGCAAGGCCAGGCTGTGATACCACCCGGCCGCGATGGCCATTATATTCGTGGCGGATGAGGGAACAGTAGTCTGGCCATCGCTGGAATATCCCCATGCCGTCACCGTGCCATTACTGCGCAGAGCCAGGCTGTGATACCATCCGGCCGCGATGGCGCTCGCGTTGGTCAGCGTGCTTTGTTTGTCGGTCTGGCCATAAGTATTGTAGCCCCAGGCGACCACGCGACCGCTGTTCAGCAATGCCAGGCTGTGATAACCACCGCCGGCAATGGCTTTCATCCCGATCAAATTGGCTGGCACGATGCTCTGGCCGTAATTGGGCGCGGTGACGGTGTTGGATTTGCCGGCGCCCCAGGCGTAAACGTTAAGCAAATAGAGAAATGCGTTCGCGCTGGCGGAATTTCCGTAGTCGTTCGCCAGCGTCACCGAGTAATTGCCGGAGTTGGCAACCTGGACGTTGGTGATAATGAGCGACGAATTGGTTGCTGATGGAATCGCGCTGCCGCTGAAAAGCCACTGATAACCTATCGGCGGTGTGCCGCCGGCGGTGACCGTGAAGGTTGCATTGGACGAAATGGGGACGATTTGATCCGTCGGACCGGACACGGCAAACGCGGCGGCTCCGCCGGGAACGTAAGATATCTGATCCAACCATGCTGCGTCTGAACCGCGATTAATCGTGGCGTTCTTGGAATAATTCCACACCAGCGAATGTGTGCCATTGCTGAAATAAAACGTCTTTTGCTGCCACTGGTTGAGCAAACCGGAATTGCGCGCTTGTTCCACACCGTCTATGGTGAAGTTCACATAGTCGTTGTTTGTTTCCGACGAAATTTTCCACCAGAAACTCAGTGTGCCGGGACCGGATACGGCCGTGGAAGCCGTGGACTGCTGGCTGCCGGTTATGGCCCCACTTTGAAGCGCTGCGATGCCATCATGCGTGATGGACGTTTCAGGAAACCAAGGTTGGCTGCCGCCGGAACTCCAGACCAGATTGGTGGCGTCGAGCGATTCGGTGAAGTCCACCACATTCAAATAAGCAGTGCTGCTGTTGGTGACACCAAACGCATTGCTCACCACCACGCTGTAATAGCCTTCGTTTGTAAATTGAACATTACTCAATGACAGATAAGCATTCGTCGCGGCCTCCAAGTTGGTTCCATTGAGCTGCCATTGATAAATCAACGGAGGCGTGCCTCGGGCAGTAGCATTCAGCGTAGCATTGGATCCCCGCAACACAATTTGATTGGTTGGATTCTGGGCGACCAAGGGCGGCGTGCCACCGGGGACGAAGCTGACCTGATCAACATAGCCGGCCGGTGAAACTGCACTATCAATGGGTTGTGTAAACGTCCATAACAATACTTGATCGCCTGCGCCGAGATAGTTTGTAATTTGCAGCCAGCCCGTGATGAAAGTAATCCGTGATTGTTCAATGCCATTGACAGAGAAAATCAGGTAATTATAGCCGTAGCCGAACATGCTGTCTATGTTCCACCAGAATGTCAGCGTCCCCGGACCCGTGACGGAAGTTTGAAGTGTGGACTGCTGGCCACTAATAATGCTTCCGCTCTGTAGGGCGGCAAAGCCGTCGTGCTTGACAGTGAATTCAACCTGCCAAGGCGCATCACCGCCGGTGATCCAGTTAAAACTGGTCGTATTCAAAGCTTCAGCCCAGTCAACTACGTTCAAATAGCCCGGTGAGCTATTCGTGGAACCAAACCCGTTGGCTGCAACGACGTCATAATTGCCTTGGTCCGCGAGTTGCAGATTCGTAAGGTTCAAGATGGGATTGGTTGCCCCGTTTACGTTCACACCATTCAGCCTCCATTGATAGCTAATCGGCAGAGATCCTATTGTGCTTACGCTCAGGCCGGCATTGGAACCTGCTGCCACGACCAAGTTGGGCGGTTGGCTTGTGAAATTGGGCGAAACAAAGCTCACCGCCACAGTCGCATTGGAACTGCTTATTGAGCCGTAGACGTTAGTGATTACCACAAAATAATACCCTGCATCGGCAGCCTCAAAATTCGAGATGGAAATCTGATTGGTCGTCGTAAACGCTATATTGGTGCCATTATGATACCAGTTGTAAAAGAGCGGAGAACGCCCCGAAGCCAGCACTCCGATCACGGCGGTATTGCCGCTCATGATGGTTTGATTCGTTGGTTGCTGAATGATGACCGGTTTTTGCACCAGCAATAGCGGCAAACTCTCGATAGTGTTTGAGAGACTGTTGTAGTACCAAAAGTATTTGTCATTTCCATCGACGGCCGAAACCGGGGAAGCCACTGGCAAAGCATACATTGGCAGCCAAGACGTGCCATCAAAGACCTGGGTTGAAGTAAAGACCACCGCGCCACTTGAGGAGCAGGCAAACACCTCAGCACCCAGCCAGGCCAGATTATTCAGATTAGTGTCATAGACGTTGCCGTTATAAAACAGCCGCGTATTGTCATGGCTTAAAAGGAGGTTGTAGGAACCGTATGCATTTACATATTGCAGTTGTTGGACAAGACTTGGTGCTCCGGCTGCCAGATAATCCCCTTGGATTTGCCATCTCAAAACTGCCGGCGGCCAGCTTCCAACATCGCCAAGATAATAGTAGGAACCAGATGCATCCACGGCCCCGTCTCCATCAAAAGCAATCCAGTTGGTGGTTACCGGAATTCCAGTCGCTGTGTTGCGAAAATAACAATATCCCTGGCCTTCAACCAAAAACCTGCCGGGATTTAAGCCGCTGATCGTGGACAAGGATGGGCTGAAGCTAAACGACGGCAGCAACGCCTGGGCGCTTAAATCCACGCGATAGATGGCGTTGTTGCTATGGTCAAGAACATAGAGCTTATTTTCTGCGACATTGATGGTCAGCTTGGTGGGGTTACTGCCGATGGATAGCGTTTTGGTCAGCGTGCCGTTGGTCGTGTTGATAAACATCAGGTTTCCATTCGTCGCGCCCGACGACGGCGACTGAATGACATAGACGAAAGGCCGCTGGAAATCCGCCACCATTTTAACCGGCGTGCCACCTGACAGGGGTATGGGTGCAAACTGCGCCTCCGCTCTGGGAACCCAGAACCCGAAAACTGCCATCAACATCAAAAGGCCGGGGAGTTTGCGATGCTGCCAAATGGATTCTTCAGCCCTGGTGCCCAGACCGGCTTGCGCCCAGTCCATCAGACCAGAACCCAGCAACCTGGCGAGAAACATGGAGAGCCTGCCCAGGATGTCATAAAAAAGGGTGTTCATAATACATTCTCATGGCTTTTTGATGCTGAAGTAGTATGAGGCTGATTTCTGAAGAATTCAATCGAAAACCAGCCGACCTAATCACGCCCACAATTGCCGATCGAGCGAACGATACTGGATGGCCTCGGAAATGTGGTCACTCGAGATGTTCTCCGCCCCCGCCAGGTCCGCAATGGTCCGTGCCACTTTCAGGATCCGGTCGTAGGCGCGCGCGCTCAGATTCAAGTCGGCCATCGCGTTCTGGAGCAAGCCCTTCGTCGCTTCGTCCAGGTCGCAGTGTTGTTTCAATTCGCGGGTCCCCATCCGGGCGTTGCAGGTGATCTTGGGTTTCGACCGGAACCGATCGTGCTGGCGGCGGCGCGCGGCCACGACGCGCTGGCGGATTTCCGCCGAGGTTTCGCCCGTCCGGTCGCCGGCGATCTCCCGGAATTTTACCGGCGGCACTTCCACGTGCAAATCCACGCGGTCGAGCAGCGGCCCGGAAATCCGGCCCAGGTAATTCTGGATTTCCCGTGGCGAGGACCGCGACTCGTGCGGCATCTTGCCGTCGGGCGTGCGCGATGTTGCCTTTTTGCGATAGGGTTGTGAGCGTGCCACGCAAAGACATTACGCCTGTATGGACACGGAGTTTTCCAATCGAAAAGGAGCCTAATACGCTCGGCCAACACCTAAAGAAGAAACGATTCTCGGCGGGAATCCGGCAATCGGAAGCTGCTCTAAAATTAGGGGTTAGCGACAGAACCCTTAGCCTTTGGGAAACGGACCGGGTGTATCCGGCCTGGGATTTCCAGCCGCGATTGATCGCCTATCTGGGCTACGACCCATTCACCGATCCGACGCTCGGAAGGCCCAAAGGCAACGAAACGTCGTGCGTTGCCTTTTTATCACCAGAAGCCCTTGTCACCCTTGGTCAAAAGATCAGGCAATCCCGACTAAAATTGCGGAAAACGCGGAAGCAAATGGCCTCGGAATTGGGCGTCAGCGTCAAAACGCTTTGGGGCTGGGAAACAGACCGTTGGCAGCCGACTGCCCAAGGCCAGAAGCGAGTTGCTATGCTCTTTGAACGACTCGAATAGTGATGAAAAATTCACTGAAGGTTTTTGGGACTCCTATTCGGTCAGAAATGGTTCGGCGTTCCAAATCTTTTTGGCGTACTCGGTAATGGTTCGGTCGCTGGAGAACCTGCCGGACGCGGCGATGTTCAGGATTACCTTGCGTGTCCACTCCGGTTGGTCGGCATATAGTTCCCCCAGCCGTTGATGGACCTGAGTGTAACTGGCGAGGTCGGCCAAATGCCGGTAGTGGTCGCCGTGTTGCAACAGCGCATCAAAGATAGGCGTGAAGATGCCAGGTTCGTTTCGGCTGAAATGATTGCTGGCAATCAAGTCGAGCGCGGCGCGCGTTTCCGGCTCGTTCTCGTAGTGCCAGCGCGGATTATACCAGCCGCGACTGCCCTCGACCTGTTCCGCAGTCAGGCCGAACAGGAAAAAGTTTTCCTCGCCGGCCGCTTCGGCCATTTCAATGGTCGCACCGTCGCGTGTGCCGATGGTCAGCGCGCCATTCATCATGAATTTCATGTTGCTCGTGCCGCTGGCTTCGTAGCCGGTCGTCGAGATTTGCTCGGACACGTCGCTCGCCGGGATGAGATATTCCGCGACGGAGACGCGGTAGTCCGGCACGAAGACGACCTTCAACCGGCCTTGGGTGATCGGATCGCCGTCGAGCGTGCCGGCCAGGTTGTTGATGAACTTGATGACGAGCTTTGCGAAGTGGTAGGCGGGCGCGGCCTTGCCGGCGAAGAAGAAGGTGCGCGGCGGCACGTCGAGTCGCGGGTTCTCGCGCAGGCGATTGTAGAGCAAAACGACGTGCAGCGCGTTCAACAGTTGCCGTTTGTATTCGTGGATGCGCTTGATCTGCGTGTCAAAAATGCTGTCCGGATCAATCCCCGGCATGTCGAGCCACCGGAGAAACCGCGTCTTCGCGTCGCGTTTCGCTTTGTGGATGGCGGTGCAAAACGCCCTGCCTTCGGCGAGCGGTTTCAATTTTTCCAACTGCGCGAGGTCGGTAATCCAGCCATCGCCAATGGCCTCGGTGATGACTGTCGCAAGCGATGGATTGGCCAGCCACAGCCAGCGGCGCGGTGTGACGCCGTTGGTCTTGTTGTTGAAGCGTTCGGGAAACATGGCGGCAAAATCCGGCACGACACGCTGCTTGAGCAGCTCCGAATGCAGCGCGGCCACGCCGTTGGTGCTGTGCGAGCCGACGATGGCCAGATGCGCCATGCGGACGTGCTGGGTCGCGCCTTCCTCGATCAGGCTGACGCGCTCGACCCGCCCGGCATCGCCGGGATACCGCAGGCGGACATTGTCGAGGAAGCGGCGATTGATTTCATAAATGATTTCAAGATGGCGCGGCAAGAGGTCCTGAAACCACTGCACCGGCCATTTCTCCAGCGCTTCGGGCAGCAGCGTGTGATTTGTGTAAGCCAGCGTGCGTTGCGTGAGATCCCAGGCGTCGGGCCAGCCGAGCTTTGCCTCGTCCAGCAGCAGCCGCATCAGTTCCGGCACGGCGATGGCGGGATGCGTGTCGTTGAGCTGGATGGCAACCTTCTCGGGCAGCGCCGACCAATCGTTGCCGGCGGCGCGGAAGCGTCGGACGAGGTCGGCCAGCGAGCAGGCGACGAGGAAGTATTCCTGGAAGAACCGAAGGCCTTTGCCTTGCGTCGTGTGATCGTCGGGATACAACACGCGCGTGAAAGTTTCAGCGGTGAGCGTTTCAGCCAGCGCACCGACGAAATCGCCGCTGCTGAATTGGCCGAAATCGAAGTCGTGGGGCGCTTTGGCCGCCCACAAGCGCAATGTGTTGATGGTTTTGCCGCCATACCCGACCACGGGCCGGTCATACGGAATGCCGATCAGCGAGGACTGGCGGCCTTGCACGACGCTCAACGCGCCGTTGCGAATTTCGAAAGACACATTGAGCTTCACCTCGACGGCTTCGTTCGGTCGCGCCACTTCCCATGGGTCGGACCGGGCGAGCCAGTGGTCGGGTTGTTCGGCCTGCCAGCCGTCGCGGATGCTTTGTCGGAAAATGCCGTAGTCGTAGCGCAAGCCATAGCCCATGCCGGCAATGCCGAGCGTTGCCATCGAATCGAGAAAACACGCCGCCAGCCGGCCCAAGCCGCCGTTGCCGAGACCGGCGTCCGGCTCCTGTTCAATGATCTGGAGCGGATCAAGTTGGTGATGTTTGGCGAATTGTTGCGCATCCGGGTCGAGCCGAAGATTGGAGATGTTGTTGGCCAGAGCGCGGCCGAGCAGAAATTCCATCGAGAGATAGTAAACGCGCTTGGCGTTGCGCTGCCGGCAAGTCTCTTCGGTCTTTAACCAACGTTGCGACAGCATGTCGCGGACGGAACGCGCGATGGCTTCGAACTTGTCGCGAGTGGAAGTTTCCGTTTCCGCGACGACCTGGTCGAACGCAACGTGCCGCTCATAAAACGCATTGGAGTCACCGGACAATTTCACCGGCCCGCTGGCATTACGTTCGACGAGGATTCGCTTTGTTCCAGTTTTGTGTTTCATAAGTGTGATGCTCATGGATTTGTTATTTGCATTGCATTTTTCGCGGCTGCAACGGAGGGTCGGGCCGATGAATCCGGTTTGATTGGCTGGTTCCGAAGGTCAGATACCAATCGTTTAAATTCCACGTTATCGGCAAGCTGGCGGGCGGCCAACTGGCGCAGACGGTCCACCGTCTTTGAAGGAAGCTGAAGCGACGTGGGCACAGTATTGAAAAAGTGGCGGTCGGACTCATTGGCGAGTTGATTGAAATGCAGATCGACGACGTAGGTCGTGATTTCAAATGGCGCGGAGTCGCCCGAGCCGGTGTGCTCACGAGAAAGACGCGCCATGACTTCTTTAAACAATTCAGTGGTTTCGAAGGAATAGTGGCTCACCGTAACCTGGCCAACGGACCCGAGCAGCGCTTTCAAGCCAAGCGGGTGTTCTTTGGAATCCCAGCCGTAATCAAAGTCCCTATCAGCATCAACGACGATAAGGGCAACGCGTCGGGGGATTCTCAAAGGCACACTGGGGATTTGAGTGGACTGTTCGCAGGCTATGACCCGATCGATGGCGCCCCGCAATCCCAGATAGTCGGAAAACCCGCCATCGACCAAATGGATGAAGTGCCGATGCCCGTCCGTGTAGGAGCGCGCCTGCGAAGCGACGTATCTCATACGGGCCGAGGCCGCCGGGTCGTCCATTATGGATTCGATCCATTCCGGCTCGGCCTCCGGTTGCTCGGCCGAATAGTTTTTCAGATTCACAGGGGTTAGATACATGGGGAGCGCCGAGGAGGCTGCCACGGCGCGGGAAACCGGGAATCGCGACAAATCCGACCGTATCAGGTCAAATTCATCCTGGGTGAATTCGAACCGCGCACCGGAAGCGATGTCCGTCGCGTTGACGCAGAGAAATGGACGGCCGCCCCGAGCCGCTAAATCGCCAAATGTCGCACTCTTGAATAGCAGGTGATCATAATAATCCGCCGCCAAATCACTCCGACTAAATCCCGGTGAGGCCAGCCTGACCAGATTCCAGGGAGCCAGAAGCCGGAGCAGCAAATCGGTCTGCACATGCTTTTTGAGAAACTGCGACTCGTAGTCCGAGAAGATGCGGTCGCCCCAGAGGGCATAGTAAGCTGCGGTGAAGCTGCCGCCGGATACCGAAGAAATGATGTCCACGTCATCCAACAACCGGTGTTGCTTTCCCTCTGCGCCCACCGGCGTGCGCGCGAGTTCCTCCAGCACACCATACGACAACGAGGCGGCGCGTGTGCCGCCGCCAGAAAAGGCGAGCATCAGGAGCAAATCGGAGGAATTCGTCGGCGAGGTAATGTTTTGAAAACGGTAACCAGTCCGTTGGTCCGTCGAAACCAATGTTGCGTTCTGCGGGAAATGTGCGCACCCGCTGACCAGCAGCAAAACAGGGAGGAAAAATAAAACGGGTTTTAAGACCATGGTTGTTCTCCTCTCCTTCAACTCACGGCAATCAGCGATACCTTGCAAAAAGGAGCCAATCCGATAACGGATCCAGCGGCGCGCGGGTCCAGTTCCGGCTCGCCGTCCACCAGAAACACATATTGATGGTGGCCATGTGTCAGCGGGACTTGGACAAACCAGCAGCCGTCCGGCTGCCGTTGCATCGGCAGCGAGGTTAGGTCCCAATCGTTGAAATCCCCCACCAGCCTCACAGACTTGGCATCGGGCCTGACCTGGCAATAAAAGTTGACCGGTTTGGTCATTCGCCTCGCCGAATAGGGCGATGTCGTCGGCCGTTTCATGACTGCATCGAGTGTGCTATTCATATCGTTTTTGGGTTTCGTAGTGTTGTTTTCATTGTGCAAATGCTTCGACTGCTGGTTCGTCCTGTGTTCCCTCCAAAACCCAAGCCTCGGCTTGTTGCTCACTTACGAAAGCTGTCAGCCACATCCCGAAAGTCCGAACCAGCATTTCAAGCGATTTGGCTAACCTCGATTGATCCCACCGAGCCACTAATGCCATCCGTCCATCTTGCGGAAAATCCCGCCAAAAGAGTTTTGCCAAATCGAAAAGCTCTGCCGTTGTGGGACTGGTTCGCAAGGCCGTGACATTCAGAAAAACCCGGTGCAAGCTCTTTTCGGCCAGTTCGCCTCGAACTTCCCTCCAGGCTGCCGTCATTTCATCCAGGGAAGAAATGCCCTCACAGGTCAGGAACACGCAATCGTCAGTTGAAATTATGGAATAAGACATAGGTTTCATTATTTTCATCGTCGAATCAGAAGAAGTAGCTGACGGCGACGGAGCCGAACCTCGAGTTTTCTTTCTGGCCCTCGAATTCCTTGCCCCAGTAAACGAAGCTGAACGAAACCTGGATTCGCCGATTGCCGATGCTCGCACCGAGACCTCCCGCCGGAACGAAAAAATTCTTATCCACGCTGGGACTGTCCTGAAAAGTATTGCCGTCGAGTGTGATATCCCTCAGGACGAAATTGCCGAAGGCGCCAGCATAAACGGAGCATCCCCACTCCGACTTTGATCCCGCCGGTTCGAAATTGCGCGGCGGTGGCATAAAACCCATGCCGCGCACGAGCGATGGGCCGAAGTCATCCGGTACGTTATAGCCAGCCCTCAAGACCCCGCCGATTTGACCTTGCGTCAGCATATTTCCCAACCAACCGCCCGCGACAGGCAGGGCTTCCACCGAACCAGTGTCGCGTTGGCCGAGGAGTCGGAACTTGTGACGATACTCGTATGCGAAATCCAAAATGGGTTCGTTGTGCAACTGGTAGTCCCAGCCTTGGGCTTGACCCCAGCCCCCAAGGCGATGCACCTCGTCTTGTGTTTGTTCTGCGAGTGATGCGGGGCCGACCACGCCGGTCACGAGTTTCAGTCCGTTAAAGGAATTCGACCGCTCAACGTACAACGTAAGTCCGAACGCGAGGATCCCGGCATACGGCCGATCGTTCGGGTCCGGGACAGGCCGCTGGGTATCCGACGGGGTGAACATGTCCTGCGCCAGCTCATACCCCACCGTGCGGCGTCCTTGACCCCAGGGCAGCCAGTCCGCCACAGGATCCATCCAACTCGGGCCGGTGTGTGATACCCCGAGGGCCACTCCGTCGGTGTACCACTTGTCCGTATTGCCAAAGGCGTCGTTTTCCCAGCGGACTGAAGCTGCCCATTCGCGCTTGGGCGCGCTCTGCAAATCCATGGCTCCAACCCCGTCGGAAGCGAACGCGGCAGACTGGGAGAAGACGCCCAGCGCGCTTGAAATTGTGACACTCGCCGCGACTGCGACGCGCGAACCGCGATTTCGTTTCGCTTTCGCTTTTTTGTTTCGTTGTTTCATTTTTTGATTTGTCGGTTTGGTTCGTAGTCTCTCGTCTGGCAGACATCAGGAATTCATCTGCCGTTGCATTTGGCCCAAATGACGTAACCGGTGAAGAAAAGCGCCGCGAAACTGACGGCCACCACACTCCAGATGGCGAACATCTCCCAATTCAGATGAATGCGGACCTTGACATCAGTCGTCAGGTCTTGGTCGCTCGGTGGAGCGCCAACATTGATCGTCTTGGTTTGTTCTTTCATGTTGTTGTCTTATTTTGGGCGGTATTTCGCCTTTCAATCCCCAAACGAAATGTCCAGTGTGCGCGCGGTCATCACGCCGTAGTCGTCCGCGGCAACGAGCTTGAGATTTGCGGTCGCCACCTTCAGCGGAACGTAATCAATTCGCGGCGGGTTGACGGCGACCATCACGCCGTCGTGACCTTCAACCAAAGCGCGCACCGCCGCCGAGCCGAAGACTAATCCGAGTGACCGGTCGAGCGAAGTCGGCTGACCGCCGCGCAATAGATGCCCAAGCACCACCGCGCGCGTTTCCTTGCCGGTCAATTCCCGCAACTGACCGGCCACGATCTCGCCCACGCCACCAAGCCGTTCGACTTGTCCGGCATGGGCCGCTTCTTTCAATGTCACCCCGCCGCCGACCGGCTTCGCGCCCTCGGCCACGACGACAATGGAGTATTGCCGGTCCCGGCCTGCGGTCTTGCGTTTGACATGCGCGGCAACTTTGGCGATGTCATACGGGAATTCTGGAATGAGAATCGCATCCGTCCGGCCGGCGATGCCGGCATGCAGTGCAATCCACCCCGCATACCGGCCCATCACTTCAACCACCATCACCCGTCGGTGTGATTCAGCGGTGAAATGCAGGCGGTCAATGCACTCGGTCGCAAACGACACCGCGGTATCGAAACCAAATGTCGTCATCGTGGATTCAAGGTCGTTGTCAATCGTCTTGGGCACGCCAATGACGCGCAGTCCCTTTTCGTTCAGGTCGCGCGCGATGCTGAGCGACCCGTCGCCGCCGACGGAAATGAGCGCGTCGAGCCGGTGTTCCCGGAAACAGCGCACCAGTTCGTCGCTGCGGTCAATTTCCCTGAACGAACCATCCGGCTGCGGCACGCGCAGCTTGAATGGATTGCCGTAATTGCTCGTGCCCAGAATTGTGCCGCCAAGGTGCGCGATGTTGCGAACGAGCGGGCGCGTCAGTTTTATCAGCCCGCCATCGGGATAGTTTTCGGGATGGAGCAATCCATCGAATCCGTCGCGGATGCCGAAGATTTCCCAATCGTGATTGCGCGCGGCATGGACGGCCGCATGGATGACCGCATTCAGTCCCGGCGCGTCTCCGCCGCCGGTATTGATGGCGATTCGGTTGATGTCGTTCATGGTCTCGTTTTTCCGGTCCTGGTTCATATTTCGAAGATCATTTTGCCGTCGTTGACCGCGCGAGTTGCGATTTCCGTTCCAGCGTTTCCCATCCACCGCCGAGCGATTTGTAAAGCGCGATCAGATTTGCCGAAATGGTGCGGTCGCTTTGAACCAGCGCATCCTGCGCCTGATACAGCGAGCGTTCGGCGTCCAGCACGTTGATGAAGTTCGACAGGCCGTTGGCATAAAGTTGGTTTGCCAGGTGCAGTGACTCTTCGCTCGATTTCACCGCCTCCTCCAAAGACTGGTGGCGGATTTGTTCCTTGGCGTAGGCCGTCAGCGCGTTTTCGACATCTTCAAACGCGCTCAACGCTGTGTTCTCGTAATTGGCCAACGCCTGTTCCTGCCGCGCATTCTGAACCTGGATGTTCGCCCGGATGCGTCCGGCGTCAAAAATCCTCCACTGCACGGCGGGACCAACCGACCAAAAACGGCTGCCGGACTTGAACCAGTCGTCGGCGCTGGTGGCCTCGAAGCCGGCGAGGCCGGTAAGATAAAATTTCGGGAACAAATCCGCCTTGGCGACGCCGATGTTTGCGGTTGCGGCGGCCAACTGGCGTTCCGCCAGCGCCACGTCGGGCCGGCGCAACAATAATTCCGAAGGCAGGCCAACGGGCACGACCGGCGGCGTGGCGGGAATGGGTGCAACGGTCGCCAGTTCTGTTTCCAGCGCTTCGGGCGTTTGTCCGAGCAGCACGCCGAGCCGGCGAATGGAGGCTGCGAGCGCCGTTTCCAGCGACGGCACGACTGCGCGCGTGGTGGCCAGAAGCGTGCTGGCTTGTTGCACGTCGAGGTCGCTGGTCAGGCCGTTGGTGAAACGGTTTTGAGTGATCGCCAGCGATTGTTCCTGTGCGCGGATGTTGTCGCGGGCAATTTCCAATCGCCGCTGGTAACCGCGGGCATCGACATAGTTGCGGGCGACCTCGCCGAGCAGCGTGACGAGCACTTCGCGCTCGCCGAATTGCGTGGCGGCGAGTTGAGCCTTGGCCGATTCCACGGCGCGGCGTGTGCCGCCGAACACGTCAATTTCCCATGAGGCATCGAAACCCGCCTGATAGACATTGTTTTCAAAGTGAACACCCGCCGGCATAGGAAGAGAGCCGAGGACTGGTTGATTCTTGCTTTGTTTTTGGCGCGCATAAGAACCGGCGGCGTCCACCGTTGGCCAGAGATCGGCGGAAGTCATCCGATACTGTGCCCGCGCCTCGCGCACCCGCGATTGGGCGATGCGCAAGTCGAGGTTCGAGCAGGCGGCGCGTTCGATCAACGAGTCCAGCTCCGCATCGTGAAAATTTTTCCACCACGCCGCCGTCACCGCGGCGGCATTGGTTTCGCCGCCGGCCAGGGGTTCATTCCAGTGGGCCGGCGCTTTGGTTTCCGGCTTGTGATAATCCGGCCCGACGCTGGGCATGTTGGCGCAGCCGCCGGCGAGGAACGCCAGCAGCGCCACGGCTGATAGATGATTTCGTTTCATAATTTTTGTCTCGATTGGTTTTGAATTTCTTAGGAACGAATGCTCTGCAATAAATCCGCCGACAGTGCTGTCTCCGCGACTCCGTCAATTGGCGGACACACGGTGACGCGCACGATATTGGCGGCGTTGATGGCGCCAATTCCGCCGGTTTTCAAATGAAACGGAACGGCGGGCAGGTCCAACATATGGTTCCAAAGCTGGCGCTTTTCCTGAATCGTCGCCGGAACGATCGTTTCCAGTTTCAGGCGAATCATCCAATCACCGACCGTATGGATTTCCGCCAACATGACGTTTTTGTTCTCTGCCGCGGCCAATGCCTCCAAGTCCGCAAGATTGAGCAACGCCTCGTCGTTGACTTCAACTGCATCCACCCAACCGCTGGGCAGCGGCAGCGGCGGTGGCGATGACGTGTGCGCCAAAATCATGTCAATCGTTCGGGTGGGAATGGCGCTGAGGCTGTGCTCCGAAGCCAGTGTCAGCAACGGTGGACTGAAGAGCTTGGGGGAGACCAACCGTCGCAGCGTCGCCTCGGCGATCTGTTGGTCATTTTGATGGAAGCGCGCGCGCGATCCGTCTTCAGTGCAAATGTCCAGGGTCAGGTCAATATTGGTGGTAGTCATAATTTTGTTCTATTTGTTGGTGATTTGTTTCTAAAACTCCTGTTCCAGTTCCAGCCCGGCGTTCAGCCAGTCATTTAATGTCATCCTCATTATGCCGCCCCGCGCGCGGTAAGTCGCTTGAGCGCGCCGGCGAATTTTCTCGAAGTCCTGCGGCAACTGCGGAACATGAATGGCGGTTGCGTTCATGGGCTGTGGACTTGTTTTCGGCATGGACGTTCTCTTCATAATCAGGTCAATGCATCATCACTTCTCGTTTGCCGTCGCCCTTTTTGAGAAGCAGCACGAGTGGGACGGACAAAAAGCAAACCAGCGCCAGCCAGCGGTATTCGTCCGCGAAGGCAAACATGTTGGAGTGCAGCAGCACTGATTTGTAAATGACTCCCAAGGTGCCGGGTTCGGCTTGCGCCGCGCCCATCGCGGGTGTCAGCGCGGCTTGTCCCACCTGCACCGCGTTCTGATAAGGCTGATCGTAGGGAGTCAGATGACTTGTCAGGTATGCCTGATGCGCCAGCGCACCGCGCGAGACCATGGCAATCGCCACGGCAATGCCGATGCTGCCCGCCAGGTTGCGCACCAAGGCGTAAAGCCCGGTGGCGTTGCCCATTTGCTCGTTGCGAATAGTGGCCAGGGCCACGGTCATCAGCGGAACCATCGTCAGGGCCATGCCAATGCCTTGAACAAAGTTGGGCCAGAAAAAATCGTGGCTGGAAATTTCCAGATTGAATTCACCCATCATCAAGGAAGCAATCGCTAGGAGGATCATGCCTGGGCCAATCAGGAAACGGTTGTCCACCTTCCCGACCAAAAGGCCTACCAGCGGCGTGAAGACCAATACGCCCAAGCCGCGCGGAGCTTGCGCCAGGCCGCTGATGTAGGCGGTGTAGCCCATGAGGCTTCCCGCCATGAGCGGCTGCAGGTTCATGATGCCATACAAGAGGAGAAAGACGATGGCGACGAGAATGTTGCAG
>Ga0265338_10004460_pt1 | contig 18885 bp, 17 predicted proteins | sample 42126metaG_FD_193579 | JGI IMG/M metagenome (GOLD analysis project Ga0265338, IMG submission 193579) | Rhizosphere microbial communities from Carex aquatilis grown in University of Washington, Seatle, WA, United States - 4-21-26 metaG | ecosystem: Host-associated > Plants > Roots > Rhizosphere... | reverse complement strand
ACCAAATCAATTTTCAGGACGACGATCTTCGTTGTCGCTGAATTGGAATTGGGTTCCCACCGCCGCGCTGCTCGCCGCTTCGATTGGGGCCCTCGCCGCCGTGTGGTTTAAACGAAAAAATCTCCCGGTTTCGAGCATCGCAGTCGTCGGCGGGTGCGGATTGGTATTGTTCGCTCTCTGCGGGCCTTGGGTTACCGGCGATAAAGTGATGCGCTTTCGCCTGATCGCGATGGGGCCGGCGCTGTTGTGCGGTTCATTTGCCTTGCTTCAACTTCAAGCGCCGAAGCTGCGAAATATCCTGGCGGCCGTCGCGATGCTTGCCCTGGTAATTCCCGGAATCCTGCACGTAGCACAGGGCGGCAGGCCCGTGATCACCGTGCAGGCCGCCGAAGAATTGCGTTCGTTATCGTCGGAAATTTCAACTCCGACGAAAACACTCGTGGTCGCGCGGCATGGCTTGGAGTGGTGGACCGCGTGGTATTTGCACACGCACATCGCCCACGAAAACGCCTTGAGCGCGGCGGATTGGAAAAATTTTGATAACGTCTACTTCCTGCGGCAAAAGGGAGGCATGCAAATGCCCGGCGGTCCGGGGCCCGGCTCTCCCGGCCAGCAATTCCGTCCGGATCGTCCGCCGGATTTCGCGGGCCCGGGATTTCCTCCGCCCGGTGATTTCGACCGTCATTCAATGCCGCAGAGGGGATTCGCCGGCCCGGGTGGCATGGGTGAGCCGATGATTCCCGAGGACGCAGATATTACCCATGATGGGGAATTCTTCACCCTTGCACTTGCGCCGATACCCGATGGTTTGGCGACGAATAGGCCTTACGCGGCGAAGCTCTGAATCCTTTTGCCACGGATGAAACACAGATTAGCGCAGATTCAGGAGTGGGGTGAAACTCCGGCTAGAAGTGGAATAAAGGCTTTTTATTTGTGCGCATCCGTGTCCATCTGTGGGCTTTTTGCGATCTTCATCTGTTCTTAAGGTCATTTCAGCTAGAGTGTGCGCGATACTTTTCACCTGTATCGAGTGGGGGTTTGTGACAAAGTCCGGTGACATCGCGTATCATGAGAATTCTGGTGGTTGAAGACGAACCTGATCTGTTGCGCAGCATCGCGCAGGCGTTGCGCGAGGAAGGCTATGCCGTGGACACCGCCGCCAACGGCGAGGACGGCCTGTTCAACGCCGAGAACAGCGAATACGACGCGGTGGTGCTGGATGTGATGATGCCGAAAATGGACGGCTGGGAAATGCTCGCGCGCCTTCGCAAAACGAAAAAGACTCCCGTGCTCATGCTCACCGCGCGCGATCAATCCCGCGACCGCGTGCGCGGGTTGGATACCGGCGCGGATGATTATGTGGTGAAGCCTTTTGATTTGCCGGAGCTGTTTGCACGGTTGCGCGCGCTCATCCGCCGCAGCGCGGGACAAACCAAGAACGTAATTGAGGTTGGCGATGTCATCATCGATGTCGCCGGCCGCCACGTGACGCGCGGCGGCGAAGCGGTGCCGCTCACGGCGCGCGAATATGCGCTGCTCGAATATCTCGCGTTGCATCGCGGCGACCTGGTGACCCGCACCACGCTTTACGAGCATCTCTTCGACGAGAACGACAGCACGATGTCCAACCTTTTGGACGTGCACGTTTCGAATCTGCGCAAAAAACTGGGCGCGGAATTTATTTCCACGCGCCGCGGCCATGGATATTGCATTGAATGAATGACCGGATGAATGACGAATTACAAATGACGAATGGTGGAAAGGACCCGGCGGGTTCATCGGCCATTCGTCATTCGTCATTCAGCTTTTTAAATTCCATTCGCTGGCGATTGCAGATTTGGTACGGGCTAATTCTCCTGGCAGTGCTCGCCGGGTTTGGCGCGACCGCATTTCAACTCGAGCGCGGGCGCGTGTATCGGCAGGTGGACGATGAACTGCAGCGTCGCGCGGGGGCGCTCGCCTCTCTGTTTCGGCAACCGCCGCGTCCTCGCGGCGCCGGGGGGCCGCCCGAAGGGCGTCCATTTGATGGGCCGCCGGAAGATCAACAGCCGAATGGTCCGTTGCGTGGACGAAATATCAATGACGGCCCGGAATTCAACGGGGGCTCGGAAGGAATGCGAGAATTCCACCTGCCGCCCCAACAGGCCCGGCTTTTCGATGAGACTGATACGAACGGATTTTTTTACGTGATCTGGCGGCGCGATGGGCAGGAATTGGCGCACTCGACGAATGCGCCCGTTGAAGAACGGGAACAACCAATTCGGGGACGACTTCCGCTGCCGCAATCGCGGGTGAGAGACCCCTCCGTCGTGTTACCACCCGAAACCCGTCCTGGTCCACCCACGCCGCAACCGCCTCAGATGCGCGGCATATTCCGTGAATCAGTGCTCTCCATGCCACCGGGTGAAATTGTGCTGGTGGGCCGTTCCATTGCGCCGCAATTGCACGAGTTGCGAAGTGCGGCTTTAATGCTTACTGGCGTGGGCGCGGGGATTTTGTTGCTGGGCCTGGTCGGCGGTTGGTGGCTGGCATCGCGGGCGATTCGGCCCATCGAAGATATCAGCGCCACGGCGGTGAAAATTTCGGCGGGTGATTTGTCGCAGCGCATCGATGTTGGCGAAACCGAGAGCGAACTGGGCCGGCTGGCCGGCGTGTTGAATTCCACGTTTGCCCGGCTCGATGCGGCGTTCGCGCAGCAGCAGCAATTCACCTCGGACGCGGCGCACGAGTTGCGGACACCGATCTCGGTGATGCTGACGCAGACGCAAACCACCTTGAATCGCGAGCGCGGCGCGGCGGAATATCGCGAGACCCTGGAATCCTGCCAGCGCGCGGCACAACGCATGCGGCGGCTGATCGAATCGCTGCTCGAACTCGCGCGGCTCGACGCCGGCCAGCAGCGGATGAAACAATTACGGTTCGATCTCGCGCAAATCGCGCGCGATTGCGTGACGTTGATTCGGCCGCTCGCCGATCAACGGCGCGTGAAACTGATTTGCGACGTCCCGCCGTTGGAATGCGTGGGAGATTCCGAACGCCTGGCGCAAGTCATGACGAACCTGCTGACCAACGCCATCACTTACAATAAAGAAAACGGCGAAGTGCGCATTCAGGGCGAGATTAAAAATGGTTCCGTGCTGCTGGCTGTGAGCGACAACGGCCTGGGAATTTCGCGGGAGGCTTTGCCGCATGTGTTCGATCGATTCTATCGTGCCGATAGCTCGCGCAATTCCGGCAACACCGGCCTGGGCCTGGCGATCTCCAAGGCGATTGTGGAAGCGCACGGCGGGGAGATAGAGGTGAGCAGTCAGCCGGAGGTGGGAAGTGTTTTTACAGTGAGATTGCCGGTCAGCGGGTAGGGACGGCGCGCTTGCGCCGTCCGCGCCGCGTTCAGCGGCGCAATTTGGGCTGCGGTTACGTCGTGGGTGTCATCGGTTCTGCCCGCTACTACGCGGGCGGCGACGACGCAAGCGCGCCATCACTGCCGTCGCGTCAGGCTTCGAGACGCGCAAATTTTCTTGCGAAATCCTCGACGAAGAATCGCTTTCGTTTCTGCACAATCTTGTGGCCCTCGGCGGTGAGTTTTTGTTTCAACGCCCGGACGCCGCCCGGATATTTTGGGTTCACTTCGCCGCCGGTTTTGAGCGTGCGCCAATAGGCGGTGATGCGTTTTTTTCCTGCTGCTTCCGCTTCCGCGGACGCGTGCGCAGCAACCCACGCGAATATGCCGACAGTGATCGGACAGGCGATGGTCGCGCGATGTCGGGCCGCGAGCGCTTTGCGGAGTTCATCGATGGTCGTCAGCCTGCCCTTGGGCACGCGCCGCATCAGTTCGTCAACTTCAGCCGGCGCGGGGATGACGCAGGTGCCCGAACCCCAGCGCTTGCTTTGTTTGGCGGATATTTCAAAAACGGAGGGGAGGCCTTTGTTGTCCGCGAGTTTCTCCTGCCAGGTTTTTCGCTGGTAACTCATGAGAACCTTTTTACCGCAAACGATGGAAATTTCTAGAAAATAATGAACCGCTAAATATCCAAAATACATGAACAAAAACACTGCCAAATCAAAAAATGGTACGCGATAATTCCCTATTTTCCTCTTTCGTTTTTTCGCGTGGTTCGCGGTTAAAAAATCAGGCAAATCGCAGTTGACGCGAGGGGCAATAAAAGTTCTGATTTCCAGCGCATGAAAACTCTTCGCTGGACTCTCTTAGCGGCTTTGCTCGGAACGAAACTTATGGCGCAGGAAATGACAGCTCCTTCGGCGGGACAAACCAATAGCACTTTTCCCTTGTGGCCGGACGCCGCCCCGGGCGCGCTCGGGACGGCAGCAAAGGATATTCCAACGCTCACCTCATTTTTTCCCACGAACGGCACGGCCACCGGCGCGGCGATGGTCATTTGCCCGGGCGGCGGTTACGGCGGGCTCGCGGCGCATGAAGGCGGCGATTACGCGCGCTGGCTCGCCAGCCGCGGGGTCACTGGTTTCGTGCTCAAGTACCGGCTTGGCTCGGATGGATACCGCTACCCGGTCGAGTTGGAGGACGTTGCCCGTGCCATTCGCCTCGTGCGGGCCCGCGCGGGGGAATGGAAGCTGGACCCGAACCGCATCGGCGTGATGGGCTCCTCCGCCGGCGGACACCTGGCTTCAATGGCCATGACGCATTTCGACGCCGGCAATACCAATGCCACCGACGCGATTGAACGGGCGAGTTCGCGCCCGGATGTCGCCGTGCTTTGTTATCCGGTCATCACCATGGGCAAGTTCACGCATCAGGGCTCGAAGAATAATTTGCTGGGCCGAAATGCCCCGGCGCCGCTCGTGGAGGAGACTTCGAGCGAACTGCAAGTGAAGAAGGATTCCCCGCCTTGTTTCATCTGGAGCACGGATGCGGACACCACGGTGCCGATCGAGAACAGCCTTGAGTTTGCGGCCGCGTTGCGCGTGGCGAAGGTGCCGTTTGAATTACATATCTATCAAAAAGGCCCGCACGGGCAGGGTCTCGGCAGCACACATTATGACCCGCAGAAATGGCTGCCCTGGGTGGCGGAATGCGGTCGTTGGTTGAAAGAACAAGGATTCGCCCAATAGCTTCGAATCGTCCTCGTCCGCGGAATTATCAATTCAGGGACGGGGGCGGACCACGAGGGAATAGCCTCATCCCCAAGCGCTTTACCGATAAAAACGGAGCGCTTGAATTCCGGCCCAAAATTGTAATTGCCCTCCCGGTTGCTTTGGCCTAGCTGTTAGGTGACTAAGAGAAAGGTAAATTATGACCGGACTTGGACTTGGCTTAATGATTCTGCTCGGTGGCCTCATCATCCTGTTTTTCGTGGTGATGTTCGTCATCGGCGCTTACAACCGGTTGGTGGCGTTACGCAATCGCTACAAAAACGCCTACGCGCAAATTGACGTGCAGCTCAAACGCCGTTACGACCTGATCCCGAACCTGGTCGAGACCGCCAAGGGTTATATCAAACACGAGCGCGAGACGTTGGAGAACGTCACCAAGGCGCGCAATATCGCTTACACCGCCGCGCAAACCGCCGCCGCCAACCCCGGCGATGCGAACGCCATGAAAAGTTTGGGTTCCGCCGAAACCGGCCTCGCCGGCACGTTGAGCCGGTTGATGATGGTATCCGAGTCCTACCCGGATTTGAAGGCGAACCAGAACATGATGCAGCTCACCGAGGAACTGACGTCCACGGAAAACAAAATTTCCTTCGCGCGCCAGGCTTACAACGATTCCGTGATGACATACAATACGCAGCGCGAAGTGTTTCCGGCGAACCTGATCGCCAACAACTTCAACTTCGCCGCCGCCGAATTGTTCGTCGTTGATAAGCCGGAGGAAAAGGCGGCGCCGAAGGTGCAATTCTAATATTTCGAATAACGAATAACGAATAACGAATGGTGAGCTCTGGCGCCGCCATTCGTAAATCGAACCCGCAATTCGAAATCCAAGATGGACTTTTTCGAGCGACAGGAAAAAGCGCGGCGGAATACGAAGCTCCTCGTCGTTTATTTCGTCACGGGCGTCGCGTTGCTGATCCTGGTCGTTTATTTGGTGGTCGCCATCGTCTTCACGGCCTCGGGCCTGCGCCATCGCGGTCGGCACTACAATTATTACAACAACGACACGCAAATCGAGGCGGCTCAACACTCGCTTTGGAACCCGCGATTATTTCTGGGCGTCGCTCTGGGAACCCTCGCCGTCATCGGCATCGGCAGCGCTTTCAAAACGATGGAACTGGCCCAGGGCGGCAGCGCGGTTTCGTCGATGATGGGCGGGCGGTTGTTGAGTCCCAACTCGACCGACCTCGATGAGCGCAAGCTGTTGAACGTGGTCGAAGAAATGGCGCTCGCCTCCGGCGTGGCCGTGCCGCCGGTGTATGTCATGGATAGTGAGCAGGGCATTAACGCCTTTGCCGCCGGCCACACGACCAGCGACGCGACCATCACGGTTACTCGCGGCTGCATGAAACTCCTCACGCGCGATGAATTGCAGGGTGTGATCGCCCATGAGTTCAGCCATGTCCTTAACGGTGACATGCGGTTGAACCTTCGGTTGCTAGGAGCAATCTTCGGCATTCTCTGCCTCGCCGTAATCGGACGCATACTTCTGCAGGCGCGCGGCGGCAACAGTCGCGATCGAAACGCCTTGCCGCTGCTCGGCCTCGCGTTGCTGGTGATTGGATATGTCGGTGTTTTCTTTGGGCACCTGATCCAGGCGGCCGTGAGCCGCCAGCGGGAATTTCTCGCGGACGCCTCCGCCGTGCAATTTACCCGCAATCCTCTCGGGATCACGGGCGCTTTGAAAAAAATCGGCGGGCTGGGCGAGATGGGCTCGCGGGTTAGCGCGGCCCATTCAGAGGAAGTGTCGCACATGTTTTTCGGCAATGGCCTCGCCACACCACTCTTTGGTCTGCTGGCGACGCATCCGCCCCTGGAGGAACGCATCCGCGCCATTGACCCGGCGTTCGATGGGAACTTCCCGCACACGCGCTATGCGCCCGAGGAGGAATCGCCGTATCAAATTGCCGAGGCGGCCATTCCTGCGCGGCGCACCGCGATGCCGCCGCTGGTTCCCGTGGCCATGGCTGCGGCGATGTCCAATCTCGGCACGCCGAATACCGCGCATCTGCATTACGCGGTCGAACTGCGCAATTCATTTCCGCCCGCGCTGAAGGACGCCGCCCGCGAAGCGATGGGCGCGTCGGCGCTGGTTTACGGATTACTCCTATCGACCGATCCCGCCATGCGCGAGACGCAGCTCCGCCTGCTCGCGCAAAACACCTCGGACGCCATCCGGCAGGAAACGCAGCGTCTCTTGCCGGTCGTCGATCCGGTGGCTACGAACGCGAAATTGCCGCTCGTGGATCTGGCGGTGCCCGGCTTGCGGCAACTTTCGCCCGCGCAATACCTGCAGTTCAGCAAAGCCACCCAGGCATTGATCGAGGCGGACGGCGAAGTTGATCTATTTGAGTACGTGCTGCAAAAAATCGTGCTGCGGAATTTGGACACCCAATTCAGTGGCGCGCGCAAAGTCGTGGTCCAGTTTTACGCGCTGACGCCGCTGGCGCCAGATTGCTCGGTGTTGCTCTCAGCCCTCGCACACGTCAGTTCGGAAGATCCCGCGCAGTGCCAGGCGGCCTTTCAGCAGGGGGCGCGGATTTTGAGCGCGGCGGCGCGGGCGCCGATGACTTACGTCACCTCCGAACAATGCAATTTGTCGCAAGTGGACACGGCCTTGAATCGGCTCAACCAGACCGTGCCGCAAATCAAAAAGACCGTGCTCAACGCTTGCGTGCAGGTGGTCGCGGCGGACGGTGTTATCCAGGAAATGGAAGCCGAGCTTTTGCGCGCGATCGCGGACGCGCTCGATTGCCCCATGCCGCCGTTTTTGCAGCCCCAGCAGCAAGCAATGGCCGCGAATGCATAGCTCTGCCGGCGTTGTGGAAAAGACACGAGGATAATGTTCGTCGCAACAGTTGACGGCGATATTGCGCTGCGAGCATGGCCGCTTTGGAACTGGCAGACGTGTCTGCCAGTCGGAAAGCCGCGACGTGTCGCCGGGCCTCCAAATTAGGAAACGACAGCGTGACCGCCGGGTTTGCCTTTTTCGCCGGATTAGCTGATGATTTCCAATTCATGGCCACTAACGGCAACATCGTCAGCATCCGGAATTTGTCGAAGGTTTATGCGCAGGGTGAAATCCAGGTCACCGCGCTCGATAATATCTCGCTCGACATCGCGGCGGGGGAATACCTCACGCTCATGGGCCCGTCGGGTTCCGGCAAATCCACCTTGCTGCACATCCTCGCGGGCATCGACCGGCCCACGAGCGGCGAATGCCACGTGCAAGGCATCGATGTGACGAAACTCAATGAGTCGCAACTGGCCGATTGGCGAAACCAAAATGTCGGGTTTGTTTTCCAGACGTTTAACCTCCTGCCGGTGCTGACCGCTTACGAGAACGTGGAATTGCCGCTGCTGCTCACGCGCTTGAGCCGCAGCGAGCGCCGCCGGCAGGTTGAGATCGCGCTGGACCTTGTGGGGCTGGCTGATCGCATGCGTCATTTGCCCAAACAACTTTCCGGCGGACAGGAGCAGCGCGTCGCCATTGCCCGCGCGCTAGTGACAGACCCGAAACTCATCGTCGCCGACGAGCCGACCGGCAATCTCGATTCGCACTCGGCCAACGAAGTCCTCGGGGTGCTGCGCTCGCTGAGTAAGGAGTCGGGCAAGACCGTGATCATGGTGACGCACGATCCGAAAGCGGCGGCCTTCGGCACCCGGACGATTCACCTGGAGAAGGGGGAGCTTTCAAAGTGAGTTATTCGTTGAATCGGTTAAATGAGTTAAATGAGTTAAATGAGTTAAACCGGGCCAGAAGCCCCTACGCCTTATTTAACCTATTTAACCCGTTTAACTATTTACCTATTTAACCAATCACCAACCAACCAATCACCAACCTCGTGACTATCGGCTCTTTCATCATTAAAAACGCGCTCCGCAACAAGCGGCGGGCGACGCTTTCGATTTTGAGCGTGGCCGTCAGTTTATTTTTGCTCGTGCTGCTGCTGGTGGCGCTGCGGGAAATCACTTTGCCCGTGGAAGGCGCCGGCGCGGAATTGCGCGTGGCGGTGCGAAACAAAATTTCCATTGCGAACCTTCTGCCCGCGAAACAACTGCCCATCATCGAAAAAATCCCGGGCATCGAAGCGGTGACGCCGTTCACCTGGTTCGGCGGCAAATACAAGGGCGAGCAGGGCATGACTTTCGCGCAATTTGCGATTGATCCGAAAAAACTGCCCGGCGTTTTCACCGAACTCAAGATGCCGCCGGACAGTTATGCGGCCTTCGAAGGCGAACGTGATGCCTGTATCATCGGCAAAATCACGGCGGACAAGTATAAGATGAAGGTGGGCGACAAAATTTCGCTGGAGAGCACGGTGTATCCCGTGACGATGGAGTTTAAAATCGTCGGCATTTATGCGGGCACACCCGACGACCGGAACATGCTTTTCCGCCAGGATTACCTGGACGAGAGCAGCGGGTTGCAGGGGCAGGTCGGCATGTGGTGGCTGAAGGTCAAATCGGCGCAGGAAATGCCGAAGGTGATCAGCGCGATCGATAAAACTTTCGAGAACACCTCCGCCGAAGTGCGCGCGGAGAGTGAGCGCGCCTTTCAGCTCAGTTTTATTTCGATGTGGGGCAACATCAAGCTGCTCGTGATGCTGATTTGCAGCGCGGTGATCTTCACGCTGCTGCTGGTGAGCGCGAGCACGATGAGCATGGCCATCCGCGAGCGCTTTCGCGAACTGGCGATTCTAAAGGCCCTTGGCTTTCGCCGCCGGGAATTGTTTGCGTTCATCCTGGCGGAAAGTTTTGGGCTGGCCGCCGCAGGCGCGTTGATTGGCGTGGGCGGCGCTTATGTTCTATTCACTTATGGCGACGTCGGTAAGATGACCAATGGAATTTTCCCATCGTTTGAAGTGACCTCGAGAATTGTGGGCGTGGGCGCGCTCGTCGCGGCCGTGCTGGGAATCGTGGCGAGCATTATGCCCTCCATTGCAGTCGCCAAAATGAGCGTGACCGAGGGGTTGAAGACTCTGGATTGAGCCATGCAAGTCACCCCTGTCACCCTCACCCTGGGATTTTTCCTGCTGGTCTTCGTGGGTTACCTGCTTTGGCTCGCCTATGCGGTGATTACTTCGCCGATTCCGTTGCCGTATAATTTCAAAAGCGTTTTTGTCCGCTGGCGTTCGACCGCGGCGACCATTCTCGGCGTCGCGCTGGTGGTGACGGTTTTTATTTTGTTGAATGCCATGGCCGAGGGCCTGGAGAAATCCAGCGCGAACACCGGCGACCCGCGCAACGTGATGATTGTCCGCAAGGGGTCCACCGCCGAATCCAGCAGCGTCATCATGCGCGATCAATTCAAGGTGATCCAATATCTCCCGGAAATTGCGCGTGACACGCAGGGTAATCCGATCATTTCCGCGGATATTGTCGTCATTATCAATCTTCCCCGCCGCGACGGGGCGGGCGAGGCGAACGTCACCATGCGCGGCGTGACACCGATGGGAAAGGAATTGCGGCCGCAAGTGAAACTCGTGAACGGGCGCTGGTTCACACCCGGTAAACGCGAGGTGGCGGTAAGCGTGAAAATGGCGAAACGGTTTGCGGACACGGACCTCGGCCAGAAATTCCGCACCGGTGGAAAAGACCTGACGGTGGTTGGATGGTTCGACGGCGGCGACAGCGCGTTCGATTCCGAGATTTGGATGGATGCGGACGAAGCGCGATCGGTCTTCGATCGCGACAATTACTGCAGCCTGCTGGCGAGGCTGGCAAATACGAATGACATCGCGTCGTTCACGAATCGGGTGGAATCCGAGAAGCGCATGGCGCTGCGCGCGGATTTCGAGACCAAATATTACGCCGAGCAAACCAGCACGGCGACGCCGATTAAATTCCTCGGCTCATTCCTTGCCGTCGCGATGTCCATCGGCGCGGTATTCGCCGCCATGAATACGATGTATGCCGCGGTCGGCGCGCGAACGCGCGAGATTGGCACGTTGCGCGTGCTGGGGTTTCGCCGTCGGGTGATCCTCGCGAGCTTTAACCTGGAGGGTGCGATTCTCGCCGGCGTGGGCGGTGCAATTGGCTGCGCGCTGGCGTTGCTCGCCCAATGGTTCTGCGTCGCGTCCGGAGTTCATTTCGGCACGCTGAGTTTTAACACTTTCAGCGAAGTCATTTTTCAATTTCGCATCACGCCGCTCCTCGTCCTCGAAGGGATGATCTTCGCTTTTATGGTGGGAATTATCGGCAGCTTCTTTCCGGCCATTCGCGCCGCGCGGCTGCCTGTCATTGCCGCGTTGAAATCGGTTTAACGGATATGCGATTTGATGTTTCGTCGTCGTTCTCGTCCTCGTCCTCGAATTCTCACCGGGCCGAAGGACGAGGACGAAAAGATAGACTAGCCTATTAACAACACCCACGCCACCAAGCCCGCCAGCGCGGCCAGCGTCACGGGAATCCCCAGGCGCGCGAAATCGCGAAATGAAATGTTCACCCCAATATCACGCGCCTGTTGCACCACGATGATATTCGCGACACTGCCGAGGATAAATAGGCTGCCGCCAAAACTGTTTGCCAGCGCGAGAACATACGCGGTCGGCGCGTGGGAAAGATTGACCACTTCCACCAGCAGCATGACCGCGGCGGAATTGTTTATCAAATTGGAGAGCACGGCCGTCGTCAGCGCCAGATTCACCGGGTTACTGAGATTGAAGCCGCTGTGCGCCAACCAGCTCACGGCTTGATTTCCGTAGCCGGTGGACTGAAACGCGCCGGTTACCACAAACAATCCCATGAACAGCACGAGGATTGGCCAATCCACATACTTCAGCAATTGCTCGGTGCGGAATTTCGGACTCGCCAGGTGAATCGCCGCCGCGGCCAGCGCAATGACTTCCTTCGGCAGCGACGTGAAAAATAACCCGATCACAATCGCCAGGATGACCAGACCTTTGATCGTGTGCGGGTGATTGTACTCGCATACTTCGCTGACCGTGGCGTCTTCGGCCGGCAGCGCGGAGGCCAGATGGTTGCGCGACATAAACCAAATGATCCCGTAAGCGGCGGTCATCGCGAACAGCACCGGCGCGCTGCTCCATAGCAGGTAACGGCCGAAGTTCAGGTGCGCCACGCTGCCAATCATCATGTCCTGCGGATTGCCGATCAACGTCGCGGCCGCGCCAATATCACTGGCGATGGCCAGCGCGACGAGGAATGGCACCGGGTTGATTTTCTTTCGAACCAGCGCCGTCCCGACGACCGGAGCGAAAACGAAGCAAACGATGTCGTGATTCAGAAACGCCGACAGGCCGCCGGTGACCGCCATCAAAACCAGCAGAAACCGCCTCGGACGATCAAGCCTCGCGGCAAGGCCGTTCGCGATGCGGTCATAAAAGCCGGACAAACGGAGTTGCGCCGAGATGACAAAGAAACCGAATAGCAGGAGAACCGTCGGCCAGTTGACGAATGAGATGGCTTTCTCGGCGGTCACTCCGCCAAAAATCATGATTCCGATCGCGCCCAACAAAACAATGCCCACGCGATTGAGCTTGAGCCCGGGGATGTGGCCAAAGGCGAGCCCCAGGTAGGTCAGCGCGAAGATGACCAGGATGGAGCTGTTGGGCCCGTTCATGCGCGCGCCCGCATTTCTGGTTGCACCTGGTCGACTTTCACGTCGCGGGAGTCTGAAATTTTTTTGCCCGCGGAGCAACGATGAAAGGAAGCGGAAATTGCTGAAGGATTGGTGCGTCCGGTCGTGCCCGTCCTCGTCCTCGTCCCTCGGAATCTAAAAACCGAGGACGAGGACGGGCACGATTATACTTACTCGTTGATTCCGCCCTCGTGAACGATATTCGGCGAGTGCGATGTGTGATTACGCACCGCCAGCATGGTTTCCGTGTTTTCGGATTCCGGGGTTGCCGTGGAGAGGGGGTGCGCGGGCGCCGATGGCATAAAGCCCACGAACAATCGCACCTGGCTCAACTGCGTCAGGTCTTGCAGCCGGAACAACGTATGCCCCACAGAATCCAGGCGCTGCATATCGCAATCGATCAGGACCGCCAACGCGCATTCCTCGCCCTCACGCCGTTTAATCCATTGCACGAGCCAGTTTTCTGTTTTGGCGTCCAGGCCCAGGTCACCGCGCAAAGACAAAAGAACCAAGGCCGCCTCGCAAGCGGCGTGAACGGCTTGCTCGCAAAGTTCCGGCAGGTGGAATAAATCCAGCTTCCAGAGGGTCAGCTTGAATTCCGATCCGAGTTGGCAATGATCGAGAACGTGGTTGAGAAATTGTCTCGCGTGCAATCCGGTGGGGAGGTCTTGATACGCCAGGACGATTTCGAATTGCGGCATCGGCGTCGGAGACGAAGTCTCTTCCGAACATCCTATGCTATCCACATTCATAGATATGATCCTGCGCTGACAGCAACCTGCCTCGCACGTGCCCGGTTCACAAGCTTGAGTTGTTCACCACTTCTTCACCGCTTATACACCGCCGGACTTTCAGTGGTTTTATGCAGCCATGCGACGTTTTGCCAGGCGTGCGCCGGAGTGGTCCGGCCCCGAACTCATATATGAGTCCCCACCCGCCATTTTGTTCCCCGAGAGCTATAGTGTCAGAGGCCGTATCCAGATCGACCGTTTAGTCGCCAAATGAATCCTTCAGCTCTGTAGAGGGACCCGGGGAAAGTGTTTCCGCTCGGATAGCGTAATGAAGTGATAGTTATTGGTGGGGAGCGCCGTAGGCCTGGCATCGTTGTAGCAACGACGGAAAAGGAATTTCCAAGCTCCGGAGCGGCTCATTCTGATATTGCTCCAGGAGATGTCGCGCCTGATGGCGCTTGGTTGGCTGCCGGTTTGAGCCGCTTGACCTTCCTAAATCCTCCAGCTTCGTCGGAGGTTATGGCTGGTGGCAAAACGGAGACGCGGAGTTTGCTGCGGCGCTGGATTCCCCGCAGCGGCAATCCGTTCCATCAAATTTCCAACGGCAGCGAGAGAAATTCCAATGACAAGACGTCGAGCGCGAGCGCGGCGTCGGATTCGGAGCGGACGACCAGGGCGAGCCGCCAGCCGTCCGGCCGTTCGACGAACCGGATTTGCCCCTTCTCGAACGACCACGTGCTCCAGTCCGGTACGGGCTGTTCCGTAAACACTGCCGCCGCGAGGAGGTCAAAGTGGGCGAGAATTTCTTCGATGGTTGCCGCCGGGCAGGTTTCCTCGACACTGTGGCAAACGAAATTGCCATCCGGCCGCCGCAGGCCGCAGGCGAGCGTTCCCGGCGGCGAGGCGCGGTCCGTGAGCCATGGTAGTGCGGAATCGTTCATGAACTCGCGGGCTGATTGACGGTCCGCACGAATACCAGGCGGTCGGGCCTTGCCTGGGCTATGGCGCGTGCGCCGGGAAATTGCATTTCCACACGGTCAAATTTCCCGAGCGGCAGCATTTGCGCAAGGTGCGCGGCTTGCCCGGCGATTTGTTTCAGGAGCTCGACGCGGGCATTCACATCCGCGCAATCCGCGTGGTAAAGCGGTTCGCCATTGCCGGAGCAAATCAGGGTTTCCACGACGTCTACCGGGACCGTGGAAACGGAAGGCGTTTCCGCGGCCGCCTTTGATTCGGCGGCGGCGGTTTGCGCGGCGCCTTCATCGCGCATGCGCGCGGCTTCCATCAGCAGAAATTCCCACTGGCCTTCGATCGTGCGCTCGGGTGGTTTCTCGAACGGGACGAGTTCGAACGAACCGCCGGTAAGCGCGAGCAACCGTTGCAGTGCGGCTTCTCCCGTCAGCTTTCCGTCCGTGGCGTGGAGGATGCTGCCGTCCTCGATGTAAATCCGGCCGAGCACCTGTCCGTTTTGCACTTCCAGCACCGAGGAATTACGGCCCAGGCATTCCATCTGGATGACATCCTGCAAACCCACTCGCCGCAACATCCCTTGAAAGCCTTGTTGCGGCTCCCAGCTGATCAGGTCCTCCAGCATGGCAAAAACGGATTTGAATCCATCGGGCGAATGCGGTTTTTCGATCACCAGTTCGGCGCCGGCGGCGAGGCATTGCGAACGCTTTTCTTCGGTGGCAAAACTCGTGAGCGTGACCTTTTTGAGATCGGAATAGCGTTTGCCCAGCAGACTCAGGAATTGCACACCGTCCAGGAGCGGCATGTTCAGGTCCACGACCGCCAGGTCCATCCGCTGTCGCTTCAGCAGGTCGAGCGCCATTTTAGGGCTGGTGGCGCAATGAATCACCCAGCCTTCCTCGCTCAACATCCGGAAGGTTTCCTTCAGCACGCCAAGAAAATCCGGATCGTCGTCCACGAATAGTATCTGCCGCGGCGCCCGATTTTTTTTTGTGTTATCCACAGGTCTAGCTCGAGTGTATGGCTCGGCAGGGCGCAGCTTGCCATGCCAGCCGTTGAAATCCAATCAGTTAAGCGCGGCCAGAGCGTTTTGGGCCGCCTGGCGAACGGAAGCATCCGCATCGCGCACGGCGGCGGTGAGCATGGCCATGGCGCTTTTTTCGCGCAAACTTCTTAGGGCTGCCGCGGCGGCCAGCCGGAAATCGCGGTCGCGATCCGCCAGCATGTCCGCCAGGATGGGCAACGCCGGATGCGGCGCGGATTTTTGCGCCGGTTTTTGCTCCCGCGCGGGGGCGCACAAATCCGCCGGCGGGTTCGCCGGATCGATCTTGAGCAATTCCAGCAGCTTGGCGGCGCTATGACTCACCCAGTAATCCGCGCTCTTCGCCGCCTCCAGAATTTTCGGCACGATCTGGCGGATGCCTTCGTGTAGTTCCCAATGTTGGTCCAGTCGTTGCAGTGTGGCCGCCGCGGCGGCGCGCACGGAACTCTCGGGATCGAGCAAGGCCGGCACCAATGGCACGATGGCACGGGGATCGCGGACTTGTGCCAGCGCGGAAATGGCCTTCTCCCGCACATCACGATCAGGGTCGTTGATCAATCCGCAAAGGGCTTCCACGGCGGAACGTTCTCCCAGCAGGCCCAGCGCGTTTGCCGCCGCCTGCCGCACTTCCCACGAGGCATCTTGCAGGCAGCCGCACAAGGCATCCACTGCGCGCACGCCGCCGCAGCGCATCGCCGTCTCGATGGCCGCACCGCGCACGTGGGGGTCCGGGTCGCGCAACAACTTTTCCACCTCCGGATAAGCGCTCGCGTCGGCCAGCCGTTCCAGCGTTCCCAGTGCCGCGACGCGCACCGCGGTGCTGCTGTTTCTCAAAGCCTTGATCATAGCCGGGAGGACGCGCGGATCTTTGATCTCTCCCAGCGCCTTCACGGCGGAAAACTGCTTATTCGGAGGGCCGTTGCGCAACAGGTCCAGCAAGGGCTCCACGCCTTCCGGACCGAGCTTCACCAATTGCTGCAGGTTGCCCATGGCCAGGAGTTGCAGCATGCGATGCGAGTCCGTCCCGGGTTTCCAACCCAGCCGGTCCAGGCTGCGTGCGGCCGCGGAACTCACCGCGGGGTCCGGGTCGCGCAAAAAACCGACCAGATGATTCACGGCTACGGGATCGCCGAGATGACCCAGCGTTTCCGCCGCCGCCGCGCGCGCCGGTGCCGACGGGTCAGCCAGCATCTTGATGAGTGGTTCGACTGCGCGTGAGTCCTGGAATTTCATCAATGCCTTGGCCGCGGCGTAGCGCACGTCGGCATCTTTATCTTTCAAGGCGAAGATCAGGGGGCCGGCCGCGTCTGGATCGCGGTTATCGACCAATTTTTGGACCACCGCGAGCCTTGTTTTTGCACTGCTGACACGCAACTGCTGATACGTCCACCACAACATACAATCTAAAAGAATTAAAAAATTCGGGCTGCCGTCGACTCGATTAAGAAACCAATCGCAGTCTGGCGCACGATTGGAAGCAGAAACTAGGCCAGAAAGCGTCGCAAATTAAGACAGCGTGAGGGGAAGTCGAATACACTGACCCCGCGTTTTCAGGCCAAATCCCGGCTAACTTCGCACAAATAACTTCCCCGGTAACTGTTTCACGAGCCGTTTCATTTCCAAACTGAAGAGCGCCACGGAAACGGCGGAGCTGGGTAGTCCGGATTTCCGAATCACATCGTCCGTGGTCAGCTCTTCGCTATCCAGGGCGCTGAAGACTCTCTGCTCATTTTCGGAAAGATCCAACGCGGGCAAGACACCGGTTTCGTTCGGCGCTGGCGGCTTGTTGCTCGCCGGAAACAAATACTCAAATTCGCTCAAAATATCTTCCGCGCCTTCGCAAAGTTTGGCCCCTTTCTTGATCAATTCATGGCAGCCTTTGCTGCGCGGCGAATCGATCCGCCCGGGCACGGCGAAAACCTGGCGGCCGTATTCGACCGCGAAGTTGGCGGTAATCAACGCCCCGCTGGTAAGGTTGGCTTCCACGACGACCGTGCCGAGCGTCATCCCTGCCACGATGCGGTTCCGAATGGCAAAAGATTGTTTGTCCGCTTTGCGATTGAACGGGAATTGCGAGATCACCGCTCCGTTCGCGGCGATGCGCTCGAAGAGATCACCGTTCTCCGGCGGGAATACGATGCTAATGCCAGTGCCGAGCACACAAATCGTGCGGCCTTTTCCGGAGAGCGCACCCTGGTGGGCCGCCGTGTCAATGCCCCGCGCCCCGCCGCTCACGACTGTCACGCCCACGTACGCCAGTTGATACGCCAGCTTGCGCGCGACTTCGATTCCGTAATGCGTGGTCATGCGCGAACCGACCATTGCCACGCCATTTTTATCTTTCGCCGTCAGATTGCCTTTGACGTAGAGCACCGTGGGCGGGTCGTAAATTTCGCGAAGTAATTCGGGATAATGCGGGTCGGATTGAATCACGATTTCGCACCCGGAATCGGCGATGCGTTTCATTTCCGCGGCAAGATCGACGGATTTCTCCCAATTCACAATCGACTCGGCGGTTTCCTCCCCAATGCCGCGCACGCGCAGGAGTTGTGATTTGGAGGCGCTGAGGATGGCGGGCGCCTCGCCGAAATGTTCGAGCAACTGCCGCACGCGCACGGGGCCGACGTGCTCCACCATGTTCAATGCCACCAACGCTTCCCGCGAATCCATGTTGCGTGAATACCGGGTTTGGGCGTCGTCGGCAAGGGGAAGTTGGTTAGGAATTGCGTTCCCGTGTTCGATGTTTCCCATTGATCAATCACACGTGGGGTCAACTCCCCGTGGAACCGTGGTCTTTCGTGCCAGAATGTGTTGTAGCAAAGGATTTTTAAAATGAAAACACGTTTAGTCGAACGAAATTATGCGGGCGGTCGCGCCCGGGCACCTCACGCGAGTCTCAAAAGTGGCGAAGGTATGAAAATGGAACAGTCCGTGACCATCAATCGGTCACCGGACGAGATTTATTCCTTCTGGCGGCAGTTGGAAAATTTGCCGCGCTTCATGCGCCACATCAAGTCCGTGACCCAAACGGGCGATGGCATTTCCCACTGGGTGGTGCAGACCTCGACCGGGAAACAGTTCGAATGGGACGCGCGGCTCATCGAGGATAAACCGGGCCAGATGATTTCCTGGCAATCGCTGGATGGCGCGGATGTCGATAACGCCGGCTCGGTCTGGTTCATCCCTGCCGGCGACGGCTTCGCAACCGAAGTGAAGGTCTCGATGAAATATTCGCCGCCGGGCGGAAAGTTGGGCGCCTTGCTGGCCAAGTTTTTCGGCGATAGCGCCGATAAGCAGATGACGGAGGATTTGCTCCGATTGAAAAAGCTGATGGAGTCACCGGGACATGCGCCGATTACGCAGTGAGTCGAGATACGCGGATGGAGGCCGCTTTCCCCTAGCGAATTCAA